>ULRD01016430.1_pt1 | contig 37717 bp, 33 predicted proteins | sample 1955181 | NCBI WGS metagenome assembly ULRD01 (sample SAMEA4835675, study PRJEB28245) | human gut metagenome | biome: gut microbiome; material: fecal sample | place: Denmark | collected 2008
CTTGCTCCCTTTAAGCAAAACGCAAGCGTTTTGTCGGGCGAGGGACGCCCTCGCACTCCCACTTGCGTTTTGCCACAAAAATTTTTCCGTTCAATCTATTGTTTTATTCTTCTCTCTATGCTATAATCTATTTTAATATCACGCGCAAAGGAAGTGCCGAAATGAAAATATCGGGTATGGAAAAATTTTCCCTCGTCGATTATAAGGACAAAGTCGCCTGCACGGTTTTCACGCCGGGTTGCAATTTCAGATGTCCGTTTTGTCACAATTCGGGGCTGGTTCTCGGCGGCTCTGCGGAAATCATATCTGAAAACGAGGTATTTTCCTATCTCGAAAAGCGCAAAGGTCTTGTGGACGCGGTATGCGTTTCCGGCGGCGAGCCTACTCTGCAAAAAGATTTGCCCGTTTTCCTCGAAAAAGTCAAGTCGCTAGGGCTTTTTGCCAAGCTCGACACCAACGGATCTCACCCTGATGTCGTGAAAAATCTTGTCGAAAGCGGCCTGGTGGACTACGTAGCCATGGACGTCAAAAACAGCAAGCAACACTACGCGCCGACCATCGGCCTCGATCTCTACGGCACCTCGCAGATTGAGGAAACGGCCGACTATCTCATGTCCTGCGGCGTCGATTACGAATTCCGCACCACCCTGGTTAATGGTTTCCACACCGAAGAAGATATAGAAAAAATCGGCAAATGGCTTGAGGGCGCAAAGGCGTTTTTCCTGCAACGCTTCGTCGATCGCGACAGCTGCATTGCCGAAGGTCTTTCGGAAATCCCGTATCAAAAGGCCGAAAAGATGCTCGAAATCCTCAAGCGCTACGTCCCCGATTCTTCCCTTCGCGGCTATTAAAAATCAAAAAAGTGCAAGCACGCTTGCACTTTTTATTTATCGTTTTTTCAATTCCTTCAGCAAAAAGTCGAAAAAGGTTTCCGTCATAATCGAGTTTTTGTCCGCACTCAGCAAAACGAAAATCTCTCTCTGGCAGTCGGGGTTTTTCACCCTCAACAGTTTAATATGTCGTTTGTCGGGCTTTCCCCAGGTAAATTCCGGCCAGAACGCAACACCCACTCCGGCGGCAATCAAATTTTTGACGGCAATCAGGGAGTCGCTTTCAAACACCACCTGCGGCTTAAATCCCGCATATTCGCAGTATGCGTCGCAAAGCGGCCTGAACCGTCTGGAGCCGGACAGCGTAATAAACTGACTGAACCGCAAATCCGCAAGGTCCACTTCCTCGTTTTTCGCAAGCTCCGAATCCACCGGCACGGCAACGTAAACTCTTTCTTCCACCACTCCGCTCTTTCTTGCCCTGATATGGCCCGAAAACCGAACGGGGTTCGTCAGCACCGAAACGTCCGCGCCGATTTCGTTTTCCTTCTGCGTCATTTTGAATATCACTTCCGGATACATCTTTTTGAACTTAATAATGACGTCGGTAACGAACGTAGACGCCGCCAACACGTTTATCCACACCGTTTTATCCTGAACGTCCTCCAACATCTCCACCGTCTGCGGCAGATTGTCCAGTTCCCTTAAAATATGCTCGACCCGATCCTTCAAAAATTTTCCGTATTCCGTCAGCTTAACGCACCTGCCGCTTTTGTAAAACAGCTTAACGCCCAGCTCGTCCTCCAGATTTTTTATGGCCTTCGTCAACGCGGGTTGCGCAACGTGCAAACTTTCCGCCGCCTTCGTGATGTGCTCCAGCCGCGCCGCCTCGTAAAAATATCTCAGCTGTCCAATCTCCATTTCGTATCTTTCTCCTTATTTTTTCTTCTCCGCTTTCCTTATTTCCTTTTTTCTTATTTCCTTATTTTATCCTTTTTTTCTTTATTTTCGACAAATCGGTTCTCTGCCCGTCCCGTTTTTTTTATGCCAAATTTCTCGCTTTTCCGCCATATTTCCACAATCTACGCCATATTGCCCGAATTTTCGGCAAATTTTTTGCAATTCATAACCAAAAGTTATCGTTTCCATAAAAAATATATATTATACATTATCATTTGTCAAGTGTAAAATGTTGTTGAACAAACAAAAGGAGACAAATTTTATGGCTCAGATTTTTGAAGTTTTGATGCTTATTTGCTTTGGCATCTCGTGGCCGATATCCGTGGTTAAAAGTATAAAATCCAAATCGGCGAAAGGCAAAAGCCTGGTGTTTACGGCGGTTATTATCGTGGGATATATCTGCGGCATCGCAAGCAAAATTGCGGCGGGACACCTGACTTACGTTTTGTGGCTGTACGTTTTCAACCTTGTGGCGGTGACGTTGGATATGGCGATCAGCATCGTGAACAAAAGAAACGACGCTTTGAAACATAACAAAGAAATAGATGCGGCAAGGCTTGCAGAAGAAGCTGAAACCGAAGAACTCGAAGAACAAAGCGAAAAACCTAAAAACAAAATTATCGAAGCAGTCAATTTGAACAAAGAACGAAAATCCGACGTTGCAAAGTGCGGCAAAGGAAACCAAAACTCGGTTGCGGACAAAAAAACCGCGGACGGGCAAAACGTGGCAGTAGCTGCCAAAGCGTGAGGTGAAATTATGGAAAAAAACGTTTTTGAAACGGCAAAAGCTTTCAGGGCTCTCAACGAAATGGCCATGAAAGACCAGGTGGCAATTTTCGGTTCGGACTATCTGTGCGACTTTCCGTTTTACGATCTGATGCAAGGGAGAGTCACCGACTACGTCATTTATAACAGAAGCATAAAAGGTCTGACGGTGAAGGACGCCGCGGCGGTGGCGGAAGATGCGCTTAAGCACCTTGCGCCGCGAATCGTTCTGGTTTCGTTCGGCGAAAACGAAGTTATGGACGACAAGTTTTTTGAGAACTATTCCCTTTTGATGAAAAAGCTGGCATCGCTGTTTTCGCGCAGCAAAATTTGCCTGCTGCAAAAAATGCACGAGGACAAAGAGGTTGTGGAAAAGCTTAAAAAGGTTGCCGCAAGCGGCCACGCCGAATTTATCGCGACAGACGAATTTGTGGACGAAAAAACCGTTTTCGGCAGACTGTCCGGCTTTTTCAGAGGCGGAAAAATGAGCTTTGCCGATGCATTTTCGAACATTTAGAACAGAAAAATCACCCCGTCGCAAAATCAAGCGGCGGGGTTTTTTGTGAAAAATTTCAGGCAAATTTTAAGAATTGCTACTATAAATGGTTGGGTAGAAAATGTACATCAAATAATCTAATCCATGAACATATAAAAGAGCAAAAGAATGTTTAAGACGAAGTATAACCCAAAAAATACGGCAGATGTAGTTTGTGAACCTTGATTTTTGCGAGAAATTTTGCTATAATGATTAAAAATGTGCATCAATTAGATTATTTGATGCACTAAAACTATCGTTGAGGTGCATCAATTTTATGTCTACCAACATTTCCAAAGAAAAACGTGAAAGACTTGTCCAAAAAATAAACGCAATAAAAACTTATATATCATCTGCTGTGCAGGACGAAAACACGGCGCAGTTACTCACATATATTTCCGATATTGAAAAAGATATTAAAGGCAAAAAATACGGTCTTGTCTTTGAGGAACACCGCGAAGGCATTGACGAGTTGCTCGAAAACAATTTGCCCGTTCTCACGGAAGATACCGACTTGTTTATAGACAATGGCGGACAAATGAATTTCCTTATCGAGGGCGACAATTTGGCAAGCCTTAAACTCTTAGAAAAAACGCATAAAGGCAAAATTGATTTAATCTACATAGACCCCCCATATAATACTGAAAAAAATGATTTTGTTTACGACGATAATTTCGTTGTAAAGGAAGACGGTTTTAGGCATAGTAAATGGCTTTCATTTATGCAAAAAAGATTAAGTTTAGCTCATAAGTTGCTGTCTAAAAAAGGAATAATAGCGATTTCGATTGACGACCACGAACAAGCGCAATTAAAACTTTTATGTTCCGAAATATTTGGGGAAGAAAACTTCTTATTGCATACTTGTGTAAATAGAACGAGTGAAATTGCGACGAACTATACCATTCAAAAGCACGAATATATTTATTTTTATGTAAAGGATATCAATTCTTTTTCTGTACAAACAAGGGAAAAATTTTCTATTTCAAGAGGAACGGTTGGAAATGAAAATCAAACGATGCCCGTAATACTTTTCCCTGCGGGGTTACCGTGCTATGGGATTGCAGACGGCACGTACGAAACTACAAGAAAATTGGAGGGAAGTAGAGAAAATATAGAAAATTTCGACCCTATCATTGTGGAAAATGGAAAGTTAAAAAAATCGGTAAGATTAAAAGCACGTTGGAGAAGCTCGAATGATATGCGGAATTTCTTTAAAAATAATTGTCAACCGACTCTCGCAAAAATAAACGGCGAAATTGTAGAAATCTATTTTGAAAATGATAGATTTAATCCGCAAATAAAGAAAAAAACTTATGAAAAAATTCCTTCCGTCTTTTTGGAAAATAAACGTGGTAGCGAGGATTTGAAAAAAGTTGATTTAGATGGAAAATTTAATTTTCCAAAATCGGTTATACTTTTAGAATTTGTCCTTTCATGTGTAAAAAAATCTGTAACAATCCTTGACTTTTTTGCTGGTAGCGGAACTACGGGGCACGCTGTTATGAAACTTAATGCGGAAGACGGCGGACAACGTAAATTTATCCTTTGCACCAACAATGAAAATAATATTTGTCGCGACGTAACGTATGAACGCATTAAACGCGTTATTGCAAAGGAAGATTACAAAGCAAGCCTTAAATACTTCAAAGTGGAGTATTTGCCCATTTCGGATAAGTTATATTACGAGTATGCGGACGAACTGCTTTTGCATATCCGCGAACTCGTGGAACTTGAAAACGGTATCAATTTCAACGGCAATGCAGAAATCGCAATCGTTCTGACGGAAAAAGAACTCGACGATTTTACTCAAAACATTCCCGAAACGTGCAAGGCGATTTACGTTGGACACGACGTTCTCCCCACCGAGGAGCAGGAAAAGATTTTTGCAAAAAATAAAATCAAGGTCAACGTGATACCAGAATACTACTACCGCGATTTGGAGGGCTAAAAGATGAATTTAATGAATTTTCAGTTGAAAGCAATAAAAAGTCTGCTTGAATGTATGGAAGACGATTCCGTCCGCGAAATCGTTTTGAAAAGCCCTACGGGTAGCGGCAAAACCATTATGCTCACACATTTTATGGACGAATATACCAAAGAACACGCAAAAACCGTGTTTGTATGGCTTACTCCGGGCAAAGGCGACCTTGAAACACAAAGCAAGGATAAAATGGACAAGTATATCCACAACGCACAAACGAAGTTGCTTGCCGACGTTATGACCTGTGGTTTTGAAGAAAACGACGCATGTTTTATCAACTGGGAAAAACTTACGAAAAAAGGCAATAACGCATTAAAGGACAGCGAACGCACTAACTTTTTGGAATGGATAGAAAAGGCATTGAATACAGGATTGTCATTCAAAATTATTATCGACGAAAGCCATCAGAATTTTACCGAAAAAGCCGACTCTATCGTACAACTTTTCAAAACGGATAAAATTATTCGCTGCTCTGCTACTCCTATTGTGGACAAAAAGGCAAAACTTATAGAAATTGCCGAAGAAGACGTTATTGCGGAAGGGTTGATAAAAAAGTTGCTCGTCATAAATGAAAACTTTCCGCAAACAATCGAAACAGATAATCAGACTTGGTATTTGTTGGAGCGTGCATTAAATAAGCAACGTGAAATAAAATCAATATTTTTGAATAAAGGTATTGACGTAAATCCGCTTATAGTCGTTCAACTTCCAAATAATAGCGACGCATTGTGCGACAGCGTTGAAGAATACTTTTCTGCACAAGGCATCAATATCGAAAACGATACTCTTGCGATATGGCTTTCGGGCAGACACGAAAATATTGAAAATATATCCGATAATGACGGAAAACAAATTGCCGTCGTTATAAAACAAGCAGTCGCTACAGGCTGGGATTGTCCGCGAGCACAAATACTTGTAAAACTACGTGAAAATATGGACGAAACGTTTGAAATTCAGACGATAGGACGTATTCGCCGTATGCCCGAAGCAAAACATTACGACAACGACGTTTTGGATTGTTGCTATCTTTATACGTTTGACCAAAAGTTTACCGCAGGGGTAAAAGCGGCGCTTAGTAAAGGCGCACTTGACGGCAAAGATATTTTTCTGAAAAACGAATACAAGTCGTTTACGCTTACGAAAGAACAACGCACGATGATTACGGATTTAAGAGATCCGCGCAAGGCGTTATTCTCTATCGCAAGTTACTTCAAAGATACATTCGGGCTTACGGGCAACAAAAAGGAAAATAAAACAAGGCTCGAAACGGCTGGTTTTGCTTTCTCTGATTCGATAAATACATATACCCAATCCGGTAGCGTTGCTACTCTTTCCGATTTGGGTGAAAGCGACAATCTTAATACCATTACAGTAAAAGAAACGGTAAATACTCATAAACTCGGGCGTGTAAATCAACATTGTGTCGGACTTATTGCTCGTGAGATAGGAATAGAGCCTGCTATGACTCATACAATATTGCGTCGATTGTTTTGTGATAAAAGTGATTACTATAACAAATTTTTAGCACTTTCAACGAGAGAATTGTATGCGTTTATCATAAACAACGTCGATTTGTTACGCCGCAATTTCCGCGAGGCTATGGCAGTACAACTTTCGCAAGGCGTTATATCTCCCGATATGGTTTCCAAGAAAGAGTTTGTTTTGCCTCGTGTTTGCAAGTTTACCTACGACAGCGCAAGTAAGGTGCAAACGGAAAGCGTGAAAAACGTATATCAAGGATATTTGATGTCCGCCGAACCTCGTTCGACTGCCGAGAAAAAATTTGAAAAGTTTTGCGAAAAATGTTCTGCCGTCGATTGGATTTATAAAAACGGCGATAAAGGCGACGATTATTTGTCTATCGTTTATCTCGACAACGGCAATCGACAAAAACTGTTTTATCCCGACTATATCGTATCCGTGAACGGCGAAACGTGGATAATAGAAACCAAAGGCGAATTTGATAAAGCAGGCAAAAGCGAAGATATTGATAGTTTCTCGCCGAAAAAGTTTGAAGTGCTAAAAGCATATCTTGAAAAATACGGTTTGAAAGGCGGCTTTGTCCGTTTTGACAAAAACAGCGACGAACTCTGCATTTGCACAGATAATTACAGCGACGATATAACTTCCGACAGTTGGAAATTGTTGGATAATATGTTTTAGCAAAACGAAAAAACAGGCCCGAAGGCCTGCTTTCAGTTTGTTTTTTTGTGGCGTTTAAGATAGGCACGGAAGATTTCGGAAACGTCGTCCTCGTCCATAAAATAGTAGAGCGCGTCGATGTTGACGTCCAAGTCGCTGTTTTCGCAGTACTTTTCGACCACTTTTTTCAGACACTCCGACGACACGAACGGCAGGCAGGATTCGTCCAGAACTCCGCCGTCGAGTTTTTTCAGGAACACTTCGTCCATAATCTTTTCGGACAGGAACGGATAGCATTGCGCGCCGTCAAAGTTGATTTTGCCCGGGTTTTCGGCGGCGTATTCCATAAGCTTTTTGAGCGCGTCGTCATCAAGGAACGGCAACGCTTTTCTGATGTCGAAATCCACCTCGCCGGCGATAATCGAATCGACCAATTCGTCAAGAGCCTGTTTGTTCAAAAACGGCAGCATGTTTTCAATATTCATAGTTCACCTCTCAAAAATTTTTGTTAAAGTTTGTTTTTCGTCACCACATGCGGTGAATTTGTTTTTTGCCGAAAAGGAAAATAAGTTCTTCCTGCGTGAGCTTTTGCCTAAGACTTAAAAGATCCGCAGTAAGCTTCCCTTCCTTGACGGCGCGAAGGAGCATAATCCGCTCCTGCGGCATAAATACGTTGAAATTGCCCACAAAATCGTACGGACAGCGGCCGGATATTATCTCCTTTACGACGTACGTTCGGCTGTGGCCGTCGAATATGTTTTTGGCGGTCGGATCGACGGGCCTGCCTAAAAGCAAAAGCTCCTCGAAACCGATGTCGAACAGACTGCATAGCTCCGCCAAATTTTCAACCGTCGGCATCGCCTCGCCCTGCTCCCACCGCGATATCGCCTGATGCGTCACGCCTAACGTTTCGGCCAAAGCGTCCTGACTGTAGCCGAGCCTTTGGCGCCGCTCCCTTATTCCGTTTCCTATTGCCTTGAAATCCAGCATCTTTGCCTCCTCGTTTTCGGATAAGTCCATATTAAAACATTTTTCGCACCTTTTCAAGCAACCGTAAGTTGCAATCCGAAAAATTTTTCAGGGTTGACAAACGCGAGCGCGCGAGGTTATAATATAGAAAAGCAAGGAGGTTCGTTTATGAAACTTATTACTGCAATCATCAACAAAAAAGACGGCGGAAATACGGCGAAAGCCCTCGCGGAGAGCGGCATCCGATTCACAAAAATCGCTACCTACGGAGGGTTTTTAAGGACGGGCAACGTCACCCTCCTCATCGGCGTCGAGGATGACGAGGTCCGAAAAGTGCTGGATATCATTAAGGAGCACTCGGCTAAGCGCATGGAGCCGACTCCGACTTTCATCCACGCCAACGCCGGCTCTATGAACTGCCAGGTCGCCGAAGTGCCTGTTGGCGGCGCCGTCGTGTTCGTCACCAACGTGGAATATGCCGAAAGAATGTAGAAAGATCGGTTGACACTTCCGGATTTTTATGACACGCTTTCTTCCCTCGCAGGTTCCGGCGCAGATAACCGCGGCTTCCCGACTAAGAAAAACAACCTGTTTTAATATTCGGAAAAATAGTGGCAAAATAAGTTTGACAAGAACTTGTAAAAGTGATATAATCGGTAACAGTTTATGCGGGCATGGCGGAATTGGCAGACGCGTAAGATTCAGGTTCTTATGGTCGCAAGGCTGTGCAGGTTCAAGTCCTGTTGCCCGCACCAAAATAAAGACAATGCGATAGCGTTGTCTTTTTTTTGTAGGCAAAGGACTTGAAACAAAACTCTGTTTTGTACGCAAACTATGTTTGCGCCTGCACAAGTGCAGCTGACGCTCCGCTTCGCTCTCGCTATTCCGTCGCTTCGCTCCTTACAAGTCCTGCCCCCGCACCAAAATAAAGACAATGCGACAGCATTGTCTTTTTTTGTAGGCAACGGACTTGAAACAAAACAAAGACAAAATAAAAAAGCGAACCGGAGGGTTCGCTTTTTGGGTTGGTTGGGTTAGGCGGCGAGGTGACCGCGGTGTTTCATGTTTCTCCTTATAAATAAAAATCTGTTATTTCAGATTTTTTGCAATATATTTTGCGTATTCTTCCGCGGCGTCAAGGTCGGTAAGGTCGTAAAGCATTCGGGTGCCGACGACGTCCTCCACTTCGTTGACTACGGCGTCGTCGCCGTCAAATATAAAATCGACGCCCACGAAATCGCTTTGAAGCTTGGCGGCTATCCGCTCGGCTACGGAGGCGATATTTTGCGGAACCTGAACGATTTCGGCCGTGCCGCCCAAAGAATAGTTGCTCCGAAAATCGGAAGCAGAACTCCGCATCGCGCCGGCAAGCACCTTGCCGCCCAAAACGTAAACCCTGAGGTCGCGGCCGGGGCTTGAGCAAAGCTTTTGACTCACAAACCGTCTGCCCGAAGAATATTCCGCCTTAAGCTTGTTTTTCTCCTCTTTCGTTTTGACGAGAAACACTTCGCTTCCGCCGTGGCCGTCCACGCTTTTCAAAACGTACGGGAACGGCAATTTTTCGGAAAAACCCTCCTCTGTTTCCATAACGCGAAAACCGTTTTCCTTCAAGAAAAGATAGGTCTTCCACTTGTCGTTGGCGACGAAAGAGGTTTTATAATTGTTGAAGGTTCTGACGCCTGCGTCCTCAAGTTTTTTAGTAAGAGCGGGGTTTGCCACCCGCACTGCCGCGAAATCGGGAACAAGCGGCAAATGCACTGTTTCGGACGTTAAAACGCACAAATTTAAATCTAAACCCTGTTTTTTGCAGGCTTGTTCAAGTCTTTTGGCAAACCAGGAATTGCGCGCAAAACCCACGGCGTCGTATATCAAAAGTCCTTTCACTTCAGTTGCTCCTTGACGTAAGACAGAATCTGCTCGCTCATATCTATGCCCGTGCAGTCGAACGTGGACTTGAAATGCGGGTTGGAATTGACCTCCGCAATCACGGGTTCGCCGCCCTCGCCGAAAAGCACGTCTACGCCGCAAAAGTCAAGCCCCAGAGCCTTTGCCGCGGCAATGGCCGCAGCCTTCTGCTCCTCGGTCGGCAGGTAGTTTTCGGCCTTGCCGCCGTTTGTTACGTTGGAGCGGAAATCGTTTTCGTTGTGGCGATACATCGCGGAAACCACCTTTTCCCCTACGACGTTTATCCTTACGTCGCGGCCGCAGCTGGTTTCGACGAACTTTTGCATCAGAAAATCCTTTGCGCCAAAGCTCTTCACCAGCGTTTCCGCCTCGGCGCGGTTTCGGACGAGATAGACCTGTTTGCCGAACGAGCCGTACGCTTCCTTTACGACCATCGGATAGCCGAGCTTTTCAGCGGCTTTATCCAAAAAAGTCAAATTGCTAAAGCCGACGCCCTCGAAGGTTTTCGGAGCTATAAAGGTTTCGGGCGTTTTCACTTTGCCGCGAAGCGCCATAGCCGTCAGGCACTTGTTGTCGCAAAGCTCAACGCTTTCGGCCGAATTGAAAAGACGTAAGCCGGCTTCTTCCAGTCGCTTTGCGGTGTACGCGTCCTTGTCCCAGAAAAGCACGAAATCGGGAAGCGAAAACGCCGAAAAGCCTTCGTTTACGCCGCAAAAAATATCGGCGCCCGTTTTCACCTCGACGTCTATGCCCAGTTTTTTGCCGCTGCGGCATAAAAAACCGTATATTTCTTCAAATTTTTTGGAATTCAAAAAGCCGTTTACAACAAGCCAGCACTTCATTTTGCGCCTCGAAAAAATTGATAGTTATAGATTAACACGGCGGGGGCGAAAAGTCAATCCGAGAGGGGAAATTTTGTGGATAATATAAAATCAGACAGCAATTTGCTGTCTGACTTATACTTTTACAAAGTGTCGATGTAGCCATTGGCCAGAAACGCCGCCGTTGCGCCGTCGGCCGCGGCAGTGGTGATCTGACGCATTTTTTTGGTGCGGCAATCGCCTGCAACAAACACGCCGTCGGTTTTGGTGGTGCAGCTTTCGTCGGAAACGATGTAGCCTGCCCTGTCCAAATCCACTACGTTTTCAAACGCCTTGTTGTCCGGTACCTGCCCTATGCAAATGAAGCAACCTTTGCAACGAACCATAAAGTCCGTGCCGTCCTTGGTGTTTTTAAGGCGTATGCCGGTGAGTTCCTCTTCGCCCAAAAACTCCTGCAAAGAGAGGTTGTGATGAATTTCGACGTTGTCGCGCTGGCGTAGCCTGTCCACCAGAATTTTGTCCGCAAAGAACTTGTCGAACAGCGTCAGAACGTAAACCTTTTTGCAATAGTTGGAAAGAAGAAGGCTGTACTGAAGAGCGGTGTTTGCGTCGCCGATGAGCGCCACTTCTTCGCCCTCGTAAAACGCTCCGTCGCAAACAGCGCAATAGCTTACGCCGTGCCCGACGAGGTCGAGTTCCCTCTCTACCCCGATGTGACGATGCTTCACGCCCGTTGCCAAGATGACGGCTTTTGCGGTGTGGGTGCCGTAGTCGGTTGTCACAACGAAGGTTTTATCTTCCTGTTTTTCCACTTTAAGCACCTTTTCCAGCTCGACGTCGGCGCCGAGGTCGGTGATCTGTTCAAAAAGATTGTCGGCGAATTCCGAACCGGAAATTTGTTTTATGGAAGGCACGTTCTCCACCCTCGGCGAAAAGCTTACCTGCCCGCCGAAGCTTTCGGATTCCAAAACCAAAACGCTTTTCCCGCCCCTGAGGACGTTGAGCGCGGCAGTCATGCCTGCCACGCCTGCGCCGATAACTATGACGTCATGCATTTACGGTCGCTCCTTGTTTTTCGATGAATTTTTTGATTTCGCTGGCGTTGTCGTAGACGTCGAAGCCGTCGCCGTTAGGAACGAGCAGCGTCGGAGCCTTTTTGACGCCGTAGCTCAACGTTACTTCCTTTTCGTCCTGCGCGTCGACGGACGTGTAGGCTATGCCTGCTTTTTGAAGCATTGCTTTGGCCATCTTGCAGTTAGGGCAAGTTTTGGTGGTGAAAAGCAGAAGCTCTTTAACTTGCGCTTTTTCCGGTTTTTTGACGTCTTCCGCCTTCACGCGGCACTCGGATTTGAGGTGGCTGTTGGCGATGTCGTAGGTCTTTCTGGCGTGGAACTCTTCAAGCTTGCCGTCGTTCCAGTTCTGAACCGGACGATAGTAGCCGGTGATACGGCTGTAAACCTCGGTGGTGCGGCCGCATTTCGGGCATTTGTAAACTTCGCCTTCGAGATAACCGTGTTCCTGACATACGGAATAGGTCGGGCTCATGGTGTAATAAGGAAGTTTGTAGTTTTCGGCAATCTTCCTGACTAAGTTTGCCGCGGCTTTCCAGTCGGAGAGCTTTTGCCCCAAGAACGCATGGAAAACGGTGCCGGAGGTATAGAGAGTCTGAAGTTCGTCCTGAATGTCCAGCGCCTCGAAGATGTCTGCGGTGTAGCCTACAGGCAGGTGCGAGCTGTTGGTGTAGTACGGAGCCTGATCCTTACTGTTGGTGGCGGTGATGATGTCAGGATAGTACTTTCTGTCGTGTTTCGCCAGACGGTAGGAAGTGCTTTCGGCAGGGGTGGCCTCGAGGTTGTAAAGGTCGCCGTACTCTTCCTGATAGTCGCTGAGCTTATTACGCATGAAGTTGAGCGTCTTTTTGGTGAATTCCTGCGCTTCTTTGTGCGTAAGATCGACGCCCAGCCATTTTGCGTTGAGGCACGCTTCGTTCATGCCCACAAGGCCGATGGTGGAAAAGTGATTGTTGAAGGTGCCGAGATAACGTTTGGTGTACGGATACAAGCCTTCTTCCAAAAGCTTGGAAATGACGTTACGTTTGATTTTCAGGCTTCTTGCGGACAAATTCATCAGCTTTTCAAGGCGCTCGAAAAATTCGTTTTCGTCCTTGGAAAGATACGCGATCCTCGGCATGTTGATGGTTACAACGCCCACGGAACCCGTGCTTTCGCCGCTTCCGAAGAAGCCGCCCGATTTTTTCCTCAATTCCCTAAGATCCAGACGCAATCTGCAGCACATGGACCTGACGTCCGACGGCTCCATATCGCTGTTGATGTAGTTGCTGAAATACGGGGTGCCGTATTTTGCGGTCATTTCGAAGAGAAGTTTGTTGTTTTCGGTTTCGGACCAGTCGAAATCCCTGGTGATGGAATAGGTCGGGATAGGATACTGGAAGCCGCGGCCGTTGGCGTCGCCTTCGATCATAATTTCGATGAACGCCTTGTTGACCATGGCCATTTCTTTTTGGCAATCCTTGTACTTGAAATCAAGTTCTTTGCCGCCGACAATGGCGTTAAGCTCGGCCAAATCGTTCGGAACTACCCAGTCCAAAGTGATGTTGGTGAACGGCGCCTGTGTGCCCCATCTGGACGGAGTGTTTACACCGTAAATGAAGCTCTGGATGCACTGCTTGACCTCTTTGTAGGAGAGGTTGTCAACCTTGACGAACGGCGCAAGATAGGTGTCGAAGGAGCTGAACGCCTGCGCGCCTGCCCATTCGTTCTGCATGATGCCGAGGAAGTTGACCATCTGATTGCAGAGAGTGCTGAGGTGGCCGGCAGGAGAGCTGGTGATTTTGCCCGGCACGCCGCCCAGACCTTCCATAATAAGCTGTTTCAAGGACCAACCGGCACAATAACCCGTGAGCATGCTGAGGTCGTGGATATGGATATCCGCGTTGCGATGAGCCTTTTCGATTTCTTCGTCGTAGATTTCGGAAAGCCAGTAGTTGGCGGTGATCGCGCCGCTGTTGGAAAGGATAAGTCCGCCGACGGAATAGGTAACGGTGGAGTTCTCCTTCACGCGCCAGTCGTTGATTTTAAGATAGTTGCCGACCGTGGCCTTGTAGTCAAGCACGGTGGAGGACATGTTGCGCATTTTTTCGTGATTCTTACGATACAGAATGTACGCTTTCGCAACGTCCACGTAGCTGGCCTGAATGAGCACCACTTCGACGCTGTCCTGCACGTCTTCGACAGAAACCACTCCGTCCGACACTTTGTCGGAAACCGCCGCGGTAACCTTCAGACTTAAAAGCTCAATAATATCCTTGGTGTAGCTTTTGCCAACGGCAATAAACGCCTTTTCAATGGCGTTTTCGATCTTGGAAAGATCAAACGGTACTACGTTGTTATCCCTTTTTTTAACTTGAAGCATTGTTGCTCCCTCCTTTTGTGAAATGTACGTTTTTGATTATAGCAAACGTCCCGTTCAATGTCAATCGAAATACATCATATTGTATGCACTTTTTTTGCGAGACACAATATATTGTGGTGTAGTCGTTTTTGGCGCAATACAAAAACGGACGGTGTATTGTCCGTTTTTTGTCGAATTTTCGAATATTATCCAAATTTTTTATAAAAACTTGTTGTTTGCATAATTTTTGCAAACCGCAAATTTTTTTCGGCGCAGAAATTTTTTGCGCTGCCGCTTTTTAACTGCCTGCGACGACCATCTTTTTCTGGCAAAATATGTGCTTATATAAATAAACAATAGACTCCGAAAATTATTTGCCGTAAACGGTTTTTTCGATTTTTGCGCGCCAGGAAGATATTTCGTCTTCGTCGTAGGAAGAAGGTATTTTCCGGCCGAGTGCGGCGGCGCGTTTTGCGCGCATAAGCATGTCGTTCATTCTGAGGAGAAGCGGCAATCTCGTGAAGCCTCTTTTTACCTTTTGCAAAAGCTCCGGAAAACTTAAAACTATGAGGTGGCCGGTGGCCGCGTCCGCCATGTTCTTTTCGTCCACGACGCCCTTTTCGAAAAGCCAGTCGAGATCCGACGGTTTTGCCGCCAGCAGCCAGCGTTTCAGAACGTCGACGCCGACGTGATCGGCTCCGCGCTTTTTGTAATAAGTTACCTCGTACGCCCAAAGGTCTTCTTTTTTGGACGATTTGGTTTTGAGTATGACGTCCGCAAGCTCCACGGCCGCTTTCATTCCATTTTCGATGCCGCTTCCGATCATAGGAATCGTCATGAACGCGCTGTCGCCCAAAGCGACGTAGCCGTCCCAAACCATTTTGGAAAGCGGGTATCTTATAGGTATCACGCACTTGAAGCCGCCGCGGACAACTTCGTCGGAAATCTCCGGATTCGACGCTTTAAGCGCAGAATACGCCTCTTCAAAAGCCTCGTCCGTCAGTTCGCCCTGTCTGCCGATGAGAACGTTGACGGTGCCGGCAGGATCGAGAATGCTCCAGCTGATGCCGTCTTTGCCGAGGTGCTTGAGGTAGGCTCTGTTGCTGTTTTCGGGATCGCTTACGCCCGCAAGCTTTTTGTGGAAGCCGCGATACGCCACGAATATTTCCGACTTGTCAGGCATCGCCGTTATGCCCCACTCTTTCGGAAGGCTTGCCCTGAACGGACTGAGCGCACCGCTGTTATCTATGACGAGATCGGCAAAATATTCCTTGCCACCGGACGTTATGCCCACGACTTTGTTTTCCTTTATTATAAGGCTGTCCACGGGGCTTGAAAAATGAAAGTCCACGCCGTCTGCGCGATCCACGTATTGCTGCGCCAAGGAGCGACGCTCGGTGGAAAGATCCAACTTTTCCTCGAGGATATGTAGGGTTACCTCCACTCGCTCCGCGGGCGGTATGAACGACCAATTCTTCTTTGTGAAATAGGTGCCCTCTTTAGGCATAGGCAGGTTGTTTTCGGTGAACGCTGCGGCGTTGACGTCGTCGTGCCAGTCGTAGGAAAGATTTTTATAGGCGTTTTTCTCAAAAACCGAAACGTCCAAGCCTCCTCTTGCCAGTTTTTCGGCGGCCACAAGGCCCGCGTTGCCTGCGCCGATAACGATAACCTTCATAATTCTCTCCTTAAAAGTTTTATAGTTCTACGATATAATAAATAAGCCTTCGTAAGCAATGGGTTTTCAAAAAATCGACGCAACGTAGCGCGCCGAAAATCATTCGTCCGCGCCGAGCAGTTTGTTCTCGATTAAAAGACCTTTTAGGAAATTTCCGTTCAACATAACGAAATAAATATCACTCTATACCCAACAATCCCCAGTTGTTAAGGTACTTATTCTCCTTATCTTCAAATTTTCTTATGGGATTATCTTTATGTGCTTGTCCGTTTTTACCAGCTGTTGCGAGCCATTTTTGATGACTTTCTTTTATACTTTCAGCTACTTCGGCACTCGCAACAATATGATACTCGGGCGCGCCCAGTTCGTTTAAGCAAACGAAAAAATAAACGACGTTATCTTCTTTAATATTTTCATTTTTTGCAGAAAGCGTCCACACTTTTTTCTTGTTTCCGGTGGTTTTTACTTGAATCGCAAACTGCTTAAAAGTACTTCTATTTATTGCCAGAATATCAAAATCTTTTACGTTGGACATTGGTATTGCCGCAGTAAAACCGTGACGTTCCAACTCACCCGCTACAAAATACTCTCCGGCATTTCCAACACTTATCAAATTTTTTCCAGACATAAAATTCTCCTTTAGTAATTCTACATTTTTCCTTTTTTCGTAAGGACGGCGAGGGTTTCGATACTACCCTGTTTATCCCACAATAATTTATTCACCTCTTTGTTGTCGATATAGATAGGGAAATTGAGCGTTATCGACTTTAAGGGCATTACCGCCGGCTCGTCGTTGGGATATATCTGTACCTCTTTTATGAGATATGATATTAAGTCCTTCTTTTCTTTCTCTGACATTATATCATATACCTCGTCGAACGACAAGAGTAATTTATAGATATTTTCCAACGTCATCGCATCTTCTTCCATTGCCGTCTTTCTCAATTCGGCGTCCGCAATATTTTCCTCCAATTCAGCCATAGCATCGTACAAACCGTCAAGCCGTGCCGACATATCCTGCAATTTGCGCTCCCTGTACTTTGCGTCAAGCGGAAGGTTATCGATTGCCTCCTCCAGATTTGCCTTATTGCTTTCCACTTCAAGCAGTTTCTTTTTGAAATTCGCAAGCTCTTTGTCAATCGCTTGTGTATTTACAGGCTGACCTATCCGACTTTCTATCTCTTTGGCAAACGATTCACCACGGACAAGTTCCATTATCGCCTCTATCACGTATGGCTCTATATCCGTCTTTTTGAGTTTCGCTTTATAGTCGCAGACGTAACCTCTTGGATTGCCGTTATGACTGCAATAATAGTAATAAACGTCCTTATCCGTTCCGTCCTTCTTCTGCCAATAATGGCGGTTACAATACATCGGACTGCCACACTTCGGACAGCGCAATAACCCCGTTAAAAGATGAATACGCTCTCGCCCGACTCTTGAAGGCGATTTTACTCCCGTGCTATTTCTTTTCGCCCTTGTCTTTTCCCAAGTTTCGTTATCTATCAACGCTTGGTGTTTTCCGTCGAACAGAAGATAGTCTTTGGAACGAATTGTACGGTAATCGTCCCGACTGCCCTTTACCTTTTCTTTGGTTCGTCTGCCGTATGCTATCTTACCTGCATACACGGGGTTATCCAGAACACATTGAACGCTTCTTGCGCTCCAAACGGTTATGTCGCTCTCTTTGTGCCGATTTTTCCCTATCCCTTGCAAATTGAGATATTTTGCTACGCCGTTGTAACCCAAACCCGAATTAGCGAATTTATCGAAAATAATCCGCACGATTTCCGCTTCCTCTTCATTTATTGCAAGGGAGTCGTCTTTAAGCAAATAGCCGTATGGAGCAGGTCCGCCGTTCCATAAGCCCTGCCTTGCCTTTTCCCGTCTGCCGTTCATAGTCTGTTCGAGAATGTTTTCTCGCTCAATTTCCGCAACTGCCGATAGTACGGATATAAGCAGCTTTCCGCTCGCCTGCGAGGAATCAATTCCCTCCTCAACGCTGATAAGATTAACGCCGTAATCTTGCACCGTCTGAAGCGAGCTTAATATATCCGCCGCATTTCTGCCGAAACGGGATAGCTTGTAAACCAATATGTAGTCAATTTGCATTCCGCTTTTAATATCCGAAAGCATTGCCTGAAACGCAGGTCGTCCGGATATGGACTTGCCAGACTTCCCTGCATCTTCATATTTGTTTACGATAATCATTTCTTCACGATCGGCAAAAGTTTTCATACGGTTCAACTGTCCTTCAAGACTGAACCCGTCAACTTGCATTTCCGTGCTTACTCTTGAATAAAGCACGCACTTCTTGCCTTCCCTATTCATGTTTTACGCCTCCTTTCTCATATGTTTTGCCCAGCACCGTCCTACCGTATTTATTGAGTACCTGTGCCATAATGTCAATAAAAGAATCCTTCATTCTCTTTTCCTCTGCTAAATTTCTGTTTTCATTATTTAATTCCTGTTGGTTCAATTCTCCTTATCATTTTAGTTTTATATAGGTTGCGCAAACCCTGCTTTTAACGGAAAGATAAGCACGATTTGCCCTACATATTTTTTGTCTCCTTGCGGACTACAGCGTTTATAAACGGCATAGCCCATATTCCCGACGTTACGGGTGTGTTAAGCGCATAATGCGTTCCGCTGTTATTTTCTTTCCTTAAACTCTTCCAAAAGTTTTTGATACCCCATTCTAATCAAATCCACCTTTGGAATTCTTTTCTTCTTTAAGAAAGCCGTTATTTCGTCATATTCTTTGACTGGGAGTCGCGTGTTAAACTGTTTCGTTGCCTTATCACGTTCTTCTTTGTGTACTATTTCATACTTTTGTCTTGCCTTTTGTTTGGGCGTTAATTGTTTTTCCATTTTAATCACTCCTAAAAGTTTATCTTGCCGATATTATACCGTGCTATCACGAGATAGTCAAACTATTTTGCTTTTGTTATCTTAAATTCCATTTGAAACATTTTAATATCCTCCTAATACTTATAATTTTTATTCCTTCGTTCGTGCTTTACACGTTCTTCTTCAATTTCCGCTTCTATTTGTTGTAAACGCGGAACTTGCGCTGTTACGCTCGGTTTGCACAAATCTTCTACAGCTGAGAAAAACACCTTTGTGGGATTTGCCCCGCTCAAGATGTTTCTACATAAGTTAGGCGCATTGCTTGCTATGTACTTACCTATTTGAGCAAACTTGCCGTCTTTATCTTTCTCCGCTTTGAGTTTGCCGTTTTCCTTTACCATATCAAGCGTATCTTGCATAGAACGGTCAAGCCGTTTGGTTAAATCTTTATTTGCAACCGTTAACGCTATAACTTGCTCTTGCAGTTTACCACGCCGTTTAGGAATTTCTCCGTTTTTAGCTTCTTCTAAAGCATCAGCATAAACCTGATTCTCTCGCTTAATTTCTTCAGCTTCTTCAATTATCTTTTTCGCCTTATACTCAGCAGTCGATAGATGTTTTGCTTGGCTTCCTTCTTTGCCACGTTGCAAACCGTATTTCTTTCCAACAGCTTCGTAGAAGTCCGTTTGTAATTGTTGCAGTTTAGGCTTGTCAAATAAGTCCTTGCTACATAATCTACCATCGGGAGTGATAGGGATAAGATTTAAGTGCATATGCGGAGTCGTTTCGTCTAAATGCACAACCGCCGATATTACGTTTTCTTGCCCGTATCTCTCCTCAAAGAACTTGGCGCAATCTGAAAAGAAACTGTACTGCTTCATTTTAGGCAAACTATCGAAAAACGACTTATCCGAGCCCACCACGAAAGAGTTCATTACCACTGCATCTTTTCGTGGGTGTAATCCCAACTCTTTTATTCGGTTATTGATAAATTCGGTATAAGTAAGACCGCTAAAACTCATATGATAATTGTTTTTTGTTCGTTCGCTATCTATTTGCGGATTGTCCGCTTCAAAGGTTTCATCGCGTTCGTTTTCTTCTTCAACGGGCGAAACTTCTTGTTTATGGTATTTCTCCATATGGCATACTAAATATGATATTTTCGTTTTCCTCCTTATTATTTTTAGTCGTTGTTTAGCCTCGCAGAGCCCACACTTCGATTATCGAAGTATAGTGGGCTACACTTTGCTAAAATTTATTAAAGTTTTTCTCTCATCCACCGCGGATTGAAAGTATTAAAAAACTCTGCACAAGATAACCTGCACAGAGTTTTAATCGTTGAATTTTATTAAATTGTTATTCCTTTTGCTTTTAGAATATCACCTATCGTCGTAAGGTTGTTTGTCTTGTCGATATACGTTTGAATCTTTCCCTTTTTCTTCTTTCGCTCTTTTGTTTCAGCGTAAAGTTTTCCGTTGATATGGTCAACTTTGCTCAAGTCTTCTAGCGTAAGATTCAACAACTTTAATGCTTCTTCTAACGATAAAATTTGTATTAACTTATTTTCTTTTTCTTCCGCTTGCTTTATGCTTGCAAAGCGAATTTCTTCCTCTTCACCGTCTTGATATTCGATAAAAATATCACACACGCTCGCCTTCCCTGTATAGGTTGCACCATACGAATATAGGCGTTCAATGATAGCAAGAAACTCATTAAATCTCTTCTTTTGAAAATGCGAACTAATACAAACGGTTTTCCCAAAGAATAAGTCATCCTGCTTTTCTTCCGACACTTTAAGTCTATGAATAAAATTCTTCATAAACTCATTTTGCGCTTTAAGATTACCGCCGTTTATCTGTTCAATGAGAGAAAGATTATGTTCTTTTGCTTTCTCGGCGCGGTAATCGTTATTTCGCTTTTTTAGCATTTTAATTGTTTCAGGAAGAGTTAATTTTTCTTTCTCGCCGATAATTTGCAATGCTCTAATTACTGCCCAAGAATCATCGTCGCTCTTATGTAACGTTATATCAGTTATTTGCAGTTCTTCCACAAAGCCTTCTACTGACGTGCGATTTTTCGCTTTCGTGTAACCTTGATATAGTTTTTGAAAATCGTAATACGTAAAACCTATCGGCTCTTTCTCGTAAAGCTCATAAGCCGTCGCCAAAAATCCCGCATCATTAGAAAGCGAAAAACCAATAATTTGACAATCAGGAGTAGTTAAAATCCTCTTAATTCTTTCATAATAAAAGTCAAAAGTAGGGCTGTTATAATAAACTTCTTCGGGGAACGCAAGCGAAATATCGCTTTCACGTTCTCTTCCCGTTAACTTAAATTTATATTCGGGATTTATCGTTATACAACCCCTTTCTAAAACATTAAACTGTTCATCTATAAGCACATATCCAAATTCGCAGATATGTTGTCCATCACAACACTCAATATCAAATGATAAGTACTTCATTTGTTCCTCCCACTATCAATCCATAAAAGATATTTCCTTGTACGGAAGTTCTGCGCTATAACAAATATCTTCACCATACACAGTCTTTAACGCTTCAATATTTATAATATCTTCAGCTTGTCCTTGCGCCAAAATTTTTCCGTGTCTTAGTAAAAATACATTGCTACTTAAATATAGCGCGTGATTAGGGTTATGGGATGATAAAATAAAAGTTTTTCCTTGTTCTTTAGCAATTTTTTTAATTATAGATAAAACAGCGTGTTGATTTTTTATATCCAAAGCAGAAGTCGGCTCATCTAAAATCACTAAATTTGTATCTTGCACAATAGACGCACAAATAGAAACGATTTGTCTTTCGCCACCGCTTATTTCACCCAACTTCTTATCAAGCAAATGTGTGATTCCAAACTGCTTAGCGCAATCTAAAACCCTCTTTTTATCTTCTTCCTTGGGAGATTGATAAAAATTCATTTTATTAGCCGTGCCAAACAACAAGTAATCTAATACAGGAAAATCGTCAACTGCATTAGAACGCTGTGCAACGTACGCCATTTTCTTTGCCCGTTCTTTTATAGAAAGTCCTCTCAAATTTTCTCCATCTATAAAAACTTCGCCTTGATAGTTTTCCAATAACCCTGCAATCGTTTTGATAAGCGTCGTCTTTCCCGAACCATTTAAGCCTATTAAAACGTTGACTGTGCCTTTTTCGCAAGAAAAATTTAATCTATCTAAAACAAGTTTCCCCTTTTTTTGATACCTAAAAGAAAGTTCTTTAACGTCAATCATTTTCACGAATCGTATCCCTCCTTACAAAAAGCAATACAACGAAAATAATTGTTCCAAATAACCCTGTTACCGCAGATAAAGGAATTTCCGCCGCCGTAAATACACGAGAAATTATATCGGCAATCACCATAAACGTAGCACCGAAAAGCATACACATAGGAATGGTTTTCTTCGTATCTCTACCAACCATTAGCCTAACGATATGCGGAACAACTAAGCCTATCCAACTAATCGTTCCTGCAAAAGCAACCGAACTTGCCGTAAGCAATGTTGCAACGATAATAATTAAAGTTCTATACGCTCTATAATTTATTCCCCTAGTTTGTGCTTCTTCTCTTCCAAGCGCAACGATATTAACACGATAACTTATTGCAAGAATAACTATTGAACAAATTGCTACAATAGGCAATAATACGTACACATCGTCCATTACCGAATGTTCAAACGAGCCCATAAGCCAAAACGTAATACTTGCAAGCGTTGTTTCTGCATCGGCAAGGTATTTAATAAACGATAATATCGCACCCATACATCCACCGACAATGATACCCGAAAGCGTTAATACCATTGACGATTTGTTTTGAAAGGCTCTTGCAACAAACATCGTAGCAAGCACCGTCAAAACACCAAAACCGAAAGCGAAGAAACTTACAATTACCGAAGATAAACCAAGCACGATTGCAAGCGCAGCGCCAACACCTGCACCTGAAGAAACGCCAAGCAAATCAGGCGAAACCAACTTGTTTTGAAAGGTTTCTTGATATAAAAGTCCCGAAACACTTAAAGCAAGTCCTGTAAGTGCTGCAATAATCGTTCTCGGTAAACGCAAATTCATCACGATACTGCGTTCCATTTCATATCCGCTTTGGCTAAATAACATTTTGAAAAAATTGCCAATCGAGATATCGTATCTTCCTACTATTAAAGCCAAAATGAAAACAACCACAAAGGTCAGGCTAACGAGCGTAAAAAATACGCCCGTTAGCCAATTTTTCTTTTGATTAAGCAAGTAAGTTCCCCTCCCTACTTAAACCGTTAAGCATATTTTGAGCTTCCGCATCCGTAAGTTCCACCCCAAAGAATTCCTTACTCAAATCTTGAATTTGCTTTTTAACGTCGTAGTTAAAATAGTTCGGATAGAGTTTATTCGCTTGGTCACAAAGGAACACGGGAGAGAATACTCCCAATTGCTCAAACATTGTAAGACCAATAGGAATATTAAAAACTTGTCCGTTTTTAACAGCATCAAGATTTTTATAGGGTTCTTCTTGCAATGCAGAAATCAAAGTCTTTTGATAAATACCACCCACTACGAACACGTCGGGATTTTGCTCGCAAATTTCTTCCGCCGATGGTTTATTTGATTCAAATTGGTCGTTTAAAGGTTTCATTCCGAGCACTTTATAAGCATATTCCGTAAACGAACCTTCAGTATCCGTATACCCAACACCTTTATTTTTATCCCCACGCACGTAATAAACCGTCCTTTGCTTATCACTATGCTTTGCAAGTTCTGATTGAATGTCTGAAATCGTGTTTTGCATATGCGCTTTCCAAGCATCCACCTTTTGTGCCACTTCTTCACTTTCCCAAATTTGCTTTACTAAATCCGCATAGAAATATACGTATTCGCTAAAATCGGGATTGCCGTATAAACTAACGGTCAACGCCTTGATTCCGTGTTCTTTTAATCCGTCCGTTATGTATTTTTCGGGAGAAAACACAATATCTACCCCTCGCGCAATGTAAGTTTCATAGCTTTCTTGATACGCTAAACTATATCTTTCATTTGCTTTTGTATCAAATACCGACGACCACTCGTTGTCAAGCAAAGAATAATAAACACCGTCTATACTATCTGCCACCCCAAAAGCAATCAAAAGATCGTAAGTCGTTCTTGACGCACAAGCTACCTTTTTAGGGTTCTTTTTGACCGTTACTTGTTCCCCAAGCATATCCGTTACAGTAACAGTTTCATCGTCGCTGTTTGTATTTCCACAACCCACGATAGAAATCGCCATTGTGAAACATAAAACAACACCAAGTAACATTGAAATAATTCTTTTTAGCTTTGACATAGTTTTTACTCCTTTTGAGATTATCCAACAAATACCGACCGCCCGAATTGTAGAGCGCAGACGAACGGCTATGTCTACCGGCGTCTACTACTCTTAAAGGTAATCTCTTAAATAATTTAATTTTTACGGTCTTTTTATTATCCCTTTTGTATAGACTTCAAAATCCTATTAAATTCTTCTTCATCCTTAGCATCAATCAATTGATTGATTTTCTCGTTAAATTCCGCCATCGTCATATCCTTAAATCCTTTTTGACGGGACAGCCTTTTTGTCAACCTTTGCTTAGCATTAAACTCTTTTAATGCAAGATATTGCAACTCAGGATTATTTTCCATTTCTCTACTTACCTTGTTGTATTCACGAATAGGCATATTTCCACATCTTCTATACAAGTATTCTCGTTTAACCATTTCAAGAAGGTCGCCTTGCTCTCTTATTATTCTTTCCTCCACGGAAATTTCTCTTATTTCAAGGATTTCATCCAATTCAATATCTTTTTTGATTTGCTCGATTGCTTCTTCTTTACTATCAGCCTTCACCACCCATTCACAAGGCAAAAGCGTCACATCTGGATCCGCCTCCATAATTTCGTCTTTATAAGTGAAATTAACAAAATAATACATACTTATTCTCCTTTTTCTCTATCATCTTTTTTCTTCAACAATTCAAAAACATCAACTTCTAGAAAATCTGCAATTTCCTCTAATGTATCAATGTTTTTGACACCTGCGTTCAACCACCTACTAACTGTTCTAATTTCCGCTCCAAACTCATAAGCAAAATTTTCCTGCGTCCTATATCTAGAACTTCGTATCAATCGCTTTAAGTTTATCCCGGCAATCAAGCTTAATGAAAGTTCATTGCTCATGTAGCCCTCCTTTGAGTTTTTGTAACTACATTGTAACTCAAATATTTTTATCAGTCTACGACATTTTTTGTCCTATTTCACGTCATTTATCGCAAGACAAAATCTTACTCTTTTCTTTCAATATTCCTTTTAATTTCTCGCAGACAGATTGTAACACTACCCCCACGTAAGCAATACAACCGTATCCATAAGAATCAGCGACTACCCTTCCTTCTACATCAATTTTATAAGGATAAGGTGATTCCATATATTTAACACCTTGAAGATATAATTGTGCTTGTTTTTTGTGTCCTATTGCAAAATTCAGCATCTCTTCGCTTAAACAATGACCTTTCAACAACAAATAGTTCAAAACCAAATTAAAAGAAGCTGAAACAGATGGTACGTGTTCAAGTTCTTCACATCTTTCTCTCCCTTTATTGCTTTTATAGTATACAATTCCACCGTTCCATTCTTCCCATTCCTCTTTTGTTAAGGTAAATGAACGCAAATAAGCGTTTAATATATTTTCCGTTTTTAGCAACTTTTCAATCATTTGTTTGCTGAACACATAACCATCGCGGCGAAATTGTGTTTCTTGAAACGCCTCCAATTCACAGTCCTCTTTCTTCTGCAATATAGGTCGTGTCGGTTTAATTAAATATTGAAACAGTTCAACATCATCATACTCTAACGCTAAATCAATAAACTCATTGAATTTATCTTCCATCCCCGTCAAATTTCCAACGCGAATAGCCGTACTCATTTGAGTTCCCCATATAGACAAGTATCCTTTTTGAAACATATATTTGATTAGTTCAACTTGTTTAAATTCTATAAGATAATCTAAAATAGTCTTGTCAAACTCATCATAATTTTCGCCGATGATACTACCATAGTCATTTTCCGTATGCATCAACTGTTCCAATCGTTCCTTATCCTCACTTTTCGCAACTGCATACAAGGAGAATGGTCTATCGTCAAAGTTTTTCCTTTGCGAACCTGCCATTAAGATATTCTCTATACTAACGTTAAAAACTTGCGCCAAATAATAAATATGGTCAATCCCCGGATAACGCTCACCCGCAATCCATTTGCATACATTATCACGAGAAACAGGTCTACCTTCTATCTCTGTTAATTTTTTAGATAAATCCGCTTGTTTCCATTGACGCTCATTTAATAGAAAATCAATGTATGCACCAACTTCGTTTTTATCTTTTATTGTCATTGCCATAATAACACCTCCAAATGTTGCAATGCTATTATAGCACTATAAAAGTTTTTAATCAATAAGGTTGTATGCAAATATTTGTATTTATTACGATACGCATTACAGCTTTTTAATCGTCTTGCAAACTTTCAATTGTCTACTTTTGTATACAAGGCTTCTTTATGGTCCTGAAAGCATGATACAAGCCTTGTAAATCATTAGGCAAATAACTTAAAGCTTTTTCTGCGAGTTCAAAAGGAACGCCGTAATACGCTTCAGCAATGCTTCCTGCCATTGCCCCAATAGTGTCTGAATCACCACCGATACAAACAGCATTTCTTATCGCATCTTCAAAACTTGTACTATCTAAGAAAGCTATTATTGCTTGAGGAATACTTCCCTGGCAAGTAACCCAATCACCGTAATCGTCATAACCATAGCACCCATGAATATTCTCGATTGTAAAGTTTTTATCTTTGAGTTTGGGATAATATTCTTGGAGTTTTTCTCTTATTTCTTCTTTGCTTTTACCTATTCTCGCAAGATATACCGCCATAGCAATAGCTTCTGCGCCTTTTATTCCGTCAGGGTGATTATGAGAAATTTCCGTCACCTTTTTAGAAAGCATCTTAACTTCTTCTTCCGATTCTGCGACCCAACCAACAGGGCTTATTCTCATACCTGCCCCATTTCCGTAACTGTTATAAGGAACACTTCTTTCAAACAACCATTTATAAAACATACCGCCCCAACCTATTCTTGGATAAGGCTTTGCAATATCTTTCATTATTTGAATAGTTAATTCTCCCAAATTATCGTAATTACCCTTGCTTAGCAATAATGATTTTGCAACGGCAAGCGTCATTAAACTGTCGTCCGTAAAACGACATCCGCTTGCAAATAATGCAAAATCTTTCCCACGACAGCCGTCTTCGACAAACTCAAATCTACTACCAACGATATCTCCTATAATTGCACCTATCATTTACGCAACCCCCAATCAATTGAAGCCTCTCCAATAAATTTCATTTTCCTGTTTTTCGTTTTAGATTGCTTACGTTTGGTCATTTCCATAACTATAATTCCACATTCTTGTTCTATGTAACGTATATAAGCGGGCAATTTTTGAATTGTATGCCTTACGCTATAACTGCAATGCTTTTTAAGCTTTTTTAAATCAAATAAAGAAATTCCTTGTCCAAAAACTTCTTTATTGCTTCTTCTATATGCTTGCACAAAGAGAAAGTATTTTGTTCCTTGTGCCATTAAGTAAAAGGTTTGCTCACCTTTTGCAGTGGTTGTACAATAAATATAATTTTTCATTTGTATTCTCCCGAAAAATAATTGTGCCACTTTAGTTAAAATAATCAGGGCGAGCCTTGTTCAAGCTCGCCCTTGTTCAATTTAAGCTACCATTTTTAAGAGTTCGTCACGACTTAAAAGATGTTTCGATTCTAACGCGCTCACGATTTTATCGAATACCCCTTTATGTTCTAAAATGATATTCTTTACTTTTTCGTGCGTTTCGTTTAGAATTTCTACCCGTTTTGCGACGATTTTTTGACATTGTTCCTCGCTCGTTACACCACCACGAACCGTATTGCATTGCAAATACTCATATCCGAATTTACCGCTTTCAGTTATTATACAATCAAGAATTCTTAATACTTGCATCATATCGTTTGAACATCCGCAAGATGCCTCGCCGAACTCAATAATTTCAGCCACTCTACCGCCAAGTGCGATAGCTACGTCATCCAATTCTTGGTTGCTTTTAGAACAGTAGTAATCTTCTTCATAAATCATACGGGTATGACCTTTGGATTGACCTTGCGGAATAATTGTTGCCGTCGATAATTTATCGGGTTTTAAGTACAATGCAACGATTGCGTGCCCTGCTTCGTGAACAGCAACCAAATGCTTTTCGTTGTCCTTAATTTCCCCTTCTATACCGTGAAAAGCAAGTCTATTCATAGCCGTTTGGAAACAATCAAAATCAATACTCGTTTGTCCCCTTTCAATCGCAAGAATACCCGATTCGTTCACAAGGCATTCAAGCTGTGCGCCCGAATATCCCGAAGTAACTCTCGCCACGTAATCCACGTCAAGACTCTTTTCCATCGTAATCTTATCGTAATAAAGGCTCAAGATTTTCTTTCTGTCTTCAAGTGATGGCAAGCCTATTTCAAAGATCCTATCAAATCTGCCCGAGCGAACGAGCGCAGGACCAAGACGGCTAATATCGTTACAAGTTGCAACGACCAACACTCCGTTTTCTTCCTTAAGCGAATCAAGTTCTTGAAGAAGAATTTTCATTGCTTTGTCATTCATTTCCATATAGAATTCATCACGACAACCTGCAATTTTATCAAACTCGTCAATAAGCAAAAGGCAAGGTTTCATTTCCTTTGCTTTAGCAAATGCTTCTTGGATAAATTCTTCCGAATTATCTCTCGTGCAATCCGCCGCACGAAGTTCAACGATGTTAATATGTTCGTCAGCAATGGACTTTGCCATTACCGTTTTACCCACACCGGGATAACCGTAAAACAGTACCCCTTTGGGAATATGTACCCCACAATTAGCGTATTTCTCCGCATTGTGAAGAAAGTCTTTTAATAGTTCTAACTGTGCTACTTCTTTTTCGTAGCCTGCAATTTTAGTTTTTGTAGTAATCTGCTCCATTTTTGCCATCGGCAATTCCTCCGTAAAAAATAGATATTGTAGATTATCTTTCCCGACCTCCTTGTCCAATCGGGATAGCATAACGAAAACTACTCGAAAGAAAATACCCCTTATACATAATATAAGGGGTAAATTTTAAATTTATTGTTATATTATGGATTTTTACTGTATTTTTGCAAATTTTAAGCCGTATAAATCGTATTCACCATCATCTTTTTCGACTACCTTTTGCATTTTTACTTTGCTTTGCACTAACATACTCTTAAAAAGTTCACTTTCAAGGAGTGGAGCGTAAATATGCCAATTCTCGCCCGTTTCCTTTTCGTATTCTTTCAAGATTAAGTATAAAACGTATTCTTCCGAAAGCAGTTCTTTTACTTTTTCATTACGTTCTTCTTTAGTTTGTTTTATCCTTGTGTAGATAACTTCCTTTTCGTCATCATCAGAACGCCTAAGTTCGCTATACAAAAAGTCTAATTTCTTCTCAAACTCTTTACAAATAGCAACAATTTTATCTCTATGCTCGTAAACGGTAGACGTAGATTTTGGTGTAGGCTCTTTTAACATATCGGAAATAGCTCGGCATGGTATTTCCTTATCTTTGCCTTTACGATAATCGATATCTTTAACGCTCCTATACACGTATTCCATAGGAGCATTGTAAAAAGCATATTGTCTTTCTTTTACGCCATAATCAAAATCTATCTCTCTGAAGAATTCAGGAGCAATAACACTATGTTTCTTCGTGATTTTACTGATTTCTTTTGAAACGTTGACTTTATCGTATGCACGCTTTGCCTTGTCTATTTCAATACCCGAAAGCACGGCAAGTTTACACACGTCTTCGTAAATACCTTGTACACTTTCATAATCCGATCCACCGTTTAACTTATCCCACAAGATACTGTTGAGTTTTTGAGATAAGTTTACGATATGCCCTATCTTGTTTTCGCTCGTATTATAATCTAACTCCGAAAGGCTTGGCTTTTTCTTTCCGTCGGACTTGATACTGCACACGGGAACTTTGAATGTATTCTTTTGCTTATATGCCGTTTCTACGATAAGTTTATCGTTTATTATAAGCATAGCGTCCGAATCGTAATCACAACCGTTTAATCGTTGTTGAATATTTTCGCCTATCGCATTAACACAAACGATATTTTCGCCTAAATCAAAGCAATCCCAAATATCACTTGAAAGGTTATTTATTGTGCAATATAAGTTCCCCATCGTAATATGTGGAGAACGGGCGCAAACCAATTTTTCGCCGTTTTCAAACTTTTTACAAGCAATTTCGCCTTTAGCTAAAATCGTTGGCTCGTTAATCTTACTATGTAAATCAAACTCACCTGATAATGCTAACAACATTTCAGGTCCATTTCCAAACAATGTTGCGTTTGTTCCCGGTAAGAGAATATGTCCTTGCTTTAATCTATCTTTTTGCGATTCAACTACGTCGTTTCTAAAATTATAATATAACTTTGTGTCCTTAAAATCGTAATTAATACCCATCAACTTAAAGATTACGTCGCTACGCTCGGCAAGCCCGTCGGAAAGTTCTCCCGTTTCGTCGTCTTGCTCTCTTTTATAAGCATCGCTAAAATGATAGCGCATAAAATCGTAATCACTTCTAATTGTCGTTAAATAGTCTTTGCTTGGCTTTAATAATTCTTCTACTTGCCTTTCGTTAAAGCCCAACGTGTTGATAAATTGGTAGCTCGTTTGCACCATTTTACCGCCAAAGAATTTCGTGCGCTTGTCGTACTTTACCACGCCAAAGGTACTATCTATCTTTTCAATCCATTTACGAACGTTACTTTCAGTAAGACCACCTTTCATAAACTTAAGGAATTTCATACTGTTCGGTGTTGTAACCATTACAATTTGGCTTATATCCGTTGCAAGCGTAATAAATCCCCTTGCTTTCAAATCGTCAAGAGTTATATTTTTATCCTTAAACCATTTTTGAAGTTTGGTCTTAAAAGCGCAGGACTTGAAAAACTTGTTACGGAGAAGTAACATATGCTTTTCGTCATAGTCTTCCACGAATAAACTCTCGTCAAGCAGACTTTCCCCGTCCCAAATATCATTTTCTATTGTGGTTTCTTTTGTGGTAGCAACCAAAGCGCCATTTTGTTCTTCGACACTTACAACTTCTTCTATAAATTCACTTTTGCAGTCTTGGATAAATAAAATACCGTTAAGTGGAATGCCTATCGTTCCTTTTAACGAACTTAAAGATAAAGATTTATATGCTTCCCACGATGCCAAATCGCCCGTAGGCTTTAATCCACATTCACCCCATTTAGACATATGGTTTAAGAGTTTTTCGTTAATAAATAAGCATTTACCTTGACGAGAACTTCCGCTACTTCTTTTATAGCGAACGTAATGTACGCCGTTAAGATTAAAACCATTTTTATAAAAATGTTCTCTTAATCCTTTACGGTCTTTATTTACGTTTTCATCTTTATAGGTATATGTAAATTTTAGATTGATAATCGAAAGCGTATATTTGTTGTTGTATTCATCTTCAAAAGAAAACCTATTGTTTCTATATTTCTTTTGATAGCACTTTTCAAGTTCGATTAAATCAAGGGAGTAATCTAAAACGTTTCTGAACAAGTCAAAAAATTTGCGGTCATCTTTAGTAGGCAATATAAACCCTTTCTCCACGCCGTTTTTCAATTCTTGTTCGTATATATCTTTCGCTTCTAACGAAATAATATGATAGCCCTTAATTTTCATTTCAATCTCCTTGCCTATATTATACAACATTTAACGAACTTTTTCAATCGAAACTGAAACGCAAAGAAAAAGAACTCGGACGATAAATCCAAGTTCCTTAATTCTTATTAAATTATCCCAAAGTGTTTAAGAGCGTCTTTAATTGCTTCTACCATTTCAACCGCTGGATGAGAACGGGGGCGTTTTAATTCTTCCACGGCGTTTGGTGCGTCGTACATTGGTAGTCCCTCGTTTCTCTTCACTTCTGCAATGTAAGCGGTGTGTACCTTAAAACCGTAGTTTTTCTCCTTTCAATCCTGTATATCCTTGTATGTCGGCTTGTCTTTGGGCTTTCTTTTCTCCGCACGTTCGGCTATTGCCGACTTATCAAGAGACGTATTGTCGAAGTCAATTTTCACTTCGATATGCGAATCGGGCTTTTTGTGGGATAATACCACCAACGTCTCGACGTGCTTGGTTTGAGGGAACATGTCGTAGGCTCTGACGGAAACGAGATCGAAATCGGTTTTCAAAAGCGCAAGGTCGCGGGCAAGCGTTGCGGGATTGCAGCTGACGTATATAACCTTTTGAGGGCGGGCTTCTTTTACCGCGGCAAGCGTCTTTTGATCGCAACCCTTCCGTGGCGGATCCAAAACGACTGTTATGCGTTTTTCTGCGGGCGCAAGCTCTATGGCGACGACTTTGTTTCTCTGTTGGCGTTCCTCGGAATAATACTTGCCCATACCTAAAACGGCTGCGTCCTCGGTCATAACGGCGCCGCAGGTGTTTTCACCCGTGCCGAGCGTTTTGAAAAGCGCGGAAAAATCGTCGAATACGAAAAGATTTTTGACTTTTTTCAGTAGCCTCTCGTCGGTGCCGTCCGTGTAGAATTCGATGACGTCGCCGACTTTAAGACTGCGGCGTTTTTCGTCGTAAAGACGCAATTCAAAGGTTTTTCGGCCGCTTTTTATTGCTTCAAACGGCGATTGTGCCAAATGATAAACGTAATCCGCTTTCGTTTCCGAGAGGCTTTTTGCAAGCTTCGGCAGCACTTCGGCGGCGTCGCCCGCGATGTTTTTGACGTTTTTGATGCCGTTTTCGGCCATCAGTTTGTCGGCGTCCGAAACTGCCTCGGGAACGATTTCGACGCCGTAAACTTCTTTTGCTTTCGAGGACAGAAGCGCAGTCATTATGCCCATGCCGGAGTAGGCGTCGATGACGACGTCAACGCCGTTTTCCACCTCGGCCGCTACGGCCGAATATATCATATCGCGCACTTCGTCGTTCACCTGCAAAAAAGTGTAAGGGCTTACGTCCACCCTGACTCCTCCGACGTTTGCTTTGACGTTTTTGCCGTAAATTTCCGTCACGCTTTCGCCCAGAATGACGTTGGTGTTTTTGCGGTTAGGAGAAAAATAAAGCTTGAAGCCGTCGCCGAAAACGCTTTTTATGGCGGAGATAAGATTGTCCGCAGCAGGCAGTTTGTTGCCGTTTCCGACGATGACGATCACCGTTTGGCCGCCTACGTTTCGGGCCACGAGATGTCTTAGTATCCCCTTTTGGGACCTTTCGTCGTAAACGGAAACCTTGTTTTCGTTTGCCCACGACAAAACGGCTTTCATCAGATCTTCTGCCCACTTGCCGTGCAAAACGCATCGCGCGGTCGGAACGACCGTATGCGTCCCTTCCTTGAAAAAGCCCAGCACGGCTTTGCCGTCCTTTTGTCCGAACGGCATCTGAAGCTTGTTGCGGTAGGCGAACCGATTTGATCCGCCGTAAACCTCCGGAACCGAAAATTCGATGCCGGCGTTTTTCCTCAGACAAGTTTCGATTTGCCTGCGCTTTTGCTCCTTTTGCTCGTCGTAGGCAACGTGCTGCATGTCGCATCCGCCGCAAACGCCGTAAACGGGACACGCCGGCCGAACCCTTTTGTCGGACGGAATCTCAACTTTTTTCAGCGTTGCGTAGCCGAAATTCTTTTTTAGGTGGTCTATTCTTATTTGCACCGTTTCGCCCTTCAGCGCCATAGGAACGAAAAGAACGTAGCCGTCAACCTTGGCTATGCCCTCGCCTTCCATTCCGCTGTCGACGATTTCGACGGTGAGAACGTCGGAAACTTTCATAAATCCTCTTTGCTAAATTTTCCGCAGCGGAAGCCGCTGGGGAAAACCGATTTGATTATTTTCGATTAAAGTTTTTCTACCAAAACTTTTTTAAGTTTTGCAAAACGCGGAAGTCCGTCTTCGAGCGGAGCTTTTGCGTCGCCCTGAATGAGAGGCAGAGCGTATTCGACGAATTTGTCGGAAAGTGCGGTGCCGTTGTCCGTTATCCAATCCAAAGGAACGGTTTTTTCGGTGTTGGCCGCAAGTTCCAGAGGCAGAAGCTTGTATTTGCAGACGTAATGGCCGGTGGACATATCCCTTTCGAAGCAAACCATTTTGTCGGTTTCGCCGGAAACCGCCGCTTTGACTGCTTCCGCGCCTGCGCCGAAAGCTTCCTCTACGTCCACTTTGGAAGCGAGGTGCGCGCCGCAACGCTGCATAAGGCTGAGTTCGATTGCGCGGGTTTTGATGCCGGTTTTTTCTTTGATGACGTTGGCGAGCATCTGGCCTACGCCTCCGAGCTGAGCGTGGCCGAAGAGGTCGGTTTTGGAAGCGGTGAATTCGCCAACGTATCTGCCGTCGGCAAGCTTGATGCCTTCGGAAACGACTGCGATGCACTTGTTGTCGTTTTTGGCGAGAACGTCCTCAACGTCGGATACGAATTTGTCGACGTCGAACGCAACTTCCGGAAGATAGATAAGGTCTGCGCCGAGGCCCTTATAGCCCGCAAGGCTTGCGGCCGCGGTCAGCCAGCCGGCGTTTCTGCCCATAACTTCGATGACGCACACCATGCCGGTGTTGTAAACCTTTGCGTCCAGATTGATTTCCATCAAAGTGGTGGCGATATATTTTGCGGCGGAAGCAAAACCCGGGCAGTGATCGGTGCCGAACAGATCGTTATCGATGGTTTTAGGCACGCCGATTACGTTGCAATCCCAGCCGGAACCGTTGAGGAACTTGCTGATTTTGTTGCAGGTGTCCATGCTGTCGTTGCCGCCGTTGTAGAAGAAATAGCGAATGTCGTATTTTTTGAAAACTTCCAAAATGCGTTTGTAGTCGGTGTCGTCGACGGAAACGTCTTTGAGTTTGTAGCGAACCGAACCCAAAGCGGAGCTTGGGGTGTATTTCAAAAGTTCAAGCTCCTTTTTGTCTTCAAGACCGATGTCGTAGAACTGCTCGTCCAAAACGCCCTTGATGCCGTGAGCCGCGCCATAAACCTTGGTGATTTCAGGGCTCTTCAATGCCTCCAGAAACACGCCTGCCGCGGAGCTGTTGATAACCGACGTAGGACCGCCGGACTGCGCAAACATACAAGCGCCTTTAAGATTTTTCATAGTAACCTCCAAATTTTGTAAAATGTGTTTTATGTGTTGATTTTCGGCTTATAAACCGATTGTTAGTGTGATATCGTAAAGATCTTTGTCGAAGGTGCGAGGCATGTTAAGAGCCTCGGTGATGTCTTCGTCGATGATTTCGTTGTGGCGTATGCCGACAACGCGATTGGTTTTGCCCTCAAGCAGCAAATCGACCGATTTGACGGCAAGTTTCGCCGCAAGCACGCGGTCGGAAACCGTCGGACTGCCGCCGCGCTGAATATGACCGAGCGTGGTTGTTTTGACTTCGATGCCCGTTTTTTCCAGAATATATTTGCAGACGTCGGCCTGATTGCCCGCGCCCTCGGCAAGGATGATCATGTTGGACGTTTTGCCCCTCTTCTGGCTCATGGAAATGCTTTTGCAAATGGCGTCGAGATCGTACGGAACCTCCGGAACCAGAATATATTCGGCACCGCCGGCGATGCCCGCATACAACGCGATGTCGCCGCAACGTCTGCCCATAACCTCCAGAAGGCTCACGCGGTCGTGACTGCCCATGGTGTCGCGCAGACAGTTGATGGCCCAGATACAGGTGTTGACGGCAGTGTCGAAGCCCAAAGTGTAATCCGTGTAAGCCAGATCGTTGTCGATGGTGCCAGGTATGCCGATTACGTTCACGCCGAAGTTGTCGGACAAATCCTTTGCCCCCCTGAAAGTTCCGTCGCCGCCGATGCAGATAAGCCCGTCGATGCCGAACGCGCCCAAGGTTTCGGCCGCGTGCCGCTGGCCGTCGAGCGTTTTGAATTCGGGACATCTTGCGGTTTTAAGGAAGGTGCCGCCCTTGTGAATGATGCCCGAAACGTTTCTGGAACCCATACGGAAAAGTTCGCCTTCGATAAGTCCCTGATAGCCTCTTTCGACGCCGTAAACGTCGAAGCCTTTGCTGAGCGCGTATCTGGTGGCCGCCCTGATGCATGCGTTCATGCCCGGAGCGTCGCCGCCTGAAGTCAAAATTGCAATTCTTTTCATAAGCAAAAATCCTTGTGTTATTCGTTTCAATTATATCAAATTTTGCGTCAAAATCAAGCGTTTACAAATTATTTGTAAATGACTTTGACGTTTTCTTGACCGACCGTCATTCCGAGGTCGAACATAAGCGCGTCGGTGATTGCCACTTTCTGAGGAAATTCCCTCACATCGTTGTCGCGGAACTTGACTCGGACGACGTTGTCGCCCTTGTATCTTGCAAGTATCCTCTGCACCGCGGTTACGACGTCGGAGCGAGGCGACATTCTGAGATAAATTATGCCGTGCTTTTCGGGTTCGGAAGCTTTTTCTTCAATGCCGTCGGCGGAAAGCTCCTTAACTTCCCTGACGGTTATCTTCGGTCTGTCCTCGGCCTGTACGCTGAGCGTGCCCGTTACGCTTATGAAGCTGTTTTCCTTCAAAAGGTGACGATATTTTTCAAACGCGTCCGTGAAGAAAACCACTTCGATGGTGCCGAACAAATCCTCCAGCGTGCCGTAACCCATGTTTTTGCCCGTCTTTTTGCTGATTTTTTTGGTCATCTCCGTCAGAACGCCGCCCATGCTGACTCGCTGATTGTTGAGGGACAGATCGTAGCGAACGGTTTCCCTCATTTCGCCGTTTTCGTCGAGAGATACGGTTTCTTCTTCCACGTCGCCTGATGCGTCGTCGTCGGCTTCGGCAACGAGCATCGAGGTGTTGAAACCGAATTTTTTGAGAGCGTTTTTGAAGCTGTTGAGCGGATGTCCCGTGGAATACATACCCAGAACTTCCTTTTCGTAGCCCAGTTTTTCCACTTCGCTGTATTCCGGCAGGTTGACGTAGGTGAAGGATTGCAACGATTCGTCTTCCTCGCCGAACAGATTGTCGAAGAGCGAAAGCTGGCCGGATTCGCTGTTCTTTTTGTCGTGAGCGACGATGTCCATAATTTGCTCGTAAGAGGACATAAGCGTGCTTCTGGTACGGCCGAAACAGTCGAAAACGCCGCCTTTTATCATGTTCTCCACCATGCGTTTGTTGAGGCCGACGCCCGCGTTTCGCCTGATTACGTCTTCAAGGTCGGAATAGACGCCGTTTTGCTCTCTTTCCTTAACGATTTCCGCGACAGCCTGCTCGCCGACGCCCTTTATGGCCATAAGACCGAAACGGACGGCTTTGCCCTCGGTGGCAAACTTCTGCTTGCTGCGATTTATGTCAGGCGGCAGAACCTTGATGTCGACCGACGTGAGATAGTTGACGTATTTGCCTATTTCCTTGGCGTCGGTGATGCGGTTGTTGAGAATCGCCGTCATGAACTGCGCCCTGTAGTAGCGCTTGAGATAGGCTGTCTGATAGGTGATGACGCTGTACGCCGCCGCGTGGGATTTGTTGAACGCGTAGGACGCAAATTGCAAAATCTGATCGAAAAGCGAGTTGGCCACTTCCGCCTTCATGCCCAGTTTGACTGCGCCCGGAATGACCGCCGCTCTGCTTTCGTCAGGCTTGCCGCCGTTTATGAAGACTTCTTTGTTGTGCTTCATAATGTCGACTTTTTTCTTGCCCATGGCTCGGCGCAAAAGGTCTGCGCCGCCGAGGCTGTAGCCCGCCCCTTCGCGGGCAATCTGCATAACCTGTTCCTGATAGACTATG
>ULRD01057709.1_pt1 | contig 36622 bp, 32 predicted proteins | sample 1955181 | NCBI WGS metagenome assembly ULRD01 (sample SAMEA4835675, study PRJEB28245) | human gut metagenome | biome: gut microbiome; material: fecal sample | place: Denmark | collected 2008
CTGACGCTTTTTGGACTTTCCTGCATCATGGGAGTGCTTCTGGGCATTTGCTATGACGTTTTTCGGACAGCCCGTATACTTTTTCCGCACAATAATTGGCTGATAGCTATAGAAGACATAATTTTTCTTGCTCTTTACGCTGCTGCGCTGCTCTCTTTTTCAACAGCGGCTGCTCGGGGCGAACTGCGCTTTTATTATGTACTTGGTAATTTTCTGGGATTTATGCTCTACATTTTAACCTTGGGAAGTATTGTGACCGCTATAATGAAAAAGCTTTTTTTTGCCGTAAAAAAAACAATCCATATTATTTTTGCACCATTTAAGAGATGTTGTGCGTTTTTACGTAAAAAAACAGGGGCAAAATTTGTGGGATGTTCCAAAATTATTGTAAATTCTATTAAAAAAGTAAAAATGCTATTGCTAAAAGGACACAGTTTGATGTATAATAAAAAGGAAATTAAAAAGAAAGAACGTGGGAGACGTTGGCAAAAAAAGCAAAGAGGGAAATGAAGGGACTGTTTAACGGTCTGCTGGTAAAGCTTATGGTAGTCGGTGTCATATCCGTATGCTCGGTACTGCTCATTACGACCGAAAAGGACTGTAGTGAAAAGGAAGAGGAGCTTGAAAGCTTACAAGTTAAAATAGAAACCTATAAAAATGATAATTCAGAGCTGCAGCGGCTTCTTGACAGCAACGATATGTCCGCATATCTTGAAAAGGTCGCAATAGAGGAAAGAGATTACGCTTACCCGGATGAACGCAGATTCTATGATACGTCAAGAGATTAGGGCTTATAAATCAAACCGCCGCACAATGCCGTCAGGCAGGATTTTTACGGCGCTTACCAAGCATTTATTAAAAAGGAGTTTTCTATATTTATGCAGCTGGAAATAGGTAAAATTTATAACGGCAAGGTCAAAGGTATCACACAGTACGGCGCATTCGTCGATATTGACGGCGGAGGCACAGGAATGGTGCATATTTCAGAAATTGCCAATACATACGTAAGCGAAATACGCGATCATCTTACCGAAAATCAGGAAGTCAAGGTAAAAGTGATCGGTATTAACGAGGCAGGAAAGGTAAGCCTTTCCATAAAAAAAGCAACTGACGCACCGCCTGCTCCGAATCGTCCGAGAAGACAGGATAACGGCGGTAACCAGAACCGCGGCAAGCCTAATATCTGGGAACCGAAAAAACAGACTCCTCCTTCGGAAATGACCTTTGAAGATATGATGTCAAAGTTCAAACAATCCAGCGAGGAGCGTATGTGCGACATAAAGAGAAGTACCGATCGTAAGAACGGCACAAGAAGAAAATAATAAACTGTAAAAAACGGCAGGGAGCTCTCTCTGCCGTTTTTTCATATCCTTTAAAAAAATTTGAAAAACCTATTGACAAACTTAATACTTCGTGATATGATATATTATACAAAAGGAGGTATGGTATGGATATTCAATTAAAACGAGGTCTTTTGGACGTTTGCGTATTAGCTGCCATTAAAAGCGAGGATTCGTACGGATATAAGATCATTAAGGATATGAAGCCTTATATCGAAATGTCAGAATCGACCTTATACACTATCCTGAAGCGGTTGGAATCAGCCGATATGCTGACTGTCAAAACCGCAGAGCACTGCGGAAGACTTAGGAAATATTACCGAATTACTGATGCAGGATTAAAGCGCATTGAAAATTTTAAAGACGAGTGGAAAGAAATTATGTCCATATATCGGTTTGTAACAAAGGAGGATGACAATAATGAATAAACAAGAATTTCTTGCCGAATTACGAAAGGGACTGCACGGCTTACCGCAAAACGATATAGAAGAACGGCTTACATTCTACAACGAAATGATCGACGACCGAATGGAAGAGGGTCTTACGGAAGATGCCGCCGTCTCAGAGGTCGGAACCGTAAATGAAGTTATATCACAGATAGTAACAGAGACGCCGCTTTCTAAAATTGTAAAAGAAAAAGTAAGACCTAAAAGAACCCTGAGAGTTTGGGAAATCGTACTTCTGGCATTAGGCTCTCCTATATGGCTCTCTCTCCTTATTGCTGCATTTGCCGTGATCTTTGCCGTTTATGTTACCGCATGGTCTGTGATCGCTGCTTTATGGGCATCCGAATTGGCGTTAGCCGTAAGCTCAATAGGCAGCATTTTATCGGCTGTAATTTTTGCATTTCAAGTTAACGGAATCGTCGCAATCGCTGTGCTTGGTGCCGGAATCGCTTTTGCCGGTCTGTCTATATTCTTATTTTTCGGATGCAAAGAAACCACAAAAGGAATCTTATTTTTAACAAAAAAGATGATCTTGGGTATTAAATCCCTGTTTATCGGGAAGGAGAATATAAAATGAGTAAAACGATAAAAAAATGGCTTATTACGGCAGCTTCCCTTACAGCATTAGGTTTTATTATTCTTATAGGCGCAATGGCGGCGCTCGATTTTGATTTTTCAAAAATCAGCACCTTGACATACGAAACAAACACTTATGAGGTAAACGGAGACTTTGATAAGATATCAATTGACGTAAATATCACAGATATTGTATTTGCACAATCAGATGACGAAAGCTGTCAGGTTGTTTGCTTTGAAGCAGAAAAGGTAAAGCACTCCGTCCGCTGTACAAACGGAACTCTTACAATCGGTGTAACAGACAACAGAAAATGGTATGATTATTTCGGTATTTCATTCGCAAGTCCCAAGATGACCATATATCTCCCTAAAAGCGAATACGCTTCACTTTTAATTGATACCGATACGAGCGATATTAATATCCCTAAAAGCTTTAGCTTTAATGAACTTGAAATTGAAAGCGATACAGGAAATGTGGATTGTATGGCCAATGTTTCAGATTCCATAAAAATTGAATCGGATACTGGAGATATCGACATATCCTCTGTTTCATCCAAATGTGATATTGATATAAAAACAGATACAGGCTCAATAAAGCTTACGGATGTTGACTGCACGAATTTTTCCGCCGAGAGCGATACGGGTAATATTTCTCTTGTAAACGTTATTGCCGAAGACGGTATTTACGTGGAAAGCGATACAGGAAACGTAAAGTTAAAAAACAGCGACGCTTCAAAGCTTTCTATCGAAACCGATACGGGCGACGTTACAGGTACTCTGCTTTCCGAAAAGATTTTTATTGCCAAAAGTTCAACGGGCAGAGTAAAAGTTCCAGATACCGAATCAGGCGGAAAATGTGAAATCAGAACCGCTACCGGAAATATCAAAATAGATATACAGTAATAGACCTGTTCTAAAACTGTAGAAGTGCCGAATGACGCAGGATTTTTTGTGTCAGGCAAAGTCAATTTTTCGCAGGAATACTGTATGTATTTCAAGGAAAATTGACAAAGCATGGCACAAAAAAGACAAGTCAGGCGGTGCTTCGAAGGTTTTAGAACAGGTCTAATATAAAACAAGGGACGCTTCGCTTAGTTCAAAACTTATAAAGAAGTTTAATCCCCGAAGCAATTATTGATAACTGCTTCGGGGATTATTGTTAATATTCGATTGCTTGCATAAATCATAATTTATCTTTCACCTGTTTTGATAAAATAGATTAATTTCTCCATATCATCAAAATCATCGTAATCACCCATGATTCCCTCTCGGTGATATATAATTCCTGCTTGCTCATTGCGCTCCAGACAGTCCAGTAACTCCGAAAGACCGTATCTTCGTACAAATTCTGCGAAAGCTCGTGCTTTGATTTTTTCTGCGTACAAACCTTTGCGGCAGCTTCCCGGCACACACTCATAGCAACCATTTAGTTTCTTTTCAATCACACATTTTCTATTTTCGCACCATTCTGCATCTTTGCACCATGAAAGTTCCAAAAAGCCGTCACGTTTACACCCTTTGCATTCTGCATTTTCGGAACATAAACAACAAGCCAGTCCGCAGCGCGCTATTCCAAGTTCTCGTTTCATTATATTTCCTCCTACAAATTTCAATTTATCTTAATAATAATTATTCCACGTTCTTTATATCTGTCAGGCAATTTTCAATAATTTCCGCACAATCGTAAATGCATTCCGGACACGGACGTTTTTTGTAATATTCCGCAGTCCTTTCTTCCGGACGAGCGCCGTTATCCGCCGACATCGCGCTGCCAAGAAGTTCACGGCAGATCACAGAGCCGTTTTTTTCAATGAACTTTTCCGACATCTCGCGTACCTTGGCATAAACTTCGGCACGATTATTAAGATCCTTCGGCTTTCCCGAGCTAAGCTCAAGTCCCGCAACAAGAGCCATTCCCGAAACAGCTCCGCAAGTAAGACGCATCCGCCCCATTCCTGCTCCCAAACCGTCACAGAACCGCATCGCTGTCTCCATATCAAGTCCGTATAGATCGGCAAAGGCTCCCACTACCGACTGAGTACAGTTATATCCCTCAAAAAATAAAGCCTTTGCCTTTTCTGCGCGATCTCCCATATTATTCTGCTCTCCTTATATTTTAATATAACTGAATTATACTATAGTTATAATAACTTGTCAATATATACTCCCCCCTACTGCAAATATCAGCAATATTATTAACATTTGCAATAGAGGGGAGTATACTTTTAAAATTGAAAAATTGTACGATATTTCAGATAAATACAAAAAAATGTTAGTTTTTTCTGTCCTTATGCGAATGTTATATCAGAGGCAAATTCACCGGTGAAACTCAGAACGCATCAGAAAATTTTTTTGAATCGGAGGTGGAATATGAACGACGCCGAAATACTTGAGCTTATAAAGAGTTCTCCGCAGCAAGCATATGAACAAATAATAAATCAATACGGCAATCTTGTTTATGCTATTGCCGCAAATAAGCTCCATCTCTGCGCCGATTCGGCAGATATAGAGGACTGCGTCAGCGATATTTTCGTAGAGGTTTTTCAAAATCTTGACAAGCTATCGCTTACAAAAGGCACTTTAAAAAGCTTTATCAGCATTATTGCAAAGCGCTCTGCTATTGACGCGTATCGGCGAATTTCATATCGGCGAAGCGTCACGGATTCTATTGATGAAGAAAGCTTCAGTATGCCGCCGACAGGTGAAAATATTGAAGAAAGTATCGTAAATAAAGTATATAATCAAGATCTTTACAACGCTATAATGTCATTAAACGAACCGGATTCTTCTATCATTATCCACCAGTATTATTATAACCACACTATTCGTGAAACAGCAAAAGCTCTTTCATTGACAGTCGGAGCCGTTCAGCAGCGAAGCCTCCGCGCAAGAAAACGGTTAAAGGATCTTTTAAAGAAAGAATGGTGATAACATGAAAAAATATAAAGAAAAAAAAGCTCTGCATATTCCCGAGTTAAACGACAGCGAAGTTGAAAGGCTCTCTCAGGATGTTCCTGCTCTCAACAGCGGAGCTTTAAAAAGAATAACTGAAAGCTGCATAAATAAAATGGGAGCAGCAGTATCTGCCGAAGCTGTTTCCGATCTGACCCGCGTTTCCGGTACGGAAAATTACTCCAAGCCAAAGCTTATACGCTGCATTTCAACAGCCGCAGCCTGCGCCGCCATAATTATCAGCGCTGCCGGAGTTGCGCTTATCAACAAAAATTTCAGCAGCAGCAATACAGATCTTAACCCGGACGACAGCGTAATTACAAATGCGATGATCGCTGAAGTTAACAGCAGCGGCGATCATTTTACAGAGAATAACTACAATACGGCAACCGGATTTACTGAGACAAGCTCCGGAAATAACCTCTTTTCAACCGAGCAAAATACTGATAACGCACAAGCCTCCGAAGCTGATCCCAAGGAACAGAATACAGACGTAACTTCCGAAACAAATACCGTCGAACCTGTAACACAAGAAACTACTGCTTCCGCTGTTCCGTCAGAGGACGATGTTTTTGTCAAGACAAAGGGAACATGGTTTTTACAGAACGGCAACACCGAAATAGCGTTCATTTCTATGAACGGCGTTGGCGGCTACACAATTTATGACCTTAACGGGATACGTCTTGACAGCGGTATGCTCAAGTCGATATGCTTTCCCACAAATTCTAACGATTATTATGGAAAGAATTACGGAATTATATTTGATTTTAAAAACAAACAATATTCCCTGCGTTTTGATTCGGATGTCGATCTTTGCTCAATTGATTATGCGTCAAGTATTCATTATTCGAAAAAAAGCGATTCTCCCGACGAACCGCTGCCTCAGAATTACTACCACAGAATGCTGGGTATCTGGAAAAACGCCGACGGCGACAAGAATAAATATATAACGGTTGACCAAAACGGAAAATATTTTATTTACAGCAATACGGGAGAAATTCTCTATCAGGGATTTGTTGTTGCTACGGAACTTGCCGTAGAACCGGGAACCTTTGACATATTTAATACGTATTCTCTTGCCGAAGCAGGGCTCTCATTTAATTTTACTGATAAGGATACATTAAAGAGCCTAAACGAAGAATATAAGCGCGTAAACTATGCCCCCAACGCTATTTATGAAGTTATCAATCAAAGTAACCCCGCTATAAATCACAATAACCCCAATGATTACAGTGGCGTATACGAATACAGTGCCGGAAGTCATGATCCAAGGATTACGATCACAAAATCCCCGGACGGCTCTTATAAAGTTGAGCTTTATATTTACCGCATCACCTGTGTTGAATCCGACGAAGTGAGCATATGCGACGGTTATTTGGCATTTTCCGCAACGGATGCGGCAGGAGATCCCATTAAAGGAAAAATTACGCTTACAAACGAGGGATGCATACTCTCTATGACTTCAACATGGCCTTATCTTCGCGGTTATACGGAAACACCATTAATAAGAACAAAATAATAATTATTCAAAATTAAATGAAAATCATTAGTCTTACTTCTATATAAAATTTTTAAGCCCGAAAGCATTTTAAAAAAGCTTTCGGGCTGTTTAATTCATTATATTATTCGCATAAATTAAAATTTATCTATATCCATAAATACTTTTGAACCTGTTGCTCCAGTCTGTCCCTGATATTTTCCATTATACGGATTTAAAGCAAAATCGTCCATTTGAGCAAATACCAATTGTCCTATTCTCCGTCCGGTTTTTAACTCTATTGCACACCTGTTTGCATTAAATAATTCTAATGTTATTTCACCTTTAAAACCAGGATCTACCCAACCTGCATTTTGAATAAATAAACCCATACGTCCAAGTGAACTTCTACCTTCAACAAAAGCAGTCATGTTATTGGGCAATTCAAAATACTCCATAGTAGTTGCCAGAACAAACTGTCCCGGTAGTATCAAATAAGTATCAGCACTAATTGATTTATATTTTATTTGACTGTCTAATGAAATTATACCCGATGGAGTATCATCAACGACACTAAAAGTATCTCCTAATCTTATGTCTACACTTGCAGGCTGTATTTGTTCTTTAGTCAACGGCTTTATAATTAATAATTTTTCATTAAGCATTTGGGTTATTGTTTTATCAGATAGAATCATATTAATGCCTCCATAAATTTCAAATTTATCTTAGTAACCATTATACATCAAAGAAGCCGCATTGTCACTAATAACGCCAAGCACCTCCGACCTGATGTTCGGAAGTGCTATTCTAAGAATTATTTATATACGCCAAACTTAGATATCCCTTTAACTTTTATTAATATGCTTTGCCCCAGTAAACCATACATTTAGCCGGTTTTCCGCAGCACACGCACTTTTCGCTGAGTTTTTCCTGTTTAAAGGGAATGCATCTTGAACCGACGCCCGTTTTTTCCTTGACCTCGTCCTCGCAGGCTTCTTCGCCGCACCACATTGCCTTGACAAATCCGTCGCCGTTTTCTTCAATCGACTTTGTTATCTCGTCGATCGTTTGACAGGAATAGGTTCTTCTTGAACGATTTTCCATAGCCTTGCTGAACATTCCGTCACGCGCCTCGATAAGCTTCTGCGCCACTGTCTCCTCCAGCTTTTCAAGAGACACAACGACCTTTTCACCGTTCCAGCGAGACGCGATCACACACTGACCTGCTTCAATATCCTTGGGACCGATCTCAACACGCACAGGAACGCCCTTCATCTCGTATTCCGAGAATTTCCAGCCGGGAGAATTTTCGCTGTCGTCAAGCTTTACGCGACATCCCGACTTTGCAAGACGCTCTTTCAGTTCGTTTGCCTTATCGAGAACGCCCTCCTTATGCTGAGCAATAGGAATGATAACAGCCTGGATCGGAGCAATTGCAGGCGGAAGCACAAGTCCCTCGTTATCGCCGTGTGTCATAATAACTGCGCCGATAAGACGGGTAGTAACTCCCCAGCTTGTCTGATGCGGGAAAACACGTTTATTTTCTTTATCGGTGTATTGAATATCAAAAGCCTGAGCAAATCCGTCGCCAAAATAATGAGAGGTTCCCGCTTGAAGCGCTTTGCCGTCATGCATAAGAGCCTCAATAGCGTAGGTCGAAACAGCTCCGGCAAATTTATCGCTTTCGGTTTTTTTACCCTTGATAACAGGCATCGCGAGAGCGTTTTCGCAGAAATCAGCATATACGTTTAGCATACGCTCTGTCTCCTCGACAGCCTCCTCAGCGGTAGCATGGATGGTATGACCCTCCTGCCAGAGAAATTCTCTTGAACGGAGGAAAGGACGGGTCGTCTTTTCCCAGCGGACAACGCTTACCCACTGATTATAGAGCTTAGGTAGATCGCGGTAGGAATGGATTATATTTGCATAATGCTCGCAAAAAAGCGTTTCGGATGTCGGACGGACGCATAGCCTGTCTTCAAGCTTTTCGCTTCCTCCGTGAGTTACCCATGCGACCTCGGGAGCAAATCCCTCTACATGATCTTTTTCCTTTTGAAGCAAACTTTCGGGGATGAACATTGGCATACAAACGTTTTCATGACCGGTATCCTTGAACATACCGTCAAGAATGCGCTGAATGTTTTCCCATATTGCGTAACCGTAGGGACGAATTACCATGCATCCCTTAACGCTTGTATACTCGACAAGCTCGGCTTTTTTACATATATCGGTATACCACTGGGCAAAATCTTCGTCCATAGAGGTAATAGCGGTAACCATTTTTTTATCCTTTGCCATAAATGAACCTCTTTTCATTAATTTACAATCTTCACATACAGATTGTTTTATTCCCTATATTATATCATTTTTGGCATTAGTTGTCAATTAAATTTTTAGAAAACAAATTTAAATACCGGCTAAGAAGAAATTGTTCAGCCGGTATTTTTATTAATTTAAGTTTTTCAGCCAGACTTTAATGTCCTTTTCCATACCGTTGCCTGAAAGATATGCATAGAACATTTTAATTTGTATAATTATTATAACATTTTTTTACATTGACAGTCAAGTAATTAATTGTTTTCAGAGATATCAAAATTTGTCCAAAAAACTCTTGATTTCTGACGAAGAATGTAGTATAATAATTGTATATGGCAACGTAACGTTACATCCAGACCGCGTTTTTGTTAGCTGCACAAATTAGCGAACGGAAGCGCGGCACAGGTCAAGCGTCACGCTTGCTGCTTGGATATGAAAGGAGAACTTTTATGATTTATTCTCACGAAGTTGAAACAATGTGCCCGATCGCACAAGGCGTTGCACACGGTGCTGCTCCTATTCCGGAGGAAGCTAAGTGGGTAAAGGCTAAGGAAATAAAGGATATTTCCGGCTTCACACACGGAATCGGCTGGTGCGCACCTCAGCAGGGAACCTGTAAGCTCACGCTTAACGTTAAAGAGGGCGTTATTCAGGAATGTCTCGTTGAGACTATCGGCTGCTCAGGTATGACTCATTCCGCTGCTATGGCATCCGAAATTCTTCCCGGCAGAACTATCCTCGAAGCGCTCAATACAGACCTTGTATGCGACGCTATCAACACAGCAATGAGAGAGCTTTTCCTCCAGATCGTTTACGGTCGTTCACAGAGCGCTTTCTCTGAGGGCGGTCTTGTTGTAGGTGCAGGTCTTGAAGATCTCGGAAAGGGTCTTCGTTCACAGGTCGGCACAATGTACGGTACTCTTGCAAAGGGTCCCCGTTATCTTGAAATGACAGACGGCTATGTTACCGGCATCGCTCTTAACGAAGATAACGAGATCATTGGCTATCAGTTCGTGAACTTCGGCAAGATGATGGACTTCATCAAGGCAGGCGACGACGCAAACACTGCGATAGAAAAAGCAAAGGGTCAGTACGGCAGAGTTGCAGACGCCGTTAAGATCGTTGACCCCAGAAAAGAATAAGGAGGAGCGCTACAATGGCTTTATTTGAATCATATGAGAGACGCGAAAAGCAGATCCTCGCTGTCCTCGAACAGTACGGCATCAAAACTATCGAGGAATGTGCAGATATCTGCAAGGAAAAAGGTCTTGACATTTACAAGCTTGTAGAGGGCATTCAGCCTATCTGCTTTGAAAACGCTAAGTGGGCTTACACTGTAGGCTGCGCTATCGCTATAAAGAAAGGCTGCACAAAGGCTGCCGACGCTGCCGCTGCTATCGGCGAAGGTCTTCAGGCATTCTGCATCCCCGGTTCTGTTGCCGATCAGCGTAAGGTTGGTCTTGGTCACGGTAATCTCGGCAAAATGCTCCTTGAAGAAGAGACAGAGTGCTTTGCATTCCTTGCAGGCCACGAATCATTTGCCGCTGCCGAGGGTGCTATCGGTATCGCTGAAAAGGCTAACAAGGTTCGTCAGAAGCCCCTCCGCGTTATTCTTAACGGTCTCGGTAAGGATGCCGCTCAGATCATTGCTCGTATCAACGGATTTACATATGTAGAGACAGAAATGGACTACTACACAGGTGAGGTAAAGGAAGTATTCCGCAAGGCTTATTCCGAGGGTCTCCGCGCTAAGGTAAACTGCTACGGTGCAAACGATGTAACCGAAGGCGTTGCTATCATGTGGAAGGAAAACGTTGACGTTTCTATCACAGGTAACTCCACTAACCCCACACGTTTCCAGCATCCCGTTGCAGGTACTTATAAAAAAGAGCGTACCGACGCAGGCAAGAAGTATTTCTCTGTTGCTTCCGGCGGCGGTACAGGACGTACTCTCCACCCGGATAATATGGCTGCAGGTCCTGCTTCCTATGGTATGACAGATACTATGGGTCGTATGCACTCTGACGCTCAGTTTGCAGGTTCTTCTTCAGTTCCCGCTCACGTTGAAATGATGGGTCTTATCGGTATGGGCAACAATCCTATGGTTGGCGCTACTGTTGCCTGCGCAGTTGCTGTTGAAGAGGCTATGAAGGGCTAAAATACGTGGTTTTTCTGACATTCAGAAGATTCAACAGTATTTACCAAATAACTCAAAAACACGATTTGTCACCCATTTGTCACCCATTTGTCACCCTGAATTCTGAGTGGATGACAAGACGGATGACAAAATCGGGTGACAAGAATCATAAACCGCCGTTCAGGTTCGTCCTGAGCGGCGGTTTTTTTCATTTGTTGAAATACAGTGCTTTTCCGTCGATTAACTCAAAGTCGTCAGATTTTTCAGACGCAAATCCACCCGTGCAGACAAATCCCACGCCCGACACGGTGATGCCTTTGATGCTGTCAAGCTGTTCCTTTTCCTGACGGCATTCTTCAAGCGTCATAGGTCGGTCGAAGTATTTGCATTCGTAGAAATCATACAGCTCCCCACGCCGTATCACGCAGTCAAACTCGCCGTTGGTCTTGGTGGCAGGATCATCGTACCAATAGCTGCCGAAATCGTCAATATCGGGGTATTTGCTCAGCATAGCGGCTCTGTGAAAGTATTGCAGAGCGATGCCTTCAAGTCGTCTGCTGACGAATTGCTCCAGTACAGCATCAATATTTCGGTTGTAGAACTGCTCCTCGCCAATACGGGCAATCGTTCCTGCCTTGCCAAAAATGAACGTGAAATAGAACCGCATCAGATTATCCACGATCTCATAGAACTGTTTTTTCTTGTCATTCCGGCGGTTGATCGGCTCGGTCTTCTGAATGGTCTCCATGTCGAGCAAAATCTTCAACTGCTTATCGAGCAGACCCGTCTCGCTGCTTATAATTTTGTCCCGTATCTCACTGTAACGCTTCTTGCCGTTGCCGAGAATTTCCAATATCCTCGCATCGAATGTCTTCTGTATCTCTTTGAGCATGACATTTTCGATGTGTGAACGCACCAGACCCGTTTCAGGCAGCAGCAGACGCTCGATGTTTTCCCGAATAGTCAGACCCGTATCAAGATTTTCCAGAACATAGGGACTTCCTCCGAACACGGCATAGAAAGCGATCTTGTCCCGAATGTCAAGCTCCGGATAGAATTTCGCTGCGTCAAGGTAGTCGAAATCACGGATATGCTGAATCAGCGAGAACCTGCCGAACAGCGGGTTGCCCTCTTCGAGCAGTTCCTTCATCACCGTGATATACGAACCGCAAAGCACCAGCTTGACATTTTCGGGCAGCCTGTCGATGACCGCCTGCATATACGAATCGACTTCGTTTTTCTTTTTGGTCTGCTTGAGGTATGGGTATTCGTCAATGATGAGCAGTATTTTTTTATCAAGCGTTTTTAGGTAGTCCATCATCTCAAACAGAGAGCCGAAGCGGATATTCGGCAGTCCAAGCCCCTCCGAAACGCTTTGATAGATCAGCTCCATATTGCCCTCAAAGGTGCTTGTCACGCACATATGGTTGATGACAACACCCTCAAAGTGCTTTGCAGCTTCGCTCAAAAGCGTGGATTTTCCGACCCTGCGCTTGCCGTAGACCAGCACCGCCGTTTTGCGTTTCCATGAAGAAAGCTCGGTATTCAACTGTCTGAGTTCTTTTTCTCTGCCGATAAACATAGTATCACATCTTTTCTGAAAATGTTTTCTCTGAATAATTTTTCAGTATAATGATATTATACCACAGTGCTTTGCCGTTGTCAAGTTTCTGAATAAAAATTCAGTGAAAAACTATTCAGAAAACAACTCCTCTGATCTAATGACTGTTATTGATAGTATGCCACAGGTGAGCGGTACTATCACTCACGTTATTATGCACCGGGGAAAGTGTCGTGATTGCTGCGCATTTCACAAGAATAGTTACAGATTCTCCGCAGAGCTGGACTCTTAGCTTGCTGTGGTATATAATGTATCTACAATAAAACTTATGGAGGTCACAGCTATGTTGAAAATCTCAGAATTGGCAATGCCGAAGTCACGCAAGGTCACTACCATATGCAACGGCAGACGTGAGGTCTGGACGGACTATGAAGAAGCAAAAGCATATTTCCTGGAACTTATGATGTCTACCGACGGCGAGGAACATGACCGAGCAGAGTGCGTTTATATTCAGCTTATGCACGGGCTGGAGGAATGTTCGGACGAGGACGAATAATCGAAAGAGCGAGTTATCAGAATAGGCAACTCGCTCTTTTCAGCTATAAGTTATATACGTCTTCTTGATTCAATACTTTTCATTTTGCTGTAAAATCCAGCCAACATATTTTTATCATCTACATTCTTAACTAAGCTCCACGTTCGCTTTTGCATTTCATCACAAAAGATTTTTCTGAAACTGTCTACGGCTTCACATTCAATATAACAAGGATAATCGATAATATAATCCGGGTTCTCGGCTTTCTTTCGTAAAAAAGATATAAGACTCTGATTAGCAAAAAGAATTCTTTCGAGATCGTACAACGGCAATACAAAAATATGTTTCCTTAACCATTTTGTCTCTGATATATCTAATTTAAGCGTTAGAGCAGCAGAATTGTATATTTCCTCTTCTGGCAGATAGCCATCCTCTTCAATAATAACTATACCAAATATATCGTTTTCAAAGTCTATATACTTTTTATTTTTTTCAAAATAATAGTATTCCTTTCCAATCCTATTTCTTGTGTGTTTGTATACTTGAGCTATTGCTTTTGCGATACGACCAATGTCATCATTAAGAGCCTCCTCTGAAATAAGTCTTAGTTTGGATTTGGGGACATATGACTTTCTGTCCAAAAGAACAATAGTAGTGTCTTTTATTGCCATAACATCTACCGTTTTCTTATGTTCTCTCTTAAATTCGTAATCATGTTCCGGCAAAGCCTGATCAAATTCATTGGAGTCAATAATTATTTTAAGCAAATATGATTCAAATACTTCTTTTCCTATTATTCTTCTTAAATTTTCATTATCTTCCGTAAGCCTATACAGCATAGAGCCACAAACAGATTGAAAAAGCAAGTGAGGTGTAGGTAAATAATAATTATTCTCATACTCTATAAAAGGGTAAGAATACGAAGGGCGAAATGAGTATAGAAAATCTTCAAATGAACCGCTATAATTTTGCATTTGTCTTATATACTCGCTTCTACTGATTGCTAACATACTAATATGATCTCTATAGCAGTCATGAATTAGAGGTATTATCGCTGAAAATACCGTCTCGGGTTCTGCCATCAATGCAAGCCATAAAGATTGAGCCATCAGTAAATACTCATAATGATCATGATGAAATTTTTTTATGAAAATATCATTCATATCAATCACATCATTGTGGTATGAAAAATAGTAATTATACCTGTAAAATAGGAACATATAATTCTGCTGCGAATAAAATTGAGTGCTGGCAGCAGTGATTTTAAACCAAGTAAGAAACTGTGTTGTTCCCTTATATTTTTCTAATTTAGGCGGAATATAATTCCGAATACTGTTCATTATTCTCCAAAAATTTTTGCTGCTTATTTTATCATACTTTCATTCTTTGGAGTAGACTGAATATAAAACAAAAGCTTCTATTTCCCATGGTAAGGGAATTTGAAAACTGTACCCTTGCGCCCCACTATAAATCATTAGCTTTCGAGAGTAAATCTGTGAAGTATTCATTTTGCTTTCAAACGAACAGCGTTTTAAAACAGTAGGTATTCTGTTAAAATCAAGAATTGAGTTGTCCATATATCATCACCTACTTAATTATACAGTTCTCATTAATATAAGGCAATACGAGAAAATAAATTCAAGAGGACAAAAGATTACTTTTTCATCAACCTGTTGATATGATTCAGTATCATCAGCTGATCCCCGTCATCAAGCTGTTTCATACCCTCAACCGCTTTCCGTATCAGCTCAGGATTTGAAATGCTGTCATCGAAGAACTCCGCAGGTGTGATGCCGAAGTAGTCGCATATCGCAAACAGCTCTGACAGCGGCGGAAGGGACTTTCCCGATGAAATGTTGTAGATATATCCACGGCTATGACCGAGATCATAGCTCATCTGGTACTCCGATACACCCTTTTGAAGCCGTAGCTGAGTTATCCTGTTTCTTACAAAATCGTCTGTCATAGCTAAATCACCTCTTACTACTATGATACAGCAAAAGAAATCCGCTATACTCAAAGGAAATATGTTGTTTGCTCTTGAATAATCTTCTAAGATATGTTATAATCAAGATATATTAGATAGTAAGCATAGAAGTATCATTAGAAAGATGAGCAATGACATTTTCAGGTGATAGCTATGGAGATATACACAGTCAGTTTCTTTGGACATCGTGAAGTAGAAGGCGCGGCAGAGATAGAAAGCAGGCTGGAACGGCTCCTGCATGATCTCATCACACAAAAACAATATGTAGAATTTCTGGTCGGTCGGGACGGAGAATTTGATCTCCTGGTGGCATCAGCGATCAGGCGAGCTGTCAAGCAATACGGCTGCGGCAACACATCGCTGATTCTTGTGCTGCCGTATATGAAAGCTGAGTACCGTGACAATGAGCAGAGCTATCTGAACTACTATGACGAAGTTGAGATATGCACCGACTCGTCCGAAGTACACTATAAGTCTGCGATACAAGTTCGTAACAGGTGTATGATCGACCGTTCAGACTTGGTCGTGTGCTGTATTCAACATAAGAGTGGTGGTGCGTATAAAACGGTGCAGTATGCTCAGAAGTGTAAAAAGGAGATAATAAATCTTTCAGGGTTTAAGGGCGGTTCTTTAGGAGAATAAAAATCTCGTTAAGCAGTCCGCTCTATTTTGTGCTATATTGACAAAACGCTTGGTTAGTGCTATAATGATAATATGTAAACGCCAATAAAACTGAAGGGAGATGCGAATATGTTGTTTTCCGATAATATTAAAACGATGAGACAAAAACTTTTTCTTTCTCAAGAGGCTTTTGCAAAGGAACTTACCGTTTCTGTTTCTACTGTGAACAGGTGGGAAATCGGTAAAAGCGTTCCTAACCTATCTACAATGAAGAGAATCAAGGATTTTTGTGATGTGCATAATGTTGATTATGTTCCGATTGAAGAAAGTTGGTTGGCAGCTCGATAAATCAATGTATCCGGTCATAGGTGAGGTGATTGTATGGCAAAGCGTATTCCTTGGAGTAAACATGAGATAGCACTTCTCTTTATGGCTTATGAGAACGTTGTTAATGGTAGCAGCATGAAGGAACAAGCTTTTCGGCTCTCCGATAACCTTCGCCGGCTTGCATCTATAAACGGGATTGTTATAGATGGAACTTTTCGTAATATCAATGGCATGAATATGCAGTTAGGAAATGTACAGTTTCTATTTACAGGCGGAGAAAAAGGGCTATCTGGGGCATCAAGAGCAATTCGCAATATGTATGATATATTTGTGAACGATCATGATCAATTCGTTGCCATCCTAAGAGAAGCAACCACTATGTTGAATACTGAGGTCGAAAGTAACGCTCAATCCCCCAAAAAATCTGCCAATGATTCGGATACCACACACAAACCAATAATACGGATCTCGTGGGATAAGTATGAAACCGCTCTTCTTTTTAAGGCGTATGAAAGTATCACCCGTGGCGAGGATTATAAGTCAGAAGCGGTTAAACTATCAAATACACTTCGCCAGTATGCTATCAATCGTGGAATAAAGATCAATGAAACTTATCGAAATGTCAACGGAATGAATATGCACTTGGCTCAAGTGCAATACCTTTTTACAGGTGGTAATAAAGGACTGCCATCATGTTCAAAGGCTATCAAAGAAATGTATGAGCTATACCAAAGCGACTATGATGCTTACTTATCACTACTAAAGGAGGCGATTCGATTGAGCCAAGCACCTGAGTGTATAAATGGTAATTGCCCTGACAAAGAGTCATCCGAACACATAGAACGTGTTGAATCATATGTGCTTAAAGCGGATCTAAATGGGTGTACAGTCGATGAAACCGCTATGGCTCTGGAATTACTGGTACTGACAGTCAAGAAAGCTGTAGCTTCTTCAATAGATATTGTATCTATAGGCGATAGATTGATTCATAAAGAAGCGTTTGTTGATTGGGAAGTCGGAGCAGACTGTCTACAAGCAGTCTTAGAAAAACTGATGGAGAAAAACAACGGCTATGTTTCCGCAGCTCAGTTGTATGATTATGCCAAACTCGATATGGCAATGTTTATGAACGATAATGATATGGGCGATCAGCGAAAGATATTTGACATGGCAGAGCATCTGTTTTCAAAAGAAAAATACCATGATGTACACTACTCATTTCAAGGCAAAGCGCATATTACAAGTTCTCAAGAAATCGTAACATCCAAACTTGACATCATAATGAAATACGCTCGTGACCAAGGCGGTTTCTTCAGCGAGAATGATTTGGAAGAGTATTTGCTCCTGCTGGGTATAAACAATACGCATTCTCGTCAGTATATGAAGTTAACTTCTGCACCGGATTTCCTATTATATGAACCTGGTTATATAATTACATCGGAAAGTATTGGTATCACACCTGAATGGTTGAATAAGGCAAGAAAAGCCGTCAAAACACTATTTAACGATGTCGGAGATCATATCGTTATCAGAGATATTCAGCCTATGTGGTATGACCTTTTGCCTGATCTGCCGGGAGGAAGAGCATGGACACCGCTATTGTTACAGAGTATCCTGCGCTTTTATTACAACGAAATCGGTGCGAAAACAATATGCGCTCTTAATACGCAGTCAATAGATACACTGCACGCAATGTTAGTGACGCTTGATAGTGAAATTCAAGCATTCTCCGATGCAGTGTTATCACTGTTTGTTGAAAAGCAGATCACACTGCTTGATAACAGTACACAGACGTATAGCAGCGAGGAACTTCGTCAAATACTTGTCGAATACGGATTGATCGCTGGTAGAGAGCTCATCTACACAATGCCGGATGCATTGCCTAATGATGGTCGATTCATATGGGATTTAGACCGCAAGAGCGTTACTATAAAAATATAACTAAGGAATGATAAGCCATGTACGGCTATGAATGGACAAATGAATATGGAATATTCCGTTTGACAATAGATGCGAAATTGCAGAAAGAGATCCGCCCTGTATTTCGAGAGGAACTGGATTTCTTTGAAATGTATCGCTACTGGGACTATCCAAGGGATACAGATGCCCCATTACTGTGGGCAGAAGGAGTCAGACGATATGTGATGAACGGCACTTGTGTGGCTGAGGCAAAAGGCGGCGGATTCTATACCAAACCGACAATAGAGTTGAAAACCGATGAACGCCTACAGTTACAGCCGATAGATGTCGATCGCCTATATGAAGTAAATAAGACACTGATGATCAGCTTAGAACAAAAGGCAGTACACTTCATACAAGAACAGTATGAAAAATATAAGAAACAAGGTTATGCGTTCATATGTGCCTTTTCTGGCGGTAAGGATTCTATCGTCTTACTTGACTTGTGTGCAAAAGCACTTGCACCGAGTGATTTCTATGTGGTGTTCAGCAATACCGGTATGGAGTTGTCTGATACTATCAGGGCTGTTGAAAAAGCAAAGGAGCAATGGGCTGAGTTACACTTTGAAGAGGCGAAATGTCACATGGAACCAAGTAAGTCGTGGGAAGAATTTGGACCGCCGGCAAGTAAGCTGCGTTGGTGTTGTTCAGTACACAAATCAGTTCCAACAATTTTATTACTTCAGGAATTGACAGGTGAAAACGTAAAAGCTGTAGTGTTTGACGGAGTTCGAGCAGAAGAAAGCGCAAGAAGAGCCAAATACACTGAGGTTGGTGAGGGCGTAAAAAATGCCCTGCAAATTAACTGTCATGCCATACTGAAATGGGATACTGCCGAAGTGTTTGTATATATTCTCCATAATAATTTGATGATAAATAATGCGTATAGGCATGGCATATACCGTGTAGGCTGTATGGTTTGCCCTATGTCCGCTAAATGGCAGGATTCATTAATCGCTCATAATTACCATGATGAAATGGCTACTTCATTATCTCTTATTGAAGATCTTACAATGTATGCCAAGGGTAAATTGGATAAAAAATACGTTGAAGACGGAGGCTGGCAAGTAAGGGCTGGCGGCAAAATATTAAAGCAAGGCGAAAACAGGATTGCCGAAACTATTGAAGACGGCAAGCTGATTATAGATATAAAAAATGCGCGTCAATCATGGAATGATGTTGTAGGAGTATTTGGTCATATAGTTGAAGAAAAGAATGATAAAAAGTATGTGTTGTCCAAACACGGAATATGTGAAATGACACTGACCGTCGATGAAGCAGGTCAGCACATCACCATTTATCCAATTACAAGACTTGACCGTTTTGACATTGCATCTTTGCGAGCTGTTGCGAATAAAACAGCATATTGTGTTGGCTGTAAAGCTTGTGTACCGCAATGCCCGACAAATGCGTTTCAAATCATTGATGGAAAGATACACATTAGAGAAAAAGCGTGTGTTCATTGTTATAACTGCTGTATGTATACCGATAAAGGATGCATGGTTGCAAAATCATTATATATAAGGAGTGATACTGTGAAGAATCCAGACCGCTACCGTAACTTTGGATTAAGGCAATCCTTCTATTCTCATTTGACAGACAATGGTTTAGATTGTTTCGGAATGACCGTTTTAGGAAAAGACCAATATAAATCGCTCAGATACTGGATGGGTGATGCAAATATACTTAAAAGAGAGGAAAAGAACAACAAAGAGCAAATACTGGTTGAACTGACACCTCTTGGAGAAAAACTGTTACCGATGGGTTCATATAACCCATTTGTGTGGGCGATCCTTTGGGCTAATCTTGCGTATGATTCTATTGTTGTAAGGTGTTTCTGCCTGAATATAGGTGCAGGAGAAATGTTCCAGAAGGATGACTTGATTGAGTGGTTAGATCGAGATATAAGTGAAAAGAGTCGTGGACAAGCAGTTAACTCGCTGCTGTCAACTTTCCGTGACTCCCCAATCGGCTCTGCTCTTGGTCAGGGTATCGTTGTTGATAAATCCTACCTTCGTGCAGGATGGGACTATCCTGATCCGGTTGCACTTTTGTATTCTCTGTATCTGTATGCAGAGAGAACCGGTCATAAGAGTTTTACTTTTAGTGAACTTGTGAATTCCCGCAATGTGGAAAATGCAAGCGGAGTGTCTCCGCATGACATTTATGGTATAGACGCAAAAGCCTTCAAAGAACAGGTGCAGGGACTGGCAGTACAATACCCGAAGTATATCCGTGTTTCTTTTGTTGCAAATTTGGATAATATTGTCTTAGAGGATTTTGCTTCACAGGATATACTTGACCTTGCGGAAGACTGATGAAAGGAGCTTACTGAGATGAGTGTAAAATACAACAGTTTTCTGGAGATAAACCCTTCATTTGAATCTGTCGTTGATATAGATGCAGATAAGCGTAATGAGAATCTCTGGCGTGATTATATTGTCGGAGAAGATATGTGCAAGCTCATGGAGGTATTGTGTCAGTCTTTGAATAAAGAAGATACTGATTCCCGACGTTCATTTTGGATCAACGGTTCGTATGGTACTGGTAAAAGCTATGCGGCTATTTTAGTGAAACATCTTCTTGAAGAAAAGCCTGAGATCGTTGAGGACTTCATGGCAGGAAATCACCGCCTTGCTGAATATAAGAATCGCTTCAAAAAATGTCGCAAAAACGGAGATTATCTTGTGATTTGGAAGACGGGTTGCAGCGGTATTCGTACCGGCGATATGATGCTCATTGAAATGGAGCAGGCAATTCGTGAGGCACTTGTGGAGAAGTTTGGTGATTCAGCAGACCTTGGTAGCCATTCACTGTATGAGGTCGTTAGAGAGAAAATGAATGACCCAACTATCAATTGGGAATTCATGTTGTCTACAACCACTCTTGGCGATGATTATAGCTCTGTAAAGGAACTGCAAGATCTGGTAGAGGAAGGAAATCTTACTGCTATTCAGAATGTTGCAAGTGTACTGCGCAACAAGAAAATGTCACTTGTCATTAATCTGGATACTTTTAAGAAGTGGGTAGCTGAAGTAATTAAGTGCAATAATCTCAGCAAAAGCGGTATCTTCCTTATCTGGGATGAATTCACAGAATATGTTTCTAATTCAGATGACCATATTATTTTACAGCAGATCTCAGAATTTACAAAGGAAGAGCCTTTCTATGCCCTATTCATCGTACATAAATCAACAGATCTCGTGGCACGAGTAGGTGGTTCGGAACAATATGAGCAAATCTCTCATCGTTTCCATGAGGTCGAATTTCACTTGACCGCAGATGCTTCACTTGATTTGATCGCAGGATCGATCAATATTCGTAATGGCATGGAAAATCATTGGGATGAAGCCAGAAAGGCTGTTATTCAGAATATTCATTCAAGAATTGCTGATATGGAAGCTGGTCCCGATAGCAATATTTCGGGATTTATAAAAGCTCTTTGTCCTATGCACCCTATGACAGTTCGCCTGCTTGCTCGTGTAGCTGAGAACTATGCTGCCGCAGAGCGTACAATGTTCCGCTTCATGAAGGATCGCTCAAATGAGGACATTGGTTTTGCTGGATATATCAGTAAATACGGTCCGGACGATCAGGCTTGCTGGCTGACTCCGGAATGGCTATGGGATTATTTCTTTACAAGAGACAGTGATTTTCTTGAAAAAGAGACTAAAGTTGCTGAGTATATCAGGCATTATGAGGATAATAAAAATCTGGTTGAAGCAGACGAAAATGCTCATCGCCTGTTCAAGATAGTCATGTTGCTGTTAGCGGTAATGTCATCTGCAAAAGGTCTTTATAGCGGAAGACGCACACAAGGCGGAATAGCAGCTACTGTTGATTGCTTATCGCTGTGCCTTGCTGGTGTTATGAGTGAAGATCAGGTGAAAGATCTACTTGCAACACTTGAAGAGTGCAAGCTCGTTACCCTTGATACAGCAGCTAATGGAGTTGTTCGTCTGCAACTGCCTTTCTCTACAGATGGTGGTTCATTCCAGTTGCATTATGATGCAAACGACAAAAAATACACACGCTATCAGATGTTTAGCAAGGATGGTATTTTCTCAAAACCATTTGAAGATAAGTGTTGGGACAGCAACGATGTATCGAGCAGACGTATGAAGATATGTGTCTGCTGTGCTGAAACCAACTCGATTAAATCCCGTTTAGACGAGATACTAAAGGATTTAGATAAATATCCTTACAAGCTTGGGCTGCTTGTTGTAATCGTCAAGGATGATAACCAGTATCTTTCTATTCAGGAAGATTTAAGAAATAGAGTATCTGACCTTGATGAGTCAAGACTTACTATCGCTCTTGTAAAAAAGCCGCTCACAGAGGAAATACGCAAGAAGTGGTTAAATGCTATTACAAAGCAGGACATGGCTACAGAAAGTGGACAGACAGGTGCCGCATCTCAGCAGAGCAATGAAGCTAATATTGTTATCAGCACATGGGTACAGCAAGTAAGTGCTTCCAGTCAAATTATCGCATGGAACGGTACACAAGTGTTTAATAATATTTACGGTATGGCGCACTTGTCAAAGACAATTCGAGCAAGTGTTATTGATAAACTTTTCCCATATGCTCCCGAAAAAATCGTTATCACCAATACAGCGTATAAGAGCTGTTCCGATTCCGCTCCGTTAGCAGGCATTCAACGTGCAACGAATTCAAACCAGCTTAAAAGCGTGCTTACAGGAATTGGACAGATTCTTGACATTACAGACATTAATGAAATGGCTGATATGACCGGTAATGATTCTGTTCAGGCAGTCAGTGAATTGGCAAAGGTTGTAAGAGACGAAATTCAGTCTGGAAAGAAAGTCGTCTTAAGTGACTTGTGGTCAAAGCTTATGAAGCCGCCTTTCGGCTATTATGATACAATTGCCTGTGGAATTTTGTTGGGTTATGTGTTTACCGGTTATAAAAACAGTGACTATACATGGACTGATAGTGCCGGCGCACCGCAGATACTTGTAGAAAACAACTTGAAAACTATGGTATATAATCTTGTAAAAGGCAAGATGACCACAGATTATCTTTCGTCTGGAAGCGAAACGTTCCGCTTATTCAGAGATTACATTAAGAACATTATGGCTTTGTCTGATGTTAAAGTAGCGAATGAAACAGAATGCTGGCATAATATGCGTGTTGCTGTAACTAACAGCGGATCACCTTTCTGGACATTGAAGTATCTTCCGCAATCAGCATATAACAATGCTGAGAATCAAACTGTTGCCAAGGAAATCATCGATAATATTCAAAAGTTCATTGAGCAAAATAACAGCCATGAAGAAATCATGGGGAATGTAAATCAGGCTTTTAGCGGTCGAGGTAAGATACGTTCCATACTAAGAAAAGCTTTTCAGGATAAGAATGCATTGAACGAAGCATTTCGCTCGTTCTTGTTTGAGGCTTCATCAGAGTTAAAAGAAATCGTCGAAAGGCTTAAGATTAGCTCTGATGTACTCAGTGATAAGCTGCACATTGTTATGCAGGATTCTATTTATACATGGACTGAAGAACAGGTTCTTAGTAAGATTCCGGATATCATCAGCGAATATCACTATCTTGAGACCTTAAATGATGCATTGGACAAAACATACCACAGCATTGAAGAAGTGCGAAATGACTTGGCAAACCAGTTTAAGTTTGTCCGTATCCCGATCAGCGTCGTAGAAACTTTAGATAAACCGTGGTTTGGTGCTCTCAAAGCTATGGAGTGGATTGTATCAAACAATGCAGCACAAATGACAGATGAGCAGAGACAGGCTGATTCAGCAGAACTGAATTCCTATGGAAAATCAGCGATGGAATTCCTTCGTGATGGAAAAACTTTACTATCTGATCTGCTTGATCAACTTGGTTTGGAATGCACAGCCCAGGAGCTTGACACAATTTATTCTGGCTTAAAAGATATTCGGTTCAATACCCCAAAACAACAGTTTGATAAAGACCTAAATGGATTGATGAGTAATATCAGTCAGGCAAGACACCGTATACGCTTGAAGGAACGTTGGTTATCAGTAGTAGGCTCGGAATGTGATTCTGTTAAAAAGTGGTGTTCTATTCATAATGCTCCTATCTATTGGATTGTCGCAAAAGAGCAGCGTGACGCATTCACTACTTTAACAAAAGTTCAAAACGACCAAAGGACTATGGATACTGATGTTATGACTGCGATCAATATTCTGGATACGATGGATCATTCCATCTTGACAGATGACGCTATAATCTCAGAAGCACTGTTAAAAGTCCTGGGAGATGAATATGCTCAGATTTTTTCCGAAGATCGTATACAGATCATGGCAAAAGCAAAGATGAAGTTAGGAAATGACATGAGCAATTGGGATATTACCGAATTGAATGATTTCCGTAATATATTGAAAAAAGAACAGCAGGAAAAGGCGAAGAAGGAAAAACTGAGTAACACTAAAAACCATGTTAAGACAATGGATGAAGGTAAATTGCGTAACGCTGTACAAAGTTTTCTTGATGCACATCCTGAGTTTTGCGATGCATTTAACGAATAAGAGGTGATATAATTGACCATAGATCAGGTTTATGACAAGTTAAATACAGAACGAATAACTGCCGAACTAATCCCCTGTCGAATACCATTTCGTGTGATTATGGTTTCTAACATAAAGAAATATCGTGAGTTGGTAGACAAACTTCGTCAGATTCCTGATGTAAGTCTTGTTTCAGCAGGTGAGCTGTTTTCTGCACCTGATATCATGCCACGATATGAAAACTTAAACGGTACTGACTATCATTCTAAATGGGTGATTTTGACTGGTGTCAGCGAATATTTAAGGCTGTTCAGCCATAATGAAGTTGACACAGCAAGACTTAAAAAGCTGATTACTCATCAGGTTCCGGCAAGCAGTACCGGTCGTATAATCATTCCTTTATGGGGATGTGAGGCTCTTTGGCAGGATTCAACATTAAGGTTGATGGCAGACGAAAGAATGAAAGATTACTATTTCGACTGTACATCGGATAGTGATGAAGATCAAAAGTTAACAGTTACGGTTTACTCTGCGCAATTTCTGGAATTAAAAGATAAATTACAAAAGCCTAATATATTGTTGTTTAGCAATCTTCAGGAATGGTACGACTTTTGGGCAGATGGAAAAACTGTAATAACCGAATATGCACTTATCACCGGTCGCTCTCATTTAATACAGCAAACCAACGGTACAATAACAATACACGTTGTAAAGGATAACTTGTCTTTCATTCAGGAAAACTTGAACGGCGGTGAAGTACTGAACACCGATAATTGCTCGATTGAAGTGCAGAAAGAATTGTTCGAGCAAGCACTCCAGCATAAGACACTGGATGACGCAATTTTATCGTGCCTCAATGTAAGCAGCTTCCAAGCTCTTGATATTATGGGCAAATGGTCTATTCTTTCGACTAATAAAAAAGAACTGGTGCAATTATGGTATCGCTTGCATCCTGATAATACCTATCTTTCACATTGTATTTTGAAGTGTGAGAAACTGGATACATTGGATGAAATCATTTTACATGACATTTTCTTAATTACGCACCTCACATCAAAGTGGGTTGCAGAAACTCAGCAGATCATCGCTGCCGTGAAATTAAAAAGAGATAATGTGTATTTTGATTCCTTAAGCAAAATACCGAGTTATGAGGCACGATTGGATTATCTTTCTTGTGATACTTCTGACGAACGAATCTATCTACTGAAAATGGTAGGACAATGGCTGCGTGAAGATAAGAATGCTGTATACGGTTGCCAAAGATTAAAGGCACTCTATCCTGAATTGTTTGAATATTTGGATGGCACATATTATAGCGATGAAGAACTTCGTCGTTATATGGAGTTATACAAAATATATAAGCTGTCAAACACACTCCCTGACGATGAGCAGATGTATTTCGCTGGAATCCAAACCGACCAATTTGATTCTCGCTTTGCTGAACTTTCAGATTATATTGATGATCAGACTGTCGTATTGTGTGTAGATGCGTTAGGTGCTGAATGGCTGCCGCTACTCTTAAAGGCACTTGCAAAACGAAAAGACGGCACTGTTGTATATCATTCATGTGGACTTGCAAAGATTCCTACTGAAACAAAGTTTAATAATCAATGGAATCAGATGGATGTCCCCTATGAAAAGATCGACTATCTGGATAAGCTTGCACACAAGGGATTAAGCTATAAGGATATTGATGACTATTATCCTTGTATTGAAGAACAGTTTACCGTTGTTTCTGAAAAGCATGGAACTGAAAAAATGGTGACGATCGGCAGTAAAATAAGCGAACTCCTGAAAAAATATCGTAGGATCATCATAACAGGAGACCATGGTACCAGTAGGCTTGCTGCCAGATTTTTTCACACAAGACAGGGTATCCCCGCTCCAAAGGAGATCACTGTAGGTAGTCATGGAAGATTCGGCGTTTCATCTAAAGCACCTGGAACAAAAATGGAAACCCAAATAGTCCGACATATTGGAGATGAAAGCTATATAGTTTTCACCAATTATGACCATTATATAATTTCCGGTCATGCCGCTGGTGCAGATGATGATGTGCCGACATATGGTGAGATTCATGGTGGAGCGACTCCGGAAGAACTGCTTGTGCCAATCATAGTATTTGATAGTAACAGTACCATTCCCCTACAAGCTGAATGGGAAAAGAATCCTGTGAAAATACAAAATAAGAAGGCAAATGCAGTTATCAAATTCAATCAGTCAATAGCAAGTCTGCAAATCAATATTGGTAGTATTTCTGCGAATGTAACTGCAACCGATGACAAGAAAGTCTGGAAGATCGTTTTTGAAAACATCAAGCATGGAAAATATACGGTCTCTATAATTGCAAACGGTAAATCTGTGCAGGCAGATGAACTGATTATAAACTCTGCTATTGGTAATAACGATGGGGACTTTGACCTATGAGAAAAAAGATATTATGCTGTGATTGCAAAGAACCATTAAAAAAGGATGAGATAGCCTTGTCAAAAAAACTAATTGATGTTGATACCGAGGATCTCTACTGCTTAAATTGCCTTTCGGAAGTAATAGGCTGTACTGTTGATGATCTAAAAGATAAGATACAAGAGTTTAAGGAACAAGGCTGTACTCTGTTTCTGTGATGAGGAGGGTTGGTATGCTGGAAGAAAAAATAAGGGAAGTATTTGCGGATATGGTGGTGTTAAAAGATCCGCAGCGAAGCGAATACTTTTCCAATTTGAGTATTCCCTCATATATGCGTGACTGGCTTGTCATGAAGTTTTCAGATGATGAGGGCGCTATTGATTACGATAGTGTTAGAAGATATATCAAACGATACATTCCAAGCCGTGATGACTTCGAGCAGTATAAGTTTCAGATGGTCAACGGAGAAACGGTTCAATTTTTGGCTCGTGTTCGAGTATCAGTTGATGTAAAAACCGGTAAGACAATGTTTGAGTTGCCCGATTTTGGCGGAGCAAGAGGTGGCGCTTCCGGTGTTGTAGATTATGATGTCGCAGATAAATGGCAGGATACTCTTCTTAGAGAGAGCGAAAATTGGGGCATCATTACGCTGTCATGGGCAATGGAAGGAACGGCAAATAAGCCCAAGGGTATTATAACAATGAATGGGTACAAACCGTTCTGTCCCTATACTGTTGACCTTGATTTTTACCGTGAGGCAAGGAAAGAGTTTGATATTCACGAGTGGATCGATGTTATCATCAGTTCTATAGATTACAATCCCAATGGCTATGTAGATGAGAATGGAAATATAGATGAATCCTCAAAGCTTTATTTTCTGCGTCGTCTTCTTCCATTTGTGGAAAAGAGAGTTAATATGATAGAACTTGCACCCAAGGGAACCGGTAAGAGTTATATCTTTGAGAAAATAAGCAAACGTGGATGGCTGATAACTGGTGGAACTGTTTCAAGGGCTTCACTTATTTACGATAATGCAAAAAAGACAGGCGGATTGATCACGAGGTTTGATTATGTCGGTTTTGATGAAGTGCAATCCATCACCTTTGAACAGCCTGGACAAATCCAACAAGCTCTAAAACACTATATGGAATTTGGTGAGATCAAAGGTTTCGATGCAGCACTTACTGCTGATGCAGGGGTTATCGTACTTGGTAATATTGACGCTGATAGATTTGACATAAATAAGAACATGGTAGAGCATATAAGTGAAGTGTTTGGTGAGTCTGCAACATTAGACCGTTTTCATGGGTTTATTCCTGGCTGGAAGATACCGCCGATGAAAACAGGAATGATTGCAAATGGCTGGGCTATCAATACCGAGTATTTTGCAGAAGTAATGCACGCACTGCGTGATGATCTGAGTTATGCTTCCGTTGTGGATGAGCTGCTGAAAACTCCGCCCAAAGCATATACAAGACATATGACAGCAATAAAGCGTCTTTGTACCGCATTGCTTAAATTGTTGTTTCCTCATGTGCAAAAGCCGACTGATATTGATCCGCAGGAATTTGAGGAGTATTGCCTGAAACCTGCAATTGATATGAGGAGTACGATTTACAAGCAGCTTTGCATCATTGATCCCAAGGAGTATACGAAAGCAGATAAGCAAATTCCTGATATTCAATTAAAGTGATTTCTAAATGAGGTATGAATATGAAAATCTACGCTGACAATGCAGCAACAACAAAACTGGATATAGATGCATTCGAGGAGATGAAACCATATCTCCTTGAAGATTATGCTAATCCCTCTGGTGCTTACAGCTTTTCAAAAAAGGCAAAGCGTGCCTTGAAAGAGGCTCGACAAACAATTGCCGAATGTATCAATGCCGAACCTGAACACATCATCTTCACATCAGGTGGTACAGAAAGTAATAATCATGCCATCAAGCATTTTACTGTTTCAAGCGATATTTGTCATGTTGTGACCTCAGCTATTGAACATCATTCCGTTTTATATGCTTGTGAGAACAGTGGTTATGAACGTTTTGTTGTTCCGGTCGATAGATATGGCTTTGTATCTGCCGACAAGTTAGAAAAGGTGCTTGGAAGAGTTAGACCTGTCATTGCATCTTGTGACAGTACACTTGTTACAATCATGACTGCGAATAATGAGATAGGAACAATTCAGCGTATCAAAGAATTATCTGAAATCTCCCATCGCTATGGAGCAGTTTTTCATACTGATGCCGTGCAAGCAGTAGGGCATATTCCGATAGATGTACAAGCTATGGGAATTGATATGCTCTCAGCATCAGCTCACAAATTCAACGGACCGAAAGGTATTGGCTTTCTGTACAGCAGAAATAGATTGCTGCAACCTTACCACCATGGTGGCGCACAGGAATTTGGTATGAGAGCCGGAACAGAAAACGTGCCTGCCATTGTCGGAATGGCTGTATCCCTAAAGAAGAATACAAAGGAAATGTCGCATAATGCTGAACATCTTCATCACCTGACAGAGGTATTTTTAACGGCTTTAAGGAGTACAGGGATTGATTATATAATCAACGGTCATACAACCGAGCGTCTGCCTGGCAACATCAACATTTCATTCAAAGACAGATCAGGAGAGGGACTAATGCATATGCTTGATCTGAAAGGAATTTGCGTTTCAACCGGTTCGGCTTGTGACAGTGTAAATCAGCAAGTCTCTCATGTTATCAAGGCAATTAACGTTCCTGCTGATTATCGTGAAGGAACGATTCGAGTGACATTTGGTAAGGATAATTCTGATCAAGATGCTGTTGATGTCGCAAATGCTTTGATCAAATTGATAAGGGTATAACAATCCCAATATAACTCATAATCAAGGAGCAAGACTCATAACGAGTTTTGCTCCTCTTTTTATGCCATAATTCATTTTCCTGCCAACACCTCGCCAACATCCTGACAACCACAAGGCATGAAATATCTGCTATACTGAAATTACAGCAGACGGACAGCACACAGCTATCCTTAAAGCTAAATAAAAAGATTGGAGGAATACCAATGAAACACTATAACGACTTCCTGATCGTAGGCATCGACCACGGTTACGGCAACATCAAGACCGCCAACACGGTCACGCCTACGGGTATCACCAAGCTTGATGCGGCCCCTACCTTCACCAAGAACACTCTTTTCTTTGAGGGGAGCTACTACCAGATCGGTGAAGGTCACAAGGAATATCTTGCCGATAAATGGCAGGACGAGGACAACTACATCTTCACACTCATGGGTATCGCCCGTGAGCTGAACCAAGAGGGCATCACTTCGGCTAAGGTCTATCTCGCAGTTGGACTGCCGATCACCTGGGTAGGCAGACAGCGTGAGAGCTTCCGTCAGTATATGCTTCAGCGTGAGAGCGTGGACTTCAAGTATGAGGACAAGCTCTACTCCATCCGCATCATCGGGTGCTATGTTTATCCGCAGGGTTATGCTGCCGTGGTGGAGAAACTGAACGAGATGACAGGTCTGAGCATGATCGCTGATATCGGCAACGGAACGGTCAATATCATTTTCGTGAGCAACAAACGTGTCATCAACACCAAGACCTACACCGAGAAAATGGGTGTGAACCAGTGCGTCAAGGCTGCGTCCAATGCGATGATGAACAAGCTGGGTGTGACCGTGGACGAGACCATTATTCAGTCTATGATCCGCTACGGCAAGGCAGACATTGACAGTGAGTATGCAGACGTTCTCCGTCAGGCGATTGCTGAGTACGCCGAGGATATTTTTGCTCTGCTCCGCAAGTATGAGTACGACCCTAAGATGATGCGCCTTTACATCACGGGCGGCGGCGGAAAGCTGATTGAAAACTTCGGGAGCTATGATAAGGATAGAGTGACAATCATCGGAGACATTTGTGCATCGGCTAAGGGCTATGAATACTTCGCCGTTGCACAGCTTAAAAAGGAGGAGAAGAAATGAGCAAGGTTCTGACTAACTGTTTCCGATTCAACATGGACAACTCCGAACACGCTAAGGCGTGGGACTATCTCCACAACTTCGACAAGGACAAGATCAAGTCCACGAATGTGGCGGCGATCACAGCGGTCAATGACTACTTTGACCGTATGGGAAGACTTGCTGACGATCCGTACTTTGAGACCCGTCAGCGTGAGGAGCGTTTTGTGGAGCAGATCGTATCGGAGGTGGGCAAGGCTTTTATTGCCGAAATGCCGAAGTTTCTTGCAAGCCTGATGCTGAGCCTGAACAGGGGCTACCCTATGCAGGCTGTCCCCGTAGGAACGGAGAACAGCAGAGGATATGCCTTGAGTGGCAATCCGAGCGCCACGGAGGGCTTGAAAACCTCTGACGAGGACGATTATTCCGGCATTGATTTCGATTTTATCGGCGGTTGATATTACTTCAAACAGCATTACCGCCGAATATATAGCGGAGTATTACAACAACAGCAACAAACCAATAGACAAGGGAAGAATCGGAGAAATAATGCAAAAATGTCCGATAGCATTTTATGCAGAAAAGAAATCCTGCAAATATCACAGAGGAATTTGCAGGATCGAGCGCCTAACGCCAGTTGGGCGAGGCTAAAATTCGATACTTAAGATCGAAAGTCTTGCAGGAACAAGACCACGCCCGTCGTGGGATTGCGCCGGGCTGGTAGTACCAATGTAGTGACACATTGGTCTCCCAGCTCAGAGAGGTTCCCCCTCCGAGACCTTCCCCAAAGAGCCGCACAGCGGCAGAAAGGAGCGACTATGCCAAATCGCAGGCGCTATCACTCGATCAGTCTGAAACTGACTGATGAGGAGCTTCAGCTCTGGAACACCAAGCATGAAGCAAGCGGTCTGAGCAAGACCGACTATCTGATGCAGGCTATCCGAAATAGCGAGGTGCGTGTATACTCCATTGAGGAGAGCATTGCACCTATTGTCCATGAGATCAGGAAGATCGGTACGAACCTCAATCAGCTTGCCTACTTCTCAAACATCGGGCAGGAGTATCGTGTTCGTGCGGAGATCGAAGCTATCCGCAAGACCAATGATAGAGTTATGGGGCAGCTCTCCGATTTTCTGAATGACCCGAAGTTCAGCATCAAGGGCAGTAAATAATGTTTGGCAACGTGAAAGTCAATTACAACCCCTGCAAATCTAAAGTGGCAGTGGAGCGCACGGCGCACTACATTTTGGGAAAGTTACCTCAGCAGATCAAGGACGGAGTTATAAAAACAGCCACGAACTTGTATTGGGGCATTAACTGTGATCGTGATAATTTTCCGAGAGATGTTATGATGACGAGAAAGCTGTTCGGCAAGCGTAATTCCGGCAATGCAAACCTCTCTTATCAAATCTCTATATCGTTCTCGCCAGATGACAGGGACAAGCTGACTAACGAAGAAGTATTCAGGATAGCGAAAGACTTTGCTGAGAAGTTTTTTCAGGGCTACGAAGTGCTGTTCGCAGTCCATATCGACAAGCCCCACCCTCACGCACATTTTCTGATCGGGAACTGCCATACCGAGACAGGTAAAGCATTCCGCCGTAACGAGAATGACCTATATAATATGTGTGAATACTTGGGCGAACAGTGTCAGCAGAGAGGGCTTATCCACTCTATGCGAAAGGACTACTACAATCATGATCTCGATGACAGCCACGACAAGGAGACCTTTGCCGAAAAGCAGATGAAAGCCAAAGGCAAGGAAACATTCAAAGATGAGCTTCGGGAAGTCATTCGTATCGAGTGCGTCGACCCGAACAACAGAACCTTAGAAGATGTGGTGAATGCCCTCATGAAGCATTATCATGTTGAGTGCCGTGTCAAGGGCAACACCATATCCTACCGTCACCCGAATTTCACCGACAAAAGCGGTAAACTTGTCTCGGTCAGGGGCAGTAAGCTGGGTGATAAATATACAGTGAAAGGAATTAACTATGAGCTTGGAAAGAATCAACGAGGACGGGAAACCGACAGAGACGAAGTCCTCACAGCCGCCAACACAAGAACCGCAGTTATCACTGAAAACCGACGAGGAAGTGATAATATCGGAGAAAACAGGATCGCCGGAGGTCAGAAAGAAACTTCAAGAGCCGACAGCAGAGCCAAAACAACAACCGGCACAACAGAAATTACAGGACAAAACGAAAGGCTTCTTCACGAGAGAGAAGATGAACGCCGATGCGGAACGGATACGCAGGCAGTCGAAACATTCTCAGGCACAGCCAATGTTGGAGGAAGCGGAAACGGAAGTACAGGAACCGGAGATCATGATTCCGGAACTGGAGGATATCGAACTCTGGGCGAGGAACATAGCTCAGAAGTTGTCGGAGGATACGGAGAACGCAAAGAGCAATCAGAAAGTAATGCTTATGGCGACCTCAGTGATAAAGATGTGCCGACTCTTGAACAATTATTCCAAGACTATGAGAAGCGAAATGGAAAAAATCGCCGAAAGAGAGCTGCAAAACCTGAACCTGCAACCAGTACATAAAAAGTCTAAAGGCATCGACAGGTGAGATCACAAGGGGGATTTACGATAGGTTCAAAGATGAGCAGAAAAAGGCTTTTGATGATGTAAAAACCTTTTTCAGCGACAGTTGCGACAGATCGGAGAAGAAAATCGTAGCCAGTGCTGATAAAGTAAAATCGGCGACCGAAGCCGCCGAGAAAGCATCAATACAGATAAGTGAGTCGGTGAAGCGGTTCTGCACTGTCAGAACGATAGGTGATCTTCTGTACTACGCTGCACCTGTTGCTGTGGTGATAGATGTGCTGCTGAGATTGTTTGATTTTATCTGATCACTCGTCATTCAAGCCGAAAATCTCAGCATCATCTTCCTCTGAAACAATGAATGATCTGACAAGCGGCTCTTTGGGTGGCTCCTTGCCGTCCTCATGAGCGTGCCAGCGGGGATTAGTCTCGGTTTTTTCAAGAGTCTGCTTGATAAGATCAAAGTTTTCGCTGTCCTTGAAACGCTCAAAAAACTGAGCCTTGTCCGCCTGGTACAGCAGGCGGTGTTTGAAAATGTTCTTGTTATAGTTCATAGCCAAGCAGCTCATAGCCATATCTGTGCTGAAATTGCTTTCGATCTTGAAGTAAAACTGAAACAGCAGATGATATGCAACAAAAACATCACTTTCGATCATCGTTAGATATTTCAAGGGTGAAATTCTATCAGCAATCTCAGCAAGTACTTCTTTGGGAGCTTCGCTTGTATCCGTAGAGAACAAAGTCTCACCGAACGCAAGCATTTCTTCGGGACTGATCTTATAATCGGCTTCAACGAGCTTGCGTACAATAGAGGACATAGAAATTGTGCCGTCAGAGTTATCATGGATAAAGCCGAGGTCGATCAGCTTGTCGATCTCTGTGAAATCAATAAGCCTTGTCAATTTCTGAAACAACATTTTCGGAACGCCCGATTCGGGCATGAAACGCATATATGACAGCACATATTTATCGGTAACAGTGAGGTCTGCCTTTCTGAACAGGCTTTCAATGTGACGATAGTGTGTGTCGGTCTTAGGCTTACGGTCTTTATTAGCAGGGATTCTTGCTTTCATATTCTTGATTCCTCCTACAAGGGCATCTGCACAGGTATCGGGCGTGTCGGTTCCTCTTTTCATGGAACGGGCGCACAGCTCCAATGAAAACGGATATTTATCTGTTATCAACGCAAGACGGTGCATTTTGAATTTTACATCAGGATCATTCTCATCAAACGGATAAAACTGCTTTATCAGATCATATGATTCACGGAATGTCCTGAACTCTGTCAGGTCATATACAGTAAAATCATCGTCATAGTGAGAATAGGAAATGAAAATAACATCACATTCCAATTCAAGAAGGTCAGGCAGGTTGGAGTCACGGTCGGCAGGAACATTATAATTGTCGATAATGAGCAGAAGATTTTTCCCAAATGCCGATAGAAGTTCAAGGTTTTCTTCATAGAGAGCTTCTATGTCACTGCGGATAAATGCCATATTCGGCAGAACATTCGCAATCATATCGGCTATGCCGTTACGATATTCATTGTAATTATAATATCCGATATGGGCATATTCCGAAGCATACTTTTGCGCATAAGTGCGGACAAGCTCGCTCTTGCCGACACCTGCAACGCCTGTCAGAAACACCTTGCCTTCGTTCTGTACCAGCGTGTGCAGCTCTTCAAGCTCCTTCTCACGTCCGATGAAATATTTTGGCGGTGCTTGGGGGTTGGCTTTTGAAAACAGACCGTCCGAATTGCTGTTCGTATCATAGTAGTAATCCGCATACCAATACTTATCAACCTTATAATAAGGGCGATATGCAGCAATGGTCACAGCAGTATAGAACACCTCAGCAAGATGTTCATCATCGGAGTATTCACGGGTATTATTCAAAGCAAACTGCTTTTTATAGGGCTTGGAAATAAGCGGATCATTGATGATAAGGTCAAAGAACGAAACGTGGAGCTGCGGCTTGTCAAGGATATATTTCAGCATACCTTTAATATCACCAAGCAGTACAGACTTATCCTTGCGTACATAAAAGTCGGTGATTTTCGAGGATAACGTGCGAGTGCCGGCATTCAGCTTTGACGGTTCCGAACGGTCATATTCAGGACTGGTCGGATCATCAAAATACGATTTGAACAGCATATCTACCAATGCCTGATAGGTGTTGACGGACGATGATACGAGCTGTTTATACAGAATGGCAATCACGGTTTTGATGTCACAGTTCATACGGCAGCTCCTTCCTATAATATTCCAATATAATTATAGCACAAAGCTATATCAAATTCAAGTATCAGGAGGTCATGAAATGACTATTTTCGACGATATAAAAGAGCTTGTCGATGTGCCGACGGCAGCTCGCAGTTACGGTGTAGAGGTACACCGGGGAAACATGGCGCTCTGCCCATTCCACAGGGAGCGTCACCCGTCCTGCAAGCTCTATGAAGATTACTACTACTGCTTTGGCTGTCAGGCTCACGGCGATGTTATCAGGCTGGTGCAGGAGCTTTTCGGGCTGTCAGCTATCGAAGCCGTTAAGCAGCTCAACAGCGATTTTGCCCTTGGTCTGGACGTGGACAAGCCGCCCGACATGGAAGCAGTGGCACGCAGGCGCAGGGAGATCGCCAAGCGTAAGGCAGAGAAAGCAAGGGTGGAGCATATGTTTGATGTTCTGCTGAAATACTTTACTCTGCTGGACAAGTACAAAATGCGCTATGCGCCGATTTCTCCCGATGAGGATACGGACAGGCGTTTCGTGTACGCTTTACAGAATATCGGCTATGCGGAGTATATGCTTGAGGCGTTCAACCGTTTCGACAAAGAGCAACAAGCAGAAGTTAAACTGGAGGTAGACAGGATTGAGAGAGAATACAAACGATGTGTCGATGAATGGGGAGAATGTTGAAACAACCGCTTCACCTGAAAAGAAGAAAGAACGTGACGGTCTGAACT
>ULRD01047790.1_pt1 | contig 36606 bp, 36 predicted proteins | sample 1955181 | NCBI WGS metagenome assembly ULRD01 (sample SAMEA4835675, study PRJEB28245) | human gut metagenome | biome: gut microbiome; material: fecal sample | place: Denmark | collected 2008
CGGCGGTTATATTTCAGAGGACATACCGACTGTATTTCGTATCTGAAAAAGGCCGGGGCACTAAATTGAATATTCCAGCATAAGCGGTGCAGAGCTAATCTGTACCGCTTTTTACATAGGCAAAATATAATTCAGAACCGAAAAAGAAATCAAAAACGAAAAGTTTTTACGAAATTTCAGCAATAACTATTGACTGCTCAGAACCTTTTTGATATACTAATAGTAAAGGAGGCGATGTTATGATCGTTAGACCCCTTATTTGGATTTACTGAAAACCTACCGTGATGTACCGTTGGTAAAAATCCTTGCAGGTATTCGCTGCTGCGGGAAATCCACGATTTTAGAAATGTTGCAGGACGATTTGATAAAAAGCGGCGTTCCTGCCGATCACATTATCAGTATGCGCTATACCTCGGAAGATTTTGACGACCGTATGACCGATAAGGATATGTACAATGGAATCAAGGAGAAAATGACAGACAGCGAGCGTTACTATCTTCTGCTTGACGAAGTGCAGGAAATCACAGGCTGGGAAAAGGCTGTAAACAGTCTGCTTGAAAACGCCAACACAGACATCTATGTGACCGGCTCCAATTCCAAACTGATGTCAAGTGAAATATCTACTTACCTGACGGGACGATATATCTCCACCCCTGTGTTTACGCTGTCCTTTTCCGAGTATATGGAGTTCAAAAAAGCAAGCGGACGCACGCCGAAAGAAATTCTTACCGAATATATACGCATGGGTGGTTTTCCTATCGTTGCGCTGAGCAATTTTGACGAGGGCGCGGCGTATCAGATCGTCGAGGGCATTTATAATTCCGTTATTACCAGCGATATAACGAAACGGCACAACATCACAAACTTTGACCGGTTCAACCGTGTTGTGAAGTATATTGTTGAAAATGTCGGCAAGACCTTTTCTGCAAATGCTATCGTAAGGTTCCTGAAAAGCGAGGGGCGTTCTCTTTCGGTGGAATCGGTATATAACTATCTGGAATGGTTGGAAAAAGCCTTTGTGATTTACCGCTGCCAGCGGTACGACCTGAAAGGCAAATCCGTGCTGAAAACTCAGGAGAAATTCTATCTGGCCGACGCTTCTCTGAAATACTGCATGATGGGCTTTAATCCGAAATCCGTTGCGGCAATGCTTGAAAACATCGTGTACTTTGAGCTTCGCAGAAAAGGCTATGAGGTGTATATCAGCAAGAACGAAACGAAAGAGATTGACTTCGTGGCGGTACGACGCGACGAGCGTATCTATGTGCATGTATGCCGCAATCTGCCGGAGGAATCCGACCGTGAGGTTGTCAATCTGCTTGAAATCAAAGACCATTACCCCAAGTATGTCGTAACCCTTGACGAGCTTGCCGCAGGCAATATCAATGGAGTGAAGATCGTGCATTTGGCGGATTTTCTGTTGAGCGAAAATTATTAAGCTGTGTGCATGAGCAAACAATGAGGCGATATTTATGAATTATTTGTTGGCAGCTAAAATGCGTTACTATCGTAACGATAACTCGGAAACAATTTTATCGAAATTTCGTGATTCGATTTCTCGAAATTTGAGTGGGTGCAAACATGAGTTACTTTGCATATTTGACGATATAGTAAATATTGAACCTTGTTGCTACTGGAACAGAACTGTATTTGAACAGACTGAAAAGGAATTACAAAATTTGATAGTACAAAAGCCCAATATTTTCATTGATGATGAAATATTTGAGTTGTTTTTAACCGGTTATAATGCCTGTATGCAAGTGACAAATGTAATAAACGATTTATCGGGTCTTAATGATAGTCCCGCAATGAAAAATAGGCAGTATCGTATTTAGCAGCCATTTTTTTCAAGAGACGGCTTCTTGATTTCTTCCAAATTATCACCCCTCAAATATTGCAGCCATATCGTCATCATCCATTTCAAAGGGCAGAGCGAGTCTTTTTTGTTGTTTCTGACATTTTTATTTCTCCTATATTAATCATATATATATGAAATATCAAAATAATAGGAATTTGTAATACATTATAAAATAAGGACGAGCGTGAGGTTCTATTTTGAAAAAATATAAAAATTATCCTTGCCGTTATGGCAGGGATAACTTTTATAAATTTGGTATAATATATTTTATTTACCTTATCCATTCAAAATATTGCCACAGTAATCACATTCGCAATTTGTTCCTTTAGCAACGGCTATTGAAGCGCCGCATCCGGAACAAGTGACCATAACAACCGGTTTGTTTGAAGTTGTTACTCTCTTTGAAATATTAATTGTTCGAGATGTGTCATTTATAGTTGCATTTTGAAATACTCCCTTTGATATTAATTTAGCTAAATCGCTACGGCAGACATCATATGTTACACCGCAAGCGCTTGCTATTGTATCTATTCCGAAAATATTATGATTTATAATTAAATCTACATATTTTCTGTATCTTTCAATTTTCGTTTCATTACTCTTGCCATAAACGATCATAGCAATACCGCCAATAATATACAGTACAGCTGCAGCTCTTATTTCTTCATCAAATAAAGCATATAATGCTATTGCAAAAAGGATCAATGAAATAATTACTGATTGTTTGAAGGTTAGTCCACCAGTAAACATACCTTGTTTCGTTGCGTTATTGCGGCTCACAAGAAAATATATACCAACAGGCCAAAAAATAACAAACGCTGCTACTATGACAAAGGTTTGATGATACCATTTTTGATTTACATTCATAAAATAAGTTCCCTTCTATTAAAAATTTGATCTAAGTTTTAATTTTGAATTTCTTTCAGAACATAGTCTGTTTAAACGATCACAAGTTGATATTATGAGTTGTTCATCGTTATTGTCAACCGCTGTGTTTAGATCATCAATAGCAGTTATGATTTCTCTTTCAAGCGGCTCAACCTCCGGACTGCTTGAGGTTTGTCCGGAAGAAATAGAATCATAAGCTTTGTCGATATCTTTTTTATAAGAAGCTGTATACTGGATCTTATGCTGAATATTTTTCATTTTTTCAATAACATACCTAAAGTTTAACAGTTCGCATTCACGCTTTTTCTGCTGGTTCTTTATAAAATCATTTGCTGATAATGTAGAGGAAAGAAATACAATAAAAATCCCCACAATAATAAGATGAATAACAATAACAACCGCTTGATGATCTTTATCAAATGCTGAGCATACCAGACCTGCAATTATTTCGCAGGTCGAATATATACTTACGACAGCCATTATATTCAGTTTCCCCATATATTTTTCGTTTTTGAACGCGAAACATATATAGTATGCTGAAATCAAAATGGCTGACATTGTAAAACTGTAGTTTATCCAAAATAAACTTGAATAGTTATTTACAACAACGAAAATGCCAATGTTGATAAGAGCGATAATTATAATTGATACAATAAGGCTGCGTTTTCTCATATTATCCCTCCATTCTGTTGCCGCACCGACCGCAGAATCTCATACCGTCTGCAACCTGGGAACCGCAATTGGGGCAGACACGCGGCTGCTTTACAATTGGCGTACCGCACTCTCCGCAAAACTTCATCCCTTCCGGAATTTCAGAACCGCATTTTGTACAGATCGTTTTAGGTTTGGAAACGGGAGAACCACACTTGCCGCAGAATTTCATTCCTGATGGAATAGCCGCATTACAATTTCTGCAAATTACAGTTTCCTTTTGGTCGGGGGGGAATGTGGTATTCGGTGCTGAGATACCATCGCTGTCATTAGCCATATCAGTCATCATTCCTCCAATAGCTCTGCCCACATTAAGACCAATGCCCGCATTTATGAATGCGCTGCCTGCTCCCGTATTTTTTGCAGCAGTACGAAGTACCTGTGACATTTCCTGTCTTGCCCAACCGTTAGTACCGTCCTGATCGCGAATCTTCATTCGTTCGTAATCAGCTTGCGCCGCCTGTCCTGAAATATATCTTTCTGCTTCGGATTTTTCCCGGCTAAGTGCAAAATCAAGGCGTGCCTCTTCCATTTTCTGTTCGCGGCTGAACATTTTTTCCTGACGTTCACGACGCATTTTTACAACAGCTAAATAATTTTCATCTTCCAAAACGCTTATTGTTTCTATATAGAAATTTACCAATTCCATACCGTATTCATCAAGAATGTTGTGAAGAGCTTCCTTTAAACCGTTAGCAAGCACTTTCTTTTTATTGCAAACTACGATTGACTCTTCCCCAGACGAGGTTATGTATCCTGCAAGTTCCTCCGATATGTTTTGAACAAAAGCTATTCTGAAATTCTTTTTTATGTCATTTTCAGTTGCATGTGCATTAGCACCAACAAATTTTAAAAAGAATTTTTTAACGTCTTTTACTGCAACCGTATAAGAACCGCGCGCTTGTATCTGGAAATAGGTTTGCCAATATGGATCAAGTACCGTTACCGGATCGGGTGTTCCCCATTTTTGTTCAAGATGATGCTGAGTGTTTACAAAATAAATTTTACAACTATATCTGCTTACACCGCCGCTTATAAAAAAAGATTGAAGCTTTGTGAGAAAAGGAAAATTCTCGGTAGTTAGAGTGTATTTTCCGGGGGAAAATACTTGTTCTATTACGCCGTCTTTCATAAAAAGAGCTTCTTCGTATTCTGCTACGATCAATTGAGCCCCGTTATTGAAATCCTCTCTCGGGTACTTAAAGCAAAGCACACCGCCGGGAACAGAGTTTTTTATGACATCTACAATAGCCATTACAAGTTCCTCTTTCTTTTGATCAATTTTGAACAGTTACTTTTTACCAAATAATCCTTTCAGTTTTCCAGCAGCAGCTTTCGCTTTATCCACTGCTGTATTTCCTATGTCGCCTACAGTGTTCATAATTCCCTTTTCATCCGGCATTCCGGACATTATATCACTAAGACTGTATTGACCGTTATGCGTAACTTCTTCCCATGCACTTTTTTGTGTGTCTGAAGATTGTCCTATAGATGCTAACCTGTTTTTTAACGATCTTTTTTCACTGCTGTTTGCTTCTTCATAAAGAGCCGCTGCTTTACATTTTTTATCGAATTCGCTTAATCTTTGCTCATACCGCATAACATATACTGCAATGATCGACTGTGGAACAGACAACATTTTTATATTATCAATGTGATTCGTATAATCGGAACGCATTATAAAATCAGCACAATCCTTTTTAAGAACATTTTCATTTTCAGCAAAAGAAGCTCTTGCCGCATCAGCTTCATCCCTTGTCTCAAATACAGCGCCTTCAACTGTTCTATATTCAAGATCAAGCTGATTACTGCGTTCCTGAATAACAGCGTATACTGGTGCAGCGGATTCTTTTGAAAGTCCGACCTCGGACAGTTTCTGGAGCAGCAAAGATTTACAGTAATCCACATCTGCTTCAGTTTCACCTATATTCTCATTGACATAGGCAATAAGATCGTTATTAACTTTAGAAATAATTGATGGTGCTCCGAAGAAGTCTGCAATCTTTATGAATTCAACTGTATTGTCAGGAAACAACTTAGCGAAAGTAACGTAGTAATCATCACCATAGGGATTGGATTCGAGTATTTTATGCACAAATTCAATTTTCTGTTCTTCTGAAAGTGCGGGATTGCTTATGTTATTGAAAATAGCATTTGCGTTCTTAACATCATTATTGGTTACATTCCCGGAAAATACAATGTTGGATTTCTTAGGGAACTGATCTACAATATATGCATATAGATTAAAGCAGCAGCTCCGTACAGAGTTTTTTAGTTTATTTCTAAGCTGTTGATTTTTAAACAGCTCCTTGAACTTCTTCTTCGCCTCTGCTTTTTCAGCTATATTCTCGCCAATGTTCTCTGATATAATATCATTAGCTGAAACGTTATTTCGCACAGCATATCCCATGGCATATTGGGAAGATTTCTGTCTGGCTTCCTTATGTTTCTCCAACGTTGCATTTGTCGCATTAAATGGTTTGGCAAATGCGTTATAAGCATCATAAAAGCAGTTGAAATAACTGGTTTTACATTCCTTAAAAACCAATGAGGCATCAAGAGTAAAAATTCCAACAGAAATCGCATCGTTAACAACCTCAGTAATTTTATTCATAATTAAGGATTCAAAGGTAGATCTTGCGTTTTCAACAAGTTCTTCGAGATTTTTGTAACCATTGTCCGTTGCGAGATAAGAGTTGTACATCTCATCTGCTAAAATGAGATATTTTGAACGCAAATGCGCTAAAACATTTCTTCCGGATGATACAATAAAAGTTTTGCCAAGCAAAGAAAATTCCTTATTAACATTGTAATTGTCAATTATAAATTTTAAACTATTCATTTTAAAACCTCCATAATTTTAATTCGCAGTGAATTTAACTTAATTCATGTGAAAGGGACTAATCATTTCTTATATTATACCATTTGGAGATAAAACCCGATAAATCAACGCATAATAGATAAAATCCACAAAAAAACAACTGAAAATCCGACCAGAAATGCAAGTCAAAATGTGTATAATTTCCGTAGCTGACGGCGTTTGTCGTCCATTGAAGAATGAACGTAGCGGTCGAGAGTAATTTTTACATTGGAATGTCCAAGCAGTTCGCTTACAGTTTTAACATCAATTCCACAGCGAATACACTCGGTAGCGAAAGTGTGGCGAAGAACATGAAAATTTTTGTAGGGTATATCCGCCGTTTTAAGAAAATTCTTATAACGTTCCCGATAAGTTCTCGGCTCGATGTACCTATTGGAGCAAGTCAGGAAATAACTTTCAGGATTGCTTTTTTCCTTAAATTCCGTTAACCGCTGAATCATAAAAGGCGGAACAGGAATTTTTCGGGTTGATTTCCTGCTTTTTGGAGCGTCGATCACAACGAGCGTTTTGGGATCATTTCCGGCAGGATTCTTTATTCTATACAAAGTTTTACTCACCGAAATAAGCTGATCGTCTATGTCGATATCAGACCATTTCAAGGCGCAAACCTCGCCGATTCGCATACCCGTGTACAAGCAAAGAAGTATCCCTAAATCCGATAAATTTCCAGTTATAGCGTAATTTCTGATACGTTCCATTTCTGTTTTGCTGAAGGTTTCAACTTCCTTAAATTCTGTTTTCGGAAGCAAAATATTCTTAGCCGGATTTGAGATATCAAGCGTAATTTCGCCGTATTTGAAAACAGATTTCAGAACGGTCACTATTTCCTTAACCGTATTTGCGGAAAGTCCTGAAACACGTGCTCCACCCGATTCAAGCAGTTTCGAGATGTATTGATTGATCATGAAAACCGTAATTTTATCGGGTTTGAACGCTGCAAATTCGGGTCGGATATGAGTTTCATAGAGTGATACATAGTTCACATAGGTAGATTTTTTAACGATATTTTTCCTGCTTTCAAGCCACTGCTCAAAAAGCTGTTCAAAAGTGATTGAACTTCTGTTAACACAAGTCTTTCTCCTTACCTCTTGCAGTTTCTGTGAACATTCACGGTATGTACGAGCATAAACCGATGAATATTTTGTCTTTCCTTTTTCGTTGATCCCCGATTTATAGCGCCCTTCCCAGCGTCCGTCCTTTCGCTTGAATATGTTTTCTCCACGTCTTGACATTTAATGCACCTCCTGTTTTATCACCCGTTTTTTCAAACTGGCAAAAATAGTATAACACAAACAACATTCTGACGAGAAATAGAGAATAAAAGACTTATTTTACGCTGAAAATCTAAGAATTCTATAATTTAAAGAATTATTTTATTGTTAAAATTAACAAAGTTTTCTACATGCTTTCTCTATTTTATACAAATATGTCGAAAAAGGTATTGACAATTTGTTCTCATAATGGTATAATACAAGAATTTATTCAAAATCGTTAAAATCCGATGTGATTTGCAGGAATACAAATCAAATTATCCCTGTAATTATATTATAACTAATTATAACGGTACTTGTCGATATTAATTCCCGATAAAATTTGTAATATTATTGCCTGAAATGTACTACAATAAGTATAGTAAAATAATTAAGGCGGTACAATTATGAATTATGAGGAATTTATAAGAAATCGGATAACAAAGCTTCGGATGCTGAAAAACGTTTCGGAATATCAGATGAGCCTTGATCTGGGACACAGCAAAAGCTATATCCAGAGCATTTCATCCGGCAGAGCACTTCCGTCCATGAGCGAATTTATTTCGATCTGCGAATATCTCGGGGTTGCGCCAAAGGAATTCTTTGACGATGAAAATAGTGATCCTGTGCTGCATGGGGAAGTTATTGATGCGTTTAATGAGATTTCGGACAGCGATGCAAATTTGATTCTGGAATTGATAAAACGTTTAAAAAAATAAATCAGGGGCAAATCGCCCCTGATTCAATCTGTCGAAAAAAGCCTTCACAATCGTGAAGGCTCATTATCTGTTAATATTTTTTCTATATTACTGAGTCGTCGAGTAAAAACTCCGCCAGCCCGATATTCAGCACGCCGCTGTCATCATACCAACGTTTGCGGATATCTCTGCGGACGATGATCTTCGGGAAAGAGTCGCCTGTAAGAGAAAAGGGGCGCAGTTCCTGTTCGGTCTTGTCATCATCAGGCAGAGCAAACGCCGACTGGATATAGGCTTTCTTTCCTCTTTTGGAAGCAATAAAATCTATTTCCCGTGCGACCTTAGAATAGCTGCCGTTATCGTTCTTCTCATTGGAATAGACTACGCCAACATCAACTGAGAAACCACGGATAATAAGCTCATTGTAGATGATATTCTCCATGATATTTGTCATCTCCTGCTGACGAAAACCGATACGGGCATTGCGCAGACCGATGTCCTCGCAATAATACTTATAGGGATATTCAAAATATTTGCGGCCCTTGACATCATAACGCTTGGCTTCGCTGAACAGGAAAACGTCCTCTAAATGGTCGATATACGCAGAAATAGTGTTTTGAGCTATGTTCTCTCCAGTTTTAGAACGGAATGTATCTGCGATCTTCTTCGGATTAGTCAGCGATCCGACCGAGGAACAGAGCAAGTCAAGCAGCTGACCGAGAACGTCCTCACGCTCAATTTTCTTACGCTCAATGATATCCTTGATATAGACCTCTGAAAACAGCGAGGACAGATAGTTCGCCTTTGCGGTATCGTTTGGACGTGACAGCACCAGCGGCATACCGCCGTAAAAAGCATATTCCTCTAAAGCGTCCTCCTTGCCGCCGCCCACAGCAGAGTAATACTCCGCAAAGCTGAAAGGATGTACTTGTATCTCGTCACTTCGCCCACGGAACTCGGTCAGAATGTCTTTAGAAAGCATTTTCGAGTTGCTTCCCGTCACATACACATCAAGGTTCGGCAGCGACCGCAGATCGTTCAGCGCATCATAGAAAGTTATATTCTTTCCGTCGGGATTATAAGGATTCTTCACCTCGTCCGACATCTGTATCTCATCGACAAAGAGATAGAACTGCTCTGTCTGTCCCTCGACCTTGCTGCGGACGTACTCTGCCAACGCAAGCGGATCACGGTACTTGATATCCTTGGTCATATCAAGCTCTATAGATATAATATTATCGGGCGAAATATTCTGCTCAATTAGATAATTCTTGAACAGTCCGTTCATCAGATAGGACTTTCCGCAGCGGCGAATACCTGTGATGACCTTGACCTGTCCGTCCCACATATAGTCAATTACCTGTTGTAAATATCGGTCTCTTTTTATCTCCATATTATCACCCCATTGAAAACTTCTGCGAATTTTGACGTTACTTTTCAATATAAAATTTAATACACAACAAAAAAGTCCTTACAGCCGAACTGTGAGGACTTGTTCTTTTATTCAGCTCATGTCACTTGTGTTCGCTTTTACCGAGCAGCCAGTCAATTGCATTTACTGATTCAATACCATCGTAATCACCGAGCGTGAAACGATCGAGAGTGAGTATCGTTTTTGGATAGTTGTCCGTAAGATTCTTCAGCGGAGTTATCTCACGAACAAAAGTGTTTTCATCAGTAAGCGAAGCCGTTACCTGATAATAGTGCAGGCGATTATCCTTCTCAGCAACAAAATCAACTTCTGTCGTACCCACCTTGCCTATATTCACCTTGTGACCCCTTCGCAGCAGTTCAAGGTAGATGATGTTTTCCAGCGAGAACCCTAAATCATAATTACGGCGTGGCAGCAGATAATTCCTGATACCCAGATCGACGATATATAGCTTTCTGTTCATTTTCATAGTCTGCTTTCCTATAACATCGTATCGTTCCACAGGATAGAAAATAAACGCTTCGGCTAAAGCCTCAACGTAATCATTTATCGTATTAGCGCTGACTTTGCGTCCTGATGAGGTGATGTAGTCTGAAATGCTCTTTACAGATATAGGACTGCCAACTGAACTCGAAAGAAACTTTGCTATATTCTTCAATAACGACAAATCTGATATCTTGCGCTTATTAGGATCACTTTCGCGGCGTTTCTGCCTTTCTTCGATATCCTTGACTATAATAGTATTGTAGATACCCTCAAGGTAAATATCAGCCTTTTCCTTTGCGCTGTCCATTTGAGCAATGTAGGGGAAACCGCCGTTTCGCATATACTCGGCAAATATTTCATCAGAATTACCGCTATGCAGCTGGAAGTATTCCGCAAACGAGAACGGAAGCATTGATATTTCGATATATCTTCCCGACAGCAGAGTTGCAAGTTCTCCAGAGAGCATATACGCATTTGATCCTGTTATATATATATCGGTCATATTTTTTACATACAGGCTGTCAACGACCTTCTCGAAGCTGTCCACCTTTTGTATCTCATCAAGGAAGATATATGTGTACTTATCGGGGACAAGCCTTTCGGTGATATAGCTGTACAGTTTGTGATAGTCCTGCAATTTCTCGTATTCAAGCTCTTCAAAGTTGATAAAGATGATCTGTTCCTGTGAGACGCCTGTGCTGACAAGATAGTTACGATATTGCCGGAGCAGAGTAGATTTACCGCACCGCCTGATACCTGTAACGACCTTAATTACTTTTTCTTCCCGCCATGCTTTTATTTTTTCAATGTATTCTGTACGTTCTACCATAGTATACACCTCACTTTTTCTTATTATATCATATCCAAATATATATGTCAATATAAAATGCCTGTTTCGGAATATTTGCAGCATATTTTCTTTAGATTTTCCGTAATCGGAATATATTAGAATTACACACAACAAAAAAGTCCCCACAGCCGAAACTGTGAGGACTCATTATTTTTATTCAGATAAACACATTAACGTGAATATCGTGCCAATTAAGCAATCTGCGCTTTTTGGACTTTGCATAGAGATAATTCTTAGCATCGTCCAGAAACATCGTAAATTCGCCGATTTTAACGTACTCGTGAATTACTTCTTTTCGCTGATTGCAGCCTGTGCAGGTGGAGTATTAGGGATAAGTTTTTGGCAAACAGCGGATTATTGCGAATTTCCGCAGGTAAATTCAAAGAATTATCCTCTGATATATGTAAAAAATCGGGGACTCCCGAAGGAGTCCCCATAATTTCGCCGTCAATCGAAATTACAGGGCATCTCTTGGTTCCGTCAACGCTGATATTCATACCTGTGTTGGCGTTTTTATTATAGCTGAAATTCCATATAAAGCGGTTATTTTCAACCAATATGGAATTTACGATTTCGTTAAAGAGGTCGGAAGTGTATTCAGGTGAACTCATATCCACCATTCCTGCGAGAGCCTGCGAAACTGCTGTCATATCACACATACAGCTTTCAAAGAGTTCCTGCTGTTCTCCACATCTTGCTTTTTCGTCCTTGAACTTCTGCAAGTCTGCAGAATAGGTTGCTTTAAACTCAGCAAATTCTTCCTTACTAATCTGACCGTCAGTAAAAAGGTCAATAAGATTTTTCAGCTTCCTTTCAGCCTTGTCAATCTGAGCGTCAAGGAACAATTCGCTGTGCTGAGTATTGTTTCGTGTTGCGTCGGTATAATACTTCTTAATGTATTCAAGGGCAATCATCAAATCCTCTTTACGATTTTTCCAAGCTTCATTAAGGAAGTATTTTGCCATCATTTCCATTTTCCAATCTGTAACGGAATGTTCGTTACAGTATCCGTCTGTTTCAAGTCCCATCTTCTCACGCTGAGAAGCCTTACCGTTATTCACCTGATTGTAGCAGACGTAGTTGTATGACACAACACCGTCTTTGTTTTTGTGATAACGGTTTTTCCTGAAAGATGAACCACAAGAGCAGCGTAACTTCTTTACCCAAATGTCTCTGGAAGTGCGGTTGCTCTTTTTCTTTTCTTCGCCGTTCTCAACGAGTGTGGTTTTACGCTTCTCTTTGAGAATAGCCTGACATCTGTCCCATTGTTTTTCGGTAATAATCGGCTCAAAATCACCCTTAACATATTCATAGGTATCTCTGTCAAGATTATGAATACGCTTCTGTTCAAGGTAATTATTGCTGTACGACTTGTTGTAGCCGATATATCCCTTATAAGTTGCGTTTTGCAGGATACGACCTACATTGTGGCAAGTCCATTTTGTAGTACCTGTTGCAGTAAGGCGTTTACGCTCCATTAAAATCTTTGCGATTTTCAGCGTTCCGTAGCCTTCTTCGTAAAGGTCATAAATCATACGGACTGTTTCTGCCTGTTCGGGATTGATGGTATAGGTCTCGCCGGGTTTTCTGTCGTAGCCTAAGATGTTACCGCTACCGTAAAGCTGTTTATTGGCACGGCTGATACGCTGACCTGCACGGACACGTTCGGATACCTTACGGCTTTCTTCCTGAGCGAGTGTAGCCATAATTGTCAGACGAAGCTCACCGTCACCGTCCATAGTCCAGATATTATCATCAACGAAGAATACTTCAATTCCACGCCCCTTTAATGCACGGGTATGGGTGAGAGTATCAACGGTATTTCTTGCGAAACGGCATACCTCACGGGTAACGATAAGGTCAAACATACCTTTTTCTGCGTCGGCAATCATTCTCATAAACGAAGGTCTTTTCTTTGCCTGAGTACCTGTGATACCCTCGTCTATGTATCTGCCTACGACTTCCCAATTTGGAAAACGCTTCGCAGTATCTTCATACCATTGCATCTGATTTTCAAGTGCCGAAAGCTGTGCCTCGTGTTCAGTTGATACTCGTCCATAAAATACGACCTTTCTCGGTCTGTTTTTGTCAAGAAAAAGCGGATTTGTTCCATAATACATAATATGTCCTCCTTTGGCTTTATGCCATATATTCTCTGAGTTCGTGTTTAACAATTTTATCAAAGGTTTCCTGATTGATAAGTTCGTGCTTGAGCAGAACTTTCAGAGCCACCCATATACCAAAATTGCGTTCGATTTGTGTTGTATTAGTCATTTCTATCTCTCCTTATATTTTAGCACTTTAAAGCGTAAATGTCAAGAGTGTTTCCTGACTTTCGCTCAGTGCGAGGTTGAGCCTACTTGGGGTAGGCTATGTAAAAAGGGCAGCTCTTTAAGAACTGCCGTTTGAAAAAGGAGGTAACCAATATGAGAGAAAATTATCTGTTTACGATGTCAAATATCTTATCAAACTCATTGTCGCTGAGTTCAATACCGTAGTTATGGTAGAGTAAACCCATAATTTCGCAGGTTTTCTCCAAATCTCTGTCAAGCTCCTTCATCGCTTCATCGGGAGTAATAACTGCTATCACCATTACATTTTCCATAAATAAATTCTCCTTTATTTTCAGTTAGTTATTATTATCTGCTTTATCCAATCGAAAACAGGTAAAATGCCGTTTTCTTTCAGGCGGTTATACAGGAACGCTGCTCCCTTATGCGTCCAACGGGTGTGAATAAAGAAGCCTTCACCGTAGAATGTCGGGCGTTTGTCCGTCCTCACATATCCGCAATTCTCATATTCAGGGGCAATCATCCAAGTGCCATAAGCTCTATGCTGAATACCGAGGATGCAGAGCAAGCGATTAAACTCGATTGCTGACATCTGATATGCGATTGCAATATCTGATACATTCAGCAAATCGCTTTCATCATCATACATATTGATAAAGTCAACGACCTCTGCAAGAGAGTCGTTTTCTTCGGCAAGCCTCATATTCTCGTTTTCAAGCTCCCTCGTGCGGAGCTTTTCTTCTTTAAGCTGAACAAAGAGCTTTTCGGCTTCCTCTGTGCCGCTAAGCACATTGTCGATTGTCTGCTCTGTTGCATACATTCCGTATTTCCTGATTGAAGGGAGGACTTCATCAAATACCCAACATTCAAAAATCTCAGCAGACGGTAACTTACTGTGTGTGATGAGCCTGTAAAGGTCGCCTTCTGTAATATAGGTAAGTGTCTGTTCACCGCCGTTTGTAAGGGAGCGGCGTTTTACCGCCCCCTTGCAATGAGCTGAAATTGCATCTCTTGGTCTGGAATAACCAAGAGCCTTTGCCACATCAATTCCGCAGAAATAGATTTTCCCGTTTTCATCAAGTGTTCGGATTGAACCGAACTGTTCGTTTTCAAAGATTTTTATTTCGTTATTCATTCTCGTCACCTCCAAAGCTTTTGTTAATTCCGACGCTTACCGCAAGAGCCTTATCGACTTCAGCGAGTGTCTTGTTGCTTATGCGGCACAGCATTTTGCCGAGCCTTGATTTGTCGATTACCTGAACCTGTTCACAAAGCACCATCGAGTTCTTGTGAAGCCGATTGCTGAAAACGGGAACGTGAACGGGTAACGCTCGTTTCTTCATTGCCGTTGTAATCGGAGCGACGATTGTTGTCGGACTGTACTTGTTACCGACATCGTTCTGTAAAATTAACACGGGGCGTTTGCCACGCTGTTCACAGCCTTTACCGGTAAGCCTTGATAAGTAAACCTGTCCTCTAAAAACTTCCTTGACTTTTTCCATATTGGATTGTCCTTTCTGTATTTTATTCATAGTATGTTACTATGTAAAAGATGTAGGCTGACATAAGTGCCAGCCTACAAACCCTGTAATCGCTATGCACCCGTCATACTTGTCCACGACACCCCTGACGGAACAACTGTGAACAATGCCACAGTATAGGGAACAACTCAAGCCAGCCACTCGCTAAAGCAGCTTCATAGGACTCTCACCTCAACCCATTCTTATGGAGAAGCCGTTACCTTTCGGTCTAAACGGAAGTATCATTATACCTCTTGCTTGTCTTGGCGTAATAGGAGCTACCTATTATTTTAAAGTAGTATTTTCTCGCTCCGTCAATATTGATAATCTGAGGTGCAGTGCCTAACGAATTCGGTCAAAACCAATGCTTTTGTCGTTGCCTGCGACACCTTGAAATGTATCATTAACATCGTGGCGTACTCTTTTTGTCGCTTACACTTTCGTGCAACAAGAGGAACGTAACTTGAGAGTTGTTATTCAATTTTCAATGTACTTTCGAGGTAGCTTTTTGCCCCTCACTATATACAGGAAAAAAACGAGGGGGTGGCAACCTTAATTTTCAAAAAATTTTTTCATTTTCAATAAAATCTTATTTCTACGTTTCTGAATAGCAGTACGAGAAACACCATAAACACCAGCTAACTCTCTTTCACTAATATGATTAAAGTAAATTTGCTGAATTAGCTCATTTTCTTCATCTGTAAGAGTAGAGATAGCTTCTGGAAGCTTTTCAATCATCATTTCACGCATAACCTTCTCATCAAGTGGTTCACTCGTATCTACAACAAGATTACATTCGTTAAATTCGCCAGAAATAAGGCTCTCCATAGAAACAACATTGTTTTTGATAGCGAGTTTCTTCCTGTAATCCTCACGATTTTCTTCCTTGTAGAAATCGTGATATGCAATTTCATCAACTTCCATTATGGAATGACCGAGATTGATAAGGAAAACCTTGCCTTCGGAATTCTTCTTGTAAGCCTGAAGCTCGTCCTCTGTAATCTGAACGTACCCTGCTGATGTATTGTTCTTGTCCTTGAAAATAAAAATGTTCATTTAAGTATCCTCCTGAAAATTTTAATTTGAATTGCGTGTGTCCGAAGTTCAAAATAAAATCAGGGATACCTTGCGATTGCTTCGCTGTAATGAAATTTCATCTGGCTGCTCCTTTTTCGTGCAACAAAAAAGGACCCACGGATAAATCCGTGAGTCCTCAGATGTGCCGACTTGTATTAGCCGACAGATTTCGGGCATAAAAAATAGCCCTGCCGCATTTAAGCGACAAGGCTATCTAAACCCATATTCAATTTTAAGGTGTATGCAAGAGCATATAATCTGCCAGCATACTAATTGTAACATATCCAAACTCCAATGTCACTCCCAAAAGACTCCCACTTTACTCCCAAATTACTCCCACCGAATAGTAATAGCTACTTTACTTGGAAGAATTCAATTTGTTCGCTCAGTGGACCGAAACAGAAAGCCATTCTTGCGTTATATGGCGGATTTGAGGGGATAGAAATATCCTTTGGCTCAATAAAAACCTCATATCCAGCTTTCTTAACGTCAGCAACACACTTGTCAACATTGTCCGTTGCAAGTGCAAAATGGCGTATGATACCGAGTTCAGCTTCATCGTCCTTGTTCGTAAAAATCTCAATAAGCCCATTACCGGTATCAAACATTATGCCGTCGGGAGCTTTCTCATCGCCCCAGACACGGGCAATTTTAAGTCCGAGAACCTCGTGATAGAACTTCACGATTTCTTCATACTGCGTTCCTCTACTGCATTTCATTGAAATATGATGTATTCCTGTTATCATTATAAAATACCGTCCTTTGTTTGTAAACTGCTAATCTGTAGCACTTCATCAAAACACTTATTCACTTGGCTGTGTACTGTTCTTCTCTCTCAGATTAGCAACCTCGTTTTCAAGTCTCTTTATCAATTCATTTACATCAATATATTCACGTTCCATATGAACAATTTCATCGTCCTTAAATCTGAATTGCTGATAAAACTTATATGGCTCACTGTTTTTATATGTGTTTAATGATGTAGCCGATTTCCCTGATACAGACTCAAAAAACGAGTTCATCATTTTGGTACCAAGGCCTCTGTGCTGATATTCAGGCTGAATCGCTACCACATCAATATATATGGTGTAGTCGCTGAAAAATGCCGGCAGCTGAATCGCCACCATAATCCCTACTAATTTATCATCACATTTCAAACCATAGGCAAATTTATCATCATCGGATATATACTTACCAAAATACCTGGCAGCGTTATAAAATGGTCTGATTTGCTCTAAAATTTTAAATGCAGAAAAATAAATTTGAACACAATCAGGAATGTCGTTCTCAGTCAGTTTGACAAATTCGGTTTTATTCTCTTCCATTATTTTCACCTGTTCATTTTATTGAATCCAGAACAGCTTTCAGATGTTCCTTGTATTTTTCTTTCAGCTCGCAAGGCTCAACAATCTCTACCATCGTTCCGAACTGAAAAAGCCAGCCGAAGAAAGGCTCTGGACGTTCTGTCTTTATTTGCACCCTTACTGTGAAGTGCTCATCGCCGTCGGGAGCAATGCTCACATTTTTTCCAAAGCGGTCGATTACTGCATTTATTAGCGACTTATCAAAACGCAGCTTAACCTCTTCGGCTTCACCGCTGAACATTGAAAAGGTTGAGTTCAGATATGCAGACAAATTAAAATCTTCGGGATATTTCTGTGCAGGCTCGTCCAAAATTTCAACGATCTCCATACGGTCAACACGGAAATTAGAAATGCTGTCATACTTTTCGTAATGAGCAACAAGATAATAACGCTCGTCGTCCCAAGTAAGAGCGTAGGGAGAACAAGTTCTTATGCCCTTTCGATAACATTTTTTCTTGCTCAGGTCATAGTCAAAATACTTAAAAGAGATTTTCTTTCGTTCAGCTATTGCACGATGAATGGCGTCAACATTCATATAGATACGCTCGTTTATAGCTTTCACACGGTCGGCAATAAAGACCTGTCGCTGTATCTGCTTTGCCTCATAAATGCTTGTGAGCTGTTCCAGCTTTTTCAGAAGCTCCGCTGATTTCTTTTCCGTAAGAAAACGGGAAGAAGAAACTGCGTCGGCAAGAAGCTTGAGTTCGGGCAGTTCAAAATCTCGGTTTACCACTTGATACCCGGCATTTACGCCTCTGCTTGAAACAATATCAAGTCCGAATAGCTTAAGAGCTTCAATATCCTCGTAAAGAGCTTTACGGGCAGCCGTAATTCCATAAAGTTCAAGTTGAGAAATAATTTCGGGCATTGTTATGTAATGTTCCTCGTCGGTACGTTCGAGGAGTATCTTGTATAAGTATAGAATTTTTAAACGTTGATTGGTGTTTTTTATGTTTTCAGACATTTGTATTATCCACCGTCTTTCTTCTTTTGATAAGTCTCATAACAAAAATGGTTACGCTACAAATTATAGCTGTTCCAATAATGCATATAGCAAACATCAGAATTATCTGCCAATTTTCTATTATTCTCTTACCAATCCAAATCACGCCGTATGTAATTGCCCATAACAAACAAAATGCAAACAAACGAATTATCCAATGGAATAATGAACCTGAAAATCTTCCGTAAATCATTTCACTATTATATAAATTGCCTACAGTATTGAAAGCAAAGAGATATGCTATTACCCCAATGACACCTAATATTATATATTCATATATCCAGTCAATAGGTAATCCTAACGGGTCTGTTAATAACTCAAAAAATAATTTAAACATCAAATTCTCCTTATTATGCCCTGAAGCCAATAGGCTGTTTTGAATTCTTCGGCTTCTTGGTTTTCTTCTCGGTCTTTATATCATTAACCGGAACGGAAACAGTTTCTTCTTCAACTTCATCTTCGTCCTCGTCAGGCTCTTCCACATCTTCCTTGTCAAGCACAAGAACGATTGCAGAGGAATGAGTGACAAACATTACTTTTCCGTAAGCATAATCTTCGATTTTATCGTAAAGCCGTCCGGCACTGATAGTTCCATCATAAACAGTATTGGTACTGTTGGCAACATAGCCGATTTTGTCTATAAAGGGCAGAAATGCAGCAATAGCTTCCTTATCATACTCATTATCGGGTTCCTTTATAAGTCTGATAATTCTTCCGATTTCAAAGGGCTTCTTTCCGTAATAATGATTAAGTCCGGTGATTGTAACGAAGTATGTATTCTCCATAGTGATACCTCCTGAAAATGCAGTTGTGTGGCTTCTTTACTATATTATAACACAGATAAGTGTGTCATTTTCAGGACATTTTACACTAATTCCAATAATTCAAATGTGCTTCTAAGCAATTAATATATTGCTCCGGAGTTTGCCCTTTATAATTATTCACTTTTTGGCATTTGCAGAGATACTTAATATCCGCTTCTGCACGATAAATCATTTCAAGTGCCTCGTCATCATTCTGATATTTTAGCATCAAGCCGTTGAGTATTGCACGGTATTTATCTTCCAAGAAAATCACCTCTCGGAACACAGGAGAGATTCAAGTTATAACCTCGTTTATTCATATCCTCCATCTTTATCAAAATCAGCTGATGAGGAACTTTAAGAATACAAGCGGCTTGTTCACTTGTATATTGTTCCTCGGCTAATGAAATCACATCTTCGTCCGTTATAAGAAAATTAGCTGCAAAAAGATTTGCTTCCTTCTCCGGCTTTGAGGTCATATCGAAATATCCGAATTCCTGAAAATTGCCGACAGCAATATGTCTGTGTAGGAGATGATGTCCGATTTCGTGTGCAATTACAACACGCTCCATTACTTCATCAAGGGTATCATTCAGAATGATAAATGGTTGTCTCTTTGAAATAAAATAAGTTCCTTTCAGGTCGCCGAATGATTTATATTTAACGGTAATGCCAAGTTGTTCAGCAAGTTCGTATGGGTCGGCTGTTCTTGCTTTTCGTATTGTCTTTTGAGTGAAATCATAAATGCGGTCGATAAACATATCTCACCACCCCTTTCAGTCGAATATCCGCCTATCCTTATTATAACATATGTAAATGTATCACTTTCAGGACATTTGAATATAGGTGTTAATCACTTTTGTCGGAATTGCTGTCATCATTTTTTCTGTATTTTTTTGGCGTATATTTCTTATTGATAATCTTGGCTTCAAAATATGCTTCCTGAATGGCTTCAAGGACAAGAGCCTTATCTCTCTCGCTGATTGTCCCGCCTGCAAACAACGCAGTAGCATTTTTCACAAGTTCTTCTGCGTCCTTTTTTCCTCGTGAGCCGTACTTCTCATGTGCTTCAATTACAAAATAATCCTCGTCGCTCATAAGTACCTTCTCATCAACACCGAGAGCTTCTGCAATTTTCACAACCGTATCCATTTTAGGAACACGGGTTCCAAGCTCATAATTCTGAATGGAACGAGTAGTTACCCCAACCTTTTCGGCAAGCTCCGCCTGAGTCAAATTCTTAATGCGTCTTAATTTTGCGATTCTTTCTTTCAGTTCCATGATGAAACCTCCTATAAATCGTTCGTTAATAACGAACAAATTTTCATATAACCTATTGACAAGCGTTCGCCATCAGGTTATAATGTAATTGTACCGATTGTTCGTGTTTATTGTACCACAATAAAAAATCTTTGTCAAGAGGTTTATAACAAATCCAAAATATTTATATTTCTCAGGAGGTGCATATATGGGAAACTTTGATTTGAAATGTGATAAAAGCAAAGCAAAAGCGATGAAATCACTGCTTCGACTTTACCGCCGTGTGCTTCACAATGTGAACAATAGAATTTTCTATCTGGACGAAATGACGTATGTTACGAGCCGAAAACATCTGACCGACCTTGTGGGTTCGTTCGTGGAATTTGAAACAACTGTGAACACGAATACCTTTTATGACGAGGTTTATCGAAGCCATAAGAGCCTTACACTTTTAGAGCTTCTTGATAAAACTATGGTTATGGTTCGTGACTACCCCGACAACGGGAGAACCTATTACGAAATTCTGTCACGCTACTATTTTGACAATTTCAAATATACCCACGATGAAATTATTGAGGTTCTTGAAATGTCAAGCTCAAACTATTATCGCTATTTTAACCAAGCTATTGCTTGTTTTTATATGCATTTAATCCCTGTTCTTAAGGCAAATGAATATGATTTTGAGGAAGATGTGCTACAGAATGGATGTTGCTGATTTCATTGAAAAAGCCTTTCTAAAAGGATAACGGTCTTTGAAAAAATTATTCAAGCACTGCGGTGCGAGGAGTTGACAGCAAGCATAGCCTGTGTCTATACACTCCTGATTTTTCATCAAAAATCAATCCGTTGACACACGCCCGTTTGTAAAATCTTGCCACGCAAGATTTTACAAACTTCGCTTGCTGGGAATTCCCAGACCCTTTCAATGGCGGCAATGCTGCCTTAAACAAAGCAAACAAATTCTCATTTGCAAGGAGGTATGCTTATGGCGAATAGAATAAGAAAGACAATGCTGACATTCTATGTTACTGACGAAGAAAAGGAATTCATCAAACACAAAATGTCCTTGATGAACATTACCAATATGTCTGCCTATCTTAGAAAAATGGCGATTGACGGACATTTGATACAAGTTGATTATTCGCAATTTGATAAAATCGGAGAACAACTTACAGGCGTTTCCCGAAATATTAACCAAATTGCGAAACGCATAAATGCAACTGATACGGTTTATGCTGGCGATATGCAAGACATAAAACAGAAACAGGAGGAAATATGGCAGTTACTGAAATCCATCCTATCACAACTACCTTGAACAAAGCCCTTGATTATATTATGAACCCGAAGAAAACCGACGATAAATTGCTTGTTGACGGATTTGGTTGTTCTCCCGAAATCGCATTTTATCAATTTAATCAAGTTAAGAAAAACACTGAAAAGACAGACGGAACACTTGCACTGCACCTGATACAATCGTTTGCACCGGGCGAGGTGGACTATGAAACAGCACATAAAATCGGAATAGAACTTGCTGACAAAATCCTTAAAGGACGTTTTCAGTATGTTATTGCAACCCACACAGACCGAGGACACGTCCATAATCACATTCTAATAAATTCTGTGAGTTTCAAGGATAAGAAGAAATATCACTCTACGCCAAACAGCTATTACTATATTCGTCGAACAAGCGATATGTTATGCAAGGAGTATAACCTATCGGTTATTGAAAATCCGAAGGAAAAGGGCAAGTCCTATTATGAACATTCACTTGACAAGAAGGGGCAGAGTTGGAAGTCCTTGCTTCGTCAGAATATTGACCGTTGTATCATCAAGGCGAGAGATTGGGACGAGTTTCTTTTGCTTATGCAAAGAGAAAAGTACGAAATAAAATCGGGCAAATATATTTCTTTCCGTGCTGAAGGTCAGGAACGCTTTACCCGTTCCAAAACACTCGGAGCTGATTATACGGAAGAACAAATCCGTAATCGAATTGCAGGCGGAAAGCGAATTGAAATTGAAAGCTCACAGAGAGTTTCGCTTATCATTGATATTGAAAATGCTATGAAGGAGCGTCAGAAAAATCCCGAAGCATATAAGCGTTGGGCTACACTACAAAATCTTAAAACTATGGCGAACACTGTAAACTATCTTACCGAGCATAACCTTTTGGACTATGACAAGCTCTCGGAGAAAACTGAAGCTACAAGAGAGAGCTACAACGGCACTCGTAATCGTATTAAGGAGATTGAGAAACGCTTGAAAACCATTGACGAGGATATTCACAACATCGACAATTATCGAAAGACAAAGCCGATAGCAGATAAACTTGAAACTGTTGTTTTCAAGGAGCGTTATCGCAAGGAACACGAGGCAGATTTGATTATCTATTCTGCTGCTGAAAAGTATCTGAAGAGAAGATTTAACGGCGGAAAAGCTCCTTTGATTAAGGAACTCCGTGCTGAGCAGAAATCTCTCCAAGCCGAGAAGGACAAGCTATACAAAAGCTACTATTCTGAAAAATCGGAACTCTCCGAATTACAGACAACGAAGAAAAACATTGATATGATTTTGGGCAGAGATGTTAGTCAGGAACAGGAACGTTCAAGAAAGCGTTCAGGAGAACTGGAATAAAAAAGAACGGCAGACAATGTAGAAACACTACAATGTCTGCCGTTTTACTTTTAATCGTGTTTGTTATTGATGATGTTATCTGAGAATAGTGAAGCGTTTATTAGGTCTGCTGGAGTTACATCTAATGCGTCTGCAATGTCGTATAGAACTTCAAGAGAAAAGCTGTGAGCAGCATTCGGAGCTTCTATCACACTGAGCAAAGAACGACTTATATTTGCTTTCTCTGCGAGCTTCTCTTGGGACATTCCACGCACTTTCCTGAGCGATGAAATCGCAATACCCAACTGAATAAATCTATCACGATTTTTGAAAGAAACTTCTTTTCTCATAAGCTGTCCTCCGTAAAAATCTTCTTTTTTATTATATATCTTTTGGTTGTTTTATTCAGCATCACAAGAAAAGCACTTGACTTACTTTTAAGACGATAGTATAATATTTATAGCAGTTTGCTCATTATGAGCTACATTTGCTTACTTTTCAAAAACTTCATCTTAAAAATTAAAGCCAAAGCTACGAGAAATAGTAGTTTTGGCTGAAATTATATATTCCGTTGTCCTGAAAATGATACACCGACTTTGATATAATTAAATTATAAACTATACATCGGAGGTATTCTTATGAAACGTAAACCCTTGTCTTTATTGGCACTTTTGCTTTCTGCGTCGCTTGCGTTTTCAGGTTGCGAACTTGATACAAGCACGAGTTCTGCTTCAAGCACTTCAACAAAATCTGAAACAAGTATTGCAACTACTGTATCTGAAACCGAAGGCAGCACAGCTCCTTTTGAAACTTCATCTGTCATCGAAGAAACAACAACTTCAAGCACCGAAACAACTACACCTGTTTCTACCACAACTACTACTGTTTCAACAACTGCCGAGCCTGTTGTAGAGATTACAGAGTTCAGCGACGATATGAAAGTACATTTCATAGATGTTGACCAAGGGGACAGCACATTCATTGAGCTTCCTAATGGTGAAGCTATGCTTATCGACGCGGGAGAAACCGACCAAGCCGATAAAGTTGTAACCTACATCTACACGCAAGGTTACGACACGCTTGATTATGTTGTAGCTACTCACGCCCACAGCGACCACATAGGCGGTTTGCCTGATGTTCTTGGCAGCTTCAATATCGAGAATTTTTATATGACATCTGCCGTTGCTACCACAACAATCTATGAAGATATGTTGAACGCTGTCGATGAAAGCGGTGCAACCGTTCACGATGTAATGGCAGGAGATATAATCTACAATGAAGCAAATCTTCTGATTGAAGTTGTTGCTCCAAAGGTAATTGATGATGAGGAACAGAATAACAATTCGGTTGTAATTAAGCTAACCTATGGCGATGACAAATTCATATTCACAGGCGACGCAGAGAAATCAGAGGAAGATGGAATATGGACAAACATCAAATGTGATGTTCTGAAAGTTGGACATCACGGGTCTGATAGCTCATCTTCGTCAAACTTCCTGAAGAAAGTTGAGCCAAGTTACGCTGTAATCAGTTGCGGTCTACATAATTCTTACGGACACCCTACTGATAATGTTCTCAAACGCCTTTATGACAGAAACATTGATGTTTATCGAACAGATTTACAAGGAACGATTGTATTCACTTCTGACGGCTCAAATATATACATCAATGTAAAACCATCAGAATATACTCCGCCTGCTACGACCACTACAACGACAACACAGCAGGAGCAGAGTTCTCCTGTTGAAGATAGCGGAACGACTTATGTTCTGAACACTAATTCAAAGAAGATACATTACGCAAGCTGTTCTTCTGTCGATGATATGAAAGAGTCGAACAAGGCGTTTACGAATGATTACGACCAAGCTATTGCTGATGGATATAAGCCTTGCGGAAGGTGTAAACCTTAAAATAATAGGACGGGACGATTTTTCGTCCCGTCCTTGTTTATTTCATTACAATATTAAGCAATGACTCATAACTATCAACAGCATCATATTTTACTTTGCTTGTAGAAATGTCATTAAACAATTTTTTAGCACAAGAAATCTTTGCTTGTTCTACCGGTCGAAGATTTAAGCTATCCATAGTTCCTTTTGTTTCGGCGATGAAGAAAATATGCTTTACAGTTCCTTCGTGGAAAGCTATTGCCCAGTCAGGTGAATAGTTTCCTACAGGAGTCGGAATATGGAAACCCTTCGGAAGTTTAGCATATACACAAACTTCATCGGCAGTATCAAGTTTCTGAACAAATTTCCGTTCTATGCTTTGCTCTGCTGTGCCATCTGTAAATACATAGTCCTGAATTGCTCGTTCAGCCCTGAACGCCTTATCAAAGCTCTGTGAAGTCTTTTCGGCAGTAAATATAGTGCTGTCATACGGTTCTTCGGAACTTTCAGTATAGGAAATATGCTCAACAATCATCGTAGCTTTCTGCTCGTTTATCAGTTTTACAACCTTTGAGATAAATTCTTCAGGATTGTTCTTGAACATATAAATCTTTTCAAGATTAAGTCCCTTTAGAATTGCAACAACAGTTTTTCTTGTAAGAGTTGCGTCCTTTGCAATCTTGCCTACAAGGTCATATTTGATTTTGCTGGACTCAGCGTGCTTTAGCACCTGAGTTCTTGTTTTTTCGCCACTGAAAGACGCACCTCGGTCGACTTCGTGTTCATTCATATCAGTTTTCTGACGACCTGTTGTCGTTGTGTATTGCAGTTCGGAAACATTAAGCTTTTCATTGATATACGCTGTTGCTTTCTGAATAAGCTCCTCACTGTCAAACTCAACTGAGTATGCGTACTTGTGATTGATGTAACTCCATAATTTCTGAAATTCAGCCTTGTGGAAGTTGTCGTTCAAGGGATTGTCCTTGATTTTAGTTTCGTGTCCGTCAGAAATCATATCCTTCAGTACGCTTTCATCAAAGACAGCCTGAACAAGTTTGTGCATACCATCGCAAATGTCCTTGATTTCTTCAGGAACAGAGGCAAGAGTTCCGTTTGCAAGGTCGGCTCTGTATTCATCTGTTACATTATCGTCATTATCGATATAATCATTCTTGGCAAGATACTTATAAATGATTTTAGCCTGAGTCTTGTCAATTACAATCTGCTCGTCGCCAACCATAACCGTCTTACCCTCAAAGTATTCAATAGTAGCCTTAGAAGGTCTGTCGTAAAGTTCTTTCTTGATGTCGGACTGCAAATCACTTACAAAATCCTTGTAGCTTTCACTTGCGATTACAGTAAGCATATTGACATTATGAACAGTATCTCCGAGAGTTTCTCTGTCCATACGATTGCCTTCCTGATTAACGCAAAGACGAAGTCCTCGTCCGACTTCCTGACGTTTTGCCGTCTGGCTGTCGGAATGTTTAAGCGTACAAATCTGGAATACATTAGGGTTATCCCAACCTTCACGGAGTGCAGAGTGCGAGAAGATAAAGCGTGTAGGCTCATCAAAGCTGAGCAGACGCTCCTTGTTTTTAAGAATAAGGTCATAAGCGGAAATATCATCGGAGAACTCGCTGCCTCGTTTAAGCTGACTGTCAACGCTTCGTCCTGTTTTCTTGTCAATACTGAAATATCCCTTGTGAATGTCAGTTACATCACTGCAAGTTTCTCTGAGATATTTCTGATAAGGAGTATCTTCAAGTGTCAGATAATCATTGAGAATATTTATGTATTCCTGTTCAAATACAACGCCATATTCTCCAAGAACTTCATCGCCATTCTCATCATAACAACGGTACTTTGCAACCTCGTCAATAAAGAAAAGCGAAAGCGTTTTGATACCCATATTGAACAGCTTTTCTTCCTTTTCAAAGTGGGAAAGAATTGTTTCTCTTATCTGAATACGACGCATATCCTTTTCGGAAACATCGCCCGAAACAACGCTTACACTTATAACCTCGCCGTTTGTAAAGGTTACCGTTCTTGCGATAGGGTCAATCTGTGATACTGTAAAGCCTTTGTACTGCTCCATTTCCTGTGAAATGTAGTACAAGTCATCTCCAACGCCTACAAGCCTTGTTTCACGGTTAATGGACTTATTATATCCGATTTCAAGCTCAATTCTCGCCATAGGCGGTTTCTTGGAGCTTAGCACGATTTCTTCAAGATACAGATAACTGTCTGTTCCTCGGAAGTTCTTGACTTCAAAGCCTTTAACCTCGATTTTCTTTACGAGTCGCTGATTATATGCTTCAAGTGCGTCAAGAACATAAATCAGATTATGTTCATTCTTATGAGTAGCGGAATAGTTCAGCGTAAAGAGAGGATTGAAGTTTTTAAGTGCCTTTTGCGTAACAGCACCGCCCATTTTCTGCGGCTCGTCAAGAATGATAATAGGTCTGTTCGCCTTGATTACATCAATAGGCTTACGAGAGCCGAATTCATCACGCTTGGAGTAGATAATTCTCGCTTCCTTGCTCTTTCCGTCCTCTTTCATTGATGAAGCAAACGCCTGAGTATTGATAATCATCACGTTTATTCCGCCATCAGAAGAAAAGTTGTCAAGCTGAGTAAGGTTAGAACTGTTATACACGAAAAATCTTGCACGCTTACCGTAATGCTCCATAAAATGGTCGGAAGTAATCTCAAAGGATTTCTTTACTCCCTCACGGATAGCGATAGAGGGAACAACGACAATAAACTTTGTCCAGCCGTAACGTTTGTTAAGCTCGAACATTGTTTTTATGTAAACATAGGTCTTACCTGTACCAGTTTCCATTTCAATATCAAGGCTGCATCTGCCTAAATCCTTTACAAGAGAGGGTGAAACCTTGATATTATTGTCCTTCTGGAGCTTCTGAATATTGGCGAGGAGCTGTGAGTCGGTGATGTCAAGCTCATCATTCTTAAAGCCTGTATCATCGTAAATATCGACTTCATCTTCATCAATAAAAGATATCTGCACATTAACAGGTCTTTCAAGGCTTCCGAGGTCACGGATATATCCCGTGTTCTTGTGATAGCTCTGACCGTTAAAGGCTTTTATAACTGCGTCAACAGCGTCCGTTTGATATTGTTGTATCTTAAAATTAAACTTCACTTAACACACCACCTTTATTCTCCATACGCTTGTTGCATTTCATAAAGCCAATCTTTAATTTGGTCTATTTGGAAATCAACAAATCCCGTACACCCATCGAGAATTTCAAAAACTTTACATACCCATATTCTCAGAACATCAAGGTCTATCGTGATGTTCTCTTCCTTTTGGACATAGAAATGTGGCTGTTTTTTGCTATCAACGGGATAGCGAGCAAAAGTCATATCGTTTGTATTGGCATAAAGAATCTCTATGAATTTTTTAACAAATTCAAATTCTGGAAGCAAGTCCTTGTGAGAACTACACTTGATTAAGCTTATTGCCGTTTGACATAATTGAAGAATATTGTGTTTCCCTTCAATTTTACTCTCCTGATACTCTTGTTTTTCTATCTTGTCTAAAATACGAATCTGCGAGTTAAAGCCTTTAAGATATATCTCTGTTCCGTGGACAACATTAAAAAGAATTGGAAAAATCCAAATATCAGCTTTCTTATCTTTGTTATCAATTAAGCAATCATCAATAAGTGATATGGCTGTTTCAAAATATGCTTTCCCCATTTCATAAAACTGGTTTTCAGTTTCACGTATGAAATCAAAACGCCAATTCAAATAAGCTGATTTTTCAATATCACCTGAAAAATCAAAGTAGTTCGGAATAATATCCATAAGTGCTTTTGTATCTAATGATTTCCAAGCATCTTTATCCGTAAATAAGTCAACACTCATTACAGCACCTTCCTTACCGTATCCGGCGAATAAGTAGCAAAAATCTGCTCAAAATTAGTAGCCACGCTGTCTGTTGCCATTGAACTGTCACGCATAACAAAATAGTACGGCTTCTGCTTTGCAATAGCAGTAATAGTTTCATCGGTTACATTCTCGTCAAAGCAGGCGATGAGGTAGTTATCCTCAACATTAAACACCTTTTTGCCATTGATTTTGCTTTCCTCAATCTTGCTTGAAAGAAGAATACCGAGGTCAAGCATAACCTGAAACAGCAAATCTTCTGGAGTTCTATCCTCTTTGATGTTGTCAGCAAGGCTGTCGAGCAGATTGGGCTGAAATTCGGATGGATTGTAGTAAACGTCCTTCATATTTGTGCTGTCAAGTTTGAGAACACGGAAGCCGCCGTCAAATTTTGCTTCGGGGTTTTCTTCAGCTATTTTCTTTGCGGCTCTGCGTATTCTTTCCTTACCTATTTCGCATATTGTATGCTCAGCACCTATTTCATCACACAAAGCAACTGCGTTCCTTATTACTTTTTTAGCCTTTTCAGATGATGCATTTTTTTCAGAAAGTTCTTCGGGAATTTGTACTAAAATGAATTTTCTATGTATGTATTGCTCGACATTTGCTAAAAACATAGCGTGTGCTGTTGTAGCTGAGCCTGAAAAGAAATCTAATACAATATCATTCTCTTGCGTTCCGCAAAACGCAATGATACGTTTTATGATTTCTTCGTCCTTAGGATTTTCAAAAACTTTATCACCAAGTAATATTGCTAAGCGTTTTGAAGAAGCTCTACCATCCTTATAAAACACGCTATACGGAACACTAAATTCCCTGTCTTTAAGATATGACTTCAACGTTGGCACGCCGTTTTCATCTTTGCCAAATTCAACACGACCTTGTGCAATCCATTCCTGCATTGTTTTTTCGTTCGTAAGCCAGCCTCTTGAAGGAATTTTTACAGGTTTCTGAGTTATTGGATGCAATATTTCGTACTTAGGACCACCTCCGCCGGGCCACGAAATATTATCGGCAAAGAATATTCCATTTTCATCTACTTTATTGTAATGTGAATGGTCTTGTGCTGGATGTCCATCAGGAAGATTTTTATACCATTTTTTTAGTTCTTGTGATATTTTTTCATAATCCTTACCATATTCTTTTTTCAAAATTTCATACTGTGAGTATATCTGGTCAAGACCTTGTTTTCTTTCACGCCACATAATTTTATTTTCTTTGATATAATCAAAATTCCTAAAATAACATAAAATATACTCGTGTGAAATTGAAATATGCTTTGAATCATTTTTTCTGCCTGCTGCCCACACTAATTCTGCAATAAAATTGCTTGCTCCATATATCTCATCGCAAACTGTTTTTAATGTATTCACTTCATTTTCATCAATAGAAATAAAAATCACACCATCATCTGTGAGCAAATCCTTAGCCAGCTTCAATCTCGGATAAATCATATTAAGCCAATCAGTATGGAATCGACCGTTGCTTTCTGTGTTCTGCACAAGGCGGTTGCCCTCCTCGTCAAACTGACCGCTGTTAGCAAGGTATTCTTCTGCACTTTCTGCAAAATCATCATTATAAACAAAGTCATTTCCCGTATTATACGGCGGGTCTATGTAAATCATCTTGATTTTGCCGAGATAAGTTTCCTGCAAGAGTTTCAATACATCGAGGTTGTCACCTTCGATATAAAGGTTCTCGGTATTATCAAAGTCAACGCTTTCCTCACGGCAGGGACGGAGTGTCTTTGATATAGGCGAATTTGCCAGCAGAATAGACTTCTTCTTATCAGGCCAAGTGAACTGATAGCGTTCATCTTTGCCCTCAACAACGGTTGTGCTGATTTCCTGCATAAGCACGTCTTTATCTATAGCACGGACAACTTCGCCTGTTGTCTCGTCGATAGTTTCGGTTACTGCGTTGGGGAATAATGCGGCGAGCTTTGCGAAGTTTTCGTCGGCTTTGTTCGGGGTGTGCATTTTGAGTTTGTCCATTTTAGGGTTCCTCCTGATTTTCAATAGTCAATATAATTTGAGTTTCAATTCGTATAAGAGAATCATAAGATTTTATAATGATGATATCTTGGCTGTATTTATCCCCAAATTGATTGGAAAAACATAGCTTAAATCTCATTCTGTCTTGTAGCTCACTATATGGGAAATCTATTTTTATTAAACCTCCGTTATGTGGAAGTATATATTTTTTATTATTGATATCGTCTTTACTATGCAATACGTTTGTTTTACAATCATTTATATTGGAGGGTTTTTCTATCTTTAAATTTGTAGCAACATAATCACTTAGATTTGTAATGGGCAAAGAAAAATTTATTCTTTCCTTACTTCTTTGTCTTATGTAGGTTCTTATTGCAAAATCACCATTAAAGCCTTCATCTTTAATTTGAGCTTTTGTTTTATCATCTAAGTCCTCACCTGTATCATAAAGCCAACAAGACACTTCATCAAAATCAAAAATAATTGATTTTTCTATTGCTCTGCTTTGTTTTTCTTTTTTTTCAGCGTCGTATGACATTTTTTGATTTTGCCACATAGCTAATAACCCAAGTGCAACGGTGCTAACATACGAAAGAATGTCTCCAGCTTCCCATTTCGCATCTAAAAAATCACACGGAGCAGGATTTGAAAAAAGGAATTGTATTACTATTGCAAAAATAACACTCGCTATTGCCCAAATTACAATCCATTTCCACTTTTTAAACCATTTTTTTAACCTATTTTTATTTTCCATAGTTAGAAATCTCCTTATTAAGCTCCTTAATCCTACTTACAAGTTCAAACTTCTTTTTCGGCTGTTTCTCAGCACGAGCAAGCTTTTCAAGCTTTGCAATTTCCTTTTCGAGCTTTTCACGATATTCCCTATCGGCAATCTGTTCACAAAGAGTTTCATTACCTTTTTCGATACCACCTATCTGACGGACAAGATTTGCATAGATACTATCCATATCAAGACCGTCAATTTTAATCTGCAAGTCCTGTTCGGCAAGCCAGTCGGTATGATAATATTTGTTTACCTTAAAGGCGTTATCACCGCCTGATACTTCCTTATAGCCTATCCACACCTGATATTTCTCGTTATATTCAAGCACGAAAAGTATATGATAGGGTATCTGCTTGTCCATTTGTTTTAATGCCGACTCATCGAGCGTTCCTGCATTAAGACAGATTTTGAAAACCTCTATTTCAGTAACTTCCTTGCCCTCAGACACGGATATTGTCGCAGGTGCGATTTTGTTTGCCCAGATTACATTCTGTATCTGTTCTACAAATATACGTTTAAGTGCAGGCGTTACAGAAAGGTTTTCATAGAATTTCTGCTTGGGAATTCGCTTGTTATACTCTGTTGTTGTAGGCAAACCAAGCATTAAATCACCTCACAATGTATCTTTAAAGTATTTTTGTAATCTGTTGTTGCATACATTGCCGATTTCTTCAACTTCATCGAGCGTAAGACCGTCATAGATGTCATTTGAGAAAGAGAAGGTTTTATTATCGGCATCATATTCAAAAAAGCCACTATGACATAATGCGTCAATAGGATTGTGTATCAGATTATAGTGGATAGCTTTCAAATTATTAGGTTCATCGGCATATATGCAGTTGCCTACTTCAGGTTTCAAACCAGCTAATTTTCTTTTCTGATAAAACTTCACAAAGAAATATGCCGCTTGTTCAACGGTAATTGAGCCGCCAGCCTGCAAAGTTGCAAGTATCAGAACAGGCTTATACGAACGAGACATTTTCATTGTGCGAAAATATTGCATAAATGCACTACATTCTTCAAGTTGTTCGGATTTTATCGTTTTTCTTTTTTGCTTTTCTTCGACTTGTTCTTTCAAACTGGAATAAATAGCATCTATTGTAGTCCCATTAAACGAGAATTCAAATTCTCGTTCATTAAGCCACAAGGTACGAAAGTAATTTTCAACCTTGATTTTTCCGCTGTAATTCCTTTTGTTTGCTATCCACGCCTGATATTTCCCATCATAATTTAAAACGTGAAATATGTAATAGGGTATGCCTTTATCCATTTGGTGAAGCAACCGCTTGTCAAGGGAGCGACTTTTCAATGAAATATCGAAAACTTCAAGTTCATTAAAGCCGCCGTTGGCAGTAACATTTATAGTATCCGGGGATAATTTATTACACCAAATCACTTTTTCAATTTGTTCATCGTATATATCTCGTAATGTAGGAGTAGTAATCGTATGAACAAAAAATTTCTTTTTTGGTATCAGCCTATTAAACTCTGTTGTTTTAGGCAAATTAAGATTATACATATTTTAACCTCATTTTATAACAAGGAAACAGATAAGTTCAAAGTCATCAAGACCCTTTATTTCTGACATAAGTACAGAAGTTCCACCGGGTTTGAACAGGCTGTCAATGTCACTTTCTTCCTTAACTTCTATGATAGATGAAATTGCTTCACCAAGAAGTTGTGAAAAGACAGTCATATTTCTTCCGTCACGGGTTTCCTTGTTAAATTGACGATAAAGTTCAGCAATAGGCTCTGTCTTACCTTTGCAGATATAACGCATTTTGTCAAGCATTGCCTTAGGCGAAAGGTGGTCGCAGACAACCTCACCGTCATTTGTGATATAAACCATATAGAACGGGTGCAAGCGGTTCTGATTATCAATATTCACGCTGTTTGAGCGATTTTTCAGAACATAGATAACACCTGCGGGAGTATCTGCGGTTGCAGGAGCAACAGCGTGTAAACCAAACGGAGTTTTCTCAATGTCAGGATGTTTCTTTATGTAATCGAGCAGGTCAAGCCTGAATTCGTTAAGTCCCAAGTCCATAATGGAAATACCGCTTGACATATCTTCAATATCGACAACTTCTTCCTGCAAGCGTTTAAGCTGTGCCTTACGATATTCAAGGTCTGTTTTTTCTTCATCGCTCAGTACATTGTCATCGCCCGTCGCTGTCATATCGACAATTTTCATACGGGTTTCAACGGTTGCTTTTAGATTGATATACTCGTCAAGGGTAACGTCAGGCCAGAAATTTACGAGCTGAATTCGTTCATTTCTGCTGCCGATACGGTCAATTCGTCCGAAACGCTGAATAATACGGACAGGATTCCAGTGAATATCATAGTTGATAAGGTAGTCGCAGTCCTGCAAGTTCTGACCTTCAGAAATACAGTCTGTTGCAATTAAAATATCAATGACAGTATCATCATCAGGCATTAACAGCTTCTTATCCTTTGAAATCGGAGAGAAACAAGTAAGAACAGTATTCAAATCACGATTTTTAAGTTTTGCTGTTGTTTTACCGTCAACTGAACCGGTTATCATTGCTGTATGCAAGCCGAATTTTTCAAGCACAAATTCACTCACATTGGCATACAAATATTCAGCCGTATCAGCAAAAGCTGTAAAGACAATCACTTTCTTGTTTTCTGCGTTTATAGGATTTTCAATCTTATCGGTAAGAACGCTGAAAAGCTCCTGCAATTTACTGTCGTGTTTCGGTGTAATGTCGCCCACCATAAGAGTTAGCAGTTCAAGCACCTCGCTATCCTTTGCAAGACTGTTACGCCAAGAAACATAGTCCATATCAGCAAGGTCAATCTTGACCTTACGTCCGAAGGAGAACATTTCATCGCTGTTCTGTTCTTCGGAGTCAAAATCATCATCTGCGGATATATCAACAAGGTCTATGTTATAAGAGGAACGCTTGTCAAAGCTGTCAATGATTGAAATTGTCTTTTCTATAAGAGCTTTAATTCGTGATAAAGTCAGATTAAAGGAATATACCGAGCTTTCCATACGCTTCATAAGGTTGATTGCCATTAAACGACGGATACCCTGTTCACGCCCAACCTGAGTAAGACTTCCATCGTCACCGAAAAGCTCAGCGTACTTGCTGATTTTGCTTGCCTGAATGTAATGAGAAGGTCTGTAAATATCGAGATTGAGAAGCATAAGCTGTTCAAATATCTCATTATAGTTTATCGCCGTTTTTAAATCCGTCAGAGGCGGACGCTTTGAGATAGGTGCAAGTCTTGTCGGGAATTTACCTATATCGGCAGTATCATAATACTTTTCAATATGTTTTCTTGAACGGGCAATAGTAACCGAGTCAAGAACTTCAAAGAAGTCGAAGTCCAGCATTTTCAGTAGATTATCTGTTGTTCTATCTACTGTGTCCCACTTGCTCCAAGTATTGAAGGCTCTTTGAGCGTTTTTGAAAATTTCATCAATGGAACGGGTTGTGTTAAGCTTCTCATCTATTATGTCTGTATTGCCCTCATACGCAAGTGCAAGCTGATTTTTAAGGTCATTAAAGCGATTATTTACAGGTGTGGCAGAAAGCATAAGCACTTTTGTTTTTACGCCTTTTCTGATAACCTTGTTTAGAAGTTTTAAGTATCTGTTTTCCTTTTCATCGTCTTTCCCTGATACTTTGCCACCGTTACGGAAGTTGTGCGACTCATCAATGACAACAAGGTCATAGTTACCCCAGTTAAGTCTGTCCAAATCCAAGCCGTTAGATTTACCGCTTGTTCTGTTTAAGTCTGTATGATACAGTACATCATAACGCAAACGGTCAGAAGCGATAGGGTTGTTGACATAGTTGTCCTTGTATGTATTCCAGTTGTTTGTCAATTTTTTCGGACAAAGAACCAATACAGATTTGTTTCTGTTCTCATAATACTTGATAACTGATAACGCAGTGAAAGTCTTACCAAGACCTACACTATCCGCAAGAATACAACCATTATACTTTTCAAGTTTGTTAATAATAGCAAGTGCAGCATCTTTCTGAAAATTATAGAGTAAGCTCCATATTTTGCTTTCCTTAAAGCCTGTTGCTTCATTTGGAAGAAAATCCTCTGATATATCCTCAAGGAATTCATTGAAAATATTATAGAGCGTTACGAAATATATGAAATCAGGCGAGTTTTCGTTATATGCCGCAGTAATGTTTTCAATCACCATTTCGGTAACATCCTGCATTTTTTCGCCATCATTCCACAGTTCATCAAAAGTTGCAAGGAACTGAGCAGAAATAGGTGAACCGTTTTTGAATATAGCACTATATGCATTATTGCCACGTTCACAACCAAGTTCAACTGTTGTAAAAGAACTTATAGGCATATAGTTTGTATCATCAACGTTCATAAAGCCTTGAATGTTGTCGGAAGAAATGTTGGATTTGAATATAACTTTCTTTTGTATCCATTCAGCACATTCTCTTGCAATAGCCTTTTGAGTCATTTCATTGCGAAGTTTTACTTCAAACTCTGTACCATAAAGGCTGCGTTCTCTGTCAAGACGGGGAATATAGAATTCTCGTCTTTCTTTTTTAGCTTTTTCTGTTGTAAATGTTGGCGAAGTGAATATGAATCGCAATTCCTCTATTTCAGATAAAACTTCCTTTAATTCCTGAAAGGCATAGATTGAAAAACAAGCAGCAGCAATAGACAACTTGCTACCTGATTTGATTTCAATAGATAGGTCATCTTTGAGTGTTTTATTTTTGTTGTCGATAAGTTCAGGTAACATACGCATATCCGCCTTTCATATACATTATATCATATCCGCTGTATCATTTTCAGGACAACGGACTTCAATTTACAAAATTTCTCACAAGAATATACTAACTCAATTTTATATTATACCACTTTTTCGACAAAAAATCAAGAAAACTCAGCCTGAAATTCTGTATTTTCACCAAATTCGTGAAAATGAACACTTTTTTGCTTATTCGATTAAAATAGTAGTTGTTTTCACAATTATTTACAGTTCTTGACCGTAATTAAAATATAAAGAAAAGACCCTCCCG
>ULRD01055471.1_pt1 | contig 36460 bp, 31 predicted proteins | sample 1955181 | NCBI WGS metagenome assembly ULRD01 (sample SAMEA4835675, study PRJEB28245) | human gut metagenome | biome: gut microbiome; material: fecal sample | place: Denmark | collected 2008
GCTGTCAAAGCCTCTCATAAAAAAATTTATTAAAAGCAGCGGTATTGACACATCTCAATACGTCATGTATGATTTTCGCTCTTATAACGAATTTTTTACGCGTGTAGTCAAGGACGGCTGCCGCCCGATAGACGCTGTTCCGAATCATCTGATAAGTCCCTGCGATTCAAAGCTGACTGTTTATAAGATTGACGATAACAAGCTGTTTTGCATAAAAGATTCTCTTTACAGCGTTGCAGATCTGCTTAAAAACCGTTTCCTTGCAGAAAAATACCGCGGTGGTTACTGCATGATATTCCGTCTTGAGGTTGACGATTATCATCGCTACTGCTATATTGACAGCGGCAGAAAATCCCGGAATATTTTTATTCGCGGCGAGCTTCATACCGTCAATCCCATTGCGCTTGAACACTGCAATATTTATAAGCGAAACAGCCGTGAGTATACGCTGATGCGCACCGACAATTTTGGAGACGTTGTGCAGGTCGAGGTCGGTGCAATGCTTGTCGGTCGTATCTGCAATCATCATGGCAAATGCAGCTTTCGTCGCGGAGAAGAAAAGGGAATGTTTGAATTCGGCGGTTCTACGATAGTTATGCTTTTCGAGAGTGACAGAATAGCCGTAGATCACGATATAGTAATAAATTCTCAAAACGGTATTGAGACAGTTGTAAAATACGGAGAAAAAATCGGTATTTCAGTAATATAACAATGAACGCCCCATATTGAGGCGTTCTTTTTTATAAAAACTCTCTTATCTCAAAGGCAAGCCGTTCCTCAGTACCGATAAGGCGCTTAGCAAGATCCTTTGATTTTTTATCGGCAGCTTTATATTGATTGATATAGCGGTTAAGAGATTTAATTCCCATGTTGCATCCGTCCGTGATAAGGTCTGCAACAACGCTGTCCGATTCGTTCATTTTCAGGCGTACGTTTGTTTTCATCCATGACATACCCTTAGCCATGGGGTTCGGTTCCTTACCCTCGTCATGATAATCTACAAGCAGCGTTTGAAGATCGTTTTTTATCTCCTCGTTTTCTTTCATGCTTCTTTGAAGTGAGCTGCGAAGCTTCTCGCTTTTTACATAGTCCATTACGTCGTCAATAGCGGAAACTCCCATTTTTACACCTGCGTCGCACTCTCTGAGAAGCTTTATCGTATCTTGTTCTACCATATAAAAAACCTCCTTTTCATGGTTATTATCCACAAATAAGGAGGCTTTATTCATATTATTTAGCCTTAAAAATCAAGTTTTGCTTTCAGCTTTTCAAAAAAGCTCTGTCTTTTTGCATAATTTTTCTCGGAAAGAGATGATTCAAAAGCTTTAAGAAGCTCTTTTTGCTTTTTCGTAAGGTTTTTAGGCACCTCAACATTGACTTTTACATACTGATTGCCGCGCTCCGTGCGGTTTATCATCTTCACGCCCTTGCCCTTGAGACGGAAAACTGTACCTGTTTGAGTACCTTCGCTTATATTATATTTCACATCTCCGTCTATGGTAGGAACAACTATCTCGGCTCCAAGAACTGCGTCTGTATACGTAACGGGAATCTCACAGTGAATGTCATATCCTTCACGGGTGAAAAGCGGATGTGTTTTAACATTTACATTTATCATGAGATCGCCGGAGCTGCCGCCGTTTATACCGCAGTCGCCCTGACCGCTGAGACGGATCGTCTGACCGTCGTTAATACCGGCAGGAATATCGAGCGAAACGTTCTTCTGAACCCTGACTCTGCCCAATCCGCGGCACTTATTGCAGGGGTTCTTGATGATCTTACCCTTGCCTCCGCAGTGTGGACACGGTTTTGTTGAAGAAATTGCTCCGAATGGAGTTCTCTGAGTAGATTTGACTGAGCCTCTGCCTTTACAATCGGGACAAATTTCTGAGGAGGTTCCTGCGTCTGCTCCGCTGCCCTTGCAGGCGTCGCAGGTACACATACGATTGACCTTTAGCTCCTGCTTTTTACCCTTACAGGCTTCCATAAAGCTTACGGTAACGGATTCCTGTAGATCTGCACCGCGCCGTGGAGCGTTTGCCGATGAACGTGATGAACCGCCTCCAAAGCCGAAGCCTCCGAAAATATTTTCGAGAATATCTCCCATGTCGGCAAATCCGCCGAATCCGCCCATATCTCCGCCGCCGTAGCTTGGATCGACTCCTGCATGACCATACTGGTCATAGCGCGCTCTTTTTTCGGGATCGGAAAGAACCTCGTTTGCTTCATTTATTTCCTGAAACTTCTCTACAAAGGATGGATCGTCCGGATGGAGATCGGGATGATTTTCTCTTGCTTTTTTTCTGAAAGCTTTTTTAATTTCATCCTCGGTCGCGCCTTTCTGGATGCCAAGGACCTCATAATAATCTCTTTTGTCTGCCATTTACTTCTCCATTCCGCGGCGATTATATGCAATACCGCAATAAATTATAGAACACAGAATTTTACTCGCCTCTATTACAAAACATCCGGTAATGCTGACATAAATTTTGTCTGTCTGCGTTGTCGTTGTTACCATACGACAGTATGCTTTCTTTCTCCGCCTTGACATACAAAATTTCTGCTTGCGCATTCTTTGGACATTTTGCAATAGAGGCGAGTATATTTTTCAATTTTGTAAGTTTGCCGCAAGCTCCTTGATATCATCAATACTGTACGATGCGGAATCCCAGTTTGGTTTTTTATTGCTGCGCTTGAACGGAAACATACAGCCACAGAGCATAACCAACGTAAAGACAAACGCTGTTGATGACTTAAAGCCAAGTTTCATGATACCTCCGAGATATACCTTTAGGGCGAAATAAATTTTCGCCCTAAAGATTTAATGTTTAATTAAACCTCTGTGAAGTCTGCGTCAACAACGTCGTCATTACCGCTGTTTCCGTCAGGCTGACCGCCCATATTCGCAAACTGAGAGGGATCAATGCCTTCTGCGCCTGCATTTGGGTTAGCCTGTTGATAAATCTTTGCCGAAAGATCATAGAACGCTTTCTGGAGATCATCCTTGAGGGTTTTTATCTCGTCGTTATTATCAGCTGAGATTGCGGATTTTAACGAAGCGCACTTGCTTTCGATGTTTGACTTCTCGTCTGCGGAAACCTTATCTCCGAAGTCTGCAAGAGCCTTTTCACACTGGAATACGAGATTTTCAGCTTCGTTCTTATTATCAACCTGTTCACGGCGCTTCTTATCCTCAGCAGCATACTGCTCAGCCTCCTTGACAGCTTTTTCAATGTCGTCCTTAGACATATTTGTGGAAGCCGTAATGGAGATATTCTGCTCCTTGCCTGTGCCGAGATCCTTAGCAGAAACATGAACGATACCGTTCTGGTCGATATCGAAAGTAACTTCGATCTGGGGGATTCCTCTGGGAGCGGGAGCGATTCCGTCAAGACGGAACGTACCGAGCTGCTTGTTGTCGCGCGCAAATTCACGCTCGCCCTGAAGAACGTTAATATCAACAGCAGGCTGATTATCGGCATATGTTGAGAATACCTGTGATTTCTTTGTAGGGATAGTAGTATTTCTTTCGATCATTCTTGTGCAGACTCCGCCTGCTGTCTCGATGCCGAGAGAAAGAGGAGTAACGTCAAGGAGAAGAAGACCGTTTTTAACGTCTCCTCCGAGAACGCCGCCCTGATATGCAGCTCCGAGAGCTACGCATTCATCGGGATTGATTCCCTTGAAAGGATCTTTGCCGATAAGCTTCTTAACAGCCTCTTGAACGGCAGGAATTCTTGAAGAACCGCCGACCATGAGCACCTTGTTAAGCTCGGAAGCGGAAAGTCCGCTGTCGCTGAGAGCCTGACGAACGGGTCCCATTGTAGCTTCTACGAGATCTGCGGTAAGCTCGTTGAACTTAGCCTGTGTAAGAGTGAGGTCAAGATGCTTTGGAGTTCCGGAAGCGTCAACAGTGATAAAAGGAATATTGATATTTGAAGTTGTTGTCGAGGAAAGCTCAATCTTCGACTTTTCGGCAGCGTCTTTAAGTCTCTGAGCAGCCATTCTGTCCTGAGAAAGATCTATGCCCTCTGTCTTTTTAAATTCATCAACGATCCAGTTAATGATTCTCTGGTCGAAATCATCGCCGCCCAGACGGTTGTTTCCTGCCGTGGCAAGAACCTGCTGAACATCCTCGCCCATTTCAATGATAGATACATCGAATGTACCGCCGCCAAGGTCGTAAACCATTACGGTCTGTTCCTCTTCCTTGTCGATACCGTATGAAAGAGCTGCCGCTGTAGGTTCATTAATAATTCTCTTAACAGTAAGGCCTGCGATCTGTCCTGCGTCCTTGGTAGCCTGTCTCTGTGAGTCGGTGAAGTATGCGGGAACGGTGATAACAGCCTCTGTTACAGGCTCGCCGAGATAAGCCTCAGCGTCTGCCTTGAGCTTCTGGAGTATCATTGAGGAGATCTCCTGAGGAGTATAATTCTTTCCGTCAATAGAAACCTTATAGTCTGATCCCATATGTCTTTTTATGGACGATACGGTCTTATCGTGGTTTGTAATTGCCTGTCTTTTTGCAACCTGACCAACAAGACGCTCGCCGTTATTTGTGAAAGCTACAACGGAGGGAGTAGTTCTTGCGCCCTCGCTGTTAGGAATAACAACAGCATTGCCGCCTTCCATAACCGCTACGCATGAGTTTGTTGTACCAAGATCGATACCAATAATTTTTCCCATAATAATTTCCTCCTATATTTAATCCATAAAAGCTTTCTATGGATCTAATAATTAACTTGATTTTTGAGCCTGCCTATAGTTAAACTGCAACGGCTACCATTGCAGGGCGGATAAGCTTATCGCCGATCATATAGCCTTCCTGATAAACAGCACAGACGTGGTTGCTTGCATAATCCGTACTATCCTGCTGGCTTATGGCATTGTGGATATTAGGATCAAACTCAGCGCCGAGAGCCTCGATCACAGTGACATTCATTTTTGTGAGGAAGTCCTGAAGCTGTCCCCAGATAAGCTGCATACCGTTCTTGTAATTCTCATCGGTACATTCCGATTCAATGGAACGCTTGAAGCTGTCTATGAATGTAAGCAGCCCTTCAATGCACTTTGCGGCAGCGTTCTGATATGTTTCGTTTTTTTCTTTAGCTGTCCTCTTGCGGTAGTTGTCATACTCCGCAAACAGCCTGAGATATTTGTCGTTAGCCTCGTTGAGAGCGTCCTCCATTTCGGCATACTGCGACGCGGTATCATTATATTCGCTTGCAGCGTCGTCCTCGTCGTCGGTAAACGTCTCCGTCACAGCGTCGATATTTTCGTCAAGCTGCTCATCCGGCATTTTTTTGTCCTCCATTGGTGCTTCTCCTTTCTACGGCAGGGGATCTATAATATCCTCCGTGCCCGATATAGCTGTCTCATCCTCACCGGACATAAGATACGATATCTTCTGAGTGAGGTATTCAACATAGGGAATTATTTTCTTATAATCGACTCTCATGGGACCTATAACTCCGAGAGAGCCTGCCTCTTTGCCTCCCTTGCTGTACTTTGAGACAATAAGGCTGGAATTGCCGATAGCAAAGCTGCTGTTTTCATGCCCGAATTTTACCTGTATTCCGCTGAAAGTATCCTCCAGCATATCGGAAAGTCCGGTTTTGTGCTCTATAAACCTTACGACCTCCATTTTGTCAAGTTCGTCGCAGGATAAGAGCTTTTCCCCTCCGCTCAGCATAAGCTCCTGCTGACGAAGATTCTCGGAAAGCTCGCATATTCCCTTTACAAGAGGCGAAAGCGAAACCATATACGCGCTGACAGCAGCGACCATTTTATCCAGCATCTCCTCAGAAAGCTCGTTTACTGAAACTCCGCTGAGGTTTTCTTCTATATAATGTGTAAAAAATTCAAGCTGCTCATGATTCAAGTCAAATTCAAGACGGCAGGCTTTATTTTTAATACTTCCGTTTGAAGTTATCAAAAGAATAACATATAAACGTTTGCCCGTCGGTATGACCTCTACTTTTGAAATGACTGAAAACCTTGGCACTGCATTTGTGACTACCGCCGCACATTGGGTAAGCTCCGTGAGCGCAGCAGCGGCATTCTGAACAAGAAGTTCCTCGGGAGTATCCCTTCCGCCAAGCATTTCGTCAAGCCTTAACTTTTCGTCGTCCGACAGCGCCGGCATTGTCATAAGCTCATCTATATATAAACGATAACCGGCAAAGGTAGGAATTCTTCCGGCAGAGGTATGCGGCTGTTCAAGGTAACCCATATGCTCAAGAGCCGCCATATCGTTTCGCACAGTAGCTGCGGAAACATTGATATCAGCAAGTACAGAGATCGACTTCGACCCTACGGGTTCGCCTGTTCTGATATATTCGTCAACCACAGCAGCAAGAATTTTCAGCTTTCTGTCGTCCACGATCCTCACAACCTCCCTGTCAGAATTGATTAAGATTAAGTCGCAGGAAAAATAATCTGTTTTATTTTTAAGTCCTGAAACTTTCTTTTAGCACTCTCTCTCTTTGAGTGCTAAATATAATTTATCACTATTATAGCGCTTTGTCAAGTGTTTTATTCGTTTTTGTTCCTTTTGACAAAACTTACATTTACAATTTGCATAATATTAAGCGTTTTAACAACAAAAAATTACGGGGATCATTAAAAAGTTCCCCGTAATACATATGCTTATTTTATTTAAGCAGCTTTTTATTCCGCGGCAGCCTTCGTTGCCGAGGTTGTTTCTGTCGGAGCGTTATCCGTATTTGTTGTAACGGTGGAGTTATTAGCGCTGTTTGATTTCTCATCCTTATAAACAGTCACAATAAATCCGTCCACATTATTTCCTGATATTTCGTATTTCAAGCCTGTCGGTACAGGAATACTTGTATCACTTTCGGTATTGCCGACGGATTCTACAAAATATATCTCGTAATTTTTACCGTTATGATCGGCAAATTCAAGATGTTTTCCGTCGTAGGGATGCTCCCTTACAAGATCAATATATTCCTCTAAACAAAGCTTTTTATTTGCCATGTAGTAAGCGTGAGGAATGCCGACATAACGGAAATGCCACGGTTCGTACTGTATTTTTGTAATATCCTTTTTTTCCTCCGGATAGCGTACAATAAATCCGTACTTAAAGCAATTTTCGTTAAACCATGAATATTCTCCTGTACCGTCATAGTCTACGGGAGCGCCCGTACCTTTTTCGTACCGTGAAAAATCAAAAGCATAACCTGTTTCATGCTCACTGTAGCCGGGCTTTGCAACACGTGTTGAGGATTCGGCGCCGTTTGCGGCAAGATCGTTATCGTAAAGCTGCTGCTGAAATTCCCTTGTACGGTAAGAACCGTATATCATAAGATCGTCAAGTCCCTTTTCCTTGACAAAGTCGTCGATCATCCTTGCCATAGGTTCGTATGCAGCGTCGGCTATCTTATAATCATAGTCAACGGCAGTAAAGCTTTTTCTTCCTGTTTCGTCATTTTTTTCAAGAATGCTGACGAGCTTTTCGTCGCCGTCAAAATACTGATGCTCCTCATTAACCAAAATAAGATCGCCCCGATAGGTATCCTTGGTTTTTGCAGTAAAGGTTTCAAATATAATTTTATTTGGATCTATCGGTTCGGTAGGAGTGTTTTCTGTTTGCTCCGGTATGTTGGTTTTTTCATAAAAATCGGATTCTTTAACTGTACCCGAGCGATCCACTGCCCCTTTAATAATAAAGAAGCCTGCCGCCACTGCTAAAAAACATAAAGTAAATTCTGTAAGATGTTTTGCGCGGCGAATGCTTTTTTCCTTGCTTATTTTTTTCTTAGCCATAAAATTGCTCCTTTAATATCAGAGTCCGTTCATAATAAAATTTACATCATTTTACATGAACAAGCTCTAAATTTAAACGAAAAATCCGTGGTTTTACGACCTGCGTTTTATTTACGGAATTATTATACCACAGTTTTTTATAAAAATATAGTACCTTTTTTAAATATTTGTAATAATAACAAAAAATAAAGCGTATATGACATTGTAATATGTAACATTTAGATATACTGACTCAAAAAACTGCTTTCTGCAATTTTAATATATTAAAGTGTTTATTTGTTGATTATATACAAACCAAATAAGTTTTTTCAAGTATTCTCACGATTTTTTTTAAATCTCTTGAAATAGTTCTGTTGTAATGTTATAATAAAAATAAGCAAAAAAATCAGGTTTACAGGCGAACTCCTCTGAAGCAAATAGACAGAAAGTTTATGTTTTACCAATAATTTTGCACAAAAAGTAAGAGCCTGTCTGCGGATCTGCATCATTTTTCTGTAAAATCGTACATAAAAAGATACAAAAGCAGGCTTCGATAATTTTCTTGTTAATAAAGGAGTGTTTTTCATGATTTGCCCTCAATGCGGAAATGATAATCCGTCAAAACTGAAATTTTGTGTAAAATGCGGTATGAACCTTGAAAATCCGACGGAAGTTAATTATGAACAGGTCGATATGGGCGGCTATCACGCAGAGGAGGATCCCGATTCAGGAAGCTTCAGCTTAGGAAGCGGCACCTTTACCATTAACGACAGAGCTCCGACGTCAAACACCTCCTCCGACTTTTATACATCCGAGGAGCTTAATGACGACGATGAAGAATTTGATTTCAGCAGCTACGACGAACCGTTTATCCCGAAGCTTGATACAGACAGAGTTTCGCTTCCGACAAATGCCGCTGCGCAGCCACAGATGAACAATATGTCCCAGCAGCCTGGAATTTATGGTTATCCTCAGCCGCAGATGACTTCTGTGCCGCAAATGGTAGGTATGCCGGGAATGCCACAAATAAACGCTGTGCCGGGAATGGCTCAGATGAACGGCGCTCCGCAAATGGGCGGCTTGCAGGGGATGCCGCAAATTAACAATGCGCCGCAGGCGGCAGGTATGCCCATGTACGGTCAGCCTATGATGTACGCACAGCCGCAAATCATTGGTTACGACCAGAACGGTATGCCCGTTTATGGTCAGCCGCAGCCTATAATGTACGCACAGCCGCAAATCATTGGTTACGACCAGAACGGTATGCCTGTTTATGGTCAGCCGCAGCCTATGATGTACGCACAGCCTCAGATAATCGGTTACGACCAGAACGGTATGCCTGTTTATGCCCAGCCTGCTGCATATCCTCAGCCCGACCCTTCGATGCAGGGAATGTATCAGCCCTATCAGCAGCCCGCCGGGTATCCAGCTGTGAATGGAATTCCCAATATGCCGCAGCCTGTACCGGCTCAGCAGCCTCAGAAGCCCCAACAGGAAGATTCCGGTCGGGTAAACGTTCCCGATGACTTCTGGGAGTTTTTTGACGGCGGAAAGTCAAAATCTCACGAAAAAGACGGCATGGACGACTTCTTTGGCAAGCATAGCGGAGATATGGGCGGAAATACGGAAGACGCTTTTCATCAGGCGCAAAAAAGAGCGAAGCCTGTAAATTATATGAACGATACACCGCTTGTTGATGCGGATAAGCTTGTTCCGAATACTGCCTCAAAATTTAATAAAATGTATATGCGCAAGACCGAGACAGTCAACGCCGGCGAGCTTGAAGCTCATGAACAGACAAAAACTCAGGATATAATGGGCATCACAAAAGAAGTCGACGCCGATCGGCTCAATACATATGAGCATTATAAGACGCGTATCAGCATGAGCTCTGCAGGAGAAGCAAATGCGGACGAACTCGAAGCTTATGTTCACGAACATAAGGAAGCGATAATGTCTCATAATATCGAGGCTGTTGAAGCTATGCCCAAAAAACAGACAACGTATAATGACGAGATCGACGCAATAGAGCTTCCGGAGTATATGCAGGCACGCAAAGCCGTAAACGATAATATTCCGGAGATACCGGGACTGCCGGAGTTATAATAAATGGTATGGATAAGGATGAACAGATCCGTTGGGCAGATTTGCGATTTGTCTCACTCGGAGCGTTTCATATAAAAAATTTAAGCAAAGGAGAAGTTTAAGAATGAAGAAGTTTTTGCAGGAATTCAAAGAATTTGCCCTTAAAGGCAACGTTATGGACATGGCTATCGGTGTTATTATCGGTGCAGCGTTCGGTTCGATAGTCACAGCGTTTACCGAAGATTTTATTAATCCGATCATCGCTTGTATCGGCGGCGCGGAAATTGCCGGAAGAACCGAGATCGGAAACACCGGTCAGTTTATTGAATGGGGTAATTTTTTAACATCGGTAATAAATTTCCTTATAATGGCTTTCTGCATATTCCTTATGCTCAAGACGGTAAATAAGATCATGTCTATAGGCAAGCATAAAGAAGAATCCCCCGCTAAACCTGCCGAGCCGCCAAAGGAAGAAGTTCTTCTTACCGAGATCAGGGATCTGCTTAAAGAAAATATAAAGAAATAATTTTTAATAAGAAACGTCCTCGTTTGCAGGGCGTTTTTTCTTTTAAATTAATTTTACATCGGAGAAGTTTATTTTTCACATCATCACTTTGTGGGAAACAGACACGGTATTTATCGGTTATGAATACTGTATTAAAATATGCTTGTCCGAAAAAATTTTAACCCGATTGTCATTTTTTTATTGTCATCCGAATAATTATTTACAGGGCGGTAAAAGATCGCACATGATCTTTCAGTCGCCTTCAGAAGCTTATTTTAAGGCTAATAATCATATAACAAAGCGAAAAAGACAGGTTTGATTATACCAAAAGTTATTCATTACTTTGTATCGTTTGTAACCGTTATGTAATATTTAGAAGTTAAATATTATTTGTTCGTAATACGGAATTAACATAACGTACATATAACAGTAATAAAATATGTGCTGTTTTACACTAACCGCCTTTGCCCTATGCTTGTTTTTTGGACGTAAAATGGAAATGTCCCGAAAGGTATTGCCATTTGAATCCAAATATGTTATTATTAGCACGACCCTAAAGGGGTTGTTATGAATGCTTCAATAATTACGAAAGGATGAGTTGATGAGAGAAGCCAAATTTGTAGCGACTGTATTTGGAACTGTCACTGCTTGTTTGTTCGGCGGACTTGCCGTTGCATATACGACGGCACCTAACGTAAGCTCGAGAGATAATGTAGAAATCGCAGAGTCCGCAAGTGACGAACTTACAATCGCTGCTACTGTAACTTCTGTTAGCACCACAACCGAAAGAATTACTACCACAGCACAGACAACCACAGAGAGCGTTGCAGCTACAATTTCGGAATCCGAGGCTGCAGAAGAATTATTTGTACCGGATGAATCTGTTTCATTTGACGGAATTACTATGGAGGGCGTTAAATTCAACGCTGCGCTTGATGAACCGGTTACAGAAAATAATGGAGACAATAATGCTTCCGAGCCTGTTGTTACTACAATTGAGGTTACGGCAGCAGCGACTACTACAAAAGAGACGACAACGACAACAACTACTACAACAGCGGATAATGAAGTAACGGTAACTACATCCGCTGCTTCGACAGAGCCTGATGTGCCTGTTGATGCTCCTAACGGAGACGGCAGCCTGCCGATTTCCGAAAGCGATTTCATTCTCCTCTGCAACGTGGTCGGCCATGAGGCAGGCTCAAACTGGATAAGCGAATACGATAAGGCGTGTGTTGTCGAGGTTATTATGAACCGCGTAAACAGCTCGCTTTACCCCAATTCAATTATTGGCGTACTTTCCCAGCCTTATCAATTTGCAGACTATCAGTCATATTCATATCTTGGAACATATTCCGGTTATGTAACGGAAAGTGTAAAGAATGCGGTAAGGCTTTATTTCAGCAATACCGAACAGTTCTCCCATGGTTATCTCAGCTTCTGGGGAGACGGTATAAAAAACTACTTCAGATAATTATTAAAAAATGGTCTGAACGGCGCGTACAGCTTCCGAAGACCGTAAGCTAATGATGAAAGAAATTGATAAAAACCCGAACGAACACGTTCGGGTTTTTCTGTTTGTGCATATCGACAATTTTTTGCTGAATATATTGTGAAAATTATCCTTTTAACTTGACATTGGTAATTTGATTTGTTATAATAATTTTATTATTGGATTATTATGCTTATTAATGGCAGAATATGTCTGATTTGTAATAGCGTTCAGTATAAATTTATCGTTTAATATAGTATAAAAAGGAGTACGGCAAAAGCCTGTAAAATGGCTTGAAGAAAAATTATGAACAGTAAAAAGGACCTGTATAAAAGATTTGTTACATTTGGTGCGGCAATAGTGCTTATGGGAGTGATTACGGGAATTTTTGCTTTTGTTTGGTACAGGTATTACAGCGAGGTCATTGTGCTTCCTTATTACCGCCGAGGAAACTGGGTGCTGATCGGCATCTACGGTGTGCTTACAGCGTTGTTTTTTAAGGCGTACGGAGGTTTTAAGCTCGGATATCTTAAAAAAACGGATATGCTTTATTCTCAGTCGATTTCCATGGTATGCGTTAATATTGTTGCATATTTCCTCATTAGCCTTATCGGAAGGCATTTTATGAATGCCGTCCCTATTCTGATGATGACACTTGCGGATTTCGCTTTTATAACTGTATGGACTTTCCTTTCGGGCAAGATATTTTTTCTGATCTATCCTCCGCGGAAGCTTATTATCCTTTATGGGAGCAATCAGGCTGCGGCGCTGGTGCTTAAAATGAGTCAGCGTATTGATAAATATATGATCTGTGAATCAGTCAGCGCCGACGAAAAACCTGAAAAGATAAGAGAACATCTGAAAAAATATGAGGGCGTTATTATTTGCGATCTCCCTGCGGAGCAGCGAAACGATTTTCTTAAATTCTGCTTTGAAAATTCTATAAGGGCGTATATAACGCCAAAAATTTCCGATATTATTATAAGAGGCGCCGACGACATCCGTCTCTTTGACACACCGCTCCTGCTTAGCCGAAATTACGGACTTGATTTTGAGCAGAGATTTATTAAAAGATTATTCGATATTGTTTTCTGTCTGATCGCTTTGATACCGGCGCTGCCGTTAATGATCGCCTCGGCTGCCGCTGTTAAGCTCTATGACGGAGGACCTGTGCTTTATAAGCAGAGACGCCTCACTATTGACGGCAAGGAATTCAGCGTATATAAGTTCAGAAGCATGATCGTTAACGCTGAAAAGGACGGCGTTCCTCAGCTTGCTTCCGAATCGGACGACAGGATAACTCCTATAGGAAAAACTCTTAGAAAATTCAGACTGGACGAGCTTCCGCAGCTTTTTAATATTCTCAAAGGCGATATGTCCGTTGTCGGACCGAGACCCGAGAGACCTGAGCTTACAGATGAATATAAAAAAGAAATGCCGGAATTTGAGTTCCGTCTTAAAGTTAAAGCGGGACTTACCGGTTATGCTCAGGTTACGGGCGTATATGATACGTCGCCATATGATAAGCTTAAAATGGATCTTATGTATATTGAAAACTATTCCGTGAGAATGGACTTACAGATCATTCTTATGACACTGAAGACCATGCTTTTCCCCGGAAGAACTAATGCCGAGACAGAGGAAGGAATCTTATCCTCTGTTCAGCCGGAAAATAAAAAAGAGGAGAATGACAAATGAAAATAACCGCAGTTATAATGGCGGGAGGACGAGGCGAACGCTTCTGGCCAAAGAGTAGAAATTCCTGTCCGAAGCAGTTCCTTTCACTGACCTCCGACGGAGAAACAATGATACGGAAAACAGTAAACAGGCTGAAGCCAATAGTTGCGGCTGAAGATGTGTTTATTGTAACCAATTCCGCTTATACCGAGCTTGTTTGCGACCAGCTTCCTGAGATACCCAAGGAAAACGTTCTTGCCGAGCCGTGCGCAAGAAATACCGCTCCGTGTATTGCGTTTGCGGCGGCTGTTATCTGCAGAAAATACGATGACGCGGTAATGCTTGTGCTGCCGTCCGATCACCTTATCGGCTATGAAGATATTTACATCAAGACTTTGAAAAAGGCTGTCTCGATCGCTGAAAAAGACAGGAATCTTGTTACTATAGGCATTACTCCGACCTATCCCGAAACAGGCTACGGCTACATTAATTTCGGCAAAGAATCTGGAGACGGCTATGAGGTTGAACGCTTTGTTGAAAAGCCTGATCTTCCTACGGCGAAAAAATACCTTGAATCGGGGAAATACCTTTGGAACAGCGGAATGTTTGTATGGAAAATTTCCTCGATCATGGAAAACCTCAGAAGGTTCATGCCTGAAATTTACGAGGGAGCGCAGCGTATTGGTGAAAGCGTTGGCAGCGACAGCTTCAATGAAACGCTTATTAAGGAATTTACCGGTTTTACCTCCGAGTCTATTGATTTCGGAATTATGGAAAAAGCCGAGGATATATATACTATTCCCGGAGATTTTGGCTGGGACGATGTGGGAAGCTGGCTTGCCGTTGAACGCGTCAATGAAACTAATGAAAACGGAAACTATATCGAGGGAGACGTTATAACAATTGACTCAGAGAAATCTACGATATGCGGCGGAAAAAGGCTGATAGCTGCAATCGGCGTGGAGGATCTGATCATCGTTGATACCGATGACGTTCTGCTCGTATGTTCAAAAAATAATACTCAGGATGTTAAAAAAGTAATTTCTCAGCTCAAAGAGCAGGGAAGAAACGAATTAGTATAAAGGAGATTTTTATAATGAAGAACGCACTTATTACAGGAATTACAGGACAGGACGGCTCTTATCTTGCCGAACTGCTTCTCGAAAAGGGATATAACGTTTATGGTATCTGGAGAAGAAAGGCTACCGTTGATTACGGTAATATAGCTCACCTTAAAGATAAGGTTCATCTTATCTATGCTGATATGACCGACCCTGTATCGCTTATTTCAGCTATGAAGATTTCTCAGGCTGACGAGGTGTATAATCTTGCGGCTCAGTCATTCGTTGCTACAAGCTGGGATACTCCTCTTGGTACAGCCGATATTGACGCTCTCGGCGTTACAAATATGCTCGAGGCTATCAGGATAGTGAAGCCGGAATGCCGCTTCTATCAGGCTTCGACTTCTGAAATGTTCGGTCTTGTTCAGGCTATCCCTCAGTGCGAGACGACTCCGTTCTATCCGAGAAGTCCTTACGGCGTTGCTAAGCTTTACGGTCACTGGATCACAAAAAATTACCGCGAGAGCTATGGAATGTACGCTTGCTCGGGAATCCTTTTCAATCATGAGTCCGAAAGACGCGGTATCGAGTTTGTTACAAGGAAGATCACAGACGCTGCCGCTCGTATAAGTCTCGGCGTTCAGGAATATATGGAGCTTGGAAATATGGATTCAAAGCGAGACTGGGGACATTCCAAGGACTATGTGCGCGCAATGTGGCTTATGCTTCAGCAGGACAAGCCTGACGACTACGTTATCGCCACAAACGAAACAAGAACCGTGCGCGAATTTGTTGAGACTGCTTTCAAGCACGTTGGAATTGACGTTGAATGGCAGGGCGAGGGCGTTGACGAGATCGGAATAAACAAGGCGAACGGTAAGACTATTGTTAAGATTAATAAGAAATTCTTCCGACCGGCAGAAGTGGATATCCTTCTCGGAAATCCTGAAAAGGCTGAAAAAGCTCTTGGTTGGAAGCGCGAGATCTCATTCTCCGAACTTGTTGAGAGAATGGTAAAGAACGATCTCGAAATCGTAAAAAATGAAATAAAGGTAAAGGAAGTTTTAGGTTAAGGCATATCAGGCGAGATTCAGGAAAGGAGGAACAGACTGTGAGGATAGAATTTGACGCAGCGCCGCTTATCAGCGATAAGGTCACGGGAATAGGCTGGTGCGAAGCAGGACAAACTGCGGCAATGGCACGGCTTTATCCTGAAAACCGCTATTTCTACAACTTTTTCACAAGCGGAAAAATTGACCGCAGGGAGCGTGTCAAAGCGTTTGCCGAAGATAAAATAAAGCTTAACGGTTCGGAATTTTCGGGGTATCTTTACAGAGCTGTTTCCGCTTTTCTGCCGCTTCCTTACTCTGTCTTTTTTGGAAAAAAGGCTGATGTTACGCATTTTTTCAACTACATCGTTCCGCCGGGAGTAAAGGGAAAAAAGGTCGTGACCGTTCATGACATGGTTTATAAGGCTTTTCCCGAGACGGTGCGCGGCAGGACTAAGCTCATGCTGAATATAGGGCTGAAAAAATCAATGAAGCGCGCTGATATTATCATTACCGATTCGGAATTTTCAAAATCCGAGATAATTAAATATTTTCCCAAGTATCGGGGAAAAGTAAAAGTTGTCCCCTGCGGTGTGGATCTTGAAAAATTTTGTCCTTGCAAGGACAAAAAACGCATTTCCGATGTAAAGACATCGCTCGGGATAGATGGCGAATACTTTCTGTATGTGGGTACTATAGAGCCGCGGAAAAATCTGAAACGACTGATTACCGCTTATAATGCCCTTGTGAAGAAGCTTTCCGAACCGCCTAAGCTTGTGCTTGCCGGAGGAAAGGGCTGGCTTTATGATGATATTTTTGAGGAAGTCAGACGGCTCGGACTTGAAGATAAAGTGATCTTTACGAAGTATGTGCCATCAGAGGATATGAATCCTCTTATGTGCGGAGCATTGGCGTTTGTATTTCCTTCGATTTATGAGGGCTTCGGAATGCCTCCCCTTGAGGCTATGGCTTGCGGAGTTCCTGTGCTTACTACCGCAGAGGCTTCTCTGCCCGAGGTCACGGGCGATTGTGCGGTCATCTGCGATGCATATTCCCCGAAAAGTATTGCCGAGGGTCTTTATAAACTGTATAAGGATGAAAAGCTGCGCGCTGAGCTTAGCAGGCGCGGTATTGAGCGCGCGAAGTCTTTTACTTGGGAACGTTCGGCGAAAGCTCTTTATAAAATATATAAGGAGCTGTTGTAATGCTCAGAATTTTAGAGGTAAATAAGGCTTATTATCCTCATGTCGGAGGGATAGAGACTCTTGTTCAGCAATATTCGGAGGAATTGAAAAGCTTCAATGATATACAGCTCAAAACGCTTGTCTGCCGCGACAGCCGCGGAAAGACTGTTTGGGAGAGGATAAACGGCGTTGATGTTACGCGCGCAGGAAGTCTTGGAACATATTTTTCCTGTCCCCTTTCGTTTTCATTTATACGGCTGTTCAGAAAAATGGCGAAAAATGCGGATATTGTGCATATTCACGTACCGTTTCCGCTTGCGGACGCGGCGCTGCTGCTCAGCGGATTCAAGGGCAGAGTTGTTGTATCATGGCACAGCGATATTGTAAAGCAGAAAAAGCTGATGGCGCTTTATAAGCCGTTTATGATGTATCTTTTAAGACGAGCAGATATGATATTGACCGCTACCAAGGGGCATATCTTAAATTCGGACTATCTTCCGAAGTTCCGCAGGAAGTGTCGTATTCTTCCATACGGTATATGTCCGTCGGACTATATTATGAATGAAAACCGATCGATACTTACCGAGAAGCTTACCGATAAAAAAAATATCAAGGTTTTTTTCACAGGAAGACTTGTTTATTATAAGGGAGCGGATATTCTGTTAAAAGCGTTTACGCAGATCAGAAACTGTGAGCTTTTTATTGCCGGAACAGGAGAGCTTGAAGAGCCTCTGAGGAGTTATTCAAAAGCTTACGGTCTTGAAAAAAAGGTTCATTTTCTTGGTTTTCTCCCTGATAAGGAATTGAAGCAGGCGTACAGAGACTGCGATATTTTCGTTCTTCCCTCGGTTGAAAAAAGCGAAGCGTTCGGAATCGTTCAGCTTGAAGCTATGATATGTGGAAAACCGGTTATTAATACATCTTTGCCTTCGGGAGTGCCCTGCGTAAGTATTGACGGTAAAACAGGTATTACAGTACCGCCGAAAAATCCTAAAGCTCTTGCAGCGGCTGTAAATCTTCTTGCACATAATAAGGAACTGAGAGAAAAATTAGGCGAAAACGCAAGATCGAGAGCAATGGAATGCTTTAACGAAGAAGATGTAATAAAAAAATTGCATAATTATTTTCGGGAGGTGAGTAAATGAAAGCGCTTATAATCGGCGGAGCAGGTTTTGTAGGAGGATATCTTATCCGCGAGCTGAAAGGCAGCGGCTGGGAAGTTCATGCCACGAGGCTGCCTGATGAAAATCTGTCGGAGGACTGTTGCAGCCATTTTTTGAATATACTCGAAAAAGAAAATATCAAACCTCTTTTGGATGAGATTATGCCTGACGTTGTATATCATCTTGCGGCTCAGAGCTCCGTATCCGTTTCGTGGAAAAAACCGCAGTTAACTGCTGAGATAAATATAATTGGTACGATAAATATTCTTGAAGCGATGCGTGAGGCAAAAAAACAGGATATACGGCTTATTCTCATTGGATCGGGGGAAGAATACGGCTTTATACGATCCGAAGCCTGCCCGATCTCCGAGAACGAGCCGCTTGATCCCGGCAATATTTATGCCGCAACCAAGGCTTGTCAGGGTATGCTTGGAAAAATTTATGCGAGAGCATACAAAAAGGACATAATAAACGTGAGAGCTTTCAATCATTCAGGTCCGAATCAGCTCCCTATATTTGTAATATCCGATTTTTGCCGTCAGATCGCTGAAATCGAAAAGGGAGAGCGTCCGCCTGAAATATCCGTTGGAAATCTTTCAGCTCAGAGAGATTTCACCGACGTCAGGGATATTGTCAGAGCATACAGACTTCTTGCGGAAAAGGGCATAAGCGGAAAGACGTATAATATCGGGCGCGGAAAGGCTGTTTCAATACAGTATATCCTCGATACGGCGCTGAGCTTCGCAAAAGTCCCGATAAAGATCAAACAGGATCCGGCACGCATGAGAGCGTCGGATATCCCGATCATAGAGCCTGATGTTTCTCGTATTTTTGCCGATACAGGCTGGAAAGCCGAGATCTCCATAGAAAGGACTGTCGAGGATACGCTTGATTTCTGGCGAAATAAATAATTAAGGAGATTTATATGAAAAGGTATATTGCAATGATTATGAGCCTTATGATAATAGGCTGCTCTTTTACAGCCTGCGGCGATAAGGACAGCGACGATAACAGCAAAGACGAAAAGAAAACTACGGTTTCCACAGCAGAAGATGACGATGACGGCGGTAAAGATGAAAAAACCTCGGAAGATGACGAGGAAGATACGTCGGAGGATGAAGAAGATACAACTGAGAACGAAGAAAAAACTACCAATAGCAAGGGAAAGAATAAGCTCAGTAAAGTTTACGGTAAATGGCAGACTGAGGAAAACGATATGATCTATCTTGATATAAAGGGCGCAGATACAGCTTGGTTTGTTGTGGATCAGGATCTTTCGGAAAATATTTGCTTTGATGAAAATGAAAACCTCGAGTTCATGGGGAAAAAATTTACAGAAAACGATTACGAATTTAAAAACGGAAAGTTTGTTCTTGAGTATGAGGGTCAAAATATGCTGACAATGGAGAAAATCGATGACTCGGACGATATTTTTGGCGAGTATAAATGGGAAAAATGCAGCGCCTACGAGGCGTTTACAAAAGGCTTCTCCAACAAGGCGGGCGGCGAAGATGTCGATATAGACGTATTTATGACCTGTGAAGAAAATAAGACCATTTTTTCCTGCCATATTCCTGTTGACGATTTTGAGATCGACAGCGATACGATCACTATGAATTCGTCACTTTTTGGAGAAGGCTTCTCGGAAGTTCCTTATGAGCTTGAAGACGATGAGCTTATTCTTACCAACGATGACGGTAAAACAAAGAAATTTATACGAATAGATTGAGTTTTCGGGTAATGCCCGGGACGTCTGGCAGCATTGCGCAGGGGTGAGATCCTGCAGCGCTGTCTTTATGAAAGGGGTGGCGGAATGTCCGATATGAAACTTACAAACGAAAAGATCCTTGCCTTTGACGGGCATGAAAAAATAAGCGCTCTCAAAGCCCCAACGAAGCTAACTGAATTTGGTCAGCGTCAGAACGAAGTTAACGAGCTTCTTGCCGTGAATATAAACGACCTTATCAAGAGAGTATGCGCCCTCGAGGACGGGCAGCTCCGTCATGAGGAGGTTATGAGAAAAATAGCCGCCGAGCTTAAAGAATTTAAAAAGGAGCTTGACCGCGTAAGACTTTCCGAAAAGCTGAATTCGGGTACTATTGAACGCCTGAGCAGAGCGATCGACCTTGCGGACGGAGGAGAAAAATAAAACCTCGGTAGATCAGATTCCGGCTGATATGAAAAATCCCTGCTGCGGGTATAAAAAACTTGACAAGTTCAGGAAACTGCGGTATAATATTAAACGGCGGATCCCCGCCGTTTGAAAGATTTTTATACTCGCTGCTGCTGATGAAGATTGTACGGACAGGCGAATTTTATATCAGATGGACACATTGTTCGGCAGCAGTCAGGATGATATGTTGCATTTGTCGATTTAACGGGGGTTTAGATCTCCGTTTTATTATTTTTATGAAAGAGGGCGCTGCATTATGAGTATCGCAGACAAGCTTCTTGAGGAGCTTGAATGCCGCGTAGCATTTACAATTCCGATTTTCGGCGGAATTCCCGTGCCGGAATCCTGCGTGATGACATGGGGAATCATCGCGGTCGTTGCGCTGATTTCTATACTTATAGTCAGAAAAATGAAAAATGTCCCGACAGGGGCGCAGTGTTTTCTTGAGATAGGCATAAGCTGGATGAATAATTTTTTTCTTGGCATTCTTGGACCTAAGGGAAAAAAATATCTGCCTGTGCTTGAGACGCTGCTCATTTATATCGGTATTTCTAATATAGTGGGGCTTTTCGGGCTGAGACCTCCTACAAAGGATCTTGGCGTGACTGCTACATTGGCGATTTTTGCAATTTTACTTATTCAATTCAGTTCAATACGCGAGCGCGGCGGAAAAGGATGGCTTCACAGCTTTGTTGAACCTATGCCGCTTCTGCTGCCAATAAATATTCTTGAGCTGTTTATTAAGCCGTTGTCGCTCTGTATGCGTCTTTTCGGAAACGTACTCGGAGCCTTCGTCGTAATGGAGCTTGTAAAGCTTGTCGTTCCGGTGGGTATACCGCTTGTTCTGAGTTTCTATTTTGACATTTTTGACGGTTGTATTCAGGCATATGTATTCGTCTTTCTGACCTCGCTCTTTATGGCTGAGGCTATGGAGACCGAGGAAGAATAATATTTCAGGAGGAATTATCATGGGATTTGTTGCATTGGGCGCCGCTATCGCCGTATTAACGGGCGCAGGCGCAGGTATAGGAATCGGAATCGCTACGTCTAAAGCGGCGGAAGCTATCGCGCGTCAGCCTGAAGCTAAGGGAGACATAAACAAAGCGCTGCTTCTTGGCTGCGCTCTTGCGGAGGCAACGGCTATTTACGGTTTTGTAATCGCTATACTTATCATCTTTTTCCTTAAATAAACGGAGGTAACTAATATGGGATTTGTTGCATTGGGCGCCGCTATCGCCGTACTGACAGGCGCAGGCGCAGGCATAGGAATCGGAATCGCTACGTCGAAGGCTGCGGAAGCTATCGCGCGTCAGCCCGAGGCTAAGGGAGACATAAATAAGGCGCTGCTTCTTGGCTGCGCTCTTGCGGAGGCAACGGCTATTTACGGTTTTGTAATCGCTATACTTATTATCTTTTTCCTTAAATAATTACGGAAGGAAGCAGAATTATGCTGGATATAGATATCTGGAATTTTATATGGTCGGCTGTAAACCTGCTGCTGCTGTTCATAGTGCTGAAAATTTTTCTTTTCAAGCCTGTTAATAAGATCATGGACGAGCGTACGCGATCTATTCAGAACGACATAGATTCAGCAAAGAAATCTATGGAGGAGGCAGAGGCGCTGAAACAGCAGTATACCGAAGATCTCAGCAATGCCAAGGAGGAAGCTCGCCGAATTGTAATGAAAGCTCAGGACGATGCCGCTGCGGAAAAGGCTGTACTTATGCAGCGTTCTAAGGAAGATGCGGATAAGCTTGTTGCCGACGCGAACAAGGCTATCGAGAACGAACGAAGAAGAGTTCTTCAGCAGGCGCAGTCCCAGATCGCCGACCTTGCCATAGAAGCGGCGTCAAAAATTATCGGAGAAAATGTCGATGACGAAAAAAATCGCCGCATTGTTGATAAATTCCTCTCAGAGGAGGGTGAAAACAAGTGAACGAACAGGACAAGGAGCTTTTAAAGGAGCTTCTGCGGCTTGATATTTCTCAGGATGACGCAGACGAAACCAAAAATATATTTGTGACCTGTCCCGATGCGGTAGATACGCTTGCTAATCCCATTGTGGACTTTGATGAGAAAAGGGCTGTGATCGAACGTCTTTTCCCAAAGGATATACAAAAGTTTATATTAAGCACCGTACGCGGCAGAGCTGTTGAAAGAATCGTGGAGATCCTTGATGAATATAAAGAGCTGCTTCTTGAAAGACAGGGAAGCATTCGGGCTGTTGTGCGTTACGTTACTCCCCTGACCGAAAATCAGCAGGCAGACCTCAGGAAGTTTATTATGGATAAATTCATTAAGGAGGACGTTATTGTCGAATATCGGTACGATCCCGATATCATAGGCGGATTTATCCTTAATGCCGGCGATATCGAATATGATAAGAGCTATCGCACAGGACTGCGCATGATAAAAGAGAGCCTTCACAAAAAGGCTGCTGATTACGGTGAAAATTCCGACGAGAAAAAGCTTTCCTCGGAAAGCGATATCATTTCCGTTTTAAAGACCGAGGTCAAGGATTTTGACATTAAGTTGGGATCTACGGAAACAGGCTTTATTACTCGGCTCGGCGACGGCATTGCCCGCGTTTGCGGAATGAATTCCGTTATGTACGGTGAGCTTGTCGAGTTTGAAAATGGCGTCCGGGGTATAGTTCAGAATCTTGAAGAAAAAACTGTTGGCGTTGTTCTTCTTGGAGACGATCATGGACTTACGGAAGGTTCGTCGGTCATCAGGACGGGAAAACGAGCTGGCGTCGGTGTAAGCGGTGAGCTTCTCGGACGTGTAGTTGACGCTCTGGGATCTCCTATTGACGGTCTTGGCGCTATCCGTGCGGATGAATATTTCCCCATTGAAAGAGAAGCTCCCGGAGTTATCGAGCGCCGGCCTGTTACTGTTCCGCTCCAGACCGGTATTCTTGCTATTGACTCCATGTTCCCCATAGGCAGAGGTCAGCGTGAGCTTATCATCGGAGACCGTCAGACGGGAAAGACTTCTATCGCTCTTGATACTATAATAAATCAAAAGGGACAGGACGTTATCTGCGTTTATGTTGCTATTGGTCAGAAGTCGTCTACTGTTGCTCAGGTAGTCAATAATTTGAAAAAGCACGGCGCTATGGAGTATACTATAGTTGTAACGGCTTCAGCAAGCGATCCTGCACCGTTTCAGTATATCGCTCCCTATTCGGGTACGGCTATGGCTGAATATTTTATGTCAAAGGGTAAGGACGTACTTATTATATATGATGATCTGTCAAAGCACGCGGTTGCTTACCGTGCAATGTCGCTGCTGCTGCACAGACCTCCCGGACGAGAGGCTTATCCGGGCGACGTTTTTTATCTTCATTCAAGACTTCTTGAACGCTCCAGCCGTCTTGACGAGGAGCATGGAGGCGGTTCGCTGACGGCTCTTCCCATTATCGAGACACTTGCGAGCGATATTTCAGCGTATATACCGACAAATGTGATCTCTATCACAGACGGTCAGATCTTTCTTGAGAGCGAGCTGTTCAATTCGGGTCTGCGTCCCGCAGTAAACTATGGTCTTTCTGTATCGAGAGTCGGAGGCGCCGCTCAGACAAAGGCTATGAAAAAGGTTTCGGGAAGCCTGCGTGTTGATCTTGCTCAATTTAAGGAAATGGAAGTATTTACTCAATTTTCTTCCGAGCTTGACGACGCTACCACGAAGCTGCTCAATCACGGTCATATGCTTACCGAACTGCTCAAGCAGCCGCTTTATAATCCGCTTCCTCATTATGAACAGGTCATTCTTCTGTATGCTGCCCAGCATGGACTTCTTGAGGATATTCCGGTCAATGAGCTGAAAGAGTATATTGCGGAGCTTATGAGTTATATTGGCAGCTACGGTCAGGATATTATAGAGGAAATCGAGGAAAATAAAGTCCTTACGGACGATCTTGCCGAAAGGATCGAAAGGATCGTTACGGCTTTTGAAGAATAGGCGGTGGAATAAATGCCTAATATCAGAGAGATCCGCGAGAGGGTCGAAAATATTCAGCAGATATTGAAGATCACCAACGCTATGTATCTTATGGCGTCTTCAAAGCTGAAAAAAGCGCGTAAGGCTTATGAAAGCACAAGTCCTTATTTCAGCAAGCTTCAAACGACTATTGAAAGTATCCTTGAGCATACTCCCCATACGAAGCAGCTGTATTTTGACCGTCGCGCGGAAATTCCCGAGGATAAGCGAAAAAAGGGTTATATCATTATTACGGCAGATAAAGGACTTTGCGGAAGCTATAACCATAACATTCTGAAATACACAGAGCATGAGCTTGAAAAGGCTGCGAATATTGATAACTGCTATCTTTTTGTTATGGGTCAGGTAGGGCGCGTTTATTTTACCAACCGCATAAAATCAAAGAAAAAAGCCTATGTGGAGGGAGAATTTCTCTATACTACGCAGAATCCCACTCTTTACAGGGCTATGGAGATAGCTCAGCTTGTGCTTGAAAAATTTGAGAAGCGTGAGCTGGACGAGGTTTATCTCATATATACCGATATGGAAAGCTCAAATCAGTTTGAGCCTAAGACAGTGCGGCTGCTTCCATTTGAGAGACGGCATCTGGGCGAGGCTGCGGACGGTACGCTTAAAAAGCTGCCAAAGGCTTCATTTTTGCCTTCGCCTGAGGAAGTAATGGCAAAGCTGATCCCCGATTATGCGAAAGGCTTGATTTACGGTGCAATGGTCGAGGCGTTCTGCTGTGAACAACAGGCAAGAATGACCGCTATGGACGCTGCAACCACCAGTGCAAGGGATATGATAAAGGAACTTTCGCTGCTCTATAACCGCGCGCGTCAGGCTGCTATAACTCAGGAGATCACCGAGGTCATCGGCGGTGCCAACAGCCTTGATGAATAAATGACATGGATAGGGGCAAATGATATTCTGAATATATAAGGAGCAGAATAAATGGAAAAAGGCAGAATCACACAGGTTATAGGACCTGTTATTGATGTTGAATTTGTCTCGGGCAGGCTGCCGTTCATAAAAGACGCGCTGACTGTTGAGGTGGACGGAAAGAAGCGTGTAATGGAGGTCGCTCAGCATATGGGGAACCATGTTGTACGCTGCATCATGCTTGCCACAAGCGAGGGGCTTAGCAAAAATATGGAGGTTATTGCACCCGGAGGCGGTATAAAGGTTCCCGTAGGCGAAAAAACTCTGGGAAGAATGTTCAATGTTCTGGGCGAGCCAATTGATAAAAAGGGAGAAGTTGGAGCCGAGGAAGAATGGGAGATCCACAGAAAAGCTCCGACATTCAGAGATCAAAGTCCTGTCGTCGAGGTTCTCGAGACGGGAATCAAGGTCATTGACCTTATTGCGCCGTATGCAAAAGGCGGCAAGATCGGACTTTTCGGCGGCGCAGGCGTCGGAAAAACCGTTCTCATTCAGGAGCTTATTCATAATATTGCTACGGAGCATGGCGGATACTCTATTTTTACAGGCGTTGGCGAGCGTTCGCGCGAGGGAAACGATCTGTGGAACGAAATGCAGGAATCAGGCGTTATTAATAAAACCGCCCTTGTTTTCGGTCAGATGAACGAGCCGCCCGGATCACGTATGCGAGTTGCTCAGACGGGACTGACTATGGCTGAGTATTTCCGCGACCGTGAGCATAAGGATGTGCTGCTGTTTATAGATAATATTTTTCGTTATGTTCAGGCAGGCTCGGAGGTGTCGGCTCTTCTCGGACGTATGCCGTCCGCTGTCGGCTATCAGCCTACTCTTGCAACAGAGGTCGGTGAGCTTCAGGAGCGTATCACATCAACAAAAGACGGATCTATTACATCAGTTCAGGCTGTTTACGTTCCTGCGGACGATCTTACCGATCCTGCGCCGGCTATAACCTTTGCTCATCTTGACGCGACGACTGTTCTGTCGCGTAAGATCGTGGAACAGGGTATTTATCCGGCAGTCGATCCGCTTGAATCCAATTCCAGGATTCTTGAACCCGGAATCGTCGGCGAGGAGCATTATAATGTTGCAAGGCGTGTTCAGGAGCTGCTTCAGAAGTACAAGGAATTGCAGGATATTATTGCTATTCTTGGTATGGAGGAGCTTGACGAGCAGGATAAGCTTGCAGTATACCGTGCAAGAAAGATTCAGAAATTTCTTTCACAGCCGCTTAACGTTGCGGAGAATTTTACCGGAATAAAGGGAAAATATGTCCGGATCAATGATACTATCGAGGGCTTTAAGGCGATAATTGACGGAGATATGGACAATTGTCCCGAGTCGGCTTTCCTGATGGCGGGAACTATTGACGATGTACTCGCCAAAGCGAAGCAGATCGACTCTGATATCTAAAGGAGACGGGGAGTATGGCTAAAACCTTTTATCTTGAGATCATTGCCACTGACCGTATTTTCTATCAGGGAGACTGCGAGCATCTTGTTATTACGGCTCAGGATGGGCTTCTCGGTATTATGGCAGGTCATGAGGCGATGGTCACGACCCTTCCTACGGGCGAGTTGAAATACATGGTCGGCGGAAAATGGCATTATGGCGCCATTTCGGGCGGATTTATACAGGTGATGCCGGATTCGGCGATAATTCTTGCCGATAACTGCGAACTGCCTGAAGAAATCGACATAAAACGCGCTGAGGAGGCACGTCAGCGTGCCGAAGAAAAGCTGCGCCAGAAAAACAGCATTAAAGAATATTATCAGACTCAGGCGGCATTGAATCGCGCTATGAATCGGCTTAAAGTTTCTCAGAAGCATTTTAAATAACTATTACAATTTACTAATTTCAACGGCTTTAATTGTGCATTATTTTTAAATATTTCAGTTTATATATAATATGCTTGACTTTTTTGGAGAAATATAGTAAAATAAATATAATTGGCATAATAAATTTTTAGGAGGCATGACTGTGAAAAAAATTGGCAAATCTACTTTCTTCATTGTCGTTGCTTTGATTGCGCTGTTTTCTTTTTCGGCTATAGTCGGACTTGATTACGCTTTCGGCGATAATATCAAAACCTATATCAAGGGAGTTGATGATATTCGTCTCGGTATTGATATCAAAGGCGGCGTTGACGCTACCTTTGAGCCTGCCGACGGCGAGGAAGCTACGGAAGTTCAACTAAAAGCCGCAACCGCTATAATTAAGACAAGACTATCAAATCTTGGCATTAACGACAGCGAGGTTTACAGCGACAAGGAAAGCAATAGAATTATTGTTCGTTTCCCGTGGCAGGCAGGCGAGGACAACTTTGACCCTAAGGCTGCCGTTAAGGAGCTTGGCGAAATGGCTAAGCTGACATTCAGAAAGGGCGCTGATACAACGACCGATGAAAACGGCGAAACTGTCCCCAGCGGCGAGATCGTTATTGAAGGCGCAGATATCAGCGAAGCCGATGCCGGATATCAGCAGATGGACAGCAGCAAAGGTCCCGAGCACGTTGTAAGACTCACGCTCAACACTACCGGTGTTTCAAAGTTTACTGCCGCTACATCGGAGCTTGCAGGTACGGGCACGCCGATCTCTATCTGGATGGATAATATTATGATCTCCGCTCCTTCCGTTAATTCGGCTATTACCGATAATGTTGCATATATCACAGGCAATTTTACAAGTGAATCGGCTCAGAAGCTTGCCGACCAGATAAACGGCGGAGCGCTTCCTTTCAAAATGGTTACTGTAAGCACCAATACTATCTCGCCTACAATGGGAGAAGGCTCTCTGGATGCTATTATGCTTGCGGCAGCTATTGCGTTTGCCTGCATTGCGCTCTATATGCTTGTTTTATACAGGCTTCCAGGCTTTGTGGCTGTCATCGCTTTGTGCGGACAAGTTACGGGAAGTATTGCGGCTGTTACAGGCTGGTTTGGGTTTATGCCCGGTTCTACTCTGACTATCCCCGGTATTGCAGGTATTATTCTTGCTGTCGGTATGGGCGTTGACGCCAATATCATTACGGGTGAAAGAATAAAAGAGGAGATACGCTCAGGAAAGTCTCTTGACTCCGCTATAAAAATCGCTTATAAGAAGGCATTTTCGGCTATTCTTGACGGTAATATCACAAATGTTATCATCGCAGCTATCCTTATGGGAGCTTTCGGCGTTCCTTCGAGCTTTTTCTCGAAGATCCTCAACAGCACGATTTTCCGTATGTTCGGAGCGTCTGCCGAAGGATTTGTATATTCGTTCGGATTCACACTTCTTGCCGGCGTTGTGCTGAACTTTGTTATGGGCGTTTTTGCTTCAAGACTTATGGTGACATCACTTTCAAAGTTCAAGTGCTTTAAAAACAGAAAGCTTTACGGAGGTGACGAGAAATGAGCAAGAAAAATACTCAGAAATCGGCTCTCGAAAATGTAAAGGCGTACAACTTCTGCGGTAAGAAAAAAATGATCCTTGGCATAAGTATCGGCGTATTGATCGCATTGATCCTCGGTATCATTATCCGCGGAGTGAACTTCGCGATCGAATTTAAGGGCGGTACAATGCTCACCTATTCTTACAGCGGCGATATTGACGCAAACTCTGTTACGGCGGTAGTTAAGGAAAATGTAAACACAAATATAAATGTAAGAATGGGCGAGGATGTAAACACAGGCGGTAAGCAGTTTATGATATCGTTTACATCCGAGGACGGCTTTAATGCAGATAAGCAGGCTGCTCTGACCGAGGCGCTGAAGTCAAAATTTGCTTCAAATGAAATTCGGGATACAGAGTCCAACGACGTTAATCCGTCAACAGGACGCGAGTTCTTTATCAAGTGTATTGTTGCAATCCTGTTTGCAGCATTGCTTGTAATCATTTACATTGCGGTCAGATTCAGAAAGATAGGCGGATGGTCGGCAGGTTTCTGTTCTATTCTGGCTCTTTGTCATGATCTTGTTGTAGCTCTTGCGGTTTCGATATTGTTCGGTTTTGAGTTCAATTCCAATACCGTAGCGGTAATCCTTACGATTCTCGGCTACTCGATCAATAATACGATCGTAATTTATGACAGAATCAGAGAAGACCGTACTCTTATGGCTAAGGCTTCCCTTAATGATGTTATAAATATGGGCTGTACGCAGTCGCTTACACGTTCGATCAGAACTTCGATAACAACTATATTTACAATGCTTGTTATCACTGTAGTTGCGCTTGTTCAGGGTTACGATTCACTGCTTACGTTCTCTGTTCCGCTTATGGCAGGACTTATCTCGGGTACGTACACTTCGCTGTTCGTTGCTCCGGTAACATGGTCATGGTGGAAGAATAAGAGCAAAGTGAAAAAAACTGCAAAATAATAAAATTATCCCTTCAAAATCGTGGAAAAGTGATTTTGAAGGGATGTTTTTGTTTTTTCGAGATTTTTTGATACGGATTAATCAATAATTTCGTCGGTATTTATCATAATAATATCCGTTAAAACTGTAAAATCTTCACGCCTATGAAGCGGCGGCGCTTCAGCAGTTGTTTTAACTTTAGGTGTGGTTTCTTCGGATGTGCCGCTTTTGAGAGCTTTAGCAGGTTCCGCTTTTAGTTCTTTCGACGCTTTAAGCAAAGCGCTGCTTATATCCGGAGTAATTGCAGCGCGATGTTTTTCGCGCTTATTTTTTATGACAATTACCGTCCACATAATTATATTTATTAATGCAAATGCCGCTGCCGCTGCTGCAATTACGAGCCATTCTTCTCGTGTCATAGTACTCACCTCTTAAAATTCCGCACGGAACATTGCCGCAGAAATATTGTCTTTTTCACCGCGTTCTTTAACTGTTTCTATGAGACTGCGCATTTTAATTTTCATGGCAGTTTTTGTCGTAACAAGACGCGGAGAAAGATTTTCAAGAATTTCCGCGTCGCTCAGAACATGACGGAAGCCGTCGGAACAGATCATATAATTCGCACCGCTTTCAATAGTACCGAATTTTATATCAGGCGTCATTTCTCCTGTAACGCCGATACACTGAGTGAGAGCGTTGCGTCTCGGATCGCTTTCGGCTTGCTCAGAGGTTATTGTACCGCGTTTTAACTCGCGTGTAATAAAAGTATGATCCTCAGTGAGACGGTTTAGCTGATACGATATTTTATACAGTCTTGTATCTCCTACATGAAAAATCATGTATTGTGAATTTATAATAATCATTCCTGTGGCGGTAGTGCCGAGCTGAAAATGATTTTTTTGTCCATATGAAATGATCTTTGAATTAAGCCTTTGCAGTGTATCAAGCACGTCGTGCCTTATCATGTCCCAACTGTCAAACTCATCAGCGAGTCTGTTGTTGAACCATTCCGAAAAGCTGTTTACGACAGCAGCGCTGGCAGCTTCGCCTTTTGACAAACCGCCCATGCCGTCGCAGACAAGCATAAGAGCGGCGATGTCAGAGCCTGTTCTTGCTGTTTTTATACATATACTGTCCTGATTTATTTTTTTTGACGTACCGATATCCGAATCGGCTGCAACGATATATTCCATATTTCCCTCCCAAAACATAAGTATGATATCAGAATATATTATATCATATAAAATCAGAAATAGCAACAGGCGCGGAGATAATTTTCCAAAATTTGTCTTTTCGGCGCGAACAGGTGGCAGCGTTTAGCTGCTTAAATAATTAGACCTCCTCGGAAACTAACGCACACCGTCTGTCAAATCTTTTGCCATATGGCGGCGTTATCCTCCTCAGAGTGCGTCAGCACGCTTTCGTCGTCTGCCTTGCCATATGACAAAATCTTTAGTCATACGGCTGCACCTTAGTTTCCGAGGAGGTCTATTGAAGTAAAAAGTCAATATCTTATCTGTTATTGCTTTGAACTGAGAGAATTTTTGATTTTGTTCGTCAAATGTATGTGATAATGGAGAATTAACGTTAATTGTCTTACCTTTAAGCATTTCGCTAAAAGAAATCGGAAGTACTTTGAAAAAACTGAGGCGCATTGTTAAAAAGCGCCTCGGTGCAATATATTATTTCTTGAATTTGTCTATAACATCCCCGAGCTTGTCCTTGGCGGAATCAACAAGCTTGTCAATTTTGTCGTCGGGAAGATCAATTCCTGTTATGCCTTCAACAGCTTTTGTAGGGTTTTCTTTAAGATCCTTCTGAAAATCCTTGTCCTTGATCTTGTCAGCGATGTCGCCGAGTTTTTCCTTGATGTCCATAAAAAACCTTCTTTCATAAAAATAATATTTTGTTATTTAATTAATGCCGGTCTGTGCTTCAATAGAATAAGGGACTCATCAAAAGCGCCGATCGGCAAATTTCAGTAAATTTATTATAACATATGATTTTAAAAATTTCAACTCGCGGAAAGAATTTTCTGAAAATTTTTTTACGGCGCGAACCCGGCTGCTGCTTAAAATATAATCAGGTGATTTATATAAGGTTCCGCCATTTTGCAGAAGCTAAGGTGTATAAAAATAAATGCTGCTGTTATGGACTTTTTTAATTTTATGTATTGCAATATTATAAATAATATTGTATAATTAAAGTGTATACGATTTTATAGTAAACGACAAATTTATTTGGCGGTTACTATTTGCCGAAACGCGCGGAGCGAACGCAGTGAGCGTATGTGCGAGGCAATTTAAGTTATAAAGGAGGAAAAATATTGGCTAAGAAAAAAACTAAAGCTTCGGGAAAAAATCCAGCGGCAAAAGCAAATCAGCAGGCAAAGAGTAAAAATACTGCTGCAAAATCAAATGCTTCAACGTCCGGCAATAGCAATAAAGCTGCCGTTAATGGAAAAAATACCGCAGCTAAATCCAAAAACAGCAGATTTAACGGCAACAGACCTGTTGTCGGCTTAAAACCTGCAAGGACCGCTGCCGACGTTATATCCCAGGCAGGAGGCGGAAAGCTTAATTTATGGGCTTGTCTTGCAGCCTTTGCGATCCCGCTGCTGCTTACTCTCATTGCTTATATCGGCTTTGACGTATTTCCTTTCGGAAAGCGTTCAGTCCTTACTCTTGATCTTAACGGTCAGTATATTTATTATTTCGAGGGACTTCGTGACGCGTTCTGGGGTGATGGAAGTATCTTCTATAACTGGAGCCGAAATCTTTCCGGCGGATTTATGGGGATCATAGGATATTATCTTGCAAGTCCTTTTACGCTTATCGTTATGCTGATGCCGAGGTCATTGATCCTTGAGGCAGTAATGATAATGCAGATATGCAAGGTCGGTGCGGCAGGCGCTGCATTCTGTATTTATGCTCAGCGATCAAAGAAGCTCAGCGGCATACCTGCGGTAACATTTTCAACAGCATACGCTATGATGAGCTACGTTGTTATTCAGCTTATCAATCCTATGTGGATCGACGGACCGATATTCCTGCCGCTTATTATTCTCGGTGTGGAATATCTTATCGACGACGGCAGAAAAATAAACTTTATTATTCCAACGGCGCTTATGTTTATCGCAAACTTCTATATTGGCTTTATGGTTGCTATATTCGTTGCGATATACTTTGTATATTATCTGTTTTTCGGTACAAACAGAAAATTCAGGGATGTTTCGGAATATGCAAAGACTTGCGGCGTTATGGCGATATCAACGTTCGTTGTCCTTATGTGCAGCGTAATTATGATACTTCCGGTGTATAACGCGCTGGCTCTCGGTAAATTTGAATTCTCCGAACCTGTTTATAACTGGAAGGAGCGCCTTTTCAAACTTCCCGAGCTTATTCCGTGTATGCTTCCAAATCAGTATTACTCTGTAAACGTTGATACGGGAACGCGTTTTTATGGACGTCCCGAGATCTATTGCGGTGTGATTACTTTGGTGATGCTTCCGCTTTATTTCTGCAATAAAAAGATCAAGTTAAACAAAAAGCTCGGCAACGGTCTGCTTGTGTTCGTTATGATAATGAGCATGTATATTAAACCGCTTAATATGTACTGGCACGGCGGACAAGATCCTAACTGGCTTCCTTTCAGATATTCGTTCCTGCTTTCATTCGTATTTGTTTCAATGGCTGCCGAGGTGTTTTCGCATATTGACGGTTATAAGCTGAGTCCATACAGTGTTGGCGGGACATTTGCGGGAATTACCGTATTCGTTCTCTGGTTCGAGCAGCTTATGCCTAAATATAATTACAACGAAAGCAAATATAAATACGTTGCAAAGCTTCCCTACAAGGATGAAATGAACTACGGCAGCGACCGCTGGAATGAGATCTGGCTCGGTACTCTTGCGTTCGGTATTATTCTTGCGGCGTTTTATCTTGGTATGTTATTCTTCTACAGCAAGGCAAAGAAAAAATCCGCAAAGAACGCTGTTCTTTTATGCATGACGGCTGTTGTGTGCTTTGAGGGCGGATATAACTGCTACGACTCTTTCAGGAAGATCTATAAGGAAGTCGGAAACAGCTGCCGTGATTCTTATGCAGAGATAGTTGACGCTCCGAATGTTACCGAAGCGCTGGAATCCTACGACGGCGGCTTCTATCGTGCCGAAAAGACATATCAGCGTATGGTAAACGATAATATGGCATATGGATTAAAGGGAGTTTCGCATTCAAGCTCTGTCATGAATACAAGAGCTATCAAATTCCTTGAGAATATCGGATACTTTACTCAGAGCTTTGAATCAAAATACGAGGGCAACAGCCCTGTTGCCGATTCGCTTCTTGGCATCAAGTACGTTATTGACGATCCCACGAGAAAGCAGGGAGACAAGAAGATTCTTGACGCTTCCTACGAAAAGGTATTTTCTACAAATATCAAAAATTATCACGAGGGTGATCAGACGGTAAGAAAGAACATAGTTGACGTTTATAAAAATCCCAACGCTCTGGCGATAGGCTATATGGCTGACGACGACATTATTCGCTTCGGAGTTCTCGGAAACGATAATCCTTTCAATAATCTCAATAACTGGCTCAGCGCTATGACAGGCAATACTCCACAGATCACACAGCCTGTCAAAGAAAAAGTGACCCTTGTTCCAAAGCAGTATTACAAGAGGGTCGAGCTTGCGGAAAACGCTGTAAGCTTCGATGAAAACAGCGTATATCTTCATGATTATTTTAATCCGTCAACAAAGACGGTTCATGACTGCTATGAGGCTAAGGCAGGCGCTTCGGACGCTGTTGTAAATGTAAACATGACTGTTCCTCAGGACGGCGATCTCTATATGCATCTTGGCACTGAGATCAAGAGAAAATGCAACGTTTGGATCGGAATCAAAGATGAGACAGGCGTATATCATGGCAGAAACAGTGAATTTTTTGATGGCTGCGGAACATATTTTGAAACCAATTCGTCTCCTATCGTGCGTCTCGGAAAATTTGAAAAGGGCGAGGAGATTCAGGTAAGATTCACAATTATCGCTACTGGTCCAAACGGCACGTATGACGGTACTGACGAATATATTATGGTAAGACAGAAAGAAGCGGACGGCGGAAGCGGCTTCCACTTCTATTACCTCGATAAAGAAGAATATCAAAACGATATTGATATTCTCAAGTCTCAGCAGTGGGAGATCGACATGGACAAGTCCAATGACCGTCATTTGGAGGGTAAGGTGACCGCAAAGGCAAATCAGGTCCTCGTAACGAGCATACCCTACGAGCCGGGCTGGACTATAAAGGTTGACGGTAAAAAGCTTGAAACGCGCATTGTTGAACAAAAGGATGAGGACGGCAATGTTAAGCTTATGAATTATGATTCGGGTGACGGAGAACTTATCCTTATGGATTCCCTTATCGGCGTTCGTCTGAGCGAAGGTGAGCATACCGTTGAAATGACCTATACTCCGCCGGGATTCAACGTCGGCGTATTTACGCTTATTCTTGGAATCGGAGTTATCATTATGTTCTATATTTATGACAGGCGCAGCAATCCTGTGCTTGTTGCAAGGCGTAAGGCAAGAGAACAGAAGGCTCTTGGCGTTTCCGATGAAAAAGAGTCGGCAGGATCGGAGAAAAAGGTCCAGATAATTAAGTCTAAAGGCGCTATTGAAAATGCCGAGCCTGTTATTGCGGCAATAAATGACACAAAGGAAAACGCCGGCATTGCAAAAAATAAAAAAGGCGGCAGCAATTCGACTTTTCGTAAGAAGAATACGGAGAAAGAACGAAAATCGGATGTGACTGCTGAAGAATCTGACTCTGAGCAGTCGAAAGATAAATAATAATTTTAGCCGTATCGGTATTTGCCGATACGGCATTTTTCTATGCCGAATTAAGATTATTTTAAGAAAGCAGGATTATAATGTGCTCATAATAAACGGAAAGTACCCCATATACGCTTTTGTGAAAGCGTGGGTAATAAAGGAGATTGATTTTTATGAAGAATCGAAAAGTCAAAAAATTGATCGCAGGACTTTCGTCAATGCTTATAGCGGCGTCGGCTTTACCTGTTGGAAGTCTTTCAGCTATAGCTGCTGCGGCTGACAGCGTTGTTTACGGCGATACAAACTGCGACGGAGAGGTAAACCTTGCGGATGCTGTACTTATCATGCAGTTCCTTGCAAATCCGCAAAAATACAATATTACCGAGGAGGGGCTTAATAATGCCGATGTGCATGAAAGAGGCGATGGTGTAACGCCTAATGACGCATTCGTTATTCAGCGCTATGTACTCGGAATTATCAATGAGCTTCCCGAATCATGGAAGGAGCAGCCTCCCGTGACTGATGCGACCTACATTCACCTCAAGGGTGCTTCGATCGAGGTAGAGGGCGATCATGCTGAGGTAAACGGAAATGTGGTGACGATAGATCATTCGGGCGTTTTCTATATTGACGGAACTCTTGACGACGGTCAGATCTGCGTAAACGTTCCGGACGAAACGGCGGATCCCGAAACGGTAAAGCTTTTCCTTAACGGAGTTAATATTACGGGCAGGAGCGCACCGGCAATTTATATCTCCAATGCCGAGAATACATCGGTAAATCTTGTTGACGGCACAACGAATACGCTTTCCGACGGCGATACGGCTTATACGGGCGATTGGCTAGGAACCGCTGTTATTGAAGCTAAGGACGACATTACGTTCAAGGGCGGCACAGAAGGTACCGGTATACTTGAACTTAACGCAAATACGCAGGCAGGTATTATATGCAATAACGATATTAAATTCACAGGCGGAAAGGTTACTGTTACCACTCTTAATGCGACCGACAAGACCGATGCCGTTAAGGGTAAGACTTCTGTTACGGTCAAGGAGGCTGCGGTGCTCTCGATTGACGCGGAGGGCGACGGAATCAAGTCCTCCAAGGGAAGCGCTGCGATCGAAGGCGGCAGCGTAACGATCAAGGCGGGAAATGACGCGATCCAGGCTGAAACCACTATTGATATTTCAGGAGGAACTGTTACGGCAGGCGGAGACAGA
>ULRD01029268.1_pt1 | contig 36068 bp, 39 predicted proteins | sample 1955181 | NCBI WGS metagenome assembly ULRD01 (sample SAMEA4835675, study PRJEB28245) | human gut metagenome | biome: gut microbiome; material: fecal sample | place: Denmark | collected 2008
TCTGGAACATCGCCGATACCTTCAACGGCCTCATGGCCATCCCGAACTTTGTGGGTCTGTTCGTGCTCTCGGGCGTCGTGGCAAAGCTCACAAAGGAGCACTTCTCCGATCCCGCAGCGATGCTGGAAGACGAGATGTACACCTGATAATATTGATAACTCTAAAACGCCATCGGTCAATGACCGATGGCGTTTTAGATTATGAAAATATAAAATCGACGGTGTCGTTCACATACTCGCTCATGCGCGCGGGATCCTTGAACATGTGATCCGCTCCGTTTATCTCGATGAGCATGAGGTCGTTTTTCTCCGCGAAGCGGCGCACCGCGTCTATCGGCACAGTCTCATCCCGTGTGCCGTGCATGATGAGCATACTGTCGGCAAAGGCGGAGAAGTCGTACTGCATAATGTCGTTCTCGGCAAGGGAATCCAAGAACTGGCGGTTGATCTTAAACTTCTTCTCGAAGCCGACGACCGCGTCCTTCCCCCGGCGCAGCTTGTCAAGGTCATTCTCCGTCAGGTACAGGCCGGTGAATATCTCATGCAGGTTCACCGCCGGGCAGCGCAGCACGACGCTGTCAAAGGGGCTGCCGTGCTCGTGCATATACTTGAGCACCGCGTAGCCGCCGAAGCTCGTGCCGTTGAAGCTGATGCTCTCGGGGGCAAACCTTTCACGGGCATACTCCAGCACCGCCGTCAGGTACGTGTCACAGTCGGCGAGGGTGAAGCGCGGCTTCACGTCCTCCCCGTGGCATGGCCAGTCGAAGCTCAGCAGCGCCGCATCCTTATGAGTTGGGAGCATACGCTCCGCCACGCGCTTTGCCGCCGCGTTCTCCTTGCTGCCGCCGAAGCCGTGGCAGGAGATAATGAGTTTTTTTATTGAGTTTGCATCAGCGCAGTACAGTTTGCATTTCCCGCTGTAGCCGCTGCCGACAATGTCAAAATACTTTTCTTTCATAGCTTTGCCTGCGGCATATTCCACTTGAACACCGTCGCCAGAATACGCAGCGCGGTGATAAGCACCGTTATAATGATCGTCGACAGGGTCTGATCGACGCCGAAGCGCAGCAGCAGATAGTACCCTATCGCACCGACGATGGACGCGACGGCGTATATCCTCTTACGCAGCACCTTGGGCATCGCGTCGATAAGCACGTCGCGCAGCATGCCGCCGCCGACGCCGGTCGTCATGCCCATGAGCACCAGCAGGAAGGGGTTGCCCATCCCGTACTGGTCAATGGCCATCTGCACACCGCTGACCGTGAACACGCCGAGGCCGAGCGCGTCGAACACATTCACGACGCTGTCGAGCTTATCGCGGTTCTGGCGGTAACGCTCGCGGCGGATGCATGCGTCAAGAAACACCAGCAATGCGCTGGCCACGGCGATCGCCACATAGGCATAGCTTGTGAACATCCGCGGCGGGAACCAGCCGAGCAGCACGTCCCTTATGACGCCGCCGCCGAGCGCCGTTATGACTGCGAGAAACAGCACGCCGAAGAGATCGGCTCCTCTCTCCATCGCGGCCATCGCGCCGCAGATACCGAAGGCGATAACGCCTATGACTTCTAACCAGAACATTTCGGGATACCGGAAGCTCCTCTTAAATATTGAACCTGAAGTTGGTGATGTCCCCGTCCTGCATGACATAGTCCTTGCCCTCAAGGCGGAGCAGCCCCTTCTCCTTTGCCGCGGCCATGCTTCCGCAGGCCTTGAGATCGTCAAAGGCAACTATCTCGGCGCGGATGAAGCCGCGCTCTATATCGCTGTGGACCTTGCCGGCGGCCTTCGGGGCCTTCGTGCCGCGCGTGATGGTCCATGCGTGGACATCGTCCTCACCGGCGGTGAGGAATGAGATATAGCCCAGCAGGTCATAGGAGGTCTTGATAAGGCGGTCAAGCCCCGTCTCGGTCAGGCCGAGGTCGGCCATGAACATTTCGGCCTCGTCGGGCTCCATACCGGCGATGTCCTCCTCGAACTTTGCTGCGACCGGCAGCACCGCTGCGCCCTGCTCGTCCGCTATCTTCTTGAGAGCGGCGAAGTTTGCGTTGGTGTCGAGGTTCATCATGCCGTCCTCGTCGAGGTTCGCGGCATAGATCACGGGCTTTACGGTCAGCAGACCGCCGTCAACAAGAATGTCGCTGTCCTCATCGGTGAACTCAAAGCTGCGCGCGGGCTTCTCATCGGTGAGGTGAGCAATAAGCGCTTCGCACATTTCGCACTCGCGCTTATACTTCTTGTCTCCGCTCTTTGCGTTCTTCTTCGCGCGCTCAAGACGACGCTCGACGATCTCGATATCCGCAAGGATCAGCTCAAGGTCAAAGGCCTCGGCGTCGCGCTTCGCGTCGGCAGGTTCGAGGAATATCTCGTCGTTATCAAAGCAGCGCACAACGTGTACCAGCGCGTCGGTCTGGCGGATGGCCTGAAAGACCTCGTTGCTCTTGCCGGTACCGACGTTCACGCCCGCAACGTCGACGAATTCTATCGTCGCCGGGGTGTACTTCTTCGGGTGGTAGTAGTCCGCGAGCCAGTCAAGGCGCTCGTCGGGAACCTTCGCCGTGCCGATGTTGGGCTTTGCCCCTGCCATCGCGTATGCGCTCGTCTCGGCTTTGGAGCCGGTGAGGGCGTTAAACAGAGTGGTCTTGCCGACGTTGGGCAGACCCGCTATGCCAAGCTTCATATATTCTGCATCTCCTTAAAGTCTTCTATATAACACATTGATTATAGCAGATGCCGTCCCTACTCTCAAGCCGTTTTCGCAAAAATGTTTGACCGCGCTGTCATCAGACAGCGCGGTCGATCCATTCCTTTACCATACCGGCCTTTGCATCTCTGCCCATGAGGCGGTAATACTCCGCCCAGCGCGCGGCAGAGTGCAGCGGGACATTCTCTCCGTTTACTATACGGGTCTCGGTAATGTCCTCCGGCAGCAGCGGGCACTCGTGATCCGTCCCGTCAAGGACTATAACAAAGCCCGCCATGAGGTCGACATCGACTCCATCAACCGTAAATTCGATGAAGTACCTTGTCTTATACTGCGCCGTGCCATTGCGCGGCTGTTCCTTGCCTATGCGGCAGATAGCCTGCTCCGCTCTTTCCGCGTCACACTCTGCAACCATGATGTCTATATCATGGAACTGCGTGACGATCCCGCGGAGATACAGCATCAGCGACGCGCCGATCGCCCATGTGATCTTCTCTTTGTTCAGTTCCCGCGCTATATCCGCCAGAACCATAAGCTTATGCTCGGTATCCGTCATATCCGCACTTCCTTTCGCTGCAAGTGTACCATCAGCTGTCCGGCTTTGCAACATCAATTGTTCTCCGCCGCAGCTTTGGGCGCGAACCTGCGCGAGGGCTTATAGTACATAAGCGCGATGAAGATCATGAGCGCGGTCGCCGCGAGGCTTATCGGGTAGACCATCATAACGGACTGGAAAGTCTGCAAGCTGGCAAAGACCGTCTTGACCCATACTATTCTTATCCCGCACACGCCGAGCATCGTCAGCACGGCCGGGGTCAGCGAGATGCCGAAGCCGCGCAGGTAGCCGGACATCGTGTTATACAGCAGGCTGAAGACATGCGCCAGAAGCACCAGCCTCATACGTGTGTAGCCGAGGGCAATGACCTCGGGGTCGTTATTGAAGAGTGCAAGCAGCGGATGCCCGAAATACAGGATGAGCGATATCGCAATGCCGAGCACAGCAAAGCCCTCCAGCATGGACAGCAGCAGCGTCTTTTTGCAGCGCTCAAGCTGTCCTGCGCCGTAGTTCTGGCCAACGAAGGTCGTGCAGGCCTGACTGAAGGAGTCGAGAATGTTGAAGGTGATGACCTCCATGTTCCATGCCGCGCTCGACGCCGCCATGACAGTGGTGCCGAGGCTGTTGATGGCCGACTGTATGACCATGTTCGATATCGAGAAAACTGCGCTCTGCACCCCGGCCGGCAGGCCGATACGCAGGATGTGCCGCAGGCTTCTCATGTTTATGCGCAGCTTGGACATATCAAGACGGATATAGTCATTCGCCTTTTTCAGGCGGAAGAACAGGATCACCGCGCTTATCGCGTTTGAGATGACCGTCGCGATCGCGACGCCGTCCACCGTCATGCCCAGTACGATGACGAAGAACAGGTTCAGTATAACATTGATGACGCCGGATATTGCGAGCGTCGCAAGCGGCACCTTTGTATCGCCGATGCTTCTGAATATTGCGGCCTCAAAGTTATAAAGCAGGATGACCGGCATACCTATCAGGTATATCCGCAGGTACAGCAGCGCAAGCGGCAGCACCTCATCCGGCACGCTCATCATGCGCAGCAGCGGCTCCGCCGCGAGCTCTCCTATAAGCGCTATCACAAAGCCGCCCAAGACGGCAAACAGCAGCGCCGTGTGTACCGCGCGCTGCGCAGCGTCAGTATCCTCGCGCCCGATCGCGCCCGCTATAACGACGTTCGCGCCGAGGGCAACGCCGGTGAAAAGGTTCACCACAAGACTCACGACCGAGCTGTTCGCACCCACCGCGGCGACTGCCGCCGTACGCGCTTCCCCGGCAAAGTTGCCGACGACCGCAAGGTCGGATGCATTGAACAGCTGCCCGAGTATCGCCGTTGCCGCGACAGGCAGTGCAAACAGCGGGATCTTGTTCCATATCGGGCCATGCAGCATATCTATGCCGCTCTTTTTCATTTCCATTCTTCTTTCCATACTTTTTTCACGAACCGGTAGTATATTACTCCGCATTTCATATGGCAAGCCCCGATCAGTGAACTTTTTATGAATTTATATTGTCAGTAAAATAACCGGTCGGAATGCAGAAAACACGGGTGCGGTAAAAACTACCGCGCCCGTGTGGCTTTATATATTATTCTTTGCTCTCTTCGCCGCTCGGCTCTGCCGGCTTATCCTCACCGGTGGTCTCGCTCTGCGTTTCGGGCTCTTCTTTCTTCTCCTCGGCGTAGCCGTCGGTCATGGATATCTTGCGCGCGGGGCGCTCGATGGTGGTGTCCTCCCTGACCTTGCGTGCCTCCTGCGGGGCAAGAGGCATGAACTCGCCATGCTCGAAGTAGTAATTGAACTCCTCGGCTTCCATCGTCTCATGTACCAGCAGGTACTCAGCGATGGCGCGCAGCTGGTCGGCATGCTCGGTAAGGATGCGCTCGCACTCGGCGGCGGCCTTATCGAAGATCGCCTTGACCTCCTCATCGATGATACCGGCGGTCTCCTCGGAATAGCTCTTAGTCTGGCCGAAGTCGCGGCCGATGAAGATGGAGTGGCCGGAGCTGTCGAAGGATATGGGGCCGAGCCTGTCGCTCATGCCGTAGCGGGTGACCATGTCGCGCGCGATGGACGTGGCCTGATGGATGTCCCCGGAAGCGCCGGTGGAGATATCGTCAAGGAACAGCTTCTCAGCCATTCTTCCGCCGAGAGCCATGACGATGTTCTCGAACATCTCGGACTGGGACTTGAAGTTTTCAAGATCCTCCTGCGGGCGCATCAGCGTAAAGCCGCCTGCCATGCCGCGCGGGATGATGGTGATATAGTGTACCGGGTCGACGTGCGGCAGATAATGAGCCGCGACGGCGTGGCCGGATTCGTGGTAAGCGGTGAGGCGTCTCGCCTTCTCGCTCATCTTGCGGCTCTTCTTCTCCGGACCCATCTGCACCTTGAGTATGGCCTCGTCCACGTCCTCCATGTTGATGAAGCGGTGGCGGCGGCGCACTGCGAGCAGTGCCGCCTCGTTCATAAGGTTCTCAAGATCGGCGCCCGCAAAGCCGGGAGTGCCCTTGGCGATGGAATTGAGGTCGACATCCTCCGCAAGCTGCTTGTCTTTGGCGTGGATCTTCAGTATCGCCTCGCGCCCGCGGATATCGGGCAGGCCGACATATACCTGACGGTCAAAGCGGCCGGGACGCAGCAGCGCGTTATCAAGGATATCCGCTCGGTTCGTCGCCGCCATGACTATGACGCCCTCGTTGCTGCCGAAGCCGTCCATCTCAACGAGCAGCTGGTTGAGCGTCTGCTCGCGCTCATCGTGTCCGCCGCCGAGACCGCTGCCTCTCTGGCGGCCGACAGCGTCGATCTCATCGATGAAGATGATTGCCGGGGCGACCTTCTTTGCCTGCTCAAACAGGTCGCGCACACGGCCTGCGCCGACGCCGACATAGAGTTCGACAAAGTCAGAGCCCGAAATAGACAGGAACTGCACACCGGCTTCGCCCGCGACAGCCTTTGCAAGCAGGGTCTTACCGGTTCCCGGAGGCCCGACGAGCAGCACACCCTTGGGTATGCGCGCGCCCATCGCGGTATAGGCCTTGGGGTTCTTGAGGAAGTCGACGATCTCGGACAGCTCTTCCTTCTCCTCGTCGCAGCCCGCGACATCGGCAAAGGTCTTCTTGTTCTTCTCATCGCTGCCGAGGCGGGTGCGCGCCTTGGAGAACTTGGCGATACCGCCCGCTCCGCCGCCGGCCTTGTTCATCATCACGTACCACAGCGCCATCACGCCGACCATGACGAGCACATAGGGTATCATGCTCGCCCACCACGGCGCGACGAAGCCTTCGTCATAGTCATATTCTTCAAGGACGCCGGACTCATACTGGGTCTTTATGATGTCCTTGAAGTCCTCATAGAACACGCCGAAGCTGTAGAGGTCGTACTTCATTTCCTCCGTGGGAGCTATGGCGTCGCCAGTCCTGACCTCAAGGATAATGGTGCTGCCCTCGGTCCTGAACGACTGCACCTTTTCCTCAGTGAAGAGATCGACGAGGTCGGAATAGTTCTTTATCTTGTTGGTGTCCTTCTCCCCGGTCATGGTGAAGATCACGGCCATCATTATCACGATGAGCAGCACGTAAAATCCCAGATCCCGGGCGCGGTTGCGGTTAGGTTTCAAGTATATGTCACATCCTTCTTATACGATGGAGAATACGATATAAATGCTCAGGAGTATATCTCCGGCTTGAGCACGCCGATATACGGCAGGTTGCGGTAGCGCTCGTTATAGTCGAGCCCGTAGCCGACGACGAAAGCGTCCGGCACCTCAAAGCAGGAGTAATCGGCATAGACATCCGCCTTGCGTCTGGCGGGCTTATCCATAAGTGTGACGATGGATATCGACGCTGGCTTTCTGACCATAAGGTAGTTCTTGAGGTAGCTGAGAGTGACGCCGGAGTCGAGGATATCCTCAACGATGATGAGGTGACGCCCCTCGATGTCCTCGCTCAGATCCTTGTTTATTTTGACAGCGCCGGTGGAGCTTGTGCCGCTGTAGGACGAGACGGCCATGAAGTCCATCGAGCACTGTATGTCCACATAGCGCATGAGATCGGCCATGAAAATAAAGCAGCCCTTGAGCACGCCCACGAATATCGGGTCCTTGCCCGCAAAGTCGCGGCTTATCTTCGCGCCGGCCTCGGCCACGCGCGCCTTGATCTCATCCTCACCGATCAGAATTTTTTCAATATCCTCGTGCATTGAATGTGTCTCCCGTTTTTCTCTTTTCTATTTGTCCAATGCCGCTTTGCGGCTTGAGCTTAAATTTCGCTGAAGCTTATCTTCAGCACCCTGTCGCCCGCCTTTGGGGCGGCGCGCTCGTCAACGGCGATGCCGCAGACGGCAAGTATCCCTTTATCGTCCCGGATGACCGGGGCGGTGTCTCTCTGATGCTGGCTGAAGCCCGCTTCCATGAACAGGCTCTTCAGGCTCTTTGTACACCCGCGCCCCAGCGGCCTCATGCGGTCGCCCGGACGCCTTCCGGTGCAGATTACAGCAGAGTTAATATTCTCATATTTGATGTAATAAGTCTTGAACAAGCCGTTAATTTCTTCCCTGTATTCGGTAAATTCCGCGCTCATGCGCAGCCCCGCTTCGGGCAGATCTGTCTCCGTGCCGGGGATCACCGCGCGCACCTTGAGCGTGACGCTCTCCTGCGCTTTGAGATACAGTCTCCCCTGATCGCACACGAGACGGCGCCCCGTGATATCAAGGCTCCGCAAGCCGGTACCCCGGCACAGCCTGAGGGCTGAGTCGGTCTGCTCCATCGAAAGCCCCGTGCCTAAAAGCTGCCGCAGAACGCGCGAGGCTATCGCCGGGTGCAGCGCAGAAAGCTCTTGCGCGGGAAGGCTCCCATCATGGAAGTTCTTCTCAACGAAGTCGGACGCGAGGGAAGAAAGGCAGTCCTCATCCCGTCCCAGGAGCTCCGCCGTGCGCCCTGCGGTGTCGGAGAGCGCGGGGTTTATCTGCCGCAGAACGGGCATGACTTTGTGACGGATAAGGTTGCGGCTATAGTCGTCGCTGAAGTTGGTGCTGTCCTCGATGTGCTCAATGCCGTTTTCGGCGAGGTACTGCTCTATCTGCGCACGGCTCACGCCCAGCAGCGGACGGATGATGTTCTCCCTCCGCACGGGAATGCCGCGCAGGCCGAGCGCACCGCTGCCGCGGGTGAGGTTGAAGATGAGCGTCTCGGCGTTATCGTCGGCATTGTGCGCCGTGGCGATAAGCCCGCAGCTATGTTCACGTGCAGTGCTTTGCAGGAACTCATAGCGCAGCCGCCGTGCCGCTTCCTCGGTACCGAGTCCATGCGCCGAGACATAGCCCGGCACGTCCCCGTGGCCGACGACGCACTCTATTCCATGCTCCGCGCACCAGCTTTCCACAAAGCGCGCGTCCCGCATGGATTCCTCGCCGCGGATGCCGTGTTCATAGTGCGCAGCGATAATGTCCGCGCCGCCTGAATAGAGCAGATGCAGCAGACACATCGAGTCCGCACCGCCGGACACCGAGCACAATATGCGCTCACCGGCAAAGGCGGACATGTCAAGCTTAATAGTCATCTTCGCGGCGCTTTTCTATCGAGCTGAAGCTTGTGTACTCAGGCAGCCATGACAGCTCGACCGTGCCGGTCTGACCTTTGCGGTTCTTGAGTATGATAGCCTCGGCAAGATTTGGGGTTTCGCTTTCCTTATTATAATAACCGTCGCGGTACAGGCCTATGACAACGTCCGCGTCCTGCTCGATAGCGCCGGACTCACGCAGGTCGGAAAGCATAGGCCGCTTATCCTGACGCGATTCGTTGGCACGTGACAGCTGCGACAGGCAGATGACCGGGACGTTCAGCTCCTTGGCCATGATCTTCAGCATACGGCTTATATCGCTGACCGCCTGAGTGCGGCTCTCGTTCGACCAGCTGTGCCCGCTGCCGGCGGACTGCATCAGCTGGAGGTAGTCAATGACCACAAGGTCGAGGTTCGGCACGCGGCGGCACTGGGCGTTCATGTCCGACACCGTGAGCGTCGGGTTATCATCGATGCGGATATCGGTCTGGCTGAGGGTCTGCGCGGCATCGGAAATATCGCGCCACTGCTGCTCGGTGAGCTGGCCTGTCAGCAGGTTCTGCGACGGTATCAGCGCCGCGCGCGACAGCAGTCTCATAACAAGCTGCTCTCGCGACATTTCGAGCGAGAAGATGGCGACGGTCTTGTGCTGGCTCATGGCAGCGGTGAGCGCCATGTTCAGCGCAATGCTCGTTTTACCCATACCGGGTCGGGCGGCCACAAGGATAAGCTCGGATTTATTGAGGCCGAGAGTCACCCGGTCAAGGTCGGGAAGGCCGGTCGAGATGCCGGGGATCTGGTTTCCGGAGGACGCGGCCTCGGACAGCTCATCAAACACGCTCTGCACAACCGAGGACACCGGCATAAGTCCGCCGACATTGCGTCCCTGACGCAGCGCGTATATGCGCCGCTCCGCGGCTTCGAGCATCGTCTCCGCTTCGCCGGAGCCCTCGTAGACCATGCTGTTTATCTCGTCCGCCGCTTCGCCGAGACGGCGCAGCAACGCGCGGTCGCGCACTATCGCGGCATACTCCATGACGTTTGCCGCCGTCGGCGTGACGCGCATGACTTCGGCGACGTACGCGTCGTTATTCTCCTGATACACGCCCCTGACCTTCATCTGGTCAAGCACTGTGACGGGGTCGATGGTCTGCCCGTAGGAGAACATGGCGTACATTGTCTCATAAATATCCCGGTTGAGCTTCACATAGAACTCATCCGGCTTCAGCTTTTCCAGCACCTCCGGGATGCACCGAGGGTCTATGAGCATCGAGCCTATGACCGCCTGCTCCGCCGGTGCGGAGTACGGTGTTTTTTTGCCCAGCAGTTCGTCCATTACCTGATTCCTCAGTCCGGCCTTGCGGCCTGATCTATTATCCCTCTACGACCAGAACGTTTATAGTTCCGCTGACCTCGTAGCCAAGCTTCGCCTTGACGCTGAAGCTGCCGAAGGTCTTTATCGGCTCGGCCTGAACGATCTTGTTCTTCTCGATGTCGATATCAAACTGCGCCTTGAGCGCGTCGCTTATTTCCTGAGAGGTGACTGCGCCGAAGAGCTTGCCGGCGTTGCCGGCCTTGGCCTTGATGATGACCTGCACGCCGCCGAGCTTCTTTGCGTTCTCCTCAGCCTGTGCCTTCTCCTTGGCGATCTGCGCGGCCTTGGCCTTTTCCTTGAGATTGAGCGCGTTTATGTTGTCAGCAGTCGCCTCGGAGGCAAGCTTGCGCGGGAGCAGGTAGTTTCTTGCGTAGCCGTCGGAGACTTCCTTCAGCTCGCCCTTCTTGCCCTGACCCTTGACGTCTTCATGAAAAATAACCTTCATTTTCTATTATCCCCTTTCAGGCAAAATAATCATCTATGGCGGCATATATTTTGCTTACCGCCTCTTTGAGGGTCTCGCCCTGCTGGAACTGCACCGCTGCGGCGCTTCTGTTGCCGCCGCCGCCGAGCTTTTCCATGATGAGCTGTACATTGAGTTCGCCTATCGAGCGCGCGGAGGCGAACACTCCGCCCTTGCCGTCTGGCGCGACGACGATAGACGCATCCACTCCGGAGACATTCAGCAGCTCGTCCGCCGCCTGTGCGGCGACTACGCGCTCCTGCGGTTCCTCCGGCGCGGCGACCGCGACCTTGCGGTAGAGCTTCGCGCTCTGGAGTATCTTATACTTTGCGACGGTGTCCTCCATGTCCGACTGGAACAGGCGCTTGACCGCCGCCGTGTCCGCGCCGTGACGGCGCAGCACCGCCGCCGCGTCAAAGGTGCGCTCGCCGGTGCGGATGGTGAAGCTCTTGGTATCGAGCACGATGCCGGACATCAGCGCCTCGGCCTCGCAGCGGAGCATATCTGTCGCTTCGGGAAGCTCCTGGATGATCTCGGTCATAAGCTCACACGCGGAAGACGCGTAGGGCTCGATAAAGCCGAGTGCGGCGTCATGTATATAGGTCGCGGCAACGCGGTGGTGATCTATAACCGCGACGCGCTTGCACAGGTTCAGAAGATCCGGGCACTCCACCTGCTCCGGGCGGTTCGTGTCCACAACGGCAAGGAGCGTGTGCGCATCGACCTTGGAGGGTGCTTCCTGCGGGGTAAGGAATATGTCCTTATACTCCGGCTCGCGGCGTACCATATCTATAAGCGGGGTCGCGGCGCAGTGCTTCGTGTCCGCAACTATGGAGGCGTGTACGCCGAGCTGCCGCGCAAGGCAGCATACGCCGACCGCCGCGCCGATGCTGTCCAGATCGCCGAAGCGGTGACCCATGACGAGCACCTTGGAGGAGTCCTTTATAAGCTCGGAGAAGGCGTTTGCCATAACGCGGGACTTGACCTTGGTGCGCTTTTCTATCTCGAAGCCGCGGCCGCCGTAGAACTCGAAGCTCATCTTGTTCTTGATAACGGTCTGGTCGCCGCCGCGGGAGAGCGCAAGCTCCCCTGCCATGTCCGCAAACTGGAGCGCCTCGCCGAAGGTGTCCGCATCCGCGCCAAGGCCAATGCTTATGGACGCGGCAATGCCGCTGGGGCTTTCGACCTCGTGCATCTCCTCGGTGATCTTGAACTTGCCGGCCTTGAGCCACTCAAGGTCCCGCCGCTCCATCAGGACAATGTACCTGTCGCGGTCATAGCGGCGCAGGATGCCGTCAAAGGACGCGCACCACTGGCCGAGCTTGTCCTCCACCGCGTCGCGTATATCGTTCTTTATACGCTCCGGCTGGTTCTTGGTAAGCTCCTCAAGGTTATCGATGATGACGACGCCCGCGATCGGGCGGCTGTTCTCATACTCGATGCGGATGTTGTCATAGTCCGTGACGTCCACCCAGTAGGTTATGCCCATGAACGGGCTTTTCTCCTTATCCTTATCGGAGCGGATGATGTTGCCGTGCAGCTGATATTTCCGGCCGCCTACCTCAAGCAGCGTCGGGTACCGGGTCTTGCCCTCGAGCAGCCACTTACCCGAGAACTGCGGCACAAGCTCCGTCAGGTTCGCGTCGAGCCGCGTACCGGTCTCGCCGCACATTTTGAAGAACATTTCGTTGCCCCAGATAATGCGCGAATCGTCCAGCCCGAACACCGCGATCGGCAGCGGAAAATTCGTCAGCGTGCTGCTCTTGGCGTTCTCCGTCTCGTAGGTCACGGATTCGATATACGCCCTGAGCTGTTTCTCTCTTCTGCGCTTTGACAGGAAGAAGAAGATCATGAGCAGCAGAATGGCTCCGCCCTCTATAGCCGCAAGCGTGTACATGCCGTACCACAGCGTTGCGGCGGCAAATGCGACAAGCAGGATCAGCGGCAGCTTGCCGGGTTCGGCAAGACGCCTGAGATTCTTGTTCAAGCCGCGCACCTCCTCTTTAAGATGTCTCTCTATCTTCTTTGGCTATCCGTATGGGATAAATTTCCATAGTAATCCACGATACGATATTTTATTATATCAAATCCGTCCCCCGTTTACAACAAATAATTTGCGTCCGTTCACAGATAATAAGCATAAAGCAAAAGTCAGGTGAAGGGGGCATCATTATAAAAGCTGTTATCATGGCAGGCGGCATGGGCACACGGCTCAGGAGCATCACCGGCGACACACCGAAGCCGATGGTGCCGCTGCTCGGCCGGCCGATGATGGAGCACATAATCATCCTCCTGCGTGAGCAGGGCTTTACGGATATCTGCGCGGCGGTGAGGTACCGCGCGGGCGATATCATGGGCTACTTCGGCGACGGCAGCCGCTTCGGCGTAAGGCTTCAGTACCGCGTGGAGGACCGCGCACTCGGCACCGCCGGGGGCGTGAAGAACTGCCGGGACTTTTACGGCGACGAGGATTTCCTTGTCATAAGCGGGGACGCCGCCTGTGACTTCGAGCTGCGCACGCTTATGGACGCGCACCGCAGGAGCGGCGCGGACGCGACTATCGCGCTCTATCGCAGCCGTGAGCCGCTGCGATACGGTCTCGCCGTCACGGACCACGACGGGCTCGTGCGCTCGTTCATCGAAAAGCCAGACTGGCGCCGCGTCGTCACCGATCTTGTGAATACCGGGATATATGTGCTCTCTCCGCGCGTGATGGAGCTTGTGCCGGACAGTGCGGAGTATGACTTCGGCAAGCAGCTTTTCCCGCGGCTCCTTGAGAGCGGCAGAACAGTCCTCGGCGTACCGATGGACGGTTACTGGTGCGACGTCGGCACTCCCCTGTCCTATTACCGCTGCTGTGTCGACGCGCTCGAGGGGCGGCTTCGCCTTGACCTGCCTGAGCAGTTCCGTCCCGGCAGCGCGCCCGCGGCAGAGGACGCGCCCGAGGACGTGGACTACTTAGAGGAGTGCCCCTGTGAAAGCCGCGCGGAGCTCATGGGCGCGCTGTCCGAGCTGATGCTCGACATGGGCGCGGACTACTCCGACGGTCTGCGCCTGCGCACGGAGCGCTATTCGCTGCACATCCGCCCCTGTGCCGGCCGCTCCGCCGTCAGGATCGGCGTGCGCGCGGACGATGCGGAGTTTGCAAAGGAGCTTGCTCTCTCGGCAAAAGCGCTCGCCCAGGCACTTAAGTTATGAAAAATGGCTGTCATTGTCGGCCGGGTTCTGCACCTTGCTTTGACGATCACACATCAGGCCGTGGAAAAATAATGTACGGCTGTCATCGTTCAATACAGGTGACATAGGCCGCGGATGCATCATATACTGCTCTGAGGGAGACCTCAATCTTTCTTTCGGAGGATAGTCATGCAGGATAACGACCTCTACTCCACCAAGATATATCAAAACGGCTGCAACGGCAGCGGAAGCTGCGGGTGCGGATGTGGCTGCGGATGCGGCTGCAACGTCGGCCCGGCAGGTCCTATCGGGCCTCAGGGGCCGATAGGACCGCAAGGCCCCATAGGCCCCCAGGGGCCTGCGGGTGCCGCCGGGGCAACAGGCCCACAGGGTCCGGCAGGCGCTACAGGTGCAACTGGCGCGACTGAGACACGGCAGTAAGGGAAAGTTAGCAAATTGCGCAAAAAGTTATTAAATAGCGTAAAATCATTAAATTTAGGTCAAAAATCATCAAAATAATCACGCTACATAAAAGAGCTGCTTTGAAATTCAAAACAGCTCTTTGAAAACTTTTGATGCGTTTTCGAGCAAATCTTCCCTATTGCTGTTGCAGGCCGTCTACACGGCAATGCAAATAGCCTACACGGTAATAAGGGAATATCAGCAAAATCGGTGGTTATTTGCGGGAAAATTACTCTGTGGAGGATTCGCTTACTTCAGACAGCTCTATGAACTCCGCCGTGGCGTACTCGGTGAGCAGTGTTTCCGGAAAAAGTGTCAATTTTGTACTGCGATTCTCTTGGAAAAATGTCAACGCAAGGGTATAATATCCATGAGGAACAAATAATGATGCCTTTGCCTGAGCAAGGGGCTCAAGCAGCCGCAGTGCGTGTTCCGGTCGCTTCACAGGCCTCTCCTATTCGCTATCCTTTTTTCTTATCTGTCTCTCATCATTGTAACTCCTACAGCCGCTTATAGTTCCGCAGCTAAACCACCTTGATTACACGCCGAAAAAATGTTACACTATATAAGCGAGGTGGATACACATGCTCAATTTATATGTGTTTGATTCAAACTTAGCAAAGATACCCGCATTCGTCCGAGAAGCATCCGAGACAGATCTTACAGCCACATCAAGTTGGCAGACTAATTGGACAAGCAAGTATGTAAAATCTCTGCCAAATAAAGTTGCTCTATGCAGAAGAGATGATGGTGAACTGCTTGGGTTGATGTCGTATGAGGCTGATGGAGGCTTGCTGGCAGTTGAGATTATCTATATTGAAAGCGCGGCTCATAGTAATGCAAATCTATTACGCGCAAGTGCCGGCCAGAAAAAGTATATAGGTATTGCTAAAGCTCTATTTGCGTATGCTATTAGTATCTCGAAAGAAGCAGGTTTTGATGGCGTGTTGGTTTTCAAGGCAAAAACGACAGAGCTGGTAGATTATTATATCCGCGAGTTTGGCGCGTGCCATGCAGGCTCGTATGATCCGTTCAGATTGATCATATGGGAAGATGCCGCTGAAACCATTTTGAATGAGTACAGAAAGGAGAACATCTAAATGTCGAAAATGAATTTTTCCGAGCTTGAAAAAATTGAAGACCTTGGTGCTGCGACGGGCTGGGTGTCTCCTCTATCGGCGGAGGATAAAGAGTTTATCAAATACTTCCGCTCGGTTTTTAAGAGATATAACATTAACCCGTCGAAGGCGACTCGGCTCGAATATGATTTTGTGACACGAGTAGCCGAAAGCGAGTTCTATCTCCATCAGGCCAACGCATAGCCTTATTCTTTGAATATAGCGGCATAAATTTTGACCCTATGGCAGCAAAAAAGCGGCCTTCTCAGTCTGCTATAAAAACGGCATCAGTATAAACCGCCAAAACGGCTTTGTCCCAAACGCTAACCCATACGGGGAAATCACCGGGCAGCACAACGCAGTACAAGGCAGCAATGTGGTGAAGCAAAAGAGGGCTAAACAGTAGCTAACTGACGCAAAAGCAGCCTATTTAAGAACCGACCGTAGCTCATACCCCAGAGATCGTTGGTTCAAATTCTACCCCCGCGACCACCAACGTCCTGAAACCGTAAGACTTCAGGACGTTTTCTGCGCTTATGCCACTTAAAAGTTCAGCCTGCTTTCGCTAAAATCGTGCTGACCCAAATGGTACTGTCAAGAATTATGCGCAAATTTGGAATCTGGAAACACTTCTCCCACTGCTTCCAGCATTCCCATGCACTCGTCACCGACAATGAGTTTCACTCCGTCCAAGTCGCGTCCACGGAGCCAATGGAAGGAGTTGACCCAACTGGCCTTATCCTCTTTCATTCCTTCAGCAGCTCCTAAAACCTCTCGGAAACCGTCTTTATTCACGGCGATGCAGATAGCCTACGCGGTAATAAGGGAATATCAGCAAAATCGGTGGTTATTTGCGGGAAAATTACTCTGTGGGGATTTGCTTACTTCATACAGCTCTATGAACTCCGCCGTGACGTACTCGGCAATCTTGATAGAATGGTACGGTCACTCTGAGTCTGCGAAAGCAGGATCATAAAAATGGAATACTTTTTTATTTTTTCACGCTCCTTTTGCACATGAAAAAAGCCGCCTGTATTTCTACAAGCGGTTCAATGATTTGTCATTTATTCATCTGTTGTACTGTCTTCAAACAAAATCCGCATATAATCGCGGCGGGCGTAGAGAATACGGTCAATAAAAACTTCACTGCCGTAAGCACGGTAGAAGCTAACGTAATTGCCGCTTACAATAAAGCGATAATCGCTCTCTATATCCGCAATCGAAGATAGTGAAGCCCCAGCCTGAGCGTGGTTCTGTAAGATGCGTAGGCTCTTTGTAATTCGACTTACGGTTGCCAATGCTGCGGACGGGTTCAGTAACTCTTCCTCAATATAGGCTTTGATTTCTAAAAGATCATTTTGGGCTTCTTCGGATAAATGCAAATTATTCATTGGCAATCCCAAGGTTCTTCTCCACGGCTTCCAATGTCAGCCAGCCTTTCTCTTCGCCAAATTTTCGACCTTTTGCAAGTTCATTCATCAGCCGGAGGGTTGCCTGTATCTTTTCAAAGTCCTGCATATCGAGAATTGCATATCTGCCGCGCCCGTTCTTTGTCAGAAAAACCGGAGCACCAACAGCCACATCATGCAGCACATCGCTGTAATTTCGCAGATCGGAAATGGGTTTGATATTTGGCATATTGCTCAACTCCCTTCACTCATAGTATACCCCAATCTGCTGTAAAATTCAACTGCAGTTTTTACATCGCATGAATTTTCATGATTTTCAATTAAAGCAGCATATAAGAAAAGCGTCCCATTTCCTGCATAAAATTGGGACGCTTTCAGATGTTGCTCCTTTACATACAGCACCCGATTCTGGCTGCTATAATTTTTACCCTAATTCCTTCATATAAAAATAACAGTTCATATTCCCAGCAAAAAATACTTCTCACGGTGAGAAGTATTTTTTCATGCTTTCAGTTCTGCAAAGAGTTTATCCAAATCGTCGTACCCTTTTGGGGGGCGAATTATATCTAGGGAATTTTTTACTCAAATGCGATTGAAAATGTTCCCTAGGTCAAAACGTCTTCACGCATTTTTCTTTCATGAAAAGAAAAACGTCACTGCTCCTGTCCTCGTAATAGGCTACAAGAAGCTGCTTAAATTCCGGAACCTCTTTTTCCGGAATAATCAGCATTCCTCCACCTTGCGAAATGAGATAATGGTTCGCAAAAATCACCGAAGCGCGTTTGTTTCCGTCATTGAAAATCTGCGTTTTCATACAGTAGAGGCACAGTCGAATGGCCTTTTCGTCGGCAGCCAAGTCACATTTTAGAATGTCCTCAAGGTGTTCTTTGATTACCGTCTCGATCGGTATGGGCGGGACATAGCTGGAACCGCCTATTGTTACCGGAATGCCGCGGATTCGGCCGCCGTCTTGAAAGAAGCCCTCATTGACCAGCTTCGCAATGTGACACAGGATAGAATAGTCGGTGGGGTATGTGATCACATCACGGTCAAGAATAAATTCCCATGCGTGTTTCAAATTCAGTATCTTCTGCACGTCTGTTGCAGTCATGCCGTTGACAATGCCGTTGTCAATGATGTCCTCCGTTTGAGGAAAACTGGTAGCGACACCTTCCAAAACTGCCTGATCGTAGATATTGGATTTCATGTTGGCGCGGGCAAAATCAAGGTTCAACTGTACGCGGGGTGAAATCTCCTGATCCGTGTATCCGAGCTGTGCCAATTCCTTATCCAAACGGCGAATGTTCTTCCGGTACTCTTTTGCATCGCGAGCATTGCGCAGCAGCAGTTGGTACAGAGTATCAGAGTACACATCCACATAGGTAGAACTTAATCTCGACCCAATGCGCTTGCGAACATACAGATACTTCTTGTTGCCATCTTCCTTGATTTCCGGTGTTCCATCGTATGGCAGCAGATTCAATCGTGCTTGGTAGTCTGCCTTTTGATGAAGCAGTTCCTGAATCTGCGGATAGTTATTGTTCATACAGCACCTCCTAGGGAACTTTTGCCTCACATATTATAGTATAAAGTTCCCTAGTTTGCAATCCCGATCCGTTCGCCCTTTTTCAGTTCCATCAGTCCCCGCACGACCCGATTTGCCGCTCACACATTATTATACAGAAAAGTAATGTGCGAACGTCAGGAATGTGCTATCTTTTAATGCCTTGCTGAATCAGGCTATACTTTAATCCACTCAAAAATATATATTGCTAAATTCAACCTTACACACTCCATCCTCAATCCAAAATGCGTAATCCGTCCAGAAGGGCATATCATTCCACAGCTCCCCTTTTAGCATGAATAAGCGTGAACCCGGCAACGGAATCTGTATATGTTTGTTTTCGGCAACAGCTATCTTTTGAAAACAGTGCACTTGGACTTGATATAGTGCTGCTAATGCGTGTAACGTGTTTTCCAAATTTGCATACTTGAAAACATCTTTTTTCTCATCATCTCCAAAGCTTTCAACACCTACTCTATTATGTTTAACTGCGGTATATACTTGCCACCATAGAGGAGTGTTCTTCATTAATACTCGCCAAGGGAATAATGAGAATTCTTCGTTTTCTCTGACTACCACATAGGAGTTAAAGAAAGAAGGTTCACTTTCTTCTATAAATAATATATGCTTATCCATGCGTCTTCCATTGTATTTCGCGTTGATTTCTTTGCAAAAGCTCTTAATTGCTACATCAACCTCACTTCCGATGCTGAGCAGCAGTTTTTGGTAAGCAGGCGAATATGTCTTATAATTGTCTTCAGAAACAGTTACATATTGTGTGGATATAAGAAACTCTCTTTCGAGCGCCACATATTGCCTCCAAAACAAATTAGTAAAACTTTCTGTGTTCATAACTCCACCTCACTTCATGCAAAAATGGATGCCCCTTTTCAGATGTGTTTTTATTATAAATTAAGCTTGCTTGTTTTGCAACAAGCGTTGTTAATACATATGTGGAATAATATATCTTCAAAAAACACTTCTCACCATGAGAAGTGTTTTTTCATGCGCCCGGTGGGGCGCTTTTTTATTGCCCTGAACAAGGAAGGAGGCAGCGATGTATTTCACAGATGGCAAAAGACAGGCATTTGAGAAGCTGATGATAAGCAAGCCGGGTTTTGATCACTATGACACGGGCATAGACGGTGAATACCCGGAGTGCAAATCATGTGAGTTTCACAGGCCTCATTGGGATGGGCGGTCATGCGTGTATGAGCAGTGCCCATACTTGAGCGGCCGCACGGCAAAGGAGGTGATGCCGCCCGAAAAGTGACACTCCAGTAAACAGCAAATCTAAGGAACAGGAGGTTTTATGTCGAGAATAAAAACCATGTGGTGCAGGCAGCTTTTGATGCTGGTCTGCGCCATTGTCATTTTCAGCGTATTTTTCACCGCACACGCCTTCGCAGACTACGTCAATGTAACGACCGGCACGAGCTATTCGTACTTCCAGACCTTCTCCAGCAGCGGTGTATGGACAGGTGTCGGGACTCCAACGCACACAATAGTCCAGACCGGAGCCCCGGCCTACTGTCTGCAAACAGAGTATACTTCCCCAAGCGGCGGAGGCTACACAACAACCGACCCGTGGTACTACTACGACGCTGCTACTATCTATGGGCTGCAAGCCATCCTTGAACACGGCTATCCCAACGATGACGGCGGCTATTCCGAAGAAGAAGCACGCTATGCGACCGCAAACGCTATTCGCTTCTGGCTTGCCGAACGCGGAGCGCAGGGAGTACCGGCGTGGATGAACCTCACGCTGTACAGGCAGTTTTTCAGGGCAGTGCCGGGATATGAAGAACTTTTCGACTGGTGCTTGTACTTGCTCGACTGCGCGAGAAATCAGGAAGTGTACGAACACGCAGTTTCATTTTCAAGCCTCAACCTTGTTGAAGACGGCGACTATTACACCGGCACTACTACCGTAACGCTCATAAACTGTGGAGGCGGCTACACGATAGACAAAAGCGGGCTCCCGGAGGGTGCAATAGTTGACGGCTATACCGGCGACACCGGGGATGTGCTCACGATCCGAATCCCGACGAGGTATGCCGGAGCAAGCTATACTCTTTCAGCAACGGGTATAGACAACCAGACCGAGGCCAGCCTGATCTACTACGCCCCGGACAACTGGAACGAGCAGCGCGTAGTCACGTATGTCTACAACATTGAGGTCAAAGCCGCAGCGGCTTCATTAGAGGTAAGTCTCCCAGACAAGCCAAAGGACGGGAAACTGACTATCCGTAAATATGACGCTGAGACCGGCGAGCCCATATCAGGAGTAAGCTTCGGCTACGGCGGCTCTTCCGGAGACCAGATCGCCGGAGCAATAACGGACAGCACCGGCACAGTCATTTTTACAGACATACCTGCCGGGGAGTATTTCTTTCAGGAGATTTCCGCCCCCGGCCTGTACGTTGTAGATACTACGCGGCGCACCTTTATCATAAGAGCCGGAGAAGAGCTGAGCTTTGACGTTTACAACACGCGAAAGACGGGCTCAATAACAGTCCGCAAGCAGGACGCATACGGAAACACGCTTACCGGAGCCGTGTTTGCGCTGGAACACTCAGAAGACGACGGCGCAACATGGAAAAAGATTGCGGAACAGACCTCTGCCGAAGACGGTGCTGCCGTGTTCAGCGATCTCAGCATAAGCGGCATTTACCGCGTAACAGAAACCAAGGCACCGGCGGGTCATATGCTGCAAGCCGGGATTTTGTTTGAGGGAAAGCTTGAAGGCTCTGACAGCTTTGACATCTGCTTCACCTCATGCGACTGCACCATTACTGCGCTGCCATTCACCGGGCAGTCCGGATTCATCTATATCCCTGCAATATTGCTCATGCTGTACATGGGCTTTTTCATCGCCTATAAACCGAAAAGGAGAAACCTGAATGAAAACTATTAAAAAAGTACTCGCACTTATTCTTGCGGTCACGGCGCTGTTTTGTCTGCCTGTACAGGCAAGCGCGCTGGAGGCCTCGCCGACGATAGACTACAGCAAAACGGGCTCGCTCTCCGTATATAAGTATGACCTTACGAAAGCCGAGGCTGACGGAGCTTGGGACACCAACGCCTATGTTTCCACCGGATTATACGATCAGAGCGTCATAGACAAGATGGCAAACTACGCCGTACCCGGTGTTGAGTTTACATGCCTGCGCGTGGCGGATATCGCACTGCACACAGAGCATGATGACAGCGGGAGTAAAATCATTACCCTTTACGGATTTGCGGACAATGAGAGTTCAAATACCGTTCTCGCAGCGATCGGTCTCAGCGCGTCAGAAGCGTATTCCAGTGAAAACGGAGTATTCTATTTCACTTCCGACAGCATAAACTCCGCGCTTGCGGCAGCTCTTGCCGCGAACTCTACAGTAGTGAAGACCGCGCTTGAGAGCCACATCAAAAGCGCGGGCGGCACAGCAATGAGCGTGACGGACGAATACGGACACAGTTCAGTAGACGGGCTGGAGCTTGGGCTTTATCTTATCGTCGAAACACTTGTGCCTGAGAATGTGACCAGCACCTGCAATCCGTTCCTTATTTCGTTGCCCATGACAACGCTTGACGGCAGCAGTTGGAATTACGATATAACTGTTTATCCCAAAAACAAGACCGGCTACCCGACACTTGAAAAAACAGTACGTGAATCCGCTTCAGACACCGGCAAGAATCACGGCAGCACAATTGACATCACAGACGGCTATGCGCACAGCGCCAGCGCTTCGACCGGCGATATTGTGGAATACCAGTTTGTTTCTACCTTGCCTACCATCACTTCTCCGGCAAGTAATCTGAGCTGCTATACCTTTGTGGATAATCTCCTGCGCGGCATTACATATAACCGCGACGATGTAGTTATATATTTCTACAAGGATAAGGAATGCACGGAGCTTATAGACACTTGGAACATGAACAGCGGCAAATTTACCGTAAGCTATTCTGAGCAGTCTTCCGGGCAGCAGATGACGGTCGAGATAACGGCAAACGGTCTCAGCGAGATCAACAACAGCACGAAGGTATACAGCCACGAGAGCCTTTACCGCGGCTACTCCGACTGTACCATGCGCGTGTGCTATTCCTGCACTATCAGTTCTGACGCAAGCTTTATTTATGGGGACAGCGGCAACACCAACAGCGTTACGCTGACTTGGAAGCGCACAAATTCCGAATACTATGACACGCTTACGGATGATGCGCATGTGTTCAGCTATGTCATAGACCTGCTTAAAAAGTTTTCCGACGGTGCCGGTAAGCTCAGTAATGTTAAATTCAAGCTGTATAACGATACTGACGGTTACTATGTTCAGGCCAAGCTTGTCGACGGCGTATATTACGTGACGGGGCACATCAAGGAAGAGTCACAGGCAACAGAATTTGTCCCTGCCTCTGACGGCCATATCGTAATAAAGGGGCTTGAGGATGACAGCTATATCGTCACGGAGCTTGCGACAGACACCGGCTACAATCTTCTGAAAGACAATGTCAAGATCGTCATATCCATGAGTGACGGCGCGGAGTGCGCACGCTGTCATAAGCCGCTGCTCACGGCATCGGCCAAGGTGAACAGCAAGAACGTGGACATGCTCGCTGATGGCAGCTCCGCAAGTGCGGTCGTTCCCCTCACAGTTGTAAATACCAAGGGCTTCACTCTCCCGAAAACCGGTTCATACGGTACATGGATGTTTACCGTTGGCGGCATCCTTGCAATGGGCATCGCCGTGATAATCATTCTCAGGATAAGCAAAAAGAAGCGCACATAAACAAACACGCGGGGAGGCTCAGGCCTCCCCAAACTTGTTAGGAGACAAAATGCAAAATAACAGGAAGGCAATAATTATGGCAGCAGTGTTATTTGTAATCGCTCTGCTTGTGACGGTATACCCGGTCATAAGCAACTATCTTTCAGAGAAAAACAAATCCGTGATTCGCACAGAGTATTTCAATGCCATAAATGAGCTCGACAATTCTGCAATAGAAGAGGCGCGGCATAAAGCGGAGAAGTATAACGCGATGCTTTCGACCGGAGTTTCACAAGCCTTTTCGGATGAGCAGCTTAATGAGGCTTTTGCCAGCTATGACGAGCTTCTGAATCTGAACGGCGACGGCACTATGGCCTATATAGAAATTCCGAGCCTCGGCATATATCTGCCTGTCGCTCACGGTACGGACGCCGCGACACTTGAAAATGCTGTCGGTCATGTTGTCGGCAGTTCACTGCCTGTTGGCGGTAAGGGAACCCATGCCGTACTTTCCGGCCACAGCGGTATGGCAAGTGAAAAAATGTTTTCAGACCTTGACCAGTTGAAGATTGGAGATATTTTCTTTATACACGTTCTGAATGAAACTCTCGCTTACGCTGTCGATGATATCAACACTGTGCTTCCGGAAGATACCTCGCAGCTTGCAATAGAACGTGACAAAGACCTTGTAACGCTTATCACCTGCACGCCTTTCGGTGTGAACACACATCGGCTTCTCGTGCGCGGCAGCCGCATAGATTATGATGCGCAGCCCCGCGCTGCGGACATTGAAGGCCTTGAACCTGAAGCTGCCGGTTCCACATGGGTAAATGAGTATATAAAGGGTATCGTCCTCGGCGTCATAATTCTCATTCTCGCCGTGATCGCTTACATGGTAATGCGGAGAGGTCAAAATGGGTAGACGGCTCTCGGTATGTTTTGCGTCAGCTTTGTTCTGCGTCGGGCTGCTCATTCTGCTGTACCCATACATAAACGGCGCAAGGCTTGAGCATAGGTCATCTTCGGCAGCAGAAAGCTTTATCTCTGCACATTCAGCAATAACAGTTCCACCGGAAGCAACGGCACGGCCAAATGCCGAGCTTTATAACGCCATGCAGGAATATAATCGGCATATATATGAGGAAAACCAGAGCGGCCTGTCAGACCCGTCAGCTTATGAGTCAGCGGCGATCGACTTGTCCGTATACGGTGTTGAGGATGGAATAGTAGCCGTGCTGACGATACCGGCGCTTGAGCTTGAAATGCCTGTATACCTCGGGGCGAGCTATGAAAACATGGCCGCGGGTGCCGCTGTCCTTGGGCAGACAAGTCTCCCGATAAGCGGCAGCAGCACAAACTGTGTAATAGCAGGACACCGGGGCTGGAACGGTGCAGCATACTTCCGCTATATAGACCTGCTTCAGCCGGGTGACGAGGTTCTTGTTACGAACTTGTGGGAGACGCTGAGCTATACTGTGTCCGAAATACAGGTCATAGACCCGAATGATGTGAAGAAGGTCTTCATTCAGGACGGTCGTGAGCTTTTAACGCTGCTGACCTGTCACCCCTATGCAAGCGGCGGTCAATACCGTTATCTTGTCATCTGCGAAAGGAGCGCGCCATGACCTTTGATTATTTTTATTGCAGTCAGGCTGACAGCTACTCGTTTTACCGCATTCCGCGGGTGCTCATAACGGGCGAGCATTTCAAAACGCTTTCCACTGATGCAAAGCTCTTATACAGTCTGCTGCTTGACCGCATGGGACTTTCGCTGAAAAACAAATGGCTCGACGATAAGGGACGGGTATACATCTACTACACCATCGACGAGATACAAAAGGATCTCTGCTGCGGTCATGTCAAGGCCGGTAAGCTGCTTGCGGAGCTTGACACAAAAAGCGGCATCGGTCTCATTGAGCGCATAAAGCAGGGGCAGGGTAAACCGACAAAAATCTACGTGAAATGGTTCGCCTCGGTGCATGAGGATGATCCTGCAAATTCCAGACCTACAAAAGATGTACTTCTGGAGAGTCCGGAAAAAGAGGTCAAGAGAGACGAAGCGTGTATTTCAAGACCTACGGATAACGGAGGTGCAGACCTACAGAAAACGGGTACAAATTATATTGATAACAGCCATACTGATTTCAGCTATACTTATTCATCCATCTATCCTTCGGACTATGAGGATTGTATGGAAGAGCTCAAGGAGCAGGTAGATTTCCAGCTCTTAGCAGAGAGCTATCCGAATGACGATCCTGGCAGCATCTTAGAGCTTATCTGTGATGTTCTGTACAGCACCGCTCCGACAATCAGAATCGGCAGAGAGAACTTGCCGACCGGAAAGGTGCAGGACAGGTTCCGAAAGCTGCAATTTGAGCATATAGCGTATGTGCTGGATTCCCTCAGAGAGACAACGACACGCATTATAAACATAAAAGCCTATCTTCTGCGGGCGCTTTATGACGCTCCGCTCACGATAGGCCATTTTTATTCCGCCGCGGTGAGGCATGATTTCGCATAAATACTTCTCACCGTGAGAAGAGTTTTTTTGAAAGGCAGAGGAGGTTAAAATGCCTGATAGTATACAGAAGCAGAATATACCGCTTAGTAAAATTCTGGACTTTCCCGGCTTGGCATTCGGGAAGTTTTCAGACAAGAGCCTTGGCGGTCTTGTGAGCAGTCTTCAATCCAAGGGCATTGAAGAACCGCTTATTGTGAGACAGGGAAAAGACGGCGAGTATGAGCTGATAGCGGGCTATCGCCGTAGGAGAGCCGGGGAGCTTGCAAAGCTCTCCGATGTTCCCGCCTATGTGGTCGAGTTGGACGATAAGCAGGCTAAGGAGTGCTACTGGTGGTCAAACAGCGGCTCTTCGGAGACGCTTGAAGCCTTTATAAAGCGCCTTAAAGAACGTGACGCTGAGCCTAAAAAAGAGGCTCCCACAGTACCGAAAAAGGAGAATAAGCCCGTTGAAAAATCTGACAGCTCCGCCGAAGATAAGGCTGAGAGCGCAGCACCCGCCGCTGCCGCTGCTGCTCCGTCCAAAGCTTCCGAGAACGAAAAGGCGGAAAAGAAGAAAGCCGCTGCCAAAAAGCCGGAGAAAGCGGCAGAGGAAAATCCGGTAAACACACCTGCCGGTACCGCTGCCGCAGGCCCGGCAGGTATGTCCATTTCCAAGGTTCTTGAAAACAAGCTTGATCCGCCGAGTGAGAAGGACATCAAGGCTTTGCCTGTGCCTAAAGACGGGGAAACATACTTTGTTGTTCTTCACCCCGGCTATCTGGAAAAATCCAAATTCAACAATTTTTCGGTTGACCGTGAGAGTGAGAATTACAAGGAGCTTGAAAAATCCATTGAGGCGAATGGGATCAAAGACCCTATCATAGCCCGCCCTAAAGAAGGCGGCGGCTATGAGATAATTTCTGGCCAGCGCAGACACGACATTGCAAGGCGGCTCAATTTCCCTGTTCCGACCATCGTTCAGCAGATGGATGACGACGATGCGAAAATACTCGTTGCCGACGGTAATCTGCATCGAGACAAGCTGTCGAGCTACGACCTGTCGCGAGCGCTCCGTATGAAAATGGACGCAATGAAGCATAAAAGCGGCAGACGCAAAAAGGGCGATATCGGCCCGAAGATAGACTCCAATGAGATTCTGGCACGTGAAATGGGCATGAGTTACGCGAAGTTCAACCGTATGCTGAGGTTGGCAGAGGCCGAAAAGGTCATATGCGACAAGGTAGACGACGGTACTATGCCGCTGTCCATTGCGTCGGCGATTTCTTTCCTCAAGCCCGAAAACCAGATAAGGGTCTCCGACCTGATGGACATAAACTACAAGGTGAGCACAGAACGCATTGAGCGTGTGAAAAAGGCTGAAAAGTCAGGGGCGCTCGATGATAACATGCTCAGGGATATTCTTGAAGATAAGGATATCGCTCCCAAAGTTGTCGAAGCCCCGGAGATACCCGCACCTTCACCTGTTGTATCAGCACCTGAGCAGACACAGCCTACAGAACCTGAGAGGCAGGAACCTGAAGCTTCGCCGAAAATAGTGCCTTTTACACCTGATGCACATATCCCCGACGCAGTAGAAATACACCCGCCGGTAACGGACACGCCCACGCCCAACAAAACACCGGAGGCAGCTAAATCAGCAGAGCCTGCCGATGATGTATTTAAGGGCGATCAGGAGCGGCCGCAGTATACGAAGGTCATCCTCGCCGGAGACAGACTGCGCAAATACTTCCCCGATGTGTCAATGACACCGCGGGAAATTGAAGACAGTGTGTATGATGCGCTTGAGGAGCGCCGACAGCGTCAGGAAAAGCAACGACAGAAGGACGATATCTTCAAACACACGGCGTCTAAGGCAAAATAAAACATCATTAAAATTAACGATATTTTTATTGATTTATTTGCCGACGTTGCATATAATAAGAGCAGGTAATGAATTCTGTTCACGGAGGTACAAGTACAATGAATGAAATGTCTGCTGTCGGGATAATGAAGTCCATAGTGCCTATCACCCGTTTCAATAAGGGCGAAGCAAACAGAATATTCGATGAGGTTCAGGCTTCCGGCACTAAGATAGTCGTGAAGAATAATAAACCTGCCTGTGTACTGCTGTCCCCTGCCCAGTATGAATCACTGATGGAGACTCTGTCCGATTATATTTTGCTTGAGGAAGCCGGGAAACGCGCTGCCGCAAATGATGATAATGACAACGTTTCTATGGAGGCCATGATGGAGCAGCTTGGCATAGCTGCTGATGAGCTGGCCGATGTAGATGTTGAGATTGAATGAGGGTCAAGCATGAAATGGACTGTCGAATTCATTAAAGAAGCGCAGAAAGATTTGAAGCGTCTTGACCCGTACAATCAAAAAATCATACTCAAGGCAATATCCAAGACCGCGGAGCGTCCCCTGCCGCCGCCTGACAGTATAGGAAGGCCGCTTGGAAATCACGCTTCGGCAAATCTGAGTGGGTTTTACAAAATAAAGATCCGCGACCTCGGCTACAGAGTTGTTTACAGTCTTGAGATCAAAGACGGCGTGATGAAAATAATAATCATCTCTGTACGGGCTGACGAAGAGGTGTACAAGGAAGTCGAAAAGCGTATTCAAAACATAGCCAAGAAAATGTAAATATCATTTGTGAAGCATCTGTACTCGGTACAGGTGCTTTTTCATTGTGGGCTGACGCGGTATATACTACTTGCGAAAATAAAATATGCCGCCCGTATTGGGCGGCATACTAATGATTCATTTCAAGCGTTCTAATTGCTCCACGCAGAACTGCTTCAAAATTGGAATATCGGTCACGGCTGTTTCCCAGATAATGTCCCTGCTCATACTTCCATAGCTATGAGCGACCAAATTACGCATACCTTTTATCGGCCCCCACTGAATTCTATTTGCAGTTTCGGTTCTATATTCCTGTGACAGCTTGCTTCCCAGTTCACCGATTTGGAGTATGCAGAAAGAAACCGATCTCTGATAATCTGCATCTTTATCAAATATCTCGAACGAATTCCCGTAACGGGCTATTGTCTTTTCAATCTCGACGCAATAATCCCTTATATGCTCAAGTCGTTGCGCATCAGGCGGCAGCATACAAACTCACCCTCTCATTTATAACATTTGCACGGAAGCTTGCTTCACTCGGCCGTTGTATCGGCTGCTCAAGGGAGCTGACAGTTATCAGGTCTATCGCTTTCCCCAAGGCCTCCTCCAGTTCGCAGTATACGGCGGCCAAGCCAATCAGACTTTTTATATCAGTTCCAGTCGTATCAATCAGCAGATCAATATCACTGGAATCAGCAGCGGTGCCTCTTGCATATGACCCAAACAGGTAAACCGCTCTGAGTCCGTATTTTCTGGCAACCGGGGTAACAGCTCTTTTTATCTCATCAATCGTATATACCATGAAGCACAGCTCCTTTCCCTGTTTTCTATACATATTCTACTATGATTATATCCAAAACGCAACCGTAATAAATGTTAAATAAGTTCAGCACACCTGCAAATATGCAAGTGTATTATTTTATTCTGACGAGGAGTTGATTTATGAACGTAGTTGTTGTAGAGCCGGGATACCTGCCATATGAAAAAGAAATCAACGGCCTTAGCGAAATGCAGGCCGTCGTCGGCGGGTATATCACGGCAACATATCCTTACGAAAACGAAGCTGTCTCGATCGTTGCAAATGATGAGGGGCTTCTGCTGAATCTGCCGTTTAATCGCAGTATCCCCGGAGGCTACGGCGGTATCTTTGGCACATTTTTCATCTGCGGTATCGAGGAAGACAGGTTTTGTTCACTCACACCGGAGCAAATTGAAAGATTCAAGCAAGAGTATAAATCCGCTGAAATACTGCTCGGCGCAAGCGGCAATGTACCTATAACGCTGAAAGTACAGGCAAAGCCGAAGCCATCGGCGGGAAAAGAGCATCATGCGCAGCCGGAACGCTGATACCGCCGAAAAGGTAAAGGCGTTGACAGATAAGCTTGAGACCGGCGTCAAAGCGGTATTCGAGAGCGAGCAATACAAAGCATACATGAAAGCTATGGCAAAATTTCACCGGTATAGCTTCAACAATGTTATGCTTATTCTTATGCAATGCCCAAATGCAACCGCCGTAGCGGGCTTCAACACTTGGAAAAGACAATTCGGCAGGACGGTCAAAAAGGGTGAATCCGGAATACAGATACTCGCGCCCGTCCCATACAAACGCATTGTTGAGAGTGTGAAGCTTGATCCCGTAACAAAAGCTCCCGTGCTCGACGCGAACGGCAAGCCCGTCACGGAAACTGAGTATGTCGTACAGCAAAGCTATAAAATAGCATACGTGTTCGATGTGAGCCAGACCGAGGGACGTGAGCTTCCGTCATACGGCGCGGAGGAGCTTACCGGCAATGTACAGAATTACGACTCGATGCTGAAGGCTATTACAGAGCTTGTACCCGTCCCGGTCGTATTCAGTGAACCGGACGGCAATGCCCGTGGCCGTTACGTCCACAGTGAGCAAAAAATATATCTCGACAGCGGCATGAGCCAGATCGATACCATATCTATTCTGATTCACGAAACAGCTCATGCCATTCTCCATGCGCTTCCGGTAAAGGACGGAGTTGTCGTTGGCAAGCCTGAGAAAAGCCGCCGTACACGTGAGGTTGAGGCTGAGAGCATTGCCTACATTGTCTGTCAGCACTTCGGAATTGAGACCGGCGACAGCGCGTTTGCCTACATATCCAAATGGAGCCGCGATAAAGAGCTTGAGGAGCTTAAAACGTCTCTTGACTGCATCAGCAGAACTTCCGCTGAAATGATAGACGCTATCGAAAGCTGTATGCCTGAAATGAGCAGGTCACAGGACAAGCCTGAAATGAGCGAAAAATACTTCTCACGGTGAGAAGTATTTTTATTTACATTCTGCGTATTGCTATTGTGCGTACAAATGAGTATAATATAGGTGTAAAAAGCTCTTGCACGAAAGGAGAACACCATGGCTAAAACTGCAAATTTGTATGCGCGTATCGAACCTGACGTGAAGGCTCAGGCAGAGGATATTCTTGCAGCACTGGGTATTCCCGTGTCAAATGCGATAAATATGTTCTATAAACAGATCATCTTGCAGCGCGGGATTCCGTTTGAGCTCAAGCTTCCTTCGCCGAATGTACCGGACATGAGCAAAATGACGCAGGAAGACCTTGACAGAGAGCTTGAAAAAGGCTGGCAGGATGTCCTTGCCGGACGGACTGTACCTGCTGAAAAGGTATTCTCCGAAGCTGCTCTTGATAAAACCGAATAACGCGGGGTAGAAAGACAGCGGCGCTCTGCGTCGCTGTCTTTGCAAGTATGTCATTTGTTAAACGCCAATGACTCTTGTTAGGCGGCAAAGCCCCTAAACCCCCACCACGAAATACTTCTCACCATGAGAAGTATTTTTTTATGCGAAAGGAGCGCGAACATTAGACAGAGAGAACATTTTATAGGCCTATGGCTGGATGACATGGAATACGCAGCACTCACTGAGCATTGCAAAAACAGCGGTCTCAGCACGAGCGCCGTTATCCGCAAATTGATCGTCGGCGTCCAAATCCGGCCGCGCCCGCCGGATACATACGCCGCCCTGCTGCGTGAGCTGTCGGCCATAGGCAATAATATAAACCAGCTTGCGTATTGGGCAAACGCCTACAAAGGCAGCACAAGAGCAGAAATACATGAGGCGACAGAGCTTGCCCGGAGCGCATGGCGCTTGGTAAAGGACAGTATATAGTGGCATATGACAAGATAATCGCCATTCACAGCCGTCTGGATAACCGCATCAGCTATGCACTGAACGGCGAGAAAACATCCTGCGGCGAGCGTATTTTGCAGACAGCAATCAACTGCTGTGCCGATTCTGCCTACAATGACATGCAGGCAACGAAAACCCGTTGGGGCAAGATGGACGGTATACTCGGCTATCACCTTATCCATTCGTATTCCCCCGGTGAGATAAGCCCGGAGCGCGCCCACGAGCTGGGCGTGGAATTTGCGCGTCGGCTTGTCGGTGGCAGGTTTGAGGTCGTGGTCGGTACACACACCGACCATGAGCACATCCATTGCCACATAATTTTTAACTCCGTTTCATTCGTTGACGGCAGCAGATTTCGGAGCGACTACGCCGCATACTATGGCAGCATACGCGGCTTGTCAAATGAGATAAGCCGTGAAAACGGGCTATCAGTCATCGAGCCGCACGGAAAGGGGAAGCACTACGTTGAATGGAACGCGGAGAAAAACGGCAAGCCGACAGTGCGCGGCCTAATACGGCAGGATATAGACACTGCTCTGAAACGCTCTTTCACTGTACAGAGCTTCTATGCGGAGCTTGAAAAACAGGGTTACACCGTAAAGCGAGGAACAAATGTGAAGCATACCGCCGTCCGGCCTCCGGGCGGCTCGCGCTTTATCCGGCTGGATAGTTTAGGTGCGGGCTATACAGACGAAGACATTCGCCGCCGATTGGAAACCGCGCGCAGCGGCACCGACGAAGCGGAGCGCCGGTCTCCCACAATTAAAAGGACTTATCATGTGCGCCGGTATGGCAAATGCAAGCGCCGTAAGCTGCATGGTTTTGAGGCCTTGTATGTGAGGTATATGTACATACTCGGTTTGCGCAGTGTGTCTAAGCGTCGAAAGCCCGTGTCATTCGACATTCGCAGAGAGGCCGCAAAACTGGACAGATACCGGCGTCAGTTTGCGCTGCTGCACAAATACCGAATTGAGAGTAACGCGGAGCTATCCATGCTTGAAAGCGCGTTGCAGTCAGATATTGACGCGCTCGTTATGCGGCGGCGGGAACTGTATTCCTTGAAGCGGCGCGGCAATGATGTAAGTGCGGAGCTTGAACGAATAAACCTTGCTCTCAGGCCATTGAGGCGGGAATTGCGGCTGTGCCGCCAAATTGAGGAGGATATGCCGCGTATACGCGAGCAGACAGACAGCGCTCTGCAACGCGAAAGTATTAAAACAAAAACGACTGAAAGGAGAACTGACCTATGGAAGTGAGCGGAGAGGTTGCCGATCTGCTGGTCAAGGAGGGACTACAGGTTGCCGAGGCTGCGGCAAAGCTTGCGGGCAAAGGCGCTGTAAATGCGGCAGCCCTGCTCGTCGCTTTGCTGAAAGGAAATTATAAAACAGTTGGGAAAGTAGGTGTTGAACGGCTCAACAAAGAAAACGCAGAGGCAGTCATTGTACCTATACGCGCTGAAGACCTTTCAAGGTTTGAAAAGCTCGCAAGGCAGTACGGCGCGCTTTATGCCGCTGTGCAGAGCAACGATGGTCACAGCGACGTTGTACATATAATATCTAATGTTAATTACTCCGCACAGCTTAACACTGTTTTACAGGTTATGGGCTATGAGGCACCGGAGAGGGGGCACGCAAACGAATCAAAAAAAGCGCAAGCCGCTCCACGCGAGAAATCCTATCAAGAGCGCAGGAGTGGCTTGACAGCATTGCAGACTGAGGAAAAGCCGTCCGTCAGAGATACCCTTGAGCGATTGAAAGCAGTTGCAGACAAGGCCGTGCCGCATCGCGAACGCGGAAAGGATAAAGTCAGGTGAATAACTCTTCTAAAGACAGCGCCTATATGTGGGCGCTGTTTTCTCTCGCCGTCATTTATTTTGCCTTGCTTTCTGCCAGCGTCTATGAGGACGGAATGACCGTTTTTGAGCTTTTCCGTCTCAGCGCAGACGCCAGCTTGAAGGACATACGCTGGACTTCGTATACTCTGCGTTTCGTGTTCATATTTCTGCTGCTGTATATCGGCGGCATTGCGATGTACTATTCGTCCCGGCATAACCGAAGACCGGGCATAGAACACGGCTCTGCCAAATGGGGCAGCGTACATGAGTTGAACCGAAAGTACAGCGATAAAGATGACAGCATGAATGTGATCTTGACGCAGCATCTCAAAATGAGCATGAACGGTAAACATCACATGCGAAATCTCCTGCAAATAGTTGTCGGCGGCAGCGGCGCGGGCAAGACCCGTTTTCTTGTCAAGCCAAATATAATGCTCGCCAACGCCAGCTTTATAGTCACCGACCCTAAGGGTGAAATCGCTCGCGCTTGTATTCCCCTGCTTATGCAGCGCGGCTATGTCATCAAGGTATTTGACCTTATAGACCCCGCGCGGTCAGATTCATATAATCCGTTTCACTGCATTCGCCGTGACAGCGATGTGTTCAAGCTTATAAATAATTTCATCCAGAACACTACGCCAAAGAATGCGCACCAGAACGACCCGTTCTGGGAAAAGTCCGAAACGGCGCTTGACGCGGCGTTGATGCTGTACTTGCTGCATGAAGCCCCACCGGAGGAACAGACGATGGAAATGATCCTTACCATGATAGAGTACGGCGCGGCGAAAGAGGATGACGACGATTATCAGTCCGCGCTCGATTTGTTGTTTGAGGCTTTGGAGGAAGAAAACCCGAACCACATAGCTCTGCGCCAATATCGTATTTTCAAACAGGCGGCGGGCAAAACCGCTAAAAGCATATTGGTTAGCGCCGCCGTGCGTCTCGCGGCCTTCACTCTGCCCGAGATACAGAACATCACGACCTTCGACGGCATGGAGCTTTCAAAGCTGGGTGAGCGCAAACAGGCTGTGTTCTGCATTATCCCCGACACCAACGACACCAGTCTGAATTTCCTTGTCGGTATGCTTTATACTCAGGCGTTTCAGGAGCTGTATTATCAGGCGGATAAAGTACACGGCGGAGCGCTGCCTGTCCCTGTCAGGCTAATGTTCGATGAGTTTGCAAACGTTGCGCTTCCGGACGGATACGCACGTTTGCAGGCGACAATGCGCTCAAGAAATATTATGTCAACCATTATTCTGCAAAACATAAGTCAGCTTAAAGCGCTGTTCAAGGACGATTGGGAGGGCATAATCGGCAATGCAGACAGCTTTGTGTACCTCGGCGGGAATGAGCAGAGCACCCACAAATATGTAAGCGAGCTGCTTGGCAAGGAGACGATCGAAGTCAACTCCAGCAGCCAGAGCAAGGGGCGCAGCGGTTCTTATTCGCAAAGCACACAGCAGACAGGCCGTGAGCTTATGACACCGGATGAAGTACGGCGTCTCGACAACCGGGACGCCATTGTGTTCATCCGCGGCGAGCTTCCGGTGATAGACCGGAAGTACGACATATTAAAGCATCCGAACATTGCGCTGACGTCGGACGGCGGCGCAGCGCCATATATTCACAGTCCGGTGTGTCTCTATGACATGAGAAAATTACTTAACGATATGGAGGAAGATTATGAAGAACAATAAAAGAATAAAGCGTATAATGTGCGTGTGGACATCCCTCGTGCTCTCGGCCACGATTTTCGTGACCTCGGCCTTTGCGACCGGGGGTGACCCGCTGACGGTAGTTAATAATTTCTCGGATTTCATTTTTTCCTGCATCAAAGCCGTCGGTATAATAATCCTCGGCTGGGGCATTGTGCAGGTCGGTATGTCCGTCCAGAGCCATGACGCCAGCCAGCGCTCACAGGGCTTCCTGTGCCTTCTCGGTGGGCTGATAATCGCGTTTTCAAAGGAAATACTTGCGGCTATAGGTGTAATGTAAAGAGTATGAAGACCGCGCTTCGCATTGAAGCGCGGTCTTTGCGGCATATTATTGCTCTCTAAATAGCCGCATAGTATAAGCCTCAAAGTAAGCACATGGAGGTGGCATGTTGAGTGACAATTGGGTAATAAAAAATCTTGAAAATGCTATTGGGACATGGAACGAAAAGCTCGCAGAGCTATGGCAGCTCATAACGCAGACGCCCGAAAGCTTCAAAGGCGGGCAGATTTGGAGTGTAATAACGGATATCAATACAGCACTTGTAGGCATAGGTTATGGCCTTCTTGTGCTGTTTTTTGCTATGAGTATATTCTCAGCCGCGGCATCGTTCAAGGAGCTTCAAAGGCCGGAATTTGCTCTCCGCCATTTTATTCGATTCTTTTTAGCTAAAATCGCCGTTGGTTACGGCATGGAAATAATGACCGCGATCTTTTCGATATGCGGCGGTGTGGCTGCCACGGTCATGGGCAGCATAGGCAGCGCGGTGACTGAGACCGCAGAGCTGCCGTCGGAAATCGTCAATGCAATTGAGGACGTGACATTCTTGCAAAGCATACCGCTCTGGCTCGTGTCGCTTCTTGGAAGCCTGCTTATAACCGTAATGTCTTTCATTCTTATATTGACTGTCTACGGCAGGTTCTTCAAGCTGTACATATACACAGCACTGTCTCCCCTGCCGCTCGCAGCATTTGCCGGAGAGACTACAAGCGGAATAGGCAAAGCCTTTATACGCAGTTATGCGGGCGTTTGCCTTGAGGGCGCGGTGATCGTACTCGCCTG
>ULRD01025176.1_pt1 | contig 35524 bp, 28 predicted proteins | sample 1955181 | NCBI WGS metagenome assembly ULRD01 (sample SAMEA4835675, study PRJEB28245) | human gut metagenome | biome: gut microbiome; material: fecal sample | place: Denmark | collected 2008
CGCCCGCCCCGGAGGTGACGATCCTCACGTCCTCCTTCCGCTTGCCCACCACCTTCAGCGCGTTGGTCAGGCCCGCCAGGGTGATGACGGCGGTGCCGTGCTGGTCGTCGTGGAACACGGGAATGTCGCACTTCTCCTTCAGCTTCCGCTCGATCTCGAAGCAGCGGGGCGCGGCGATGTCCTCCAGATTGATGCCGCCGAAGGAGCCGGAGATCAGATACACCGCGTTGACGAATTCGTCCACATCGTGGGTCTTGATGCACAGGGGGAAGGCGTCCACCCCGCCGAAGGCCTTGAACAGCACGCACTTGCCCTCCATCACCGGCATGCCGGCCTCCGGGCCGATGTCGCCCAGGCCCAGCACCGCCGAGCCGTCGGTGATCACGGCGCACAGGTTGTGTCGCCGGGTCAGGGTATAGCTTTTGCTGATGTCCTTCTGGATCTCCAGACAGGGCTGGGCCACGCCGGGGGTATAGGCCAGGGACAGATCCTCCCGGTTCTTCACCGGCACGGCGGCGGTTACTTCGATCTTGCCCTGCCACTGCTCATGCAGCCGCAGGGATTCCTTTGCGTAATCCATGGTTCGTTCCTCCTTACACCATCTGCTCGGGATGGAATACTTCATCGAATTTTTCGGCGGTCAGAAAGCCCAGCGCCACGCAGGCATCCCGCAGGGAGCAGCCCTCCTGATACGCCTTTTTGGCCACTTTTGCGGCGTTTTCGTACCCAATAAAGGGGTTTAACGCGGTCACCAGCATCAGCGAACGGTTCAGATTCTCCGCCATCCGCGCCCGGTCGGCGGTAATGCCCACGGCGCAGCGGTCGTTGAAGGAGGCGATGGCCTCCGCCAGCAGCCGGGCCGACTGCAGGAAATTATAGGCGCACACCGGCAAAAACACGTTCAGCTCAAAGTTTCCCTGGGACGCGGCGATGCCCACCGCCGTATCGTTGCCCATCACCTGCACCGCCACCATGGTGACGGCCTCGCACTGGGTGGGGTTCACCTTGCCGGGCATGATGGAGGAGCCGGGCTCATTTTCGGGAATACGGATCTCCCCCAGACCGCAGCGCGGGCCGGAGGCCAGCCACCGCACGTCGTTGGCGATCTTCATCATGTCGCAGGCCAGAGCCTTCAGCGCCCCGTGGGCAAACACCAGCTCATCCCGGCTGGTAAGGGCGTGGAACTTGTTGGCGGCGGTGACGAAGGCTTTGCCGGTGATCCGGGACACCGCGTCGGCCACCGCCGTATCGAAGCCCGCCGGGGCGTTCAGCCCGGTGCCCACCGCCGTACCGCCCAGAGCCAGCTCCTTCAGCGGCGTCAGCGTCAGCGTCAGCAGCTCTTTATCCCGGACCAGACTGGCGCGCCAGCCGGAGATCTCCTGGGAAAAGGCGATGGGAACGGCGTCCTGCAGATGGGTGCGGCCCGTCTTTACCACGCCCCGGTTCTCCTCCTCCAGCCGCGCCAGCGTGGCGCACAGGGCGTCCACCGCCGGGATCACATGATCCTCGATGGCCAGCACGGCGGCGATGTGCATGGCGGTGGGGAAGGTGTCGTTGGAGGACTGGGACATATTCACATCGTCGTTGGGGTGCAGCAGGGGCTTCCCCGCCAGCTCATTGCCCCGGTTGGCCGCCACCTCGTTGGCGTTCATGTTGGACTGGGTGCCGGAGCCGGTCTGCCACACCACCAGGGGGAAGTGGCTGTCCAGCGTGCCCGCCATGATCTCGTCGCAGGCGCGGCAGATGGCGTCACACTTTTCCGCCGTCATCTTTTCCGGCTTCAGGGCGTGGTTGGCCATGGCCGCCGCCTTTTTCAGCACGCCGAAGGCGTGTATGATCTCCACCGGCATGGTCTCGATCCCCACGCCGATGGGGAAATTCGTCCGTGAGCGCTGGGTCTGCGCCCCCCAATACCGATCCGCCGGAACCTGTACCTGGCCCATGGAATCGTGCTCCACCCGATATTCCATGAGATCCCTCCTTGGTTTTTCGCATTTTTCTTGCGTTACAGCGTACCACATTTTCCCGGCAAAAGAAAGCCCTTGTTGGGTCAGCTGCGTCATAATTTCACCTTAAATTTTCTGATTCCTTCCATCTGCGCCGCCGGACGCCAAAGGAGCGCCGCGGCATCGCCGCGGCGCTCCTGCTATGCGGTTTTCGGTCAGCCCAGCTTGGCGGCCAGGGCGTCCAGCGCCTCGGCCATAGCTTCCTCGAAGGAGGGGTGGGGCCGCATGACGCGGCGCAGCTCCTCCGCCGTCTGGCGGTTCACCATGGCGGCGCTGATCTGGCTGATCATGTCGCTGGCGTGCTGGCACATGAGGGATGCACCCAGGATCTCGTGGGTCTCGGCGTGGGCCACGATCTTCATGAAGCAGCGGCCCGGATCCTCGATGACGGTGCGGGCGTTGCCGAACATGGTGCACTTGCCCACGGCGGCGGGAATGCCCCGTTCCTTGGCCTCGGCCTCGGTGATGCCCACCACGGCGATCTCCGGCGCGCTGTAAATGCAGCTTGGGATCACGTTCAGGTCGATGTGATCCTGAACGCCGCACATGCGCTCCACGCAGGCGGTACCCTGGGCGGCGGCCACATGGGCCAGCTGCACCGCGGAGGAGGCGTCGCCGATGGCGTACACGCCGGGGATGCTGGTCTGGAAATTCTCGTCCACCTGCAAGCTCTTACCCCGGACCTCGGGGGTCAGGCCGTCAGCGAACACGCCGTCCCAATAGGCCCGGCGGCCAATGGCGCACAGCACCTTTTCGCCGGCGACGGTCTTTTCCGCGCCCTTCTGCACCACATGGACGGCCAGGCCGTTCTCCGTCTCCTCCAGCGACTGCACCATGGCGTTGGTCAGGACTTCGACACCCTGCTTCTTCATGATCTGCTGGAGATTCTGGCCCAACTCGCGGTCCATGTTGGGCAGCAGACGATCCATGCCCTCCACCAGCGTGACGGCGCAGCCCAGGTTGCGGTAGAAGGTGGCGAACTCCACGCCGATGACGCCGCCGCCGATGATGATCAGGGAGTCATAGAGCCGGTCGCAGCCCTCCAGCAGCTCATCGGAGGTCATCACGCCAGGAAGATCAAGGCCGGGGATGGGCGGCCGGACATTGACGGAGCCTGTGGCGATGAGGATACGCTCCGTGGTATAGCGGTTCACCGTGCCGTCGGCGGCGGTGACATCCACTTCGCCGGGCGCGGCGATGCGGCCCACGCCCTCAATCAGGTCGACCTTGGCGGACTTGAGAAGTCCGTGGATGCCGCTGCGCAGCTTTTCGGACACACCGCGCTTATAGGCGAAGATCTCGCCCATGTCGAAGCTGGCGCCCGCCGCGTGAACGCCCATGGCCGCGCCGTCCACCGCGTCACGGTAGACCTGGGAGGCGTGGAGCAGCGTCTTGGTGGGGATGCAGCCCCGGTTCAGGCAGGTACCGCCTACCTCACGGCACTCCACCACGGCGGTGTGCAGGCCCAGCGCCGCGGCACGCAGCGCGGCGGTATAGCCGCCGGGGCCTGCGCCGATGACGATCAGTTGATAGTCCATACTTATTCCTCCGGCTGCCAGCGCACCACGGGATGCCGGGCGGCCTTCACCTCGTCGGGACGGCCGATGGGCATATGGTGGGGCGCGGTATGCATGGTCTCCGCGTCGGTGTGGGCCTTCTGATACAGCGCCCGCAGCACATCGGCGGCGTGCTCCAGCGTTTCGGGGCCTTCCGTCTCGGTGGGCTCCAGCATCAGCGCCTCGTGGACGATCAGCGGGAAGTACATCGTAGGCGGATGGATACCCTCGTCGATGAGGGATTTGGACACATCCAGCGCCGTGACGCCGGTGGCCTTCTTCAGGTCGCTGAGATCCAGCACGAACTCGTGCATGCAGATGCGGTCATAGGCGGGGGTGTAGGTGCCCTTCAGCAGGTGCATGAGATAGTTGGCGTTCAGCACCGCGTTCTGGGCGGCCTCGGGAATACCCTCGCGGCCCAGCGTCAGCAGATAGGCCAGCGCCCGGACGACCACAAGGAAGTTGCCCCGGAAGCCCCGCACCTGGATGTGGCCCGGCTCCTCCGCCAGCGCGCTGTGGGGCAGGAAGGGGGACAGGAAGCTCTTGCAGCCCACCGCGCCTGCGCCGGGGCCGCCGCCGCCATGAGGCGTGGCGAAGGTCTTGTGCAGGTTCATGTGGATGCAGTCAAAGCCCATGTCGCCGGGGCGGACAACGCCCATGACGGCGTTCAGGTTGGCGCCGTCGTAGTAGCACAGGCCGCCTGCCTCGTGGACAAGGCGGGTGATCTCCAGAATGTTGTGGTCGAAAATGCCCACGGTGTTGGGGTTGGTCAGCATCAGACCGGCGGTATCCTCGCCCAGCACGGCCCGGAGCGCGTCCAGATCCACGCAGCCGTCGGGGCCGGAGGCGATGTTCACCACCTGATAGCCGCACATGGCGGCGGTGGCGGGGTTGGTGCCGTGGGCACTGTCGGGCACGATGATCTTGGTGCGCTTGTGGTCGCGCCGGGATTCGTGATACTGCTTGATCAGCAGCACGCCGGTGAACTCGCCGTGGGCACCGGCGGCAGGCTGGAAGGTCATGTCGTCCATGCCGGTGATCTCGCACAGGTAGGACTTGGCGGTGTCCAGCACTTCCTGCACGCCCTGCTGGTCGGCGGCGGGGGCAAGCGGATGGACGGCGGTAAAGCCCTCCAGCGCGGCCACCTCCTCGTCGATGCGGGGGTTATACTTCATGGTGCAGGAGCCAAGGGGATAGAACCCGCAGTTGACGCCGTGAACCTGCTGGCAAAGCTCGGTATAGTGGCGGGAGATATCCGTCTCGCTCATTTCCGGCAGAGCGGGCTTGGTCTCACGCCGCAGGGAAGCGGGCAGCTTCACCTCAGGCACGTCGCAGGCGGGCAGAAGGCTGCAATGGCGGCCAGGAACGCTTTTTTCAAAGATCAGCTTCATTTTGCCAGAACCTCCTTCACGATGGTGGCGGTCTTGTCCATGGCATCCTTCGTCACCTTTTCGGTGGCGCACCACAGGATGCCGCCGTCCACGGGCAGTCCGCCCAGAATACCGGCCTCGGACAGGGCGGACAGGACCTCCTCCGTCCGGGGCATATCGGTGACGAACTCATGGAAGAAGTCGCCGTCATAGCGCAGCTTCACGCCGTCCACGGCGCACAGGGCGTCCGCCAGATAGTGGGCCTTGGCCATGGACTGCTCCGCCGCCTGGGCCATGCCATCGGGGCCCATGGTGGACATGTAGAGGCCCGCCGTCAGGGCGCACAGGGCCTCGTTGGAGCAGATGTTGCTGCTGGCCTTCTCGCGGCGGATGTGCTGCTCACGGGCCTGCAGGCTCAGCACATAGGCCCGGCGGCCCTCGGCGTCCGTGGTCTCGCCCACGATGCGGCCGGGCAGCTTGCGCATATGCTTTTCGGTGGTGGCCATGTAGCCCAGATACGGGCCGCCCGCCGCCAGCGGCAGGCCCAGGGGCTGACCCTCGCCCACGGCGATATCCGCGCCGCAGTCACGGGGCGTTTTCATGATGGCCAGCGCGATGGGGTTGCAGCCCATGACGTACAGCGCACCCGCCTCGTGGACGGCTGCGCCCAGCGTCTCCGCGTCCTCGAAGAGGCCGTGGAAGTTGGGCTGCTGCACATAGAAGCTGGCCACGTCGGGGGTCAGCATCTCCCGCAGGGCGTCGAGGTCGGTCCTGCCGTCCTTTTCCGGGACGACGCGCAGCTCGTCGCCGGTGCCGTAGCAATAGGTGCGGATGGTGTTGATGGTGTCGGGGTGGGCCGCGGCGGACACCAGCGTCACCCGGCGCTTGCGGTCACGGCACATGGCGGCGGCCTCGGCGGCGGCGGTGGCGCCGTCATAGACGGAGGCGTTGGACACGTCCATGCCCGTCAGCATGCAGATCATGGTCTGATACTCGAAGATGGACTGCAAAAGACCCTGGCTCATCTCCGCCTGATAGGGGGTGTAGGCCGTCAGGAATTCCTCCTTGGCGGGGATATACTTGACGATGCTGGGGATATAGTGGTCATAAGCACCGGCACCCCGGAGAATTACGTCGTAGACCCGGTTCTTGTCCGCCATGGCGCGGACGGCCCGGCCCACCTCCAGCTCGCTCATGCCGGAGGGGATGTTCAGCGGACGATCCAGATACATCTCCGCCGGGACATCGCCGTACAGCTCACGGAAGGAGGAAAGGCCGATGGCCTTCAGCATCTCCTGCCGCTGCTGGGGCGTAGAGGGGATGTAGCTTCCCATATCAGCCCTCCTGTGCGCAGAAGGCCTCGTAAGCGGCGGCGTCCAGCAGCTCCTCGGTGCCGGTCACGTTCTCCACCTTGATGAGCCATGCGTCATAGGGCGCCTTGTTCAGCTGCTCCGGCTCATCCAGCAGATCCTCGTTGACGGCGCACACAGTGCCGGTCACGGGGGACACCAGGTCGGACACGGCCTTGACGGACTCCACATCGCCGAAGGCCTCACCGGCGGTAACCTCGTCACCCTCGCCGGGCAGGTTCACGAACACCACGTCGCCCAGTGCGTCCTGCGCGAAGTCGGAAATGCCGATCACCACAACGCCGTCCTCTTCCTTCATCCACTCGTGATCCTTGGAATACTTCATTTCAGCGGGAAACAACATGATACTTTACCTCCAAATTTTATTTGTTCCTGATAGGGTTTGGTTTTTGTGGGGCAGCGCCGCGTGCGGCGCTGCCCATGGATTTAATTTCTTAAAGGCCGGTCTTTTCCGCCAGCTTCTCCAGCGCGTCCTCGAACTGGGCGTCGTTGAAGCAGTAGCCCATCTCCAGATGCTGTGCGCGGAGCTTGGCCACATCGGGGCCGATCTCCTTGCCCCGCAGGATGCAGTCGGCCATCAGGGATGCCAGCTGGGCAAACTCCTTCTCGCCGAAGCCGAAGCGGGTCATTTCGCTGACGCCCATGCGCAGCGCGCCGGAGGCGGTGAAGCCCTCCTCGTCGGGGGTGGCCTGATAGTTGACGATGACATTGTTGCGCTCCAGGCGGTTGGCGATCTCCGCGCCCTCGCCGTAGCCCACGGAGACGATGACCTGATGGGTCTCGGTATAGTCGATGGCGGGGTCGCCCATCACGTCCAGGCCCTCGGCCTTCAGGCTGCGGGCGAAGGACTTGGCGTTCTGGATGACGGCCTTCTGATACGCATCCTTGAACTGGTTCATCTCATAGGCGGCCATCAGCATGCCCACCTGGGTGCCCAGATGGTGGTTGGACACGCTGCCGGGGAAGGTGCGGGTCTCGATGGTCTTCCACAGGCCGTACTTGAGATCCTCCTCCTTGTAGTTGACGCCGATGACGCCCCGCTGCGGGCCAAAGAAGGTCTTGTGGGTGGAGCCGGTGACGATCTCCGCGCCCTCGGCAAAGGGGTTCTGGAAGTGGTCGCCGATGAGGCCCAGCACATGGGCCATGTCGTACATGATGGTGGTGGGGATCTTCTGCTCATCCACGAACTGGCGGATGGCGGCCACGGGCTCCTTGTGCAGCACCATGCTCTTGCCGAAGATGATCAGCTCCGGACGGTAGCGCTCGATAAGCTTTTTGGTCTCCTCCACGTCCATCTTATAGGGGTTGTCGGCGCAGACGGGGAAGTTCACCACGGCGGGCTTTTCCGTCACGGGGTCGATGGCGATGTAGTCGTGCAGCGCGCCCATGGGTTGGGCGGACAGGTGGCCGCCCTTGATGATGTGGTTGTTCATCACATAGCCCAGGCGCTTGGCCTCCACCTTCCGGTCGAAGCGGTTCTTCCAGTCCATCAGAGAGGAGAACACCGCCATATTGGACATCTGGCCGCTGAGGGTGCGGGTCTCCACCTCGGTGCAGCCGAAGTAGGCTCGCATCTCCTCCACCAGAAGCTGCTCCACCTTGTCGATGAACTGAGTGCCCTGATAGTAGAAGATGTCCTTATCATAGAAGGCCAGCACCTTCTTATGCTCGGCATAGCGGCAGCAGGGGTCGCTGCCGGACAGGATGCGGACGGCGCGGCTGGGGGTATTCTCGGAGGGGATCAGGTTGATGCACTGCTCCTGCCGCCACTGGTGATTCTCCAGCGCCTTCGTCAGCAGCTCCAGTGCCTTGGGGGCGCGGTCGCCGCTGCCCACCTTGTGTTCCTCCTCCTGCATGCCGTAGATGAGAGGGCGGGCATAGGGAGGTGCGGCCACGCTCATGTGGCGGGCGGGGATCACGGCCTTCAGCCGCTTGCCGCGGACATCCACCTCCACGGCGTCGTCCTCCAGGATGTCGCTGTCGATATAGCACAGGCCGATGGCACGCTTGCCGCTGGCCTCCAGAATGACGGTCTCCAGACCCTCGCCCTCGCTCTTGAAGTAGGGCACCATGGTGCCGCTGGTGACCCAGCCCACCAGCTTGCCGTCCTTGTAGATCTCCATACCGGCACGCATGACGCCACGGTCCAGCAGGGCAATGGGCGCGATCTTCCGGGGCAGGACGGTCAGGTCGCTGAAATCACGATCCATATGCTTGACGAAGGACTCGTGCTGCTTTTCCAGCGCGGCGCGGCCGATGAAGTCGCCCTTTTCGGCGGCGAAGCTGACGGCGAACTTGGACAGAGGAACGGCGAAAATGGGGATCACGCTGCCGTCGGGCGCGGTGCCCATCTCATGTCCGTACAGAGGCAGGGCGGCCTCCAGACGCAGGGTGTCGCGGGCGCCCAGACCGGCGGGACGTGCGCCCAGCTCGACGAGACGGTTCCACAGCCACGCCGCGTCCTCGCTGCGGACGTAGACCTCATAGCCCAGAGGCTCGCCGGTATAGCCGGTCTTGGCCACCCGGGCGGTGTGTCCCTCCAGCGTGACGGTGCCCAGGGCGTTTTTCATGGGCTCGGTCAGCTGCGCGCCGCCGGCCATCGCCGTCAGCATCTCCTTGCACTTGGGGCCCTGTACCGCGATGGCGGCCCACTTATCGGTGATGTTCTCGATCTGGCAGTCGAAGCCCTTCAGCGCTTCGTACAGGTGGGCCAGATCCTTGTCGGTGTTGGCGGCGTTCACCACCAGCAGATAGCTGTCCTCCTCGAAGAGGTACAGATAGGCATCGTCCACCGCGCCGCCGTCGTTGTCGGGAATGATGCAGTACTGGGCCATGTTCAGATCCAGTGCGCTGACGTTGCTGGACAGCACATGCTGCAAAAACGCCTTGCGCTCCGGCCCGGTGATGCGCAGGCGGCCCATGTGGGACACGTCGAACAGGCTGCACACCTGACGGGTATACAGATGCTCGGCAATGATACCGCTGGGATACTGGATGGGCATTTCCCATCCGCCGAAGTCCACCAGCTCCGCGCCGGCGGCTACATGGGTGTCATACAGTTGGGTACGCTTCAGTTCGCTCATTTGTTTTTCCTCCTTAAATGTTCCGTTTTAAGCAGCATAAAAGGGCACAAAGCTGCCGTTTGTCAGCTTCGTGCCCCCGTTGAGTTACCTGAGAGATTCCCCTTCCCGCAAGCGGAAAGAGTTGCACCTTCGGTGGTCGGGTGTCGCCGCCCGGCCTTTTCGGAGTATCGTCCGGAACCGGTCCTTTTGCCTGAGAGCTTCTGCGTTCCCCTTCGGCGCCGCCTGCGGCGGTCTCTCCCGATCCCATCGTCCGATGTATCCCTTTTCAGTTGTTGTGCTTTCAATTTAGCACAGGGTATGTTTTGTGTCAATCGCTCTTTTGCGCCGCAGGAAAAATTTTGGTTTTTCCGCCAAAAGATTCTTACGTCGCTTAGATGATTTGCCCAATGGGCCTCACTCCGCCAGCAGGGCTTCCGCCTCCGCCAGCGACGGCATGGCCGGGATAGCGCCCCGCCGGGTGACGCATACCGCCGCCGTGGCGTTGCCCCACCGGGCGCAGTCCGCTGCATCGTCAACGGTCAGCGCCTCCGGCGCTTTGCCCAATGCCAGCATCCGGTGCAGGAAGCCGCCCCAGAAGGCGTCCCCCGCGCCGGTGGTGTCCACCGCGCTCACGGCAAAGCCCGGCACGGCCCGCATACCCTCCGCCGTGGCGACAAAAGCGCCATCCGCGCCCAGCGTCACCGCGGCGCACTTCACGCCCTGGGCCAGCAGCACCGCTGCCGCCGCGGCAGGGTCGGCCTCGTCGGTCAGCAGGGCCGTCTCCTCGTCCGAAAGCTTCATCACGTCGGCATAGGGCACCATGCTGCGCATGTGCCGCGCGGCGGTCTCTGCGTCCGGCCACAGGGCGGCGCGGTAGTTGGGGTCATAGGAGATCACCGCTCCGGCGGCCTTCGCCCGATCCACCGCCGCAAACGTGGCGCCGCAGGCCGGTTCATCCGTCAGGGACAGGGAGCCCACATGCAGCACCCGGCAGTCGTCCAGCACGGCGGCGTTCAGCTCCTCCGGCCGCAGGCAGGTGTCCGCGCCGGGCTTCCGGGCGAAGGAAAAGCTCCGCTCGCCCCTGTCGTTCAGCGCCACAAAGGCCAACGTGGTAAACACGTCCGCCGCCATCACCAGTCCCGACACGTCGATGCCCGCATCCAGCAGCGTCTGCCGCAGAAAGAGGCCGTGCATGTCGTCGCCCACCTTCCCCAGAAAGGCGGTCCTGCGGCCATAGCGGGCGGCCGCCGTCAGCATATTGGCGGGTGCGCCGCCGGGATTGCGCTCGAAAAGCCGCATGCCGCTATCGGACACGCCGCTGTCGGTGAAGTCGATCAGCAGCTCGCCCAAGGCCGCGATATCGTACCGGGTGCTCATTCCGCCGCCTCCGGATACTCGTTGCACAGCAGGCGGCAGGGCGGCTCGTCCTCCTCGATGGCCGGGAAGCGGCCCACGGGAGGATTGAACCGGTTATCGGTGTTGTCATCGTTGCACTGGCTGACCTCGCCGATCAGCACATTGCCGCTGCCCGGCTCCACCTCGAAATCGTGATAGAGATAGGGCTGGATGGAGATGCTCATGCCCGGCTCCAGCCGCAGCTGCGTCCCGGCGGGCACGGTACGGGTGACGCCGTCCATGTGGACGGTCACGTCGCTTTCCCGGTCGATCTCCTCGTCGGGCAGGGAGTGATACACCCGGATCAGCAGCGTGCCGCCGCCCCGGTTGATGATGTCCTCCATCTTGTGCCAGTGGAAGTGATTGGGGGAATACTGCCCCTCCTTGAGGAACAGCAGCTTTTCCGCGTAGGTCTTGGGATACCGGTCCGCCATGGCCAGATTGCCGTTGCGCAGGGTGATGAGGGAGAAGCCCACCTTCTCAAAATCTCCCAGGCCGTAGTCGGTGATGTCCCAGCCCAGCATATTGTGGCGGATCTCGTCATACTCGTGGCCCTTACTGGCCCACTCCTCCGGCGTAAAATGACAGAAGGGCGGCAGAGAGAACCGGTACTCCTTCACCATGGCTTCCATCTCCCGCAGGGCGCGATTGATCTCCGAACGTTTCATCTGTGTCTCCTCCCCGTATTATATAGTATCTTCTTGTGAAACTTATACCGATACCTTCCGGACGCCGCTGTTGTCCTTCATGAAGGCCAGCGCCTCGTCATGGGTGATGGGCGGCTCCAGCTTGGCGGTGATCTCCATGCGGAGATATCCCTCGTCCCGGCTGAGGCTGCTCTCCACCACCTGACCGTTGTGGGATTGCAGCAGGGCGTCGAACTGCGCCTGCAGCTCCGGCGTGTCCTCCATCTCCACCAGGATCTCCTGGGTGGTCAGGGCGTCGGCCCCCACGGGAAAGCGGTGCAGGATGATCTGGATGGCCACCAGAATGGCCGCCTCGATGAGGCCCAGCCAGTACATGCCCGCGCCCACCGCCATACCGATGGCGGCGGTGCCCCACATGCCCGCCGCCGTAGTCAGGCCGCGGATGGAGTTGCCGTTTTTGAAGATGACGCCTGCGCCGAGGAAGGAAATGCCGCTGACCACCTGCGCGGCGATGCGGGCCGGGTCCGCGCCCCGCAGTCCGTCGGCGCCGATGGCCGTATCCACAAAGGCATATTTGGACAGTATCATGAACAGGGCGGAGGTGCAGGCGATGATGCAGTGGGTGCGGACGCCCGCCTCCTTCTGCCGCTTGCTGCGCTCCAGGCCCACCAGGGCGCCCAGGCCCGCCGACAGCAGCAGACGGATCAGAAACTCCAGATTATCGTACAGTGTCAGGGTGCTTTCCGGCAGATAGCTGCTCAGTCCTGTCAGCATAGCCATTCCTCCTAACTTTTTATATGAGTTAATATGATATTTTACCACGCTTATGCGGGATTGCAACACCAATTTTCCCATTGCGCCATGGTCATTCTGCCACATTTGACGCCTTGTTTTTGTCAGATATGTAAAAAATACTGAAAACGTTTTCACTTTTGCTATGTGAATTGTTGACAAACAAATAGGACGTGTCTATAATAATTGCTGTTCCATCCGGCGGTTCACGCCGGAACGGAAAATTTTACATGGAGGATCATTTGTTATGAAGAAGTTTCTTGCGCTTCTGCTGGCGCTGGTCATGGCTCTGTCTCTGGCAGCCTGCGGCGGCAACAACACGCCTGCTGACGATCAGCAGGGTGACAACAACGGCGACTCTCAGTATCCTGAGTACTTCGCCGGCATGGAGGACCTGATCGCCGCGGCACAGGCCGAGGGCGAGCTGACCGTCTACGGCTCCTGCGAGGAGGAGTATCTGACTGCTGCCTGCCAGCACTTCGAGGAGCTGTTCGGCATCAAGGTCAACGCACAGCGTCTGTCCACCGGTGAGGTGCAGGCCAAGATCGAGGAAGAGAACGGCAATCCCTCCGCTGACGTCTGGTTCGGCGGCACCACCGATCCGTACAATGTCTGCGCGGCTGAAGGTCTGCTGGAGCCCTATGCGGCCACCAACGCCTCCCACCTGATCAGCGACATGTACAAGGATGCCGACGGCAACTGGTACGGCATCTACAAGGGCATCCTGGGCTTCATGGTCAACACCGATGAGCTGACCCGCCTGGGCCTGGAAGCTCCTCAGGACTGGGCCGACCTGCTGAAGCCCGAGTATCAGGGTCTGGTCTGGCTGTCCAACTATAATACCGCCGGTACTGCCAAGCTGGTCGTCAACACCATGATCCAGAAGTACGGCCATGACGAGGGTATCCAGTACCTGGTCGACCTGGATAAGAACATCGAGGTCTATACCAAGTCCGGCTCCGGCCCCAGCAAGAATGTTGGTACCGGCGAGTGCGTGATCGGCATCGGCTTCCTGCATGATGGCATCACCCAGATCGTGGACAACGGCTACACCAACGTGAGCCTGGTCATCCCCTCCAGCGGCACCTCCTTCGAGATCGGCGCTACCGCCATCTTCAAGGGCGCTGCCCATTCCAACGCCGCCAAGCTGTGGATCGAGTACGCGCTGTCCCCCGAGTGCGTTGAGCTGGGCGCCCAGAACGGCTCCTATCAGTTCCTGGTGATCGACAACGCTACCCAGCCCACTCAGGCTGCCGAGTTCGGTCTGGATCCCGACAACGTCATGGACTATGACTTCGAGGATGCCAAGGCCAACATCACCACTTATGTGGAGGAAGTTATGAAGGCTCTGTCCGATGCTGGCGCCGACACCGGTGACGGCCGTTTCCAGACCGAGTGATCTGACTGACGGTACATAACGGTTTTATTACCCAGCAACCTCTGAGGGGCGGCGGCTTATGCCGCCGCCCCTTTTCTACTCTTTTGAATCTGAACTTACCATTCCTTTCGGGATGAGAAAGGAGCTGTCTATGGCAAGAACCCAGAGTGCGGCGCTGGACCGGAAAAAGTTGATGGCCGATCCCATCATGGTGACCACCATCGTCGTGCTGATCGCATTTCTGACTTTGTTTATCCTCTACCCGCTGGCCATCCTGCTGGTGGATAGTTTTGTGGGAGACGGCACCTTCGGCGTGTCCATCTTCCAGCGCATTTTCGCCATGCCGACCTTTACCAGAGCCATCACCAACACGCTGAAGGTAGGCTTTCTGGTGGGCATTCTCTCCGCGCTGATCGGATTGCTGTTCGCCTATGTGGAGGTCTATGTCCGCATGGGCAAGTTCGTAGGCGGCCTGTTCAAGGTGGTTTCCATGCTGCCGGTGGTCTCCCCTCCCTTCGTGCTGTCCCTTTCCATGATCATGCTGTTCGGCAAGGCGGGCATCATCACCCGCTTCCTGCTGGGCATCTATGACAACAGCGTGTATGGCTTCTGGGGCATCGTCATCGTTCAGACGCTGACCTTCTTCCCCGTGTGCTACATGATGCTGAAGGGCCTGCTGAAGAACATCGACCCCTCTCTGGAGGAGGCCGCCCGGGATATGGGCGCGTCCCGCTGGAAGGTGTTCACCAGCGTGACCCTGCCGCTGATGCTGCCGGGCCTTGGCAATGCCTTCCTGGTGACGTTTATCGAGTCCATCGCCGACTTCGCCAACCCCATGATCATCGGCGGTTCCTACGACACGCTGGCCACCACCATCTATCTGCAGATCACCGGCTCCTATGATAAGCCCGGCGCTGCGGCCATGGCCGTGGTGCTGCTGTGCATCACGCTGGCCATGTTCATCGTGCAGAAGTACTATCTGGAGCGCAAGACCGCCGCCACCCTGACCGGCAAGGCGTCCCGCGCCCGTATGCTGATCGAGGACAAGAGCGTCAAGGTGCCCCTGACCATCCTGTGCGCCCTGGCCGCCAGCTTCGTCATCCTCATGTACCTGTGCGTCCCCATCGGCGCCTTCTTCCCCACCTGGGGCTTCAAGTTCTTCCCGCTGACCGGCAAGTGGTTCCAGCTGGTGTTCACCCGCTACCACGGCTTCCAGGCCTTCCGGGATTCCTTCGTGCTGAGCCTGATCTCCGCCCCCATCACGGCGCTGCTGAGCATGATCATCTCCTATCTGGTGGTAAAGCGGAAGTTCAAGTCCAAGGGCTTTATCGAGGCGGTGTCCATGCTGGCCATGGCCGTGCCCGGCACGGTGCTGGGCGTGGGCTATATCCGCGGCTTCTCCAGCGGCGTGTTCGGCACCGGCTTTTTGCAGGGCCTGTATGGCACGGGACTGATCCTGATCATCGTGTTCGTGGTGCGCTCGCTGCCCACCGGCACGCGAAGCGGCATCTCCGCCCTGCGGCAGATCGACAAATCCATCGAGGAATCCGCCTATGACATGGGCGCGGACAGCTTCAAGGTGTTCATGACCGTGACGCTGCCGCTGATCAAGGATTCCTTCCTCAGCGGTCTGGTGACGGCCTTCGTCCGCAGCATCACCGCCATTTCCGCCATCATCCTGCTGGTGACGCCGCAGTTCCTGCTGATCACCGTGCAGATCAACGAATTCGCCGAAAAGGGCTCGTACAGCCTGGCCTGCGCCTTCGCCACCATCCTGATCGTCATCACCTATGGCGCGGTGCTGCTGATGAACCTGTTCATGAAGTACTTCGGCACCAGCAGAAAGCTCAAGGAGGGCAAATAAATGGATAAAGTGAAAAAAGGCGTCCGCTTGGAGCATATCTCCAAGATCTATCAGGACCCTAAGACCGGCAAGGATTTCTACGCGGTGAAGGACACCTCCCTGACCATCGAGCCGGGCAGCTTTGTGACGCTGCTGGGCCCCTCCGGCTGCGGCAAGACCACCACCCTGCGGATGATCGCCGGCTTTGAAAGCCCCGACGAGGGCGAGATCTATCTGGGCGACGAGGCCATCAACGCCCTGACCCCCAACAAACGCGATACCGCCATGGTGTTCCAGAGCTACGCCCTGCTGCCCCACTACAACGTATTTGACAACGTGGCCTACGGCCTGAAGCTGCGCAAGGTGCCCAAGGACGAGATCAAGGAGCGGGTCATGAAGATCCTGGATCTGGTGGAGCTGACCGGTATGGAGGGCCGCATGACCAACCAGCTCTCCGGCGGCCAGCAGCAGCGTGTGGCCCTGGCCCGCGCGCTGGTCATCGAGCCGTCCGTCCTGCTGTTCGACGAGCCCCTCAGCAACCTGGACGCCAAGCTCCGCGTCTCCATGCGTACCGAGATCCGCCGCATCCAGCAGGAGGTGGGCATCACCGCCATCTACGTCACCCACGACCAGTCCGAGGCCATGGCCCTCTCCGACAACATCATCATCATGAAGAACGGCGTGGTGGAGCAGATGGGTACGCCCCAGGAAATTTACTATCACCCGGTCAACGAGTTCGTGGCGGACTTCATCGGCGAGGCCAACTTCCTGAAGGGCGTTATGACCGGCCACAACGGCACCCACGCCACGCTGAACATCGAGGGTCACGAGATGGCCGTGGCAGGCCGCGACGACCTGAAGGAGGGCGAGACCTATACTGTGGTGCTGCGTCCCGAGTCCGGCCATCTGGCGGACGAGGGCGGCCTGCCCTGCAAGGTGATCGTGTCCTGCTTCATGGGCAGCTATCAGAACTACCATGTGATGGTGGGCGATACGCTGGTGAAGCTGGCCGAGCACAACCCCAAGAACAAGCGCATCTATCAGGTGGGCGAGGCGTGCCGTCTGGTGTTCGACCCGGAGGAGGTACACGTTTTGTAAGCTGGCGCAAAATCTACGATTTTGCTGCCAAAAGGGTTTGCGGCCCGCTGCGCGCCTTTGGCACTTGCTGGGCCGAGAAGTATTTTTCGCCACGCGCATGTCGTGGCAAAAAATGATTAAAATCATTCACGTCTGCGGACGTGAACTCTGCGAGGCTTTTTGGCTTTTTAACGCTCGGAGCGCCGCCATTCCGGCGGCGCTCCTTTCTTTCAGGAGGAACTCTTATGCTTTCTCAATGGTTGCAGCAGGCCAAGTCCGGCCAGAGCGTCTGGCTCAGCGATGTACGCCGGGACTGCGAAGCGCTGCCAGAGCATGTGGCCGTCACCATGCAGCTGACGCTGACGGACGGCACACGGCGTGACTTCTCCCTGCCCATCCCCCGGTGGGAGGGCGCGGAGCAGCGGCAGTTTGCGGCACAGTACGTCACCGCCTGCGTGTTCAACACCCTGTCCGCCCTCAGCGGTCGGGAAATGGCCTTCTATCTGGATCTGCGGGAGACGGAGGTCGTGGCCCTGCTGGGCGAATTGAACGACATCTTTCAGGTTCACGAGACGGTCCGCAGCGGCTATGGCAAGGTGGTCAACATCGCCAATCGCCTGTGCCGGGCCTTCGGCGGCGGGACGTTCTCCTTCGCCGTCCGTGACCGGAGCGCCTACGTTCCCACCGCGCCGGAGCCGCAGCGCGGCGGCGATCTGCTGCCCCGGCTGCGGAGGTCGGTGGAGCGGTGCGGCCGCGGCGTATGCTGCGGCATCGACATCGGCGGCACCGACATCAAGGCGGCGGTGGCGGTGGACAGCCGTCTGGTCTGCGTAAAGGAATACGACTGGAACCCCGCCGCCAGCCCGGTGGCCGAGGGTCTGACCGGTCCCATCACCTTGCTGGTGCGTCTGATGGCCTGCTGCGCCGCCGGCATGACACCGGCGCTTCAGGCGGCGCTGGACAAGGACACCGGCGATGAGGAAATGGCCCAAGCCGTGGCCCAAAGCGCCAGCGTGCCGCTGGATGTGCTGGGCATCAGCTTCCCGGACGTGGTGATCCGCGACCGGATCGTAGGCGGCGAAAGCCCCAAGACCAAGGGTATGCGGGAGAATCCTGCCATCGACTATGAAACGGCCTTCGCCGAACTGGGCGCTCTGGTGGAGCTGCTGCGGCCCTACTGTCGGGACGGCGCGGCCATCCACATGACCAACGACGGCCACATCGCCGCCTTTACGGCGGCGGCGGAGCTGGCCTGCAGCGGCGGCGAGCCGGACTTTTCCGGCGGCGTCATCGCCCACGCACTGGGCACCGATTTCGGCGTGGGCTATCTGGACAGCGACGGCACCATCCCGGAGATGCCGGTGGAGCTGTACGACTTCCTGCTGGATCTGGGCAGCTTTCCCCAGCGGGCGCTGCCGCCGGAGGATCTGCGCTCCACCCGCAACGAGAACTCCTGCCTTCCGGGCGCCCGGCGGTATCTGGGACAGGCGGCTGCCTTCCGGCTGGCCTATGACGCCGATCCGGCGCTGCTGGCGGGCTTCACGGAGGAGCGCGGCGACGTGCTGACCATCCGTCAGAACCCGGAGGACATGCGCAAGCCCTGCCTTGCCCACCTGATGGAGCAGGCGGCGGCAGGAAACGCTGCGGCACAGTCCGTGTTCCGCCAGATCGGCCGGAACGTGGGCCAGATCAGCCGGGAGATGCGGTGGCTGATGCAGCCCCGGACGGATGTGCGGTATCTGTTCGGCCGCTTCGTAAAGCACCCGGCCTGCTTCCGCCTTTTGCAGGAGGGATGCCGGGAGATCGTACCCGACCTCCGGCTGGAGGCGGCGGACGAGGATCTCATGTGTACGCCCCTGATGCGCCAGCTGCCGGAGCACGGTGTGACGGTGGCCCAGTTCGGCCAGGCTGTGGGTGCCATGTATTACGCGGCCATATGAAGAAGCAAGCGGGACACACAGCTGTGTGTCCCGCTTGTATGATATCGGAAATTCCCGCGGCGCGGCGGGCGATGGTATATTATTCCTGGGTCTCGATGATGCCGTAGCCGCCGTTGTTGCGGCGATAGACCACAGAGATGGTGTCGTCCGCCACGTTGCGGAAGACATAGAAGGAATGATCCAGCAGGTTCATCTGCAAAATGGCCTCGTCGATGGTCATGGGCTTGACGGTGAAGCGCTTGGTGCGCACCACATGGAACTCGTCCTCCTCTTCCACATGGAACTCCGGCAGCTCCGGCTCCATGACCTCCGGCCGCAGGTTCTTGGCCAGGCGGGTCTTGTTCTTGCGGATGCGGCGCTCGATGAAACTGACAGTCCCGTCGATGGCGCCCCGCATGTCACCGTCGGGATCCTCGGCCTGGGCACGGAACAACGTGCCGTTGGCGGCGCGGATGGTCAGCTCCACGGTGCAGCGGTTTTTCTTTTCCACGGCAAAGGTCACAAATGCGTCCGCTTCCTCCGCGAAGTACCGGTCGAGCTTACTGATCTTCTTCTCGGCGTACTCCTTAATGGAGTCGTTCAGCGCGATCTTCTTGCAGGCGAATGTGAACTTCATATTGGTTGCTCCTTTCTTGGGGTACGGAACAAAGGGTCGGGGAGGGATTTCCCCTTATCCTTGTCCGCATTATAGCACATTGCCCTGCATTTGAAAAGAGCATCACAGTAATTTTAGGGAAAGTTCACAAAAGTGCAACAATTTTTGTGCGTTTCGACGAGGAGCGCCGAAAGAAGCGGAAAAGCGACAAAAGCTCCTATGGACAAGATGGGGGCCGATGGTGTACCATAATATCCGGAAGCTTTCCAATATCCCACCCGCTTGAGCCGTGTCCTGAAAAGGGACGCGGCTCCTTTTTATTGCAGCCGTTCCGTTACCTCGCGGCTCAGCTTCACGGCGCCGTAGAGATTCTTGGCGCTGCATCCGGCACGGCCGCCGCCGGCACAGGCGCAGGCACAGGCACAGGCGCAGCTGCTGGCGCAGGCACAGTGTCCCCCGCCGCCGAAGCCGCCGCCGCTAAACCCGCCGCCCCGGCTTCCGCCGCCAAAGCTGCTCCGGCTGCTGGAGCGGGGTCTGGGCTTGTGGGGCATGCCGACGCTGCCGGGACGGGGCTTGCCGTCAAGCCCGGCAGGGTACCAGAGATGGTTGACGAACACATACCGGGTGCCGAAGCCGGGGGCGTAGCCGTCGCCCAGCTCCCGGAGGATCCACACCACCGCCCCAACGATGAAGATGGTGATGATCAGCGTCAGGAACAGGGCAGCCATGCTTGTGTCCTCGTCCTCGTCGTACCAGTCGTCGTAATCCACGTAGTCAACAGGCATGTTGTCGGCGCTGTAGGCCTGATCCAGCACGGTGGGCCAGTCGGCATACTGCACCACGATGTTCATGGTATCGCCGTGGCCCATATCCCGGGCCGAGATCACCATGCCGGTATCGGTGACGGTCACGTCGCCCACGGCGTTGGACGTGCCGCCGAAATCACCGGTGACGCCGGCGGGATCGTTCCACGTCAGGGTCATCACGCCGATCTGCGCCTCGTCAAACCAGCCGGGGGTGTAGTCGTAGGATACCACATCGCCGTCCAGCGTGTACATGAACTCCTGCACCCACGAATAGGCAAAGGTGAAGGTCTCGCCGTCGTCATAGGCCCGGTCAAGGTAGACGTACATGTAGCTGTTGTCGTATTCCAGCCGTTCAATATTGTCGGTCAGGGCCGTCTCCTCCCGGATGGAGCCGTTGGGAACGCCGATCTTCAGCTCCTGCCCGTAGGGCAGGGACTCCAGGGCCGTCCACTCCAGCGAGACGGTCATGTTCAGGCTGCCGTCATCGGTATTGGGGGTGACGGTGACGTCGTAGCGGTCGATATAGTCGTAGTCCGCCCAGGCGGCGACGCTGAGACACAGGGCAAGACCCAGGCCCAGCAGCAGCGTAAGAAGCTTTTTCATTCCGCCGCCTCCTTTCCCCGCAGCTGGCAGAGGTGATCCATCTTCACGCTCTCCGCCCGGATGGCGGCGCAGCGGGGATCGTTCCAGATATCCTTCCAGTCGTCGTGGAGCAGGTCGCCCAGCGGCGCATCGGACAGCCAGCTCTGGCAGGGCACCACCTTGCCGTCCGGCGTTACCGCCATGTTGGAGAGACACGCGCCGCAGCTGGGGATCAGGCTCAGGCCCAGCTCACGCAGCGTCTCCTCATCCAGCCAGCCGGGGGAGGTGAAGTCCAGCTCCATGCCCAGCTCCCGTGCCGTCTCCACCGCCTGACGGAGGATGTCCGTCAGCTCGTCGGGGGTCAGGGCGGTGGCCCGGCTCTCCTGTCCGCAGGCGCTGCCGGAGGGGATCAGGCCGGAGCAGGTGGCATACCGCACGCCCAGACTGTGGGCAAAGCGCAGCGTGTCGGCATAGTGGGTATTGAGGGAGCACAGGGGCGTGTTCACCGATACGATGAGCCCCGCCTCCACCGCGTGGCGGATGCCCTGCACCGTGTCGTTGAAGCCGTTGACGCCCACCAGCTGGTTGTGGATGTTGCCCTCGGCGCTGTACAGGGTCACCTGCACGCTGTCAAGGCTGGCATCGTAAAGCCCGGCGCACAGCTCCGGCGTCAGGGCCCGGCCATTGGTATTCAGGCGGGTGACGAACCACTCCGCCGCGCGCACCAGCTCCACCAGATCGCTCCGCAGGGTCGGCTCACCGCCGGTAAAGGTCACCTGCGGGATGTTGGCCCTGCGCAGAAGCTCCAGCGCGGTTTTCCACTGCTCGGTGGATAACTCCGGCGTTTCGCCCATGGGCTGGCCCGCGGCGTAGCAGTGCAGGCACTTCTGGTTGCAGTGCCACGCGCCGTCCTTCTCCATGGCGCTGACCATCAGATCCATCCGGTGGGGCGCGGTCATTTCCGGCGCGTAGTCCGCCAGGGACAGCAGCGCCACCTCCGCCTCCGGCTCACGGCCCTGGGCGATGGCGATCAGGCTGGTCAGCATCAGGTGCATGTCGGCGGCCAGCGTCTGCCGCCTGGTGCGGGGATAGGTGCGGTGGGTCTCCTCCACCGCCGCCGTCAGCAGGGCCTCCCACTGGCGCTCCTCCAGCTCCTGACCCTCGTAGGCCTGGAGCTGATCCATCAGGTTGGCCAGCAGGATCGCCCAGCTGAGATTCAGCGGCACCAGCGACGCGCCGTTGAGCAGCAGCAGAAACGGCGTGTCCGGCCCGTCGTCCTTGGGCGGTATCATGTGGATGCGCACCACGCCGGGGCCCTTGGGATCCAGCGTAATGTGGCGCACGAAGTCCAGATGGGCGCGGCGATAGCGCCGCTCCCGGAATGTCATATGTTTCATAGGTTCCTCCTGTGGGGCGTTATGCGCCCCGGTGATGTCAGCATACCACACAATGGGGAAAATGACAAATAGAAAAGAGACGGCGCAGCCGTCTCTTTTTAGTCATTCACATCGTAAAAAATCCGTTCGCCCTCGTCGGCCAGGCCCAGCAGATCACGAGCCAGGGCCTTGATAAAGCTCTCGTCGCCCTTTTTCTCCAGGTCGGAGCGCAGGGCGTCATTCTCCTGCTGCTGTTGGGTCAGCTGCTGGGACAGGGCAGCCTCCTCCTGGCGGGCCACCTTCAGCTGCTGATAGACCCTGACGATCTGGATCCCCAGCACCGCCACCAGCACCGCGATCACCAGCAGCACCATGGTGCCGGGGCGCTTCTTTGTTTTCTTTTGTCTCTTCTCCCGCGCCATGGGGCGGCCTCCCTTCTGCTGCGGCGTTTTTTCCTTGGAATGGTGAGACTTCCACCCATCCACCCTTATTGTAGCGCACTTTACGCAAAAAGAAAAGCCCTTTTTGACGGCGGCGGCCCATTTTTTTATGAGCCGCCCCAGAAGTGCCAGGGGCGACCACAGCAGGCGGCCCGTCTCCCGCAGGGACGCGGCCCAGAAGTCCCACACGGGCCGCAGCAGCGGCGACAGCAGCAGAAACCACAGCACCGCGCCCAGCAGCATACCGGTGAGCATATAGAGCCGCAGCTCGCCGCCGCCCACCACCAGGGCCAGCCACAGCAGCCCCACGCCCAGCAGCAGCGCGAACAGGGCGTCCAGCAGATGGGTCAGCCGCCGGTCGCGGCGGTCCAGAAAGCGAAGGGCGCGCAGCGCGTCGTATATCAGTCCGCCTGCCGCCCCCAGGGCCATCGACGCGCCCAGCTGCTGCAGCTGGGCGGAGACGTAGTTTTCCATCAGGCAAACAGCCGGCTGAACAGGCCGCCGCCGCGGCTGGGCTGCTCCTCCTCGTAGTTGATGCCGTCGATGCGGCCGTCCACATGCAGCTCGCCGCCATCCAGGCTCAGCTTGCCGATGTGCAGCGCCTCGCCGGTGATCACCAGCGTTCCGGCGCAGGTGGACATGACGATGCAGCTCTCGTCGAACCGCTCCACGTCCTCCACGCCGGATACGGTCAGCTTCTCCCGGCCCTCCAGCGTCAGCCGGTGGTACAGGCCCGGGTTATTGTTGGTCTCATATGCCAAAAGAAACACCCTCTCCTACAAAGCGTTACTGCATTGTATGAGAGGGTGCGGTATTTTATAACGTCTTGTCCGTGGTTTCCCGGTACATGGCGGCGGCGTCGGCCTTGCCCACATTGTCGGCCACCGACAGAACCTCCACCGACAGGGCCTTCTGGCCGAAGCGGATGGTGATCACGTCGCCCACCTTCACGTCGTAGGAGGCCCGGGCCACCCGTCCGTTGACGGTGACCCGCTCATTGTCGCAGGCCTCGTTGGCCACGGTGCGCCGCTTGATGAGGCGGCTGACCTTCAGGTATTTGTCCAGTCTCATGGTGTGTCCTCCTTGGGGGTAAAAAGAAAAGCGGCAGCGCCGCTTCTCTTTTTCAATAAACAATAGCCTCGCAAGCCTCGCAGAGTTCGCGTCCGCGCCGTGGAGCGAAGCGGAACAAGTACCCTTGGGGTACAGGCGCGAAAAATTGCGATCATTTTTCGCCGCGACATGTGCGTGGCGAAAAATACATCTCGCCCCGCCAGTGCCAAAGGCGCGCAGCGGGGTGCAGGCCTTTTGGCAACAAAATCGCAGATTTTGTGCCAGGAGTTTTTACTTGATGGCGTCCTTCAGCGCCTTGCCGGCCTTGAAAGTGGGGATCTTGGCGGCGGCGATGGTGACGGGCTCCTTGGTGCGGGGATTCAGGCCGGTACGCTCGGCGCGGTGCTTCACCTCGAAAGAGCCAAAGCCCACCAGCTGCACCTTCTCCTCGGTCTTCAGACCCTCGGTGATGGCGGACAGGGTGGCGTTGACAGCGGCCTCGGCAGCCTTCTTGGACAGACCGGCCTTCTCGGCGACGGCATTGATCAGTTCGGTTTTATTCATGGGTATTTCCTCCTAAATTTTTTTCATTGGTAGAACCATATCCTAAAACGAAGCATATCCGCATTAAGAACAGAGAAAGTGCCTTTCAGGGAAAGGCGCAATAGAAAATTTACCATATTTGCCGCCTGTTTGCAAGCCTTTTTACACAGAAAACGCAAAAAATCACCGCAGATGCAGGCGCTGGACCCATTTTTCCCCCTTTTTGAAGTGCCGGAGGTCATCGGCGGTCACCGCGCCCAGGGCAAGGGCCAGGATCACATACACCGCCGCCGCTGCGGCAATGGCGGCCACGGCTGCCAGATTCTGGGAGACATGGGCGGCCAGCAGTCCGTAGGCGGAGCGGGCGGCCAGCGCCATCACGACGGTACACAGGCCCGGCCGCCACAGGCAGCGGAAGAAGTCCACCTGCCCCTTCATACAGCGGTGGACGGCGATCATATTCAGCACCACGATCAGGGCGTAGCTGTACAGCGTACCCACCGGCGCGCCCCGGATGCCCATGTCGGGGTTGCCCACCATCAGATAGTTGGTGACGATCTTCAGCACGCCGCCGGCCAGCAGCGTCCAGATGGGGACGCTCTCCCTGCCGTTGGCCTGCAGAATACCGTTGGTCACCACCATCAGGCACACGAAGATGCTGGCGATGCCCAGCACCGTCAGGTGATAGGCGGCGGCCTGGGCCGTCTCCGGCACGGCGGGATAGAGAAGCTGCAGGATAGGCCCGGCCAGCACGCTGAGGCCCGCTCCCATGGGGAAGGCCAGCAGCGCCGTGATCCGCAGGGCCGAGGCGGTGAGCCGCCCGGCGGCGGCCTCGTCATGCCGGGCCTTAGCCTGGGTGATGGCGGGGATCAGGGATACGGACAGGGGATAGATGAACGACGGCGGCAGTACGAACAGCGTCATGCCGAAGGTGTACTGGCCGTACAGCTCCGCGGCGGCCTTGGCGGAAAGGCCCAGGCGGGATTGCAGCGTGCCCAGCACCAGGGACTGATCCAACAGGGTCATCAGGCTCATGGCCCCGCCCGCCACGGTGATGGGGACGCCGATCTTCAGAAGCTGCCGCAGGGTCTCGCCTGTCGGCTCCACCGGGCCGCCATGCTGGCGGGGGCAGCGGTGCAGCGCCCACAGCAGGAACAGAAAGCCCAGCGCCGTGCCGCAGGTGACGCCCGCGATGGCGCCGGCTGCGCCGGTCTCCGGCGCGGCGCCGCTGCGGAGCAGGAACCAGCACAGTCCCAATCCCACCACCAGCTTGCAGGCGGATTCGATGACCTGGCTGATGGCGGTGGGGGTCATGTCGCCCAGCCCCTGGGTATAGCCCCGGATGGCGGAGGTCAGGCACACGCACAGCACCGACGGGGCCAGCACCCGGATGGCGGCAGCCGCCATGGAATCGTGGAGTGCGTTTGCCATGGCCTCCGGCAGGCAGAACATCAGCGCCGAAAACAGCAGGCCCACACCGCCCAGCAGCGCCAGCGCGCAGCGGAATACCTGCCGGGCCTGGTCGTGGCGGCCCAGTGTCTCCGAGCGTGCCACCAGCCGTGAGGCGGCCAGGGGCAGTCCCGCCGTGGACAGCATCAGCAGAAGATTATAGACGTTATAGGCGGCGTAAAAGTGGGCCATGCCCTGGCTGTCCAGCAGGTTGCCCAGCGGGATCTTGTACAGGGCGCCCAGCACCTTGGTGACGGCCACCGCGCCCGCCAGAATGGCCGCGCCGCTCAAAAAGCTCTGTTTACGCTGCAAGCCGTCACCTCCTTGTTTTGGATAAGAACATGCGCAATATTTTGTGGGGGGGGGGGCGGCGTCCCCGACGCCCCGCGCGGTGAACCGACGGGTACGGCAGTTGGTGCGTAGGGGAGGGGTTCTACCCCTCCCACTCGGTTTACGATGGCGTTTCCGTTGAACGACGGGCGGGGTAGAACCCCGCCCCTACGCTCGGAATGACAGAAACCCTCTTACTTCCCCAGATTCTCCAGCATCTCCCGGTGGAAGGCGGCGAACTTCTCCAGATCCGCCGTCACCTGCTCCTGCCGCTGGATGTACTCGGTGGGGTACTTGGGGTGGAAGACCCGGTCAATGCGGTCATCCCAGCGGATATCCACCATCTTGGTGGAGCCGCCCGCGCCCAGGGACAGGATGCTGTGCAGCTCCTCCATGATGTAGATATTATACAGTCCCTCCGCGCCGGATATGCACCAGCCCACATTTTCAAAGCTGCCGGACATGTACTTCTGGCGATAGAGGTAGTAGGGGGCGAAGCCTGCCGCGCGCAGCGTGGGGTCGGCGTAGTCCAGCATTTCCGCCACGGCCTCCGCCGAGGGGATGGGGCTGCCCTCCAGCGTCAGGCGGCTGCCCTTTTTCAGGGCCAGCGTGTGAACGGTGATGTTGTCCGCGCCGCTTCTGATGCACTGATCCAGCGTCTTCCGGAAGCCCTCCGGCGTGTCGGCGGGCAGGCCCGCGATGAGATCCATGTTCACATGGGGAAAGCCCATGGAGGTGGCCAGCTCCATGGCGGCGAGAATATCCGCCGCCGTGTGCCTGCGGCCGATGGCCTGCAGCACCTTGTCGTCCAGCGACTGGGGGTTGACGCTGATGCGGTCGGCTCCGTGGTCAAGGAGCACCTGTAATTTATCCCGGTCAATGGTGTCGGGGCGGCCTGCTTCAATGCAGTATTCCACCACATGGCTGAGATCGAAGCTGCGGTTCAGATGGGTCAGCAGGTGATCCATCTGTTTGGCGGATAACGTGGTGGGGGTGCCGCCGCCCATGTAGAAGGACTTGATGCGCAGGCCCGTGTCCTCCACCATCCGGGCCGCCAGTGTGATCTCCCGCTCCAGCGCCTCCAGATACGGCTCCATCAGCTTGAAGGAGCGCTCCACCGCCTGAGAGACGAAGCTGCAATAGGCGCAGCGGGTGGGGCAGAAGGGGATGCCGATGTACAGGGAGATGTCGTTGGGCGCCAGCGCCTCCTTGGCGGCGATGCCCGCCTGAGCCGCTTCGATACACATGCGGCGGCGGGGCGCGGATACCTGATAGGTGCGGTCCAGCTCACGGTCGGCCTGACGGGGCGTCATGCCGCCGCGTAGCAGCCGGGCCGCCAGCTTGGCGGGCCGCACGCCGGTCAGGCTGCCCCACGCGGGGACGCGGCCCAGAATTTCCACCGACGCCTTGAAAAAGCTCATTTTCAGCGCCCGCTGCCGCAGCCCCTCCTGCTGATAGGGGGTCAGATCGGGGTCAATGCGCACGCGGGAAAGACCGCGGCCCTCCCGTCCCTGATACCGGATACGGGTGGTCGCGGTGGTGTAGGTATTTCCCTCGGATAATTTTACCCAGGCGCAGCTTGCCTCCTCCGCCTCCGGATCGTAGACCGGACGCTCGTTGGGGAAGAAGGCCAGCAGATCCTGCTCGATGGCGTAACGGTCGTTATGACCGGTAAAGATCAGCTTCATACGTTCATGCCCTGCTTCATATAGGGGTTGTACTTCCGCTCGAAATCCATGTCGGTGGCGGAATCGTGGCCGGGATAGACGGTGTACTGGCCCTCCAGCTTGCCCAGCCGGGCCAGAGACTTCAGCATGGCCCGATAGTCGCCGCCGGGGAAGTCGCACCGGCCGCAGCTATTGCGGAACAGGGTGTCTCCGGCAAAGAGCACGCCCTGTCCCTCCACCAGCAGGCAGACGGAGCCCTGGGAATGGCCGGGGGTCTCCAGCACATCCAGCGTCAGGCCGCCCACCGTCAGCTTGTCGCCCTCCTTATAGTACCGCTGGTTCTTCTCACCCAGCCGGTGGAACAGAAGGTCGCCGCCGCTGCTGTCGGTCACGTCACCCTGGTGGATATAGACCGGCAGCTCCGGCCAGGTCTCCAGCAGGCCCGCCACGCCTGTGCAGTGGTCAAAGTGGCCATGGGTCAGCAGGATCATGACGGGGGTGCAGCCGCTGGAGGCGATCATGGCCTCGATGCGCTTGGGCTCGTCGCCGGGGTCGATGACGGCGCAGACCCTGGCGTCCTCGTCGCAGAGGATGTAGCAGTTGGTCATGATGGGGCCCACCATCAGAGAGAGTACCTTCATCCGTGCACCCTCCTTACAGCTGGTCGGTGTCCACCACCAGCGTCAGCGGGCCGTCGTTCAGGCTGTCCACCTGCATATAGGCGCCGAACTCGCCGGTCTCGGTGTGGAAGCCCTTGGCGCGGCACAGCTCCACGAACTTCTCGTACAGGGGGATGGCCACCTCGGGCCGTGCGGCGGCCAGGAATTCGGGGCGGCGGCCCTTCTTGCAGTTGCCGTACAGGGTGAACTGGGAAACCACCAGCAGCTCACCCTTCACCTCGTCCAGGCCGCGGTTCATCTTGCCGTTCTCATCCTCGAAGATGCGAAGGCCCGTCAGCTTGTCCGCCAGCTTGACGGCCTGCGCCTCGGTATCCTCGTGGGTGATGCCCAGCAGGATCAGGAAGCCCTCGCCGATCTGGCCGTGTACTTTTCCGTCGATGGTGACGGAGGCGTGCTTCACGCGGGTCAATACAGCGCGCATAATTTGCTCTCCTTTATACAAATAGTATTCAAAAGCCTCGCAGAGTTCGCCGCCCGCAGGCGGCGAATCAATTTAATCATTTTTCCGGCGACATGTGCGTCGGAAAAATTCTTCTCGGCCGCCAGTGTGCCCGAAGGGCGCGCGCAGCCGGCCGCAAACCCCATTGGCAATGAAATCGAAGATTTCATGCCAGCTACTTTTATCCCGCAGGCCGCGTCACCTTCATGACGCCCTGGATCTGCTCCAGACGGCTCATAACGGTTTTCAGCTGGCCACGGTCGCCCACCTCGATGCCCAGATCCAGCAGGGCGAAGCCGTCCGGCGTGGAGCGGGCATTCAGGGACAGCACCCGGGTCTTGGTGGAGGACAGTACCGTGGACACGTCCACGATTAGGCTGATGCGGTCTTTGGCCACCACCTGCAGCATGGTGTGATAGCTCTCGCTGGTCTTGTCGGCCCAGCTGACCCGGATCCAGCGGCCCGCCTCAGCGGGATTGTCCCGGGAGCGCAGCACGTTGGGACAGTCCGCCCGGTGGACGGACACGCCATAGCCCCGGGTGATGAAGCCCACGATGTCGTCTCCCGGCACGGGAGAGCAGCATTTGGAGAACTTCACCAGGCAGTTGCTGAGGCCCTCCACGATGATGCCGTGCTCGCCCTTCCGCTGGGGCACGGCGGGGCGCATCACCTCCGGCTGGCCCGCCACGGGAACCTCCGCCTGCCGCTCGGCCTGATGCTGGTGCAATATCCGCTGGATATCCTCCCGCAGTCGGCCGATGACCTTCAGGGCCGTGACGCCGCCGTAGCCGATGGCGGCGTACATATCGTCCACGGAGTTGAAGCTGAGCTTTTTCAGCACGTTGGGCACGTTCTCGTCGGCCAGCAGCTCCTTCAGGGATACGCCGGTGCGCTTCAGCTCCGACTCGAAGCTCTGGCGGCCGTTGACGATGTTCTCATCCCGCTTCTCCCGCTTGAACCACTGGCGGATCTTGCTGCGGGCGTTGCTGGAGCGGGCGATCTTGATCCAGTCGCGGCTGGGGCCGTGGGCGCTCTGGCTGGTGGTGACCTCCACCACGTCGCCATTCTGCAGCCGGTGGTTCAGCGGCACGATGCGGCCGTTGACCTTGGCGGACACCATGTGGTTGCCCACGGCGGAGTGGATGTTATAGGCAAAGTCGATGGGGGTAGCCCCGGCGGGCAGGTTGATCACGTCGCCGTTGGGGGTGAAAACGAACACCTCGTCGGCAAACATATCCACCTTCAGGGAGTGGATAAAGTCCTCGGCGTCGGCGCCCTCCTGGTTTTCCAGCAGGCGGCGCACCCACTCGTAGCGGCCCTCGTCGCCGCCGCCCTGGCCGTTCTGCTTGTACTTCCAGTGGGCGGCGATGCCGTACTCCGCCACCTCGTGCATCTCCTTGGTGCGGATCTGCACCTCGAAGGGGATGCCGCTCTCGCCCACCACCGTGGTGTGCAGGCTCTGGTACAGGTTGGGCTTTGGGGTGCCGATATAGTCCTTAAACCGGCCCAAAATGGGCTTATAAAGGTCGTGAATGATACCCAGAACGTTATAGCAGTCCGCCACCGTGTCCACGATGACCCGGAAGGCGAACAGATCGAATACGTCGTCCAGCGACTTGTTCTGGGTGTACATCTTGCGGTAGATGGAGTAGGGGTGCTTCATGCGGCCGTAGACGGTGGCCTCGATGCCCTCGGCACGGAGGCGCGTCACGATCTGGTCGTGGATGGCGGACATGAAGCCGTCGTACTCCGCCGCCTTCTCGTCCAGGGCCTCGGTGATCTCCCGATAGCCCACGGGGTCCAGATATTTCAGGGAGAGATCCTCCAGCTCCCACTTCATCTTCTGCATGCCCAGCCGGTGGGCGATGGGGGCGTAGATCTCCATGGTCTCAAAGGACTTCTGCTTCTGCTTCTCCGGCGTCTGGTACTCCATGGTGCGCATGTTGTGGAGCCGGTCGGAGATCTTGATGAGGATGACCCGGATGTCCTTGCTCATGGCCATCAGCATCTTCCGCAGGTTCTCCATCTGCTCCTCCTCCTTGGAGGTGTAGTGGACGCGGGTCAGCTTGCTGACGCCCTCTACCAGGTCGGCCACCGTGGGAGAGAACAGCTTGGCCAGCTGCTCGTGGGTGGCGTCGGTATCCTCAATGGTGTCATGCAGCAGCGCCGCCTCGATGGACTCGCTGTCCAGATGCAGCTCCTCCGCCACGATCTGGGCCACCGCCAGGGGGTGGGTGATGAAGGGCGAGCCGTCCTTGCGCAGCTGCGGACCGTGCAGATCCCGGGCGAACTCATAGGCCTGGCGGATCTGCTGGAAATTGGCGGAGGGGTTGTAGCTGCGGACGGTATCCTCCAGATGCTGATACATGGCCTCAATATCCACGGTTTTTGTCATTGGGCACCGCCTCCTCCCCGTCCTGCTTCGGCGTCGGTGAGACGCCGTATGTACTCGGAATCCTCCAGCTTGACCTTTTTATCCCTTCCGGCCAGCTGCAGGTCGATATCATCGCCGTGAAGTTCCAGCTGCAGCAGGCCCCGCTCCTGGAACACCGCCAGGCAGAAGGCGCTGCGCAGGAAGCTGTCTGTCTTGCCCAGCGCCGCGGACAGCGACCGCAGCAGCGGCAGATACGCTGTGTGCAGCGCGCCCTCCGGCGTCATGTGTACCAGCGTCCGCCACACCGCCGCGTATTGCTCCCGTGAGGGCAGCATCCGCCGGGCGTTTTTGGCGGAGACCGTCTCGCCGCCGGTGCATTGGGCCAGCAGCGTCAGACACTCCTGCTCCCGGCTGCTGGCGGAGAGGGAGGGCCGGATGTCCACCATCTGCAGCTGCACGGTGCGGCTGCCCCGGAATTCGTTGACCTGTAAATAGAAGGCCGCGTCCACCCGGTCGCCCTCCTGACAGCCGCAGGCGGCGGTGTTGGTGGAGAAGAAAATACCGTCAAACTGGGCGCTGCCCTTTCCCAGCCGCAGCTTGAGATGCCGGTTCTGGCCCACGTTCTGCATCCGCAGCAGCGTGGCGCCCATCAGGCAGAACAGGGGCCGCGCGTTGCCGCTGCCGTAGGGCTCCAGCGCCGCCAGCGCCTCTACCTCCTGCAGCGTCACCCGGCCGGGCTGGTGCAGCTCCACGTCGATCTCCAGCGTGGATTCCGGCGCCTTGCCCACCCAGTATTCGGCGGCGTATTGGTTCATCCGGGCCCGGAAGGCGGGGATGTTGGCTGCGTCGATGGTAAAGCCCGCCGCCAGCTCGTGGCCGCCGAAGCCCAGCAGCAGGTCGGAGCAGCTCTCCAGTGCGGCGAACAGGTTAAAGCCGCCCCAGCTGCGGCAGGAGCCCTTGCCCACGGCGCCGTTGAGGTGGATCATAAAGCTGGGACGGGAATATTTCTCGCTGAGGCGGGAGGCCACGATGCCCACCACGCCCTGATGCCACGTTTCCGATGCCAGCACCAGCGCTCGGCGATCCTCCTCGGGCATCTGCTCAATCATCTCCTCTGCCTGGGAGTAGATGGTCTGCTCCACGCTCTGCCGTTCCCGGTTCAGGGCGCACAGGGCCTTGGCCAGCTCCTCGGCCTGGACGGGATCCTGACACAGCAGCAGGTCGGCGGCCATGTCCGCCGCGCCCATGCGGCCCGCCGCGTTGATGCGGGGCGCCAGCACGAAGCCGATCTGCACGGAGGAGATCTCCCGTCCGGCCAGACCCGCCTCCTTCAGCAGGGCGTGCAGCCCGATAAAGTCCGAGCGGTCCAGCGTGGCAAGGCCCCGGGATACGATGGTGCGGTTTTCGCCGGTCATCTGCATCACGTCGGCCACGGTGCCCACGGCGGCCAGCGTACAGTACCGGGAGAACAGCGCCTCCTCCCGGTCGGGGCCGCCCAGGGCCAGCACCAGCTTCAGCGCCACGCCGCAGCCGGCCAGGTGCTTGAAGGGGTATTCACAGTCGCTGCGGCGGGGATCCACCACCGCCGAGGCCACCGGCAGCGTCTCCTTGCACTCGTGGTGGTCGGTGACCACCACGTCCATGCCGATGGAGCGGGCAAAGGCCACCTCGTCCACGCCGGTGATGCCGCAGTCCACCGTCACCAGCAGCGTGGCGCCACCCTTGCGCAGTCCCTCAATGGCGTCGCAGCTCAGGCCGTAGCCATCCTCGATCCGGCGGGGGATGTAATGCACCACATCGGCGCCCCGTCCCTTCAGATAGTCCACCAGGATGCAGGTGGCGGTGATGCCGTCCACATCGTAGTCTCCAAATATGGCGATCTTCTCTCCGGCGGCGATCGCCTGCGCGATCCGTTCCACGGCCTTGTCCATGTCCTGCATCAAAAACGGGGAATAGGTCAGCGTGGTCTCCTGCGTCAGAAATTCCGCCGCGTCCTCGGCGCGTTCCACGCCGCGGCTGGCCAGTACCTCGGACACCAGATAGGGGTAGCCCGCGTCGGCCAGACGTTCCGCCGCGGCGCAGTTTTCCTGCGCCACATGCCAGGACGGAAATTTCATAGGTCGCCCGCCTCCTTTCGTTTCCTTCTATAATAAATTATAGTATACCAAAAACCGGGGAAAAGGTAAAGAAAAAATTCTTGCCGCCATGTGGTTGCAATCCCTGCGGCTATCCCGTATAATGGATGTCGAAAACCACAGAATCGAGGAATTGCCATGCGTCCTGACGGCAAGCGGGTCAAAGACCTTCCGCCCATCGTGGCGGCCATCCCCTATATCATGCCTAAGCGGTATGACGCCCAGAATACCATCACCGAGTATATCGACGAGGAGCTCATCAAGTCCTATATCCGGGAAAAGCGCCGCAGCGGCGTGCGGATCAACCACATGGCCGTGATCATCGCCGCCTATTACCGGGCCGTGATGTACAACCCCAAGCTGAACTACTTCATCATGAACAGCAAGGTCTACAAGCGGAACCACTTCTGCGTGTCCTTCGTGATCCTGAAGAAGCTGGCGGACGGGCGGCCGGATGAGACGTCCCTGAAAATTTTCCTGACGCCGGAGGACACCATCTTCACCATTCAGCAGAAGATCACCGACGCAGTGGCCGCCAATTCCGCCACCGAGCAGAAGAACAACACCGACAGGTTCGCCCGGATGATGTTCTCCTTCTCCCTGCTGCCCAAGATCGTCATCTGGCTGGCGTACCATCTGGATAAGCTGGGCCTGCTGCCCCGGAAGATCATCGACCTGAGCCCCTTTCACACCAGCATGTTCATCACCAACCTGGCCTCCATCAAGACCAGCTACATCCACCACCACTGCTATGAATTCGGCACCACCAGCGTGTTTGTCTGCATGGGCAAGCCCGTGCCGGACTACATGAGCGGCAATCTCAACAAGAAGATCATGCCCCTGGGCGTGGTGATGGACGAGCGTATCTGCACCGGCTATGAATACGCCGCCTTCTGCAACGATTTCCGCAAGTTCCTGCGCAAGCCGGAGACGTTGGAAGTTCCCTATGAAGCGTAACAAAAAGCTGCCCGCAAGGGCAGCTTTTTGTTTTGTGCGGCGGCATGTGGTCATGCCGCCCTACGAAAAGGTTTGGTAGAATTGCGTAGGGCGGGGTGACCTCACCCCGCCGATAATGCAGCAGGCGCGGTGTTCGTGCGTAGGGGAGGGGTTCTACCCCTCCCTTTCGGTTTACGGTGGTATTTCCGGCAAACGGCGGGCGGGGCAGAGCCCCGCCCTACGAAAAGGTGCTGCTGGACAACGTATCGGCCCCCCGACAAAACAGGAAAAGGGAGGACTCGCGTCCTCCCTTTTCCCTACCATATAAACCACGAGGCGACAAATCGCCAGGGTAACAAACCCGGCACCGCCGCAAAACACACGGAACGGTGTCACTTCATTATAACGAAAAACGCGGGAAATGCAAACCGACAAATTCACAAAAAAATGAACGATATGCTTGTACAAATCGTCAAAAACGGCATAAAAACCGCCCCCGAAGAGCCATTCGGGGGCGGCTGCGCGTTTATCTTTCCGGATCCCAGTCGGAGGGCCCTCCGTCAAAGCGGGTATCCTGGTGGAATTCACCGTCGTCCCGGGGCGGCTGATAGCCCACGCCGGACATCTGCTTGATGGCCTCGAAGTACCCAATATCCGTCTGCTGGATATAGGGCGTGATCCAGATGGACAGGATGCCCAGGGTCAGACCGCACAGCAGGTTCCAGCCGATGAAGCTGAGATCCAGCACGAACAGCTCCCACTTGTGGCCCCAGGTCTGGGCCTTACTCATGTTCAGCGCCTCCATGACGCCCATCTCCGGGTTTTCGCAGAGGTTATACAGGGCGAAGCGGTAGCGGTAGCCGGCGATGATGCCGGGGATGATGAACAGCAGCGACCACAGGAACACGAAGATGCTGATGACGATCTGCAGCAGGATGACCTTCCCGGCAAACAGGAAGCCGTCGAACATGGTGGAGTAGGGGGTGACGATGCCGCGGCGCACGCTCATGGTGTACAGGATATAGCCTGCGCTCAGCACCGCGGACACCAGCGACAGCACGATGGAGACAAAGCCCGCCACCAGTGCCGGCAGATGCAGAATAGGCTCTGCAGGCTGCAGATAGATCGTGAACTCCGGCATATACGTCTCCGCGTAGGAGAGCACCTCTGCCTGGGGGCCGCCGGAGATCAGCCAGTCGATGCCGCTGATGACCAGGCCGATGGCCAGGTACAGCAGCGTGAACAGATAGGCCGAAACGGCGGCATTCTTGGTGATGGCCTTGGCCTCGTATTTTAATTGTACCCGATCGAGCATAAAAAAGTTCCTTTCCGCACGGATGTGCGATTCCTTTTTCTGGGAGCGCGGACAGCCTGCCGCGCCCGGATTCTCTATATATTGTAGCATGTCGGCAGGTGGAACGCAAGACCAGAAAATTTGAGAGGATATCGGGCTAAGTTGTCGACAAAAAAGACAAATTTTCAGGAAGAATTCCCGCATAAGACTGGACAACAGCGAGATTTTGTTGTATGATAAAACGCAGTGTGAGGTGGTATCTTACCACCTGAAGTAGCCGATGGTGAAACTCAGGCGTGCGGGATTGGAACCCCCGCGCGTGTGATTCTCACCATCAGATACGAATGCAGTAAGATGAGGTGAAGACAATGGCACAAGCTTTCTTTGGCGGC
>ULRD01063171.1_pt1 | contig 35196 bp, 27 predicted proteins | sample 1955181 | NCBI WGS metagenome assembly ULRD01 (sample SAMEA4835675, study PRJEB28245) | human gut metagenome | biome: gut microbiome; material: fecal sample | place: Denmark | collected 2008
CATCCAGTACCTGCTCTCCGACGCCGGGCAGATCGCCGTATGGCCGACGATCGAGAAACACCTCGCGCCGGGCAAGGCGCTCTACTTCTCGCACGGCTTCGGCATCACCTACAAGGAGCGCACGGGCATCGTGCCGCCGGCCGATGTAGACGTGATCCTGGTCGCCCCGAAAGGCTCGGGGACTTCGCTGCGCCGCATGTTCATCGAGGGCCGCGGCCTGAATTCGAGCTACGCCGTATTCCAGGACGCCACGGGGCGCGCATTCGAACGCGTGGTGGCGCTGGGCATCGGCGTAGGTTCGGGCTACCTGTTCGAAACCGACTTCAAGCGGGAGGTTTACTCCGACCTGACGGGCGAGCGCGGCACGCTGATGGGTGCCATCCAGGGTATTTTCGCGGCCCAGTACGACACGCTGCGCGCCCACGGGCACACCCCTTCGGAGGCTTTCAACGAAACGGTCGAGGAGCTGACCCAGTCGCTCATGCCGTTGGTGGCCGAGAACGGCATGGACTGGATGTACGCCAACTGCTCGACCACGGCACAACGCGGTGCGTTGGACTGGTGGAAACGCTTCCGCGATGCCACCAAACCCGTCTTCGAAGAGCTTTACGGCGAAGTGGCCGCCGGCAACGAGGCGCAGCGCTCGATCGACCTGAACAGCAAACCTGACTACCGCGAGAAACTCAACGAGGAGCTGCGCGAGATGCGTGAAAGCGAGATGTGGCAGACAGGTGCCGTGGTGCGCAAGCTCCGCCCGGAGAACAACTGATCCCCCGGGAGGCCTTGCAATTTTTCAGATTGTTTCGCGCTCCGGCGGGTCGTGTCCGCCGCCTCCGGCACCGCTTGTAAATCCGGCCTTCCCCGAGCCCCCGCCCCGGCGGGGACTTGAGAGGCGGCGACGCTGCGGGATTCCCGCAGCGGGACACAGGCGGCCGGCAATTAACAGTTTTGTAACGTAATATACAACAACAATCAATCTATGTGTGGTTTCGTAGGACTATTTGACATCCGCCGGAAATCGGATGCGCTGCGTGGGCAGGTACTGAAAATGTCGAAGCAGATACGGCACCGGGGCCCCGACTGGTCGGGTGTCTACTGCAGCGAGCGGGCGATCCTTTCGCACGAGCGGCTTTCGATCGTCGACCCCCAGTCGGGCGGTCAACCCCTGTTCAGCTGCGACGGGAAACAGGTGCTGGCCGTGAACGGCGAGATATACAACCATCAGGAGATCCGCGCCGAGCTGGCCGGCGAATACGATTTCCAGACAGGCTCGGACTGCGAGGTGATCCTGCCTCTCTACCGCAAACTGGGTGTCGGGCTGCTGGAAAAGATCAGCGGCATCTTCGCCTTCGCGCTGTACGACATCGAAAAGGACGAATACCTGATCGCCCGCGACCCGGTCGGCGTCATCCCGCTCTACATCGGCTGGGACAGCGACGAGCAATTCTACGTCGCATCGGAACAGAAAGCCCTCGAAGGGATATGCAGCACCATCCGGCCGTTCCTGCCCGGGCACTACTGGTCGAGCCGCGAGGGGAAAATGGTGCGCTGGTACAAGCGCGACTGGTTCGAGTACGACGCCGTGAAGGACAACGGCGCCGACATACAGGCGCTGCGCGAGGCGCTGGAATCGGCCGTCAAGCGGCAGCTCATGTCGGACGTACCCTACGGCGTACTGCTGTCGGGCGGCCTCGACTCGTCGATCATCTCGGCCGTCGCCAAGAAATACGCCGACCGGCGCGTCGAATCGAACGACCGCGACCGGGCCTGGTGGCCGCAGCTCCACTCGTTCGCCATCGGACTGAAAGGGGCGCCCGACCTGGCGGCGGCACGCAAGGTCGCCGACCATATCGGCACCGTACACCACGAAATCAACTACACCGTACAGGAGGGGCTGGATGCCGTGCGCGACGTGATCTATTATATCGAGACCTACGACGTGACGACCGTACGCGCCTCGACGCCGATGTACCTGCTGGCGCGCGTCATCAAGTCGATGGGCATCAAGATGGTGCTCTCGGGCGAGGGTGCCGACGAGGTTTTCGGCGGCTACCTCTATTTCCACAAGGCGCCCGACGCCCGTGCCTTCCACGAGGAGACCGTGCGCAAGATCAGTAAGCTGCACCTCTACGACTGCCTGCGCGCCAACAAGTCGCTCTCGGCATGGGGTGTCGAGGGGCGCGTGCCGTTCCTCGACAAAGAGTTCCTCGACGTGGCGATGCGCATCAACCCGGCGGCGAAAATGGCCAAGGACGGGCATATCGAAAAATGGATCCTGCGCAAGGCGTTCGAGGACATGCTCCCCTCCGAGATCGTATGGCGTCAGAAAGAGCAGTTCTCCGACGGCGTAGGCTACAACTGGATCGACACGCTCAAGCAGCTGACCGCAGAGGCGGTCTCCGACCGCGAGATGGAACACGCTGCGGAGCGTTTCCCGATCAACCCGCCCCGCAACAAGGAGGAGTACTATTACCGTACGATCTTCGAGGAACACTTCCCGTCGCATACGGCAGCGCAGTGCGTACCGTCGGTACCGTCCGTAGCGTGCAGCACCGCCGAAGCGCTGGCCTGGGACAAGGCGTTCCGCGACATGAACGAACCGTCGGGGCGCGCCGTGCTGGGCGTGCACAACACCGACCTGACACACGACACCCACCGACCCGAAACCGACTGAACCCGGTAAGGCCCCTGCTTCGGCAGGGGCCTTCCTTTATCGGATCGGAATTCTTAAACGGCATCGCCCCGGCCACAGATACCTGTGACCGGAGCGATTTCTTGCGCCCTGAGTGGCCGGACAGCCCCGCGCCCGGCATCAGCGCCGCGGCTTCTTCGCGTCGGGTTTGCGGCGGGAGCGGCGGGCGGCAGGTGCCACGGGTTTTCGCGCAGGGACACGTTTTGCGGCGGGCTTCCCGTCCCCGGGGTCTGCCCCGGGTGCTTCGGAAACTTCCGCAGCCGGGATATTCCCTGCGGCAGGTGCGGGGACTGCGGGGGCAGCGCCCACCGTCCGGCGCGGCTTCTTGCGCACCGACCAGCCGAAGTGGCCGATGGCCTCGCCCAGGGCGAAATATTCGCCGTGGGAGTAAACGATCGGGTAGGCGCGTTCGAGGCAGAAACGCCCCGTAACAGGGTCGATATAGGCGGCATCGACCTGCACGGCGACCACCTCGGCCAGGAACATGTCGTGCGAACCGAGGGGCATCACCTGCCGCACGCGGCACTCGATGCTTACGGGCGCCTCTTCGACGATCGGCGCCGCGACCTGCAAGGCCTTCCCGGGCGTGAGCCCCATTTCGCGGAATTTGTCATAGTCGCGCCCCGACCGCACCCCGCACCAGTCGGCGGCGCGGGCCAGGTCGCGGGTCGTGAGGTTGATGACGAACTCCCCCGTGCGGCGGATTATTTCGTAGGAGTGGCGTTCGGGGCGTACCGAAATGTAGCACATCGGCGGGTTGGTGCATACCGTGCCCGTCCACGCCACGGTCAGCAGGTTATACTCTTCGGGCGTCGCACCGCAGCTCACCAGCACGGCCGGCAGCGGATAGATCAGCGTCCCGGGTTTCCAGCTCTCCTTCATCGGCGGCGTCAGTTAGCCTTCGCAAAGAAATTGCGGAAGAATACGATCTGAAAGTCGATGGCATTGCCCCAATAGGCACCGGTATGCCCACCAGGGCGTACATAGAAATCGTGCATGATGCCCCGGCGCAGCAACTCGTCGTGGAAATCGTTGTTTACCTCGAAGAAGAAATCGTCGTAGCCGCAGTCGAAGACGATCGCCAGGTCGCCATTCCCGAGCTGCGGGATGAGGTTGATGGGCGTAGCCTCTTCCCAGGCTTCGGGATACTCCGTAATCTCGCCCAGCAACTGCGGGATCTCCCAGTTCTGCGGGAAAGGACGTATGTCGAGCCCGCCGCTCGTGCTGCCTGCGGCACCGAACAGCCCCTTGTGCTTTATGGCGAGCGACATGGCCCCGAAACCGCCCATGCTCAGGCCCGTGATCGCGCGTCCCGAGCGGTCACGGACTACGGGATAACGCGCTTCGACGGCGGGCAGCAACTCGCGTATCATGAAGGTTTCGTAGAGGCTCTTCTCGCGCACCTTGCTGTCGAGGTACCAACTGTTCCCCACGCCGGGACAGATGAAGGCGATCCTCTCGCGGTCGGCGATTGCGGGCAGCGAAGGCTTGATCTTCAGCCATGCCGTCTCATCGCCCGAGTAGCCGTGCAGCAGGTAGACCACCGGACAGGGCTCAGCGGCGGATACGCCCTCGGGCACGATCGCCACGACGGGTACGTCACGATCCATCGAGGGACTGTGCACGGCAAGCGTGTCGACCGTAGCCGCAGAAACGACCCGCACCGCCAGCAACAGCAAAAAAGTAAAAATAAAAATCCGTTTCATGGTATATGGGTTTAGTGAAGGCAAAAATACGAAAAAAACGTATCTTTGCCATATGCTAACGGAATTCATCCGATACCTCAGCGCCGAACGGCGTTACTCCCCGCTCACCGTCCGCAATTACAAACACGACGTCGGGCAGTTCCTGGCATGGCTGGATTTCGACGAGGCGCGCTCCGACCCGCGCAGCATCACCGCAGACCAGGTGCGCGAATGGATCATCCACCGCACGGAGGAAGGCAAGATCGGCGCGGCGTCGATGAACCGCGAAATCGCCTCGATCCGCACCCTCTTCCGGTGGCTGCTCCGCACGGGGGCCATCGAAAAAGACATCTGCCGGACGATCCCCTCGCTCAAGACCTCGCGCCGCCTGCCGGCTTTCATCCCCGAGAGCCGCATGACGGACATCGTCAGCAAATGCGAAGAGGCGGACGGGGATTTCGAAACGGCACGCAATTCGCTCGTCATCCTGATGTTCTACGCCTGCGGCCTGCGCCTTGCCGAACTGGTCGGCATCGACCGCGACGACTTCTCGGCCGACTACGCCTCGCTGCGGGTACGGGGCAAGGGAGACAAGCAACGGATGGTACCGATCCTCGAATTCGTACGCGAAAAGATTTTAAGTTACCTCGACCTAATTGCGAGGCAAAATATTTGCAATTCTGCGGAAAAAGCACTATTTTTAACACACAAAGGAAAGCGCATATCGCGGAGCGTCGTTTATCGCACGGTACAGGCGGAACTGACCCGTGCGGGCGTACAGGGCAAGAAGAGCCCCCATGTGCTCCGGCATACGTTTGCGACGCACCTGCTGAACGGCGGGGCCGATATGCGCGAGATCCAGGAGCTTCTGGGACACGCTTCGTTACAGGCCACGCAGGTCTATACGCACAACAGCATCGCCAGGCTCCGGGAGATATACGCAAAGGCCCATCCCCGGGAAAAGGGAGGGAAGTGATTAACTTTTATAAACTGTAAGGCTATGAACGTACAGATTCAATCCGTGAAATTCGACGCCGACAAACGGCTGGTCGAATTCGTCGAGAACAAGATGGACAAACTCGACCGCTTCGCAGAGCGTTCGACGGGTGCCGAGGTCATTCTCAGACTCGATAAAGACTTTGAAAAGGGAAACAAGATAGCAACGGTCACACTCCATATGCCGGGCGAAGACCTGGTGGCATGCCACCAGTCCAGATCGTTCGAGGAATCGGTGGACGAGGCGATCGACGCCATCAAGCGCCAGCTGGACAAATTCAAAGGCAAACTGGAAAAGTAACCCACCAACCAACCGATAACCTAAAACGAAGCCGCAGCCGCCCCTCATGAGGCGGCTGCGGTAATTTTCCACCCGGCGGTTTGTGGCGGGCGCACTCCGGCTGACGGGTTCCTGCTGACGATTCCCGCCCGGCAACATCCTGCCGGCAATTTCCGCCCCGGCTCCTTACCCATCGCTCGGCGGGCGGTTCTGCAACGCAATTCCGTTTCGCTCCTACCCACCCCCAAAGACTGCAGACGGACGGCACCGGCAGCTGGAAACGGAAAACGACCGCACCTGCGTGCGGCCGTTCGGAAGCCTTGTAGTGGATAGGGGATTCGAACCCCTATGTCGTGCGTGAGAGGCACGTATCCTAACCCTTAGATGAATCCACCGTATCGGTTTTGTGGTGCAAAGATAACGCCTTCTTTCAAAACTGCAAAATTTTCCTGCAAATTCTATGATTTTTTTTGGCCCGTTTCGCATATACCTGTATTTTCGTTATCTTTACGATAAATACAAAGTACGCTTTGCCTATGAAATACATTAAAACCGCCATACTGATCGCAGGCATGGCCGCAGCGACCGCAGCCTGTACGCGGAAACCCGTCGTTCCCGAATTCAGCATGCTCTCGATCGACACCCTCATCGGCACTCCGGCCAACGGATGCAAGATCGAATTCCGTTTCGCCACGATCGCCAACGCAGCGAAATCCCCGGCCCTGCGCTCCATCGAAGCGGCCAATGCCGAGTATTTCTTCGAACTGGAAGATTTCGGCGGCACGGCGCGCCAGGCGGTCGACTCCGCCATCCGCCAGATCGCCGCGGAGATGCTCCCGGACAGCGTCGAACAGACGATGGGAACCTACGAGATCTCGGCCGAAGCCGAAGTTACGGTCACGGACTCGCTCGTCACCTATATTATCAGCCGGTGGAGTTTCACGGGAGGGGCGCACGGCATGTACGGCATCGAATACCATACCTATTCGATCACAGACGGATACGAACTCTCGCTGGCAGACCTGTTCACGGCCCCGCAATTGCTCGGCATGGAGAAACTGCTCCGCGAGAAACTCTACGCCCAATACGGGACGGACAACGACGAAGGGCTGGCCGAACAGGGCTTCTTCCCGGAATACATCGCCCTGACGGAAAATTTCCAGATCACTCCCGAAGGCATCACCTTCTATTACAACCCCTACGCGATCGGATGCTATGCACTCGGGGCCGTCGAAGTGGCGATAGGCCGCGAGGAGCTGGAGCAGTTCTGACATCCGGGCGGGACGCCGTCCCGGCGTATCCGGGCTCACGCCCCTACATTCCCGGAACCCGCACCCCGGGACAATAAAAAAAGGCCGGAGTCTCACGACTCAGACCTTTTTCTTTTGTCGGGGAACCACCCCCTTCAAAAATGAGGTACAATCGGAGGTATTCGACTTTCGGACGAGCACCGCCCTTCGAGTCTTAGTAACGGATTGCCATTACAACCTGCCGATTCCCTCAACCAACCTAAAACTACTAACCTAAATGAACCTTAAAACTTCACTGCAAAGATACGTGCCATTTTTGAATTATGCAAATATTTTACGAATATATTAAATATATTTAACAATTTGGTAACATTAGCCCGCCAAAAAGGGCTCAGGAGGCTTCCAGGAAGCATTCGGGCAGAATGTTAAAGGTAACAGAACGCCCTTCGGCGACAAAAAACCGGGGTTTGGAAAAGCTTATTTCAGGTAGGCCACCCTGCTCCCGATGCTGACAAAATTCTAAAGTCCGCACCGTCGGCCGGGAGGGGAAGGGCACAAAAAAAAGGAAACCCGGCATTCCGATGGAATACCACAGTTTCCTCACCAACCTAAAACTACTAACCTAAATGAACCTTAAAACTTCACTGCAAAGATAAGGTGAAAAAACATGCCGTGCAAGTTTTTATTAAAAAAATTTTCGAATTTTTTGATATTTTTTAATAAGTCACATGCATTCAGTTATCTAATAACATGTAAACATGCAAGATAGCCAGGTACCGCCTATCCCGGGTGATCGAAAATATTTTTTCATATTCTGCGCAGTATTCCCCTCCGGCGCACATTTATATAAAACGGAACACGATAAAAATGGAGTGCACATACCCTGAGCGGGGATAAATCACTACCTTTGTACGATGGACAAGAAGCTACGCGTTACCCTGAACGTGAGAATACAGCATCCCGGCAGCGGGATGCCGCGGCAGGAATTTTGCGGCCGGTTGCGTACGGCCGCAGCGACAACGACGCCTAAAACCCTAATTTACCAATGACGGTATCACTGATCATCTCCACCTACAACTGGCCGCGAGCCCTCTACCTGTGCCTGGACAGCGTAATGCAACAAACGGCCATGCCCACGGAAATCCTGATCGCCGACGACGGCTCGGGTATCAGCACCCGCGATGTCGTCCGCCATTTCGAGGCGGTGTCGCCCGTCCCCATCCGGCACATCTGGCACGAGGACAAGGGGTTCCGCCTTGCCATGATCCGCAACAAAGCCATCGCGGCGAGCCGCTGCGAATACATCATACAGATCGACGGCGACCTGATCCTGCAACGCAACTTCATCCAGGATCACATGATCTTCGCACAACGGGGCTGCTACGTCACCGGGTCGCGGGGCATCATCACCGAAATGCTCACCCGCAAGGTGCTCAGCGGGGAGATCACCTCGCTCACGCCGCTGATGCGGGGCGTACGCAACAGCAACAACGTCATCCGCCTCCCGCTCATGGCATTCCTCTACCGGACGCTGGGCCCCACCCGCTTCGTCAAAGGCTGCAACATGGCCTTCTGGCGCAACGACCTGATCCGCGTCAACGGTTACGACGAATCGTTCTGCGGCTGGGGACGCGAAGATTCCGAACTGGCGATCCGCCTCGACAACAGCGGCGTACGCCAGCGGTGCATGAAGTTTCGCGGCGTGGTCTTCCACCTCCACCACGGCAAATGCGAGCGCAACAGCCTCTCGGCCAACGAGGAACGTTACCAGCAAACCATCCGTGAACACCGCACCCGCTGCGAAACCGGGCTTGCACGCCACTTGGCAACAACGGAACAGACCCGCGTCCCCGAAACCGAGGTAAAAATCCCCGTTCCCGCCGGCACGGGCCATTGAGCCCGGGACAGAAACATCCGGCCCTGGAAACGGCATCCATAAACGTCAGTGCCGCCCCGGTCGGGGCGGCACTGACGTTTTCTATCGGCGGCGGAATTTTTCCAGCAGGGGATAATAATGCAACTGCCGACGCAGTTTCCATTTGCGCACCAGGTTCAGGGGCTTGCGTTTCAGCCCCGCATGCCCCCGCACGATATAATCGTCCACGGCATCGAGCACCCGCGCCGAACAGCGGCAGTCGCGGTGCGGTTCGTGGTGCATGGTGTAGCTGCGGATCTCCCCCATCAACCCCTCCGGCCGCGTCAAGGCACGCTCGATGGCCGGGCCGACGGCCTCCGGCGTATCGACGTCGATCAGATGGGGCCCCGGATGCGAATTGCGGAACGTCACGACCGGCTTGTCGAGGAACATGAATTCGAGGATGATCGACGAACTGTCGCACAACATCACGTCGGCCTGCTGCAGAAGCGGCATCTTGTCGGAACCCTCATAAAATATGACGTTCTCGTTCTCCTCCGCAATACGTTTATAGCCGGCTATGATCCCGGGGTCGGTCAGCTTGGGATGGAACGTAATGACCCAGTCCCACGGATGGGTTTTGGCCAGACGGTCGATCTCCGCCATCAGATGGGGCGCCGAACAGACATTGCGCGTGAAGGTCGGGGGGTAAAGAATCACCGGATGGTCATTCTGCGGTTTGCGCTGCACTTCGGGCGAGAAATAGGTGTCGGCTTTGGGCCAGCCGGTCTCGTAGACCCGGAAGAAGCCGTATTTCTTTTCCAGTTCCTTGAAATAAGGCGTGCTGCTCGGCCCCTGCGTACAATAGATGTCGAACCATCCACGCACCGTGAAGTGGTCGTCGACGGCCTCGATCCGCTTCTGAATCGCATAGCCGTGGAAAAGCGCCACCTTCACACCCGGGATAAAATCGGGGATATAATTGCCCGGTGCAAAAACCGCGACCGGGTTATAAGCGACCGCCTCCCGGATTGTCCCCAACCGCACCTCGCCCTCTTCGAGCACGACGGGACACCCCTCTTCGATAAACCAGGCCGCCTCGCCTCCGCGGCGGCGGATTTCATGTTCCAAAGGCCTCAGGATCGAATAGGCATAAGGCAAAGTAACGTACAACAGGTATCTTTTCATCGTTCCAGGTTTAGGTTACAACATTCAGCGGTTCAGTGCGCCAGCCGCCGCTTCAGGCTCTTTCCCCAGCGCATCAGGGTCGAGACGGCGAGCACCCCGGGGCGCATCCACCGCCGCCTGTCCATTCTCAGCAGCAACCGGTCGCAACGGCTGAAGAACCCTCCCAACTCCGCGCGGTAGCGTCCGGCCTCCGCATTGATCCCGCGGGCAAACTCCGTACCGCCGGCCCACGGGTTGTGGCTCTTGCGCAGGTAGACCAGATACCAGCGCATTTTGTTGAGCAGCAGGTAGAACTCCAGCCGGTCGCCGAGGATATCCCGGTGCCGCACCAGCTCGGCACGCACCGCCTCGCTGAATTTAACGCAGTAGCCGATATCGAGCGGCGAACGGTTGGCCGACCCGCCGCGCTGCACATACCCGTAGCCCACGTAGTCGATAAACCGGACGCGCGGCTGCTGGCAGCCGATCTGGATGTTGAGCAGGCTGTCTTCCCCCAGCCGCAGCGGATAATGGCGCAGCTCCTTTTCGAACAACGCCCGGCGATAGAGCCGCCCCCACACGGTCACGGAAATGGCATGGTAGAGCGACGCAACGAGGAAATCCAGCCCTTGCATGTCCGATGTGCGCATCTCGCGCCTGGGCGCTTCGTAGGTCTTGCAGATACGTTTGTAATCGCAGCATACGATATCGTACCCACCGTTTTCCCCGATGGCCGCCACCAGTTTCTCCAGCATGCGGGAGTCCCAGACGTCGTCGCCGTCGAGAAAACAGATGTAGTCGCCCTGCGCATGGCGGATACCCGTCTCACGGGCCCTGGCAGTTCCCTGGTTGACAGTCCTTACGACGACGATGCGCGCGTCGCGCTCCGCGTGGCGGCGTGCCACGGCCTGCGAACCGTCCGTCGACCCGTCATCGACGACGATAGCCTCGAAATCCCCGTACGTTTGCCGTCCGACCGAATCGAGGCAGGTATCGAGATAGTTTTCCAGGTTGTAAACCGGAATAATGACCGATACCGCGGGCTTTGATTTTTCCCTTTCCTCCATCTATGCAATCCAATTTATCGCTTTCACGATCCGGCTGCCGGCTCCGTCGTAAAAATCCATGTTTCTGTATAATATCCCTTTATCGTGCCAGACGCCGCCGCAAACTGGTACGCCAGCGCAATCCTGTCGTCAGCATGACGACGACCGGGCGCATGACCCGGTAACGGTCGAGATCCAGCAAAAGCATCCGTGCCCGCGAATAGCGCGCCCTGAGCTCGTCCCGGTAACGGCCGGCCGATTCGCGCAGGTCGCAGACAAACGGCCGGTTCCCGACCCACGGGCTGCGGCTTTTGCAGACATAGACCGAATACCAGCGCACCTTATTCAGCAGCGCATAAAATTCGGCCTGCCCCCGAAGCGATTCGCCGTGCCGTTGTAACTCCCGTTCCACAATACTACAAAATAAGCAGCAGTAATCAAAATCGAAACTTCGGTGATTGGACGACGACGGCCGCTGTACGTAATCATATCCCACGTAATCGATGAAATGAACGCGGGGAAGGCGGCAGGCGATCTGGATGTTGATCATCGTATCCTGCCCCAGCCGCAACGGATGGTGGTTCAGTCCGTTATCGAAAAGTTCCCGCCGATAGAGTTTGCCCCAGAGGGTCACCCAGATCGAATGGCGAAGCGTCGCCTCGAGGAACTCGAGCCCTTCCATATCCTCCGTCCGGGATTCACGGTAGATCGCCTGGTAGGTCTTGCAGACCCGCTTGAAATTACAGCATACGATATCGTACCCGCCATTCTGCCCGATCGAGGCGGTCATCTCCTCCAACATGCGCGGCTCCCAAAAATCGTCGCCGTCGAGGAAAGCGATGTATTTTCCCTGCGCCCGGGCAATACCCGTCTCGCGGGCACGCGCAACGCCCCGGTTCGGGGTGCTCACCACGATGATCCGCGGATCGCGCTCAGCATAGCGACGCAGAAGCCCGGGCGTACCATCCGTGGAACCGTCGTCCACGACGATGGCCTCGAAATTCCCGAGTGTCTGCGCCAAAACCGATTGCAGGCACGTATCGAGATACCCTTCCAGATTGTAAGCGGGGATGATTACAGAGACCTCGGGAGAGGGTAACTTGCTTAAAGATTCGTTCATTTATTTTATGTAGTTTGTTACTGCTTCTGCGATACGTTCGCCGTCCAGGGCGGCAGAGATGATGCCCCCGGCGTAACCGGCACCTTCACCTGCGGGGAAGAGCCCCGCGGTTTGGGGATGCATGAGCGTCACGGGGTCGCGCGGAACCCGGACGGGCGACGAGGTGCGCGACTCGACGCCCACTACGACGGCTTCGTTCGTCACGAACCCCCGCATCCGCCGCCCGAAGGTGGCGATCCCCCGGCGCAGCCCCTCGCCGATAAACGGGGGCATCCACTCATCGAGCCGCGAAGGAATAATACCGGGGATATAGGAGGTTTTCGGCAAGGCCGCACTGGGGCGCCCCGCCACGAAATCGGCGACGCGCTGCGCCGGGGCGACCTGATGCTCGCCGCCGTGCTGCCGGGCCAGCTCTTCGAACTGCTGCTGGAACTTTAACCCGGCCAGCTCGCCCCATTCCGCACGCAGGTGCTCGAAATCCGCGGGCCGCACTTCGGTCACCATGCCCGAATTGGCATAGGGCGACGTGCGGCCGCTGGGCGACATGCCGTTGACCACCGACTGCGCGGCATCGGTCATGGCCGGAACGATGAACCCGCCGGGGCACATGCAAAACGAGTAGACCCCGCGGCCGGCCTCCTGGCTCACCAGCGAATAAGCCGCCGCCGGAAGGTATTCGCCCCGCGTCGGGCAGTGGTACTGGATCGAGTCGATCAACGCCTGCGGATGCTCGATACGCACGCCCATGGCAAAGGCCTTCGCCTCGACGCGCACGCCCCTGCGGTAAAGCAGCTCGTAAATATCGCGTGCCGAATGTCCCGTGGCCAAAACCACGGCCGCCCCTTCGACAAACGTGTCGCCGCACCGCACGCCCCGGATACGGCCGTTGCGGATTTCAAGATCCGTAACGCGGCTACCGAACACGAACTGGCCGCCCGAGCCAAGGATCGTCTGCCGGATATTCTGCATGATGCGCGGCAACTTGTCGGTTCCGATATGCGGATGGGCTTCATAGAGGATTTCGGGCGTGGCGCCATGGAACACCAGCGTCTGCAACGCCTTGTTATAATCACCGCGCTTCTTGCTGCGCGTGAAGAGTTTGCCGTCCGAGAAAGTCCCCGCACCGCCCTCGCCGAAAGCGTAGTTCGAATCGGGATCGACCGCCCCGTTGCGGTTGATCCGCGCAATGTCGACCTTGCGCGCTGAAACGTCGCGCCCCCGCTCCAGGATAACGGGCTTCAATCCCAGCTCGATCAGCCGCAGCGCCGCGAAAAGCCCTGCCGGGCCCGACCCCACGACTACGACCTCGGTATGTCCCGACACGTCGGGATAATCGAAATGCACGGGTGCGGGCTGCGGCTCCCGGTCGACATAGACCTCCAGCGTCAGGTTGACCTTCGGTTGCCGCTGCCGGGCGTCGATCGAGCGTTTGACGACCCTCACCAAGGCAATATCGTGCTCCGGCACACCCAGACGCTGCGCGGCAAGCGAAGTGTAATACTTCGCGTCGGCAGCCTGGCGGGGCGTTAAAACGAGTGCGACATTCTGCGGCATAAGCGGATAAATTGCCTACAAAAGTAAATAAAAAAGGCTTATAATCACCCGCTCCGGATTGTGAATTGTGAATTTTTATATACCTTTGCACATAGCGAGCGGATATGGTGTAATTGGTAGCCACGTCAGACTTAGGATCTGATGCCTTACCGGCGTGGGGGTTCGAGTCCCTTTATCCGCACAAAGGAGCCTTTTTCCGAGGCTCCTTTTTCGTTGCCCGTCCGGCGCAAAAAGAGGAAAACAGACTGTATATCATCATTTTGCAAAGGCTTCGGCCGATTCCCCGAATCGGAAGCGGAAAGCAGTTCGCGGCGAACTCGCGGGAGCACGAAAGGGAACGGCCCCGAAAAACGGGCCGTTCGGCGAAGTTTGCTCCCGAATACAGATGCACCGCGTTGTTTTTCTGCGTTTTACACCGTAATAATTCTCTCTTGCAGGCGTTTTGTTAACCCCAAAATTTCAACGTCATGAGACAAGATGGAAAACACGGTAAAATAGCCCCAGTAGCGACGGTTTAAAATGACCCGTTGAAAACGGATGAAATTGACCACTATAAAACGGTCGAAATTGACCCACCTAAAACGGAGCAAACAGACCCCTTCGGGGATTTGAGTAAAAAGTAGTTGTTCAAAGGCTTAAAAGGAGTCGGATTTTGTTAGCTTGAAGCAAAAGCAAACCAAAATCTGAGAGATCATGCCTAACATACCTTTGAAAATGAACAAATTACGAACGATTATTCGACTGTACACCGAACGCGTGGGCTTACGGGCTATCGCCGAGATGGCCCGTACTTCGCGTAACACGGTAAAAAAGTATGTCAACAAGTGGAACACTCAGAGCCTTACCTACGAGGAGTTCCTTGCCAAGAGCGATGCTGAGCTTTACGCCCTGTTCTGCATTGAAGAGGTTCCTGAGGAACCTAATCCCCGCACAGATGCCCTTGAGGCTTTCATGCCATCAGCGAGCAAAGAGATGTCCCGTAAGGGTATGACCAGCCATAAGCAATGGGAGCGTTACCGCGTGGCCCATCCTGACGGCTACAGTCTGACGCAGTTCCGGGTAGCCTTGCGGCGCTACGAACGCATCAGTAACCCGTCGATGCGTATGAAACATAAGGCTGGAGATAAGTTGTTCGTGGACTATACGGGCAGTAAACTGTGGATCTATCCGCCGGGCGGACAACCCCGGGAGGTGGAAGTGTTCGTGGCTATCCTCGGGTGCAGCCTGCTGACTTATGTGGAGGCAGTGGAGAGTCAACGCAAGGAAGATTTTATTACAGCCTGCGAGAACGCATTCTATTACTATGGCGGCGTTCCCCGTGCTATCGTTCCGGACAACCTTAAGAGTGCCGTTACCAAAGCAAGCCGTTATGAAGCTATCCTTAACACGGAGTTCGAACGGTTCGGAGAGCATTATGGGGTAACAGCTTATCCCACCCGGGCACGCAGTCCCAAGGATAAGGCCCATGTGGAGAATGCGGTTAAGTTGACGTATAAGGACATCTTTACGGTCATCGAGCCTCTCGGTCGCTTAACGTAGCTATCCGCGGAACTCTTGAAAAGCACAACAACAAGAACCTGGATCGCCGCAACTACTCGCGCCGCAGTTACTTCGAGGACGTGGAACAGGAAGCCCTCGGCCCTCTGAACCCGATCCGTTACCAGATGAAGAAGCATATCGTCACTACGGTCGACAAATATGGCTATGCACGCCTACACGAAGACATCCACTACTACAGCGTCCCGCACATCTACATAGGCAAGAAAGTGCAGTTGTCTTATACCGCTACCGACGTGGAGATCCGCTACAACTACGATATTATAGCCCATCATACCCGCGACCGACACAACTACCGCTATACCACCGTCACCGAACATCTTTGTCCCAAACACCGTGCAGTTATGGAGTGGTCTCCCGAGCGGTTCGTCGAGCAAGCCGCTGCCATACACGAGGATGTAGAGCATTATATCCGCAGGGTACTTGAAAAGACCCGTTATCAGGATCAGGCCAACAAGATGTGTTCAGGCATCCTGAACTTCGCGCGTAAAGCCGGGCCGGAACGTCTTGCGGCAGCCTGCCGTCTGGCCGACAGCTATGGTAAGTACAGTTTCAGGGAGATACAGGATATACTCCAGAACAAATCGGAAGCGATAGACCTTCCCGAAGAGCCAGCCGATATGCCCGAGCACGAGAACATCAGAGGTAAAGAGTATTACAAATAATCCACTAAAACCAATAAGTCAATGAACAATCAGACCTTAGAGAAACTGCGCCAGATGCGCCTGTTCGGTATGCACGACGCTTTTAAAACCTCGCTGGAGAACACCATTAAAGAGAAAATGACACAGAACCAGTTCGTCTCGCATCTGGGCCACAGCGAGTTCGACAACCGTAAGAACCGCGCCGTAGAGCGAGCCGTCAGGGCTGCCCAGTTCCGCTACAACGCTACGCTGGACGATGTCGACTACACCTTCGAACGGGGATTGGATCGTAATCAGGTCGAACGCCTTGCCGCCATGGAGTTCGTGCGCGACCACAAAGACCTAATCATTACCGGTCCAACCGGGACAGGTAAGAGTTATCTAGCCACCTCGCTCGGTTATAAGGCCTGCCAGGACGGCTTCCGGGTAATGTACGCAAGTACGGCAAAACTGATGAGCCAGCTCAAAATATCCAAGGCCAAAGGCACGATACTGGCCGACCTGAAACGTATCGAGCGAGTCGATATGCTGATCCTCGACGACTTCTGTATGCAGCCGCTCGACGCCCGGTCACGCGGCATACTGATGGACATTATCGAAGACCGCCATCAGCGGCGCTCGACAATGATCACATCGCAGATCCCCGTCAAGGACTGGTACGACGTGATCGGCGAGAAGACCATCGCCGATGCCGTGCTCGACCGAATCGTACACCATTCGCTGCGTGTCGAGTTGTTCGGAGAGTCGATAAGAAAAAAAATCTAAATCTGAAAATGCCTATGGATAGATGCCTGCGGTTGCAAAAACTACTCTCTTGTTCTTTTAAAGCGAATAGTTATCTTTGCAGTGTCGGTCGACACAATCCCGACCGTTTTATGGGCGAGAACTAAGTAGGGTTCTCGCAATAAACCGGGATAAAAGACCTACAGAAAAATGTTGTTTAACCCGGGCAAAATCACATCCTTTTAGACCCCAATCCGGACAACAACTTTTTACTCTTTTTGCTTCGCAACTTTAGGGGGGCATCTTCCTCCGTTTTTTAGGGGACAATTTTACCGTGTTTCCCAATAATGCGCTTACGTCGGTATTGCTCCAGTTTATTGCGGTCGAGCCCCAAAGCCTCACAAACTTTATCCGATGAGAGGAACATCGGACGGTCGCTTTGGCGGCACAGATGCTCGAAGAGCAAGGTAGATTGGAGCAGTACGAAATGTGTGCGGAGTAGGCTTTTAAAAGTGTCGGTCTCCACCAGATAGTAAGTTCTTTCAGAGGATTGAGAGGACATGATATTGGATATTAGATGTTACGGATAGCCTTTTTAAGCTGTTTGCGGCGCTGGTAATCCAACTCCGTACGCTCGATAAACTGCATGATCTCGGAGGAGGAGAACAGAAGGCGCCGCCCAAAGCGGAAGCCCGTAAGTTGTCCGCTCGTCCGATAGCGGCGCAGTTGGCGGTCGCTCATCTTCAGCAGGTCGCAGACTTCTGCGACTTCCAGAATCGGCATCCCGCAAAGCATGTTACGATGCCGTTTCATATAGGAAATATCCTCACGGATATCCTTGAGCATTTCGAACATTTCTTCCATACTTGTCATAAGCGGTTTGTTCTAAGTGTTGCTGCTGCAAAAATGGCACGAAGGTATGAGGTATTTATATCAGTAACCGCTTACTGATATGAGATTTATCGTAGTATGCTTAGGATCAGCAGGAGTCAGACGTCCGAAAATTTGCCCACCAGCTTTTCTTTGAGCATATCGACTTCCCGAGCGATCATCGGATGAGTGATTTTCGCATAGATTTGGGTCGTTGTGATATGCTTATGCCCCAACATCTTGGAAAGGGTCTCCATAAAAACTCCGTTTTGAAGGCAGATCGTGGTAGCATAGGTATGCCTCCTTGTGTGAAAGGAGAGCTGTTTGTCTATGCTGCATTCACGGGCAATATTTTTAAGACTGTCGTCGATGGAATCGAGGGACGGAATTTAAAAAAGAGAGCGATTGCCTGCCAGACCTCGATACTTATCCAGAATGAACAAAGGATAGGGCAACAGCGTGACGACATATTTCGTCTCGGTTTTCTGGCAGTTACCGCTGATCCACCAATCGCCGTTTGTATCCTGCTCCAGCTGATCATAGGTCAGCGCCGACATGTCAGCATAACAGATACCCGTAAAGCACGAGAAGAGGAACATGTCCCGATTAAAATCCTGGCTTTTGTAACGCAGGCGGGTTGTCATCATGCGATGCAGTTCTTCTTCGGTCAGGAAACTCCGGTCTGGATTCAGAACCGTATAGCTATATAATGCAAATGGATTACGTGGCATCCAGCCGTTGTTAAAGGCAATCCTGACGACATATTTCAGGCATTTTAGATACCCGCAAACCGTCATTAGTTTAAGGCCCCGATCGGATTTCAGATAGACGTGGAACTATTCGATAAAAGATTGTTCCAACTCGGACAAAGGCATATCGCTTACATGATACTCCTTTTGCATTAAAACACGCAAATGGTCGATAGTATTGCAGTATCGCTTCCAAACTCCATCACAACAGTCTATACCGATGCGCTTTTGATAATCGCTGGTAAATTTTTCAAACGCGTCCAACAGCATACGGTATTTATTTCCGAAGCCCAGATATGCATTCTTGACCTTCTCAGCCGAGACGAACGAATCCCGATCACTGATGGACTGATAATGCTGGTTGATCTGGGCACGGATTATTATCCAGATGGCGGTCAATGCGGTCGGCCTCAACGCTCTTGCCTTTACTCCTTTTTAGATAGAATAGAACTTTAAATTTGGTAAATTTCCAAATAACTTCAAAAAATATACTCAACACGGTTTCACTGTCACCTCTATTTCAAGTCTTTTTTATATTTCCAACCATATCCATATGCACTCTTCTGACGTCCAGCGAGAGCATTTTTCACATTATCGGCCCGTGTAACATTGAAATAGGAGATTATTTCATCGAATGAATGAAATTCTTTCGCAACATTACCATTATCATCTATTGCAACAATAATATTTACTTCCGCCGCATATTCATGAAGTACCTGTTCTGCAATATCGAAACCATTATCTTCTAAGAATGTCTGAAATTCCGTCTGAGTTTCTTCTTCTATATCAAATTTAACCAAATTAAGAGTTTCCTCTATTACAAAACCATCTCGCTCGTCATCAAGATCATTCTCGTCCAATTTCTCTATATTAAATGTGTTTGGAAAGCAAAATAAGTCTCGATTAAAACATCTTTTCTTAACGAAGTCTTTTTCTTCTTCGGTTAGAGGTAATTTGGTTTCCCATATTTTATCACATACGGAGTTATAAATAACCATTCTTTCATTTATAAATGCTTCGTAAAGTTCGCCTATTTTGGCTTTTATAATCTCTACTTCTTTTGTAAGGTAATGTGTATGTGAATGTCCCCAAGTCTGCTTATTATAGCCATACTGAGGATCATAAGCTTTGTAGGTATACTATAAGTTGTGTTTCGGCGTAATTCAACATATCGACAAGTCTCTCAATATCATTACTCTCATATTGTTGAACTATCTCAAATTTACACTTTTTAAAAGTCGAATACGCTCTCCAGAATCCGCCATTTGTCGGATCAGTCACGGGACTGATATGTTCCCTATGCCTTATTTGAGGATCTCGTCTAGTCTGTCCAATATATACCTTCCCATCCGGAAAAGTGTACTTATGAAATGTATCCATTCATTATTGTAGCACAGTTCGGATAATATTTAATTAATAAATTAAAAATATATCTGCATTATAAAGCCGAATTCAATAACTCGCTCGTCAGAATAGGCCACATCATTTTGAGCAATTCACATCGAACAGGCGAGAAATACACCTAACTTAATGCCATCAAATATTCAAAGCTACTTGAGCGTTCCACAACATCATGCCTTAGCAAATGATACCGCCAAGGTTTACCCCCATTTTTCAAGGTATACTCCGTTGCATTCTTGCAATATTCCTCGGCAGCTTTCTTTTTTGCCTGCACATCTTCATCGGAAATATCTTTAAGGGCTTTTGTTTCTATCATGTAAATACATTCCGATGTTTCGACTATGAAATCCGGTTCATAGCGTTTGGCTCCATTTGCCCAATATATGTTGAATTGGTTAGGTGCTGGTCGCAACCACCTCAATACATCATTATCCGACTCCAGCACATTCGCAAAATCGAGCTCGGTTTTGCTGTCGAACTTACACTCCGTATAATACGATTTCAAGAAACCGGTAAATATGAATTTACGCACAAAGCTTGGTTTTACAGAATCTCTGAAATCAATTCGTCCAAATCCGTCTAATTCTGTCAAATGCTGATCGACTATTCCAGAAAAAGGCAATACATTCGGTTTCAGGTATCCCAACGGCGTTATCACAAAATGCCTCTGCATCTGGTCAAAAATAGAGTTGGCGATTGCAACTTTAAATTGATTTACAACTTTTGCTAAATCAGTCTCGTTATCAACATTCTTCTCTATGGCTTCGACAGCCTGTCCGGCCAAATGATAGAGGAGTTCTGAGTTTTCGTCATAGTCGATTTCTTCGTGATCGATCAACGCATTCACAATCTGATTAACAGGAGTATCAAATTTCCTTCCTGTTATCACTTGCAACACTTCCATCGATTTCTCTCCAGCACCTACACTTATTCGAATAATCTCATCTTTCAGTGCAGGCAGATCAAATCCCATTCGCGTATCAAGATCAAACCACTTGAATTCAGCTTTATATGCCTCCTTTTGAATGGTCATACGTGGAATTTCTATAATATTGTCTATAAATTTCTTTACAACAACCTCCACAACTGAATCCACTTCTGCAAGCAACGGTTTTGCCTCTTCATCAGCAAAAAGCGGATTAGTCTCCTTCGCCTTTTTAATTATCTCATTCCGCGTAAGGACCTTAATCGCATCTATTACCTTCGGGTTGGACAACTCCTTAGCTGAGCGCACCGAACTGTTCATCTTGGGAATCACCGTCCAAACAGCTCGTTGAGCATCCATTACAGCCTTTGCATTCTTTTTCTCGACCTCCGTCTTTGCCTCTTCGATGGTTTTCTTCTCCTGGAAATCAATTATGGTAGCAGCCGTAACCACTTTACCGGGCTCGGGAGTTAAATCCTCATCATCAAGTTCAACGTAAGAGACCTTACTCAATACCGAGTTCGGATCATTAGCTTTGGCGATAACGGCTTCAAAATTTTCATGCGCAATCACCGTCAATTTATCAATATCGGCATATCCCGTACGTTTCCCACCATATGGCAAGCGTAGACCTCGACCTATCTGCTGTTCAACCAATATAGGCGCATCGGCCGCTCGTAAAGGCACAATGGTATACAGATTGGTTACATCCCAACCCTCTTTAAGCATATTTACATGAATAACGATCTCTATCTTATTGTCCGGCTTCTCCAGCGAAACAAATAGCTTATCTATCTCCTCATCTTTCTTGGTCGAGCTGTCTATTTGAAGCACTTTACCTGCATACCTCCCGTCAAACATTTCGTTCTGTATTCTATTGAATGTTTCGGTGGCATGTTGAATACTTTTGCAAACGATCAAAATAAAGGGTTTTACCAGAGGCTGATTATTATTTTTGGCATACATCTCCAAATGCAGTTTCGTATGTTCATGGACACTCACTGCATCTTCGATTTTAAGTATATCCAACTCCTCATCGGTCATATTGCCCCGGCTGAAATTCCTTCGCTTGGCAATGGTCGGTATCTTCACATATTTCCCATCGGCCAACGCTTGAGCCAGATTATATTCATAGACAATATTCTTAAACGATTTTCCTTTTTCATCGGTAGGCGTAGCCGTCATTTCGAGACCCAATATAGGACGCAATTCATTGATGGCTTTCTTCGAAGCATCGGCATGATACCGGTGCGCTTCATCCATAAGGATAACCAAGTCATCCAACGAAAAGAGGTAATCGAAATATGACTGCCCCAAATATTCCGATAGGCGGCGCATCTTGGGAGCTCCCTTTTTCCCACCTTCTTTACTCTCGGTATTAAACTTCGATATATTGAAGATGCTTATTTGTATCTGATTATCTGAAAACAGGTTACGGGCCTTGTTGTAATTATCTCCGGTTATAATTAAAGGCTCGTTATGCACAAACTCCGATATCCCCTTAAATACATATTTTTCATATGAAGGGTCGCCAAAATCACGCATCAACTTCTCGTAAAGCGTGAGATTTGGAGCCAAAATGAAGAAATGCCTGATGCCTTTTGCCAGATAGAGATAGGCAATACAAGCACCCATCAGCCGGGTCTTTCCGATACCGGTTGCTATCGAGAATGCAAACGATGGAAAATCGCGTTCAAAATCCTTGCAGTATGGGCAGACTTCCTTTACACGTTGTAATTGCTCTTTTAGATAGACCTCATAAGCTACCGCTTCGGCCTCCTTATCCGATTGTCGTTCGGGTTTCGACAAAGAAAGTTTGTCTACAAGGCGAGTTAGCACATCGAGTGCTTCGGCCAGCGGTTCCCGAAGCGACAGGCGTTGTTTTATCGTGTTTGCAATAGTATTCATACCGATAGATTAAAATAGTTCCTGTTGTCCCTCAATCGTTTCTTTGGCCACCTCGCTATCTGTAGCGTATTCGAACTCGTCCTCCATCGGCCACTCTTCCTCGTCGTTGACGTGGGGTAGGTCGATGATGTTGAGCGAATAGTCGTCGTGGGCAAATTCGCAGCGCCCCAGCAGCATCTGCGGAATCTTCTTTATAGAAATGTTAGAAAATGCCTGCTTGCACTCCTTTTGGAACGACGTACAACATATCAATAAGCTCTCGCCTTCAGTCATTGTCTCACGTATGGCAGCAAGTCCCTCCACCGTCATGAACTGCGTCGTAGTGTAGATGAAGTCGCTCTCGGACGAGTAGCCCTGCTTCCAATAGACATCCGCCGAAGGAGCATAGGTGAATCCCTCCTGCTTGGCCATTGCCGCCGCCAGCATATCGGCCTTGTACTCCTTGTTGATGACGAGATTTCCGAACTTGTCCTCTTTGAGCAGGCTCGGTGCCAGTTCATAGAATTTGAAGCCGTTTCCGCCCTTCCAGTTCTGCGCTTTGGAGATTCCTCCCTGATCGGTTCCGTCGGTCACCATCTTCAGACGGGGAACGCAGTGCGTATAGGCGTGCTGCCCCAACTCGACCCCGATATAGCGACGTTCCATCTTCTGCGCCACGGCTGCCGTGGTTCCTGACCCGAGGAAACTGTCCAGCACCAGGTCGCCTTTGTTAGTAACAGCACCCAATAAAACTGAAATAAGCATTTCTGGTTTGGGGTAATCGAAATTATTTCTACCAAATAAAGCGATGCTTTCTTTCGTCGCATCCTCATAGGTGTTCATTCCATAATGAGCAACACTTAAAAGATTTTTCATTTTTTTGGGTTCGCCTCCTTCCTTTATATGGTTTGGCCTAAAAGGAATCTTGCTAATTACTATTTCTTCGTGATTATTGATAATGGCATTTAATTTTGATTGAGAGTATCGCCATTCCCCTTCCAATCTAAATGTATTGTCATTTAACCCATTAACGATATATAAATCGTCTAATAGTTTGGTCTTGATTTTCCCTTCCGACATATCTTGCGGTTCAATATGTCCATCTTTCATATTGAATCTTACAGATTTTGCAGAGAATTCTAATATACTTAATCCGTTACCTGCATTATTAAATGGGTATTTTTTCCCGATTGTTGTTGCACCATAGATAAATGGAGGAGCTTCTTGATAATTTTTTGTATATGATAATATATGTTCTGTTATACCTCCCATATTGGACAAAAACGATGGCTTCTTTTTTTTCTCCCAAATAATAGTGCCTGAAAAATTTTTTCTGCCAAATATTTCATCGCATATTATTTTTAGGTAATGACATTCTTCATCGTCAATACTAATAAACATAACACCATCATCGGCCAACAGATTCCGAAGAATAATTAGTCGTTCACGCATCAAAGACAGCCAGATGGAGTGTTCCAGACCATCATCGTAATGTTCGAACGCATTGCCCGTATTGTAGGGTGGATCGATATAGATACATTTGACGGCACCCGTATAGTTCTCTTCTAGGGCTTTGAGGGCAAGCAGATTGTCGCCGTGGATGAGCATATTGCCGTTCCAAGGTTTTCCGTTGGGTAAGGTGCCCGTCTCGGCGGTACCATACGAATAGTCGGGATTCTCAATGAGAATCCGCGGTTCAATCGCCTCGCGCGGATCATCCTTTCCAATCCACGTCAGTTCCAGTTTCTGCAATTTCTTATCTTGTGCCATTGTTATCGGTTAATATTTTGTTAATTCTTTTTTTCTCTTGTTCAATATATTGTAATGATGAGTCTCTCATTTATATATCATCTGCTATAGCTGACCTATCAATGGCGATTAAAGCTAATTGCTTAGATAGCTTGATTAGCAAGACAAGGTGTTACGATTTTACACTCTACTTGATTTTTTATTTGAGGCGAAAGTTTAGCTAAAGATAATCCTTCTTGAATCATTTCATAATTGTTATTCAAGAAAATCGCTACGACTTGTATATCTTGAACCATTAACATATATTCCTTATATGCTTTATACTTTTGCTTGTTATAATAACGAACATTCTTGTTATGTCTTATAGGCAATAAGAAATCTAAAAAAGTATTGGTTCGATCCAAACTATCAATTGCGTTTTTGATTTTAGACACTATATCATCTTCTTGAAATATGAACACATTGCAAATCTCTCGTATATTATTTGAATCGATATTATTTACACAAGCGGATCTTACCTTGCAACCACGGTCTCTCCTGTTCGTAGTTCAATATTTTGAGCTGAAGCTGTCATTTTTTCATTAACGGCTTGATTATCGCGACGAGTTTTTTCGTTATCTTCGTGATTGTGTTGCAGTTGCTTGTATAGTACATACAATGTTATCAAACTGGCGATTACTAAACCAATATAACTTCCATAAAACGACAGCCAATCTGGACTGCCTCCGACAATCGGCGAGAAGGCGGGTATAAAGATAATAAAATTCAGCAAAACGGGAGCACCCAATCTGATTAAGATTGCCCACCAATATTCTTTGAGGAATGCCTTGAACAAGGCCCACTTTTTTTGAGGTTCGCTCTCATATGATTCTCCATTTAATGGTAAACAGTTCAGTTTGCTGGATCTTCTGTTGCAGCATCTTTTCAATACGGCTTAAAAGTAGCTCTTTTTTTTCATCGATTTCATCTTGGGCATTAAAAAGATTCTGTCGCTTCTCAATACGCTTACGTTCCATCTCCTTGATGGCTCTTTGAGCTTTTACCTTCTCTTCCAGTCGGCCGATCTTTTTGGCTTCCGATTTCCGAAGGCGTATCTCCTGATCCAAATCCGAGATTTCGCGCTCCAAAGCGAGCTTCATATCGCCGGCCCAGTTATCCAGTTTCTCCATCTCTTCATCGAAAAAGCGGTTGTTTCTGTCTGAGGAAGAAGAAAGAATATCATGGTTCAGCTCTTCAACCTTATCGCACAAACAATCGGCAGTTGTAATGTCTACTCCGGTTTGTGACAGCAGACATGCCGGAAGCAGGAGCATCCGTTCGGCAATTTCGGGATAGACCCAATCGCCGCTATCGGTAAGGCAGGCAATAACCAGATGATCCTCCGGCTCAAAAGAATCGATGGATATCTTCTCTACCCGCATGGTACCGCTTTGGCCTACGAGGTCGTCAAGCAGCTTGGTTCGCCCTGCCGTGTGCGTATAATCAAACTCGATATATGCCGGCGTGTGAAGTGGCTCCCGATACTTGGCCAAAATGTCCTTGGCCAAAGGACTGCTTATACGATAAGGTCGCACTTGCTCGTCTTCACACTCTTTCGACAAAGTATAGATCGACCCGTCGATATGAAGCGTGAAGGCATAGCGATCTTCATCGAATGTGGCCTCTCCCTCCAACGCATGCCGCGTTAGAAGCCAAAGACGTTTTTCAAACAGGTCGAGATTTTTCCGACTTTGAGCCAGATTGTCTCTCAACTTCTCCTTGACCGATTCATCGAAATTTTCCAATAAAGCCGAGCGGGCTTTTATCATCTTCTCGGATATTTGCTCCTGCAATTCTGACTGCAACCTGTCAAATGCAGCCTCTATCTCATCAGTCGTTCGACATTCGTCGTATATTTGTGCTATGCGTTTTTCAAAATCGACACCATTGCCTATGCTGCCCAAAATCTCATCACTGGCACCAAACACACCATTGAAGAGCTGGAACTTCTGATCCAACAGTTCATACACACGTATATCGGCCGCATTACTTTTATTGAGGAAGTTCACAACTACGACATCGAATTTCTGTCCATATCGGTGGCATCGACCTATTCGCTGTTCGATCCGCTGTGGATTCCATGGCATATCATAGTTCACTATCAAAGAGCAGAATTGCAAATTGATACCCTCGGCGGCAGCTTCGGTAGCAATCATGATAGTGGCTTCATCCTTAAAATAATCAACGATAGCCGCCCGCCTGTCGGCCGTAAGGGATCCCGTAACCTTGGGCGTGCCTTTATGCTTCTTCAGCCATGCCTGATAGATAGCCGTCGATTCTTTATCGGTATTAGTCCCGTTAAATCGAACAACCTTACCCTTATATCCCCTCTTTTCGAGATGTCCATAAAGAAACTCTTGCGTACGTTTTGACTCCGTAAAGATAAGTGCCTTGGAGGCAGCACCTAAATGCCTTAACTGCTCAAAACCTTTATCCAACGCGACAAACAGATGTTCAGCCTTACTATTCTTTTTAATTTTCTCGGCCATATCTCTAAATTGCTCCAGCTCGGATATTTCTTTCTTTATGCCTTCAATATCGGCCGGAGGCAACTCCTCGATATCTTCTTCAATCTCTTCATTATCCACCCACTCATCGTTGTCTTCTTCGTATTCTTCAATGACGAGATTCTTGAGTAACACATTATCGTTTTTTGCGATAATATCCTGCAACCGATTGATAAGAGAGCAGAATGTTCCATATATGGCATATGTTGAAGATGCAAGCAGTTTCCTTAATATCAAAGTCATAAGCTGACGCTGACTATTAGGTAAAGCATACAGTTTCGGTTTATTCAAATAATCAGTCACCATATCGTAGAGACGTTGTTCGTTCTCTGTCGGGAAGAATTCCTCTACTATGGCAATCCGTTTGGTATACTTGATATATTCCAAAACCTGTCGTCTGAGGGTGCGCTTGCAAACGGGTTGTAGTCGACGTCTCAATTCCATGAACTCTTCATCGGTCAAACTATGACCAAATTGGCTCTTGAAACTTTTTATATCCCCAAACACATAATCGTCGATAATAGAAACCAAACCATATAATTCCAGAATAGAGTTTTGCAATGGAGTTGCCGTCATCAATATCTTCTTTCTGGATTCTATAGCCTCTTTAATGGTATTGGCAATCCGGTTTTGCGGTTTATATACATTACGCAGCCTGTGCGCCTCGTCTATAATTACCAGATCCCAGTTCGTACTCTTTATATAAGCGGCTTTGGACTTTGCAAATTGCAAGGAAGAAATAACTATATTCTCCGTATCAAACGGATTAAAAGCGCCATTTTCTATGGAGGCATTAAAGGACTTTGTCTCCATAATCACAGATGGCAGGTAGAATTTCTCCAACAGCTCACTCGACCATTGTTTTCGCAAGTTAGCCGGACATATAACCAGCAATCGCCTTTTATGCTCGGACCAATGTTGTGATAAGATAATACCGGCCTCAATAGTCTTTCCCAAACCAACCTCGTCGGCAAGTATAGCCCCTTTGGATAAAGGCGACTTAAATGCAAACAAAGCCGCCTCAACCTGATGCGGAGTGAGATCCACCTGCGCATCTTGCAAAGAGGCAGTAAGCTTGTTTATATCGTTTGCCGGCAATCTTCGGGTCAAGAAACCTGCTATATATACGGCCTGATAATCTGTTATATTACAGCACATTCCGACTTACTGAAAGCTATATTGCCCAGCTCCTTAGACCTAACATCTACCGGTCTGGAGCTTTTCCCAATTTTTATCCAGTCCTCCTTAAAGTTAGGATTGGTCAATATATAAACATAACCATCACTCGTTCCCATAATTATTCAGTCCTTAATAAATCATCTACTTTTACCTCAAGACATTTAGCTATCTGAATAAGCATTTCCACATTAGGTTGTGTAGTATTGCCCCCCTTAGACACAATAGCAGAATCTTTTCCTAATTGCTCAGAAAGCCATTTGTTGGTTCTACTTTTTTCGGCAAGAATAACTTTGATTCGATTTAAAAACTATACACTCCATAAGATCAATTATTCTCATCTACAAATATAGCAAAAGCTCTTGAATGAAAAAAACTTATATCTCTACCGGTCAAAATATTGATAATACAAACATTTTCCCCAATTATATACTTTAATGTACCAAACTTAATTTTAACGAAATTGGATTCTACCTTTTGTACATAATTTAGGGTGATACTCTATTTTTTAATTCTTTGATACTTAGCATCAAATATCGTAGCGGGAAATAGTTTGGATAATATATCTTATTACCCTGCTAATTTCCGCCACGAGGGGTAACAAAAAGAAACCACCTCGCAAAAAATGCGAGGTGGTTTCTTCTGAAATAGCAATAAAATTCTATGGTATAGCTACAATGGCATTGATAACTTGCGTTATTGGATCTCCGTACTCGAAATCAGCAAACAAAAGTCCGACACATTCATAAATGCTTTAATTGTTTTTATTGATCAGGTTCACCACAACCTTCGTCATCACATCCTTTTCTTCTGTACGGCTTTCGGCAATCATCAGCGTCAGGGCAACCAGTGTATTGTTATCCAGAAGGCGAGAGCCATCAGCGCGATAAAGAATCCGATTATTCTCCAAAAACCACAGGAACAAGAAAGCGGCGATGCGTTTATTTCCGTCGCTGAACGAGTGGTTCTTGACCGTCAGATAGAGCAGATTAGCCGCCTTTTCCTCGACGCTCGGATAGAGATCCCGCCCGCCGAAGGTCTGGTAAATCGCGCCCATCGTGCTTTTGAACGATTCGTCCTTCTCATGGGCGAACAGCTCGCTGCCACCGAATTTGTTGCGCAATACCTGTAACGTCTCCATCGCATTTTCATAGGTCGCATGAAACGGCTCCTCGGTCGTAGTAGCCGACACTTCCAACTGCTGATAATCGTAGCGGTCAAGCGTATCGAGACCGTAAGTATAGTCCGTAATCACGCGCAGCAACCCGACCGCCTCGGATTTCGTGACGGCCTTTGCCGACAGCACATTTGAGAGCAGACGGACAGTCTGTTTCAGTTCCTCCAACTGCTCGATCTTCGCTTGGCTATTGATAGCATAACCTTTTATAAGGTACTCCTTCAGCACCTTGTTCGCCCAGATACGGAACTGCGTACCGCGTTGCGATTTGACACGGTAGCCAACAGAGATAATCACGTCGAGATTATAAGCCGTAATTTTACGCTTCACGGAGCGATGTCCCTCCTGTTGAACTATCAAGTATTCCTTGACAGTTGCCTCACGTTCGAGTTCGCCTTCTTTGAACAAATTGTTTATATGAAGACTGACATTCTGTTTGGTCGAGTTAAACAATTCGACCATCTGCGCCTGCGTCAGCCACACGCTGTCGTTCTCCATGCGGACGTCTATACAGGTCTCGCCGTCGGCTGTCTGGTATATGATAATTTCTCCTCTGTCCATATCAACAAATATAGGAAAATCCGCCCGCATCTCCAAAAGTCTTCGCATTTGGATTTTTCGCCGAAAATCGCTATATTTGCATTGTCATACAAGGAGATACGGCGGTGACGCAAGCAATCCGGGCAGATGGGCGCAAGACCATGCAAAAAGACGGTAGGCGACGCGGGAATCGGAACCGAAAAAGCGTCGCAAATCGCTGATATACATTAGGCTTACAAATGTGCCGGAGCACCTTTATCCGCACATTGAAGTCTCCTTTCGGAGACTTTTTTGTGGACACAATGTTACAAATAAGCACATTTTAAGCTGATTGTCAGTATATTATACTCGAAAGCACAATTCTCTGCCAAAGCAAAAGTGGTTCCGATAAAAGCACGTTCCGCACCTACCGATTCGGATTCTTTCATCGCAACGTTTATTATATTGACAAATTGTAGCGGGCCGAAGCGGGCTTAAAATTTGGCACGAAGCTGGAAATCAGCTATCTTTACTCCATATTACAAACATGATGACTATGCAGGACATGATAAACGGACGGTGCGGCTGGTGCGGAACCGACGAGCTGTATGTGAAATACCATGACCAGGAGTGGGGGAAATTGGTGACCGACGACAAGACGCTGTTCGAATTTCTTGTCCTGGAGAGTGCCCAGGCCGGGTTGAGCTGGATAACGATACTCAGAAAGCGTGAGGGGTATCGCAAGGCCTTTTGCAACTTCGACGCCGTGCAGGTGGCACAAATGACCGATAGCGATGTCGAACGGCTGATGCGGTTCGACGGCATTGTAAGGAACCGGTTGAAAATCAAATCCACAATCACAAACGCAAGGCTATTCCTTGCCATACAGGAAGAGTTCGGTAGTTTCTACAACTACACCTTGTCGTTCTTTCCCGACCGGAAGCCGATTACCAACACCTTTGGGTCGTTGAGCGAGATTCCGGCATCATCGCCCCAATCCGATGCCATGAGCAAAGACATGAAAAAACGGGGATTCAAATTCTTCGGCAGCACGATTTGTTACGCCCACCTGCAGGCGGCAGGATTTATCGACGATCACCTGACGGACTGCATTTGCCGAAAGAGATAAATAACGCATAGACTGACATTCAGGCTGCTGAAAAGACAAGCAGGTATTCCGTTATCCGCACATCGAAGTCGCCTCCTTGGGAGATTTTTTTCGGGCGGCAGGCCGGACAAATGCGAATCGCAAGCCGATCTGGCCCCAGAAGCCTTCCATCCCCGTATTGGGCGGAAATTGCAGATTTATTTTGCAAATGCGTGTTTATTTCATACCTTTAAATCGAAATCCGAGGGGGGGGGTGAAACTGAAACCAACCCTTATGACCGATGCGGGCAACACCGCGCAGGGACACGCATATTTTCAATCTGCCTCTTCCCCCAATCGTTTAACTAAAACACTTTTTAGGATGAAACATTGGGGTCTTTTCTTTTTGGCGCTCTGCTGCGCAGCCTGTCACAACGATGAACCGGAGCAGAAGTATTACATCACCCTCGATGAAGATGAAATCAGGGCAGATTATTCCGGGATTCAGCAACGTATAGCAGTTTCGGCCAACTGCGACTGGAGTATCCGAAATATTCCGCAATGGTGCATTATCGAAAAGGCCGTTGCGGATAACGCTGAGTATCTGGATATAGAGGTGTTGCCGAACGACACGGAAAATCCGCGCGAGGCAACAATAACGCTTGCCTGCCTGCATGACAGGTACAAACAGACAACCGCCGACCTGTTCGTTTCCCAAGCCGGGCAAAAAAAGCCGGAATACGACCCTTTGCAGTGGCATACGTTCGCAGTTAATAAATTCAACGATAACAAATACGACCTCCTGCCGGACAATGTCACGCGCAAATATCGGCTTTCGGCCGAACAGTCATTTGTAAACCCGGCGTTCAGGACGCAGGTTTATCCGGGACATTTGATTAACTGCCATACTGACAACCGGACATTGACGGTCTACGACCAATATACTTACAACCCGATTAACATAAGCGCCTATGTCAACAGGACGCTTTATGAAAAAGAAATGCTGCCCTCGTTCGACGGTATGAATGAAATGGTGCAGCAAATAACCTCCGAATTACCAGCTCAAAGTCAGCAATTCAACTATATCGGCCCTTTGCAATACCACTCACACAGGCATCTGCACCTGCTGGGGGTAGGCAACCTGGGCCTCAACCTCGATGAACTGCTAAGCGGGAAACCCTACACCGAAAAAGAAATGGGGAAACGGACGGGGTTTTTCTATAACTATTCCCGGGAAATGTTTACTATTATGATGGACTATCCTGATAAATTAATCCGAGAAACAATCAGCGAGGAACAACTGCCCGATATGTCCTATATTACCCACCTGACCTTTGGCCGAATGTCTTTGCTTTTCGTTGAGACAGACCTGGAATATACGAAGGCAATAAGCGTTGTTGATAAAATTATCAAAAAGGAAGAGTTGAGTGCGGATGACATTCAGGTTAAAGCCGATCTTCTCGTCTATTATGTCTATTTCGACAAAGGCAACAACCCGCAAACGGTTACGGGCGGCAGCGAACTGATCGGAAGATTCGTGAACGAGATCGGCTCGCTGAATATCACGCCTTTAGGGTTTAGCACAAATAAACTATCCAACAATCAGGTTGGAAATTTAGTCATAGAATTTGCATTGCCGTAAACCGGATCCCTTCGGAAAAGGCAACCGGAGAGGGAATAAATTCCGGTTTCAATACAGTGCGGCAATCCCCGCCTCAGCGCATCAGCAGCTTATACCCCACTCCCCGCACGTTCACCAGCTGGATCGACGGGTCGGCCGCAAGGCGGTGGCGCAGGCGGGTGATGAAGACATGCAGGCTGCGGGCATTGAAAAACGAATCGTCGCCCCAGATATTCACCAGCAGGGTTTTCATCGGCACGATCTCGCCCGCATTCCGGCAGAGGTATTGCAGCACTTCGGATTCGCGGGCCGAAAGTTCCGTCACCACGCCGTCGCACGTGAGCCGCTGGCGCTCGGCGTCGAAACGCATACGCCCCAGTTCGAACACACGTTCCGTACGCGCTTTCCCGACGCCCGCACGCCCGGCAAGCGCCCTGACCCGCACGATCAGCTCGCTCATGGCAAAGGGCTTGCGCAGGTAATCGTTGCCCCCGGTCTCGAATCCCTGCACCACGTCCTCGGCCGCCGAGCGCGCCGAAAGGAAAAGCACAGGCACCCCGGGCGCTTCGCGGCGCAGGCGCCCGACGAAGGTGAACCCGTCCATACAAGGCATCATGACATCCGACACGACCACATCGGGGCGCGACCCGCGGAACGCCCGCAACCCGGCCTCGCCGTCATGGGCGACCGTCACCTCGAACCCCTTTTCGGAAAGGGTATCGGCAATGATCCCCGCGAGGGTTTGCTCGTCCTCTACGAGCAGCAGTCTGATCTTATCGCCCATCGTCCGGAAGTATCAGGGTGAAGGTCGTACCGTGCCCCTCGGTGCTCTCCACCGCGACCGAGCCGCCGTGTTTGGCGGCGATTAGCCCGACGTAGTACAACCCGAGGCCGAAGCCCTTGACATTGTGAATGTCGCCCGTAGGCACGCGGTAAAACTTATCGAAGATATGCGCCTGCGCGGCACGCGGAATGCCGATGCCGTCGTCGGCGACTCGCAGGACGACCCGGCCGCCGTCCCGCCCGGCCGAAATGCGGATATGCACCTCCTCGCCGGAATATTTCAGGGCATTGTCGACCAGGTTGTCCAGGGCATGCGAGAGGTGGAAGCGGTCGGCGAAGGCAGTCAGCCCTTCGGGTGAAACATCCACCGTGACCCGTGCGGGTTTGGCTGCCTGCATCCGGAACTTCTCGGCCAGCGCCCCGAGCATCCCGGCCAGGGGGATACGCTCGCGGCGGAGCGTGAAATCCTCACGTTCCTCGCGCGACATGGTGAGGATGCGCTCGACCATCTCCGACAAAGCCGTCAGCTGGCTGCGGATCACACCCAGGTATTTCGCACGCCGCACCCCATCGTCGGCCGCCCCGAAATTCTCCAGCGCGTCGTTGGCCGCATAGGCCACGGCGATCGGGGTCTTCAGTTCATGGGTGATATTGTGCGTGAAATCCATCCGCATCTCCTCGAGCGTCTTCTGCCGGAACAGCGTCCGCAACAGGTAGATGACCACGAACGCGACGACGAGCAGCATGAGCACCGAGGTGAGGATGATGCCGAACAGCTCGCGCAGCAGTTCCCGGTGGGGGTTTTCGATCTTCACCCGGAAAAGCAGCTTGTCGTCCGTGGTGACGCGCGAGGTGAACACCTTCGGGTTCCGTATCCGCGGAGCGTCCTTCTGCGAGGCGATGACCGCCTCCTCCCGCGCCGCACCCGCTGGCCGCGCCGCCAGGCTGTCGAGCCGGATTTCGGTAACATCCCCGTCGTCCCCGCCCCGGATCACGTCGACACTGTGTGGCAGGCCGATGCCGGAATCGGCCAGGTAACGCGTCAGCAGGGAGTCGTAGCGGGACAGGTTGAACTGGAGCGCCGTGAACGAAGGCATGCGCACCTCCTGGTAGATATAACGGGTCTTGTCGCCGCGGCGCAGGGCGATATTCGTCCGCAGCGTGTCGACCTTCGACCGGATGGAAAGCACCTTGCCGGCCGCCCCAAGGCTTTTCACAGAGATCGTGTCGATCATATCCAGCTTAACGGAGTCGATATTGCCCGTCGTCACGACCGACGTCCGGGTCTGCGACGTCCGGCGCCGGTTGCCCATCAGCAGGTCGTCGTACGCCGCGCGGTTCATAGCGAGGGTCACCTTACGCGAAAACTCCTCCGCTCGGTCGGCATACATCCGCCACAAGCTCCACGCCTGCACGAAGGCCAGCGCCAGCAGGGCGCCGATCGCGCAGAACGAGATATTTCTGAAACGGTTCTTATCCACGGCCGAGGGGTTTATACCACAAAAATACGAATAAAAACACTCCTGCCGCCGGCGTTAACATTATTTAACACTTCTTAACGCGGCGTTAACCATCGCCCTTCGTTTTTCGGGGTAATATTGCACCGTAAACCAACACACCGAAGCCATGAAAACAAAACTCACCTTCCTTATCATCGCCGCTGCGCTGGCCGCCGCAACCGCAGGACGGGCGCAGACCGTCATCTCCTACTCGACCGACGGCGGGGCACAGGCCCTCGAAACGGGCAGCGTACGGCAGACCGTGCTGGACACCGCCACGCTCGAAGTGAGCTACCGCATGGAGTGGCTGCGGCGCCCCGACAGCAAGGAGCCGATGCAAGACCTGCTGCTGTTGCAGGCCGGAGGGAAGGTTACGAAATTCTTCTCCTACAAGACGCTCCAGCGGGACTCGCTGCTGCGCATCACCCCGACCGAGCAGGTGCTGGCCAACGTGGGCAACTTCAAGGGCGGCCTGGAAGCTGTCGTATTCCAGAACTACCCCGCAGGCGAACTGACCTGCACCGACAAAATCTCGCGCGACAACATGCTCTACACCGAGCCGCTGCCCGAAATCGAGTGGACGCTCCGCGACGGGACGCGCGAATTCATCGGTTACGGTTGCCGCCGCGCGACCTGCC
>ULRD01067846.1_pt1 | contig 33711 bp, 26 predicted proteins | sample 1955181 | NCBI WGS metagenome assembly ULRD01 (sample SAMEA4835675, study PRJEB28245) | human gut metagenome | biome: gut microbiome; material: fecal sample | place: Denmark | collected 2008
TCACATTCTTCAATTAAATTGCCAATAAAAGATGTGAACATTCTGTAAATTCTATAATATTATACTATAAACGTCACATATGGCGGCAGCCAAAATAATTTCGACTGCCGCCCTATGCTTAGGTGGTTTATATGAAAATGAAGATGTCAATATTAAGAACCTGTATTCACAAGATGTAGTTGCTTTCGGATTCAAAAGCGCTTTCCGCCTCCGTGAGCGCCGAAGCCTCCTCCAAAGGAAGTTTGCTGACCGATAAAGGATACAGCGCTTTCCACAGTAAAGCTTCCTGCCTCTGTACCGTCATTCTTATAGCCGCCGATCTCGTAAAGTCCGTTCGTATCCTTTGATGATGAACTGCCGCCTGTGCAAAGAGTATATTTTTCGCCATTTTTAATATCTGCGGAGCTTATAACGATATGACCAAACCGCTTCGCGGGAGAAAAGCTGAGTATTTCATTGCCATTGCCGTCAATAAGCGTAACAAGAGTACCGCCGCTGAATTCCTGTCCAAAGTTAGCTGAAACAGAGTTTTGTTCAGAGCTGCTGTCGGGAGATTCAGCCATTTGCGAGCTTCCCGCAGCAATAAGCAGACCTCCGCTGACAAAAATTTTTCCGTTGCTGTCAAGAGCGCCGTTGCCGCCGTTCTGAGGCCCGTTGATTATCACTCTGCCGCCGCTTACCGTAAGATCGCCGTTTGAATCGAGACCGTCACCTTCAGCGTTCACATAGATAGTTCCGCCGCTGATATTTAGCTTTACATTGGAAGAATTACTGCCCATAGCGCCCTGAGAGCTTCCGTCGCTGGCATTCAGCCCGTCATCGGATGCGGTTATATTTGTATTGCCGCCGCTTATGCTGATTACTGCCGCTTCAAGACCCTCATAGGATTTTGAGACAGTTACCTCGGCGTCATCTTTAATTTCAAGCTGCGAATCGGCGTGTATGCCTTTCTGACCTGCGTCAAGGCGCAGTTGTCCGCCCGAGATCAGTATGCTGCCGTTAGAGTGAAGCGTATCGTCGGCAGCGTTTACGTTAAATTCTCCGCCGCTGACCTTTAGCTCCGAACCGGCTTTAATTCCTTTAACACTGATAGTTTCAGATGATTCGTTTGTATCTGTTATGTTCTCCTCATTCTTGTCTTGCGGAGTTCTTTTATTATTGAATTCGTCGGGAATTTGAGGCTTACCGTTTTCATCGGTGGGGATCTCTATTCCCTCGGGAGCAGATCCGTCTGGACGCTGAGGTCTGCCGTTTTCATCGGTGGGGATCTCCATTCCCTCGGGAGCAAATCCGTCTGGACGCTGAGGTCTGTCGGTTCCATCAAACGGGATTCCCATTCCTCCGTGACCAAAGCCTCCAAAATCATCCTTATGGTCATTTGAAGCATTTGCGCTGCCGCCGCCGGCAGTTATGTCAAAAATTCCGTCCTCAGCAAAAAAAATAGTTTCTGCCTGAATGCCGTCGCCGCCTGCAATGATATTAAAGCTTCCTGATTCAATATAAATAAATCCAAGTGAAGGATCGTCGGAACAGGTAGATTTTACGCCGTCGTTTTCGGATTTTATATTGATTTCAGCGTCTGCCGCCGCGACATAATCTTTTCCCTTTATACCGTTGTTTGCGGCAGTTACATCAAGGCTTCCTCCTGCGATCACAATATCGTCTTTAGAATGAATTCCGTCAAGGCAGCCGCCGTCTACGGTAAGCTTGCCGTTGCCGTTTATCGTGAGGCTGTCCTCGCTGAATATCGCTGCGTCAGGATCGGCAGAGTCGCTGTCTGTGCGGGGACTTCTGCCGTCGATAACAGAATTTTCGCTGTTTTCAGCAAGTGTAATGAATGTTTTATCACAATCTATAATGCAGATAGGGGAGGAGCTTTTGCAGGTTATATCTGCATTATCAAGAATCAACTGAACTTTTGCCTTGGGAGCATTTACGATAAGCTGACCGTCGTTCAAGCTTCCCGATACACGATAAATTCCTTCTTCGGTTATTGTAATTACGGAATTTTCCGAATAGGCTCCCGATCCACTGACTTTTGCGGAATCGCCTGAAAGCTTTATTTCAGCGCTGACCGAATCGTATGAAGGATCGCGGTCACGTTCGGAGAAAAGACTGCTGTAATCCGATGTTAGGTTGGAGAGCTGACTTGCAGATTGGGTGACAGATTCAGAAGCATGCTTAGCATCCGGCGTGACAGATGATTCGTCCGAGCTGCTGCAAGCTGTTACCGAAGCGGCAAAAGTCAAAGCAGCCGTAAGGAAGCTCAATGATTTTTTGTATGCACTTGAATTTTTCATGTTGTACACCGCTTTCTTTAGTCTCCCAATTCTATTTTCTTTCTATGGTGTATTTTAACTCCTGCATATGATTGTTTTGTGATGTTTTTTTGAAACAAAAGAAAAAAGTGACGCTTGTAAAACGTCACTTTTGATATCTTTTGAGTAAACCGTATTTATTTTACGTCAGATTTGTTGAAATGCAGGATTCCGACTGCTGAAACGATAACGATCAGGATAACCGCATAAAGCGGAAGCGCCACAGCATCAAAGCCTTGTGGGATGGAATATCTCTCTAATAGTCCTCCTAATTCGCTTTTTAAGTCGTTTGCATAATTACGGCTACAAATTATTTCCAACTGCTTCTGAGGAGGGAATAGATCGAGGAATTTTTTCAGCGCCTTATTCTTAATTAATATCAGAACCAAATCAAACAAGGTCAGAATCTGGTGAATAAAGAATGAAAAGATCGCGCCTGCCGTATTTCTGAATATCATTGTCATCATTACGGTTACAGAAGTAAACGAGATCAAGGTGGTAATTGAAGTAAGTACATAATACAAATTAACGGTGGTGAAAAGATCGCCCGTTTTATAAAGGATCGACGTAAGTCCAACAGATACAACCATAGATGCAAAGTGGAGTATGATTGCGGCAACCGAACAGGTGATCAAATTTGTAAGGTAAATTTTTGTTCTCGAATATCCGCAGATAATTTTATTGCGTACCGTGTTCTGGCGGAAGTCTTTGGCAACGAACAAACCTGCGGCAATGGCAACGAAAAGGGGCATGAAACTGAACATTAAAAATATAGAATCATCTCCGGAGACGCGGCCTTTTGTATCATTAATGATATCCATTAGCTTGATGAACATAATAAGGAGAGCCGGGAACAGTACAGCCAATACCAAACAAACTCGAAAAGTTTTATTTCGGTAAAGCCGGGCGAACGATTCGTTAAGTAAATTACGCATTGTGAGCACCCCCTACAAGTTCCATAAAGTAGCTTTCAAGGCTTTCACTATGTTCGCTCATTGTATGAACAATACAGCCCTTATCGTTAAGAGCAAGAACAAGAGTTGTTACCTCAATGTGAGAATGTATTTCAGCCTCGGTTTCCGACAAGATCGTGTGTTGAAGCTCCATTTGCCGGAGAACAGGAGCAAGCAGCACGGTATTGTTTACCGTAATGCGGATAGATTTGCTGCCGGCGTGTTCAAGCTCCTCTGCGCTCATCTCCTTTATCATTTTGCCTTTGTCAATGAAGCCGTAATGTGTGGCAAGTCTGGAAAGCTCGTCGAGGATATGGCTTGAGATAAGAATAGTGACGTCGCGTTCATTGTGAAGCTTTAGGAGAAGATCGCGGACTTCCATGATACCTTCGGGATCAAGACCGTTGATCGGCTCGTCAAGAATAAGGAAGTTTGGGTCGGAAACGAGGGAAAATGCGATGCTAAGTCTCTGACGCATACCAAGTGAAAAGTTTTTCGCCTTTTTTTGACCGGTATTTGAGAGACCAACGAGTTCGAGTATTTCGTTAAGCTTATCTGGAGAAAGTCCACGAAGCTTATATTGGAGTAAAAGATTGTCTCTTGCGGTCATATCGAGATAGATCGACGGCGTTTCAACAACAGCGCCGATTTTTTTTCGTGTATTGAAGATCGCAGAGTCCTTGTAATCAATGCCGCAAATAGAGTAGCTGCCTTCGGTGGGAGTATTAAGACCGCTGATAACGCGCATCAGCGTAGTTTTTCCCGCGCCATTTTTGCCCACAAAGCCATAAATAGAGCCTTTGGGGACATTCATGCTGACGGAATCAAGAACAGTGTTCTTTCTTCCGTAGACTTTTGTCAAATTACTTGTCTTGAGAATATATTCCATTTTCTAATCCTTTTATCATTAAATTTTTACAAAGCGCATAATAATGAGCTTATAAAATATACATGCGGTCAAGAAAATCTTAACCGCATGTCAAAAAACAATTATTCGTTGATCTTTGTAACAACGCCTGAACCTACAGTTCTGCCGCCCTCACGGATAGCAAAACGGAGTCCCTCCTCGATAGCGATAGGAGTAATAAGCTCAACGTCCATAGTTACGTTATCACCAGGCATACACATTTCCTTATCAGCAGGAAGTGTAACAACGCCTGTTACGTCAGTTGTTCTGAAGTAGAACTGAGGTCTGTAGTTGTTGAAGAAAGGAGTATGACGTCCGCCCTCTTCCTTCTTCAGTACGTAAACCTGACCTGCGAACTTTGTATGGGGGTGAATTGAACCGGGTTTGCAAAGAACCTGTCCGCGCTCAACCTGATCTCTTGTGATACCACGAAGAAGTGCGCCAACGTTATCGCCTGCCTCACAGAAGTCAAGAGTCTTTCTGAACATTTCAAGGCCTGTAACAACTGTTGTGAGCTTTTCGTCGGAAAGTCCAACGATCTCAACCTGCTCGTTAACATTGAGCTTTCCTCTTTCAACTCTACCTGTAACAACAGTACCACGACCGGAAATTGTCATAGTATCCTCGATAGGCATAATGAAAGGCTTAGCGTCGTCTCTCTCAGGACTGGGGATGAATTCGTCAACAGCGTTCATAAGCTCAATGATAGGAGCATATGCGGGATCGTTGATATCATCGGGAGCATTAAGAGCAGCAAGAGCAGAACCCTTGATGATAGGTGTGTCGTCGCCGGGGAAGTCATAAGATGAGAGAAGGTCACGAATGTCCATCTCAACGAGCTCGAGAAGCTCCTCATCGTCAACCTGATCAGCCTTGTTCATGAATACAACGATTGCAGGAACGCCAACCTGACGAGCGAGAAGGATGTGCTCTCTTGTCTGAGCCATAGGACCGTCGGAAGCAGCAACTACGAGGATAGCGCCGTCCATCTGAGCAGCACCTGTGATCATGTTCTTAACGTAGTCGGCGTGACCGGGGCAGTCAACGTGAGCGTAGTGACGAGCGTCTGTCTCGTACTCAACGTGAGCTGTGTTGATTGTGATACCACGCTCTCTCTCCTCGGGAGCCTTATCGATCATATCGTAAGCCTCGTACTTAGCCTGACCCTTCATAGCGAGAGTCTTTGTGATAGCAGCAGTAAGAGTTGTCTTACCGTGGTCAACGTGTCCGATAGTACCAATGTTTACATGGGGTTTGGTTCTTTCAAATTTAGCCTTAGCCATTGGAAAATTCCTCCTTAATATAAGAAATTCAGAAACCTGTATATATATTATACCAGATTAATTTGGTAAATTCAAGTGTTTTCGGGAATTTTTATTACCGAAAACACAGAATTTTATTGTAGCTTAGTTTTTGCCTCTTGTAGCCATGATCTTTTCAGCAATGCTCTTTGGAACTTCACAATAGCTGTGTGGTTCCATAGTATACTGTCCGCGTCCCTGTGTATTGGAACGAAGATCGCTTGTATAGCCGAACATTTCGGAAAGCGGAACGAGCGCGTCTACCTGAACGGAGCCTGTTCTGGATTCCTGACCCTGGATCTGACCGCGGCGCGAGCTGAGGTCGCCGATAACAGTACCTGTATAATCGTCGGGAACGATTACTGCAACCTTCATGATAGGCTCCATAAGGATAGGCTGAGCCTGCTTGAGAGCTTCCTTGAAAGCGATAGAGCCGGCAATCTTGAATGCCATTTCCGATGAGTCTACCTCGTGGTAAGATCCGTCGTAAAGCTCGACCTTAACGTCAACAACCTCATATCCTGCAAGGATACCTGCCTTTGTAGCGCCTTGGATACCGGCGTCAACAGCGGGGATATACTCCTTGGGGATAGAACCGCCGACAACGGAGTTCTTGAACTCGTAGCCTTTGCCTGATTCGTTAGGTTCAACACGAATCTTAACGTGACCGTACTGACCTGAACCGCCTGACTGCTTTTTATATTTGTAGTCGATATCCGCATTGCCCTTGATAGTTTCCTTGTAAGCAACCTGAGGAGCGCCTACGTTGGCTTCTACCTTAAACTCACGAAGGAGACGGTCAACGATAATATCGAGGTGAAGCTCGCCCATACCGGCAATGATAGTCTGACCGGTTTCTTCGTCTGTCCATGTCTTGAAAGTAGGATCTTCTTCGGCGAGCTTTGCGAGAGCAATGCCCATTTTTTCCTGACCTGCTTTAGTTTTAGGCTCGATAGCGAGCTGGATAACAGGTTCGGGGAATTCCATGGATTCGAGAATGATCGGGTGCTTTTCGTCACAGAGAGTATCTCCTGTTGTAGTGTTCTTGAGACCTACGGCTGCGGCAATATCGCCGGAGTAAACAGTCGTAAGATCCTTTCTGTGGTTAGCGTGCATCTGAACGATACGTCCGAAACGCTCGCGGTTATCCTTTGTGGCGTTCAGAACAGTATCGCCCTGATTGATAACTCCGGAGTAAACACGGAAGAAAGCAAGCTTACCAACAAACGGGTCTGTTGCAATCTTGAATGCGAGAGCTGAGAACGGCTCGTCGTCTGACGAAGGTCTGTCCTCCTCTTCGTCTGTATCGGGATTTACGCCCTTGATAGCGGGAACGTCGATAGGAGAAGGCATATAGTCGATGATAGCGTCAAGCAGCTTCTGAACGCCCTTATTCTTGTAAGAAGTACCGCAGGTTACAGGAACCATGTGGTTAGCAATAGTAGCTGAACGAATGCATTTTTTGATCTCATCCTGAGTAAGCTCCTCGCCCTCAAGATACTTCATCATGAGCTCTTCGTCCTGTTCTGCAACGTGCTCTACCATATCGTCATGATACTTCTGAGCCTTTTCCTTCATATCCTCAGGGATATCTTCGATTCTGATATCTTTTCCGAGGTCATCGTAGTAAATATAAGCCTTCATTTCAACGAGGTCGATGATACCTCTGAATTCGTCCTCAGCGCCTATAGGGAGCTGGATCGGAACGGCGTTACATTTAAGTCTGTCCTTCATCATGTCAACGACGCGATAGAAGTCTGCTCCCATGATGTCCATCTTATTTACATAAGCCATACGGGGAACTTTATAGTTGTCAGCCTGTCTCCAAACGGTTTCAGACTGAGGCTCAACGCCGCCCTTAGCGCAGAGTACGGTAACGGAACCGTCCAGAACGCGGAGAGAACGCTCAACTTCAACAGTGAAGTCAACGTGTCCGGGGGTGTCGATAATATTGAGTCTGTGGCCTGCCCAGTAGCAAGTAGTAGCGGCGGAGGTAATAGTGATACCTCTCTCCTGCTCCTGCTCCATCCAGTCCATAGTAGCGGATCCTTCGTGAGTTTCACCGATCTTGTGGTTAACACCGGTGTAGAAAAGGATACGCTCTGTGGTTGTGGTCTTACCTGCGTCAATGTGGGCCATTATGCCGATATTTCTTGTGTTTTCAAGTGTACAATCTCTTGACATAACAATCCTCCTTTAAAGTGACGATTACCAACGATAGTGTGCAAACGCCTTGTTTGCCTCTGCCATCTTGTGTGTGTCGTCACGCTTCTTGCAGGCACCGCCTGTGCCGTTAAGAGCGTCGAGGATCTCACCGGCAAGTCTTTCTTTCATTGTTTTCTCGTTTCTCTCTCTGGAATACTTGGTGATCCAACGGAGACCGAGAGTCTGGCGTCTTTCAGGTCTTACCTCCATAGGAACCTGGTAAGTTGCACCGCCGAGACGGCGAGCCTTTACCTCAAGCTCAGGCATGATATTCTCCATAGCCTGCTCGAACACCTCAAGAGCATCCTTGCCTGTCTTTTCAGCTACGATCTCAAAAGCATCGTAAACGATTTTCTGCGCAACGCCCTTCTTTCCGTCCAGCATAATATTATTTATGAGACGTGTAACGAGCTTTGAATTGTATACAGGATCCTGTAATACGTCACGCTTTGCGATATTACCTCTTCTTGGCATTTTCGCTTCCCTCCTTCACATAGATTCATGAATTCATAGGTACTCGTGTTGACCGATTACTGCCACATTTATTACAGCGGTCTTTGCTTCACCGGTCAATTACGTCAAGACCAATGCAGAGGAATAAAATAATTTATATAAATCTCCGCATTTATCCTGCGATAGTAGTTATCCTATTTTATTGGTAGTGTGCGGCAAATCCGAAGCCTGCCGCGGCTTTGCAGAAATTACTTCTGCTTAGGTCTCTTAGCGCCGTATTTTGAACGAGCCTGACCTCTGTTGGCAACGCCCTGAGCGTCCAGAGTGCCTCTGATGATGTGGTAACGCACACCGGGGAGATCCTTTACACGTCCGCCTCTGATAAGAACAACGCTGTGTTCCTGAAGGTTATGACCGATACCGGGGATGTAAGAAGTAACCTCGTAACCGTTTGTGAGCTTAACTCTTGCGATTTTTCTCATAGCTGAGTTAGGCTTCTTAGGTGTAGCGGTTCTTACAGCGGTGCAAACTCCTCTTTTCTGAGGTGAGCTCTGGTTGATCTGTGCCTTCTTCTTAGCATTGTAGCCTTTCTGGAGAGCAGGAGCTGTTGATTTTGTTTCAAGATCCTTTCTTCCCTTACGAACGAGCTGGTTAAATGTTGGCATATTCTTCCTCCTTTTCTAATGATATAATATGCCTGAATAAAGCATACTCATATATTATAAACAAATTTTGGCGGCTTGTCAAGGGGAAACCTTTAAAAATCTGCCAAATTAAAACATTTTGTGATTTTTTCCATGGCGAAGGATTCAGAAAAGCAAAATGTTGGTTATATTTATGCTTAAAAAGCTATTTTAAACCAATAGGAATCCGAACCTGTTCACACAGAAAATTCCGCACCTCTTTTCGGCAGACTGAAACGGCTGAGCTTATGCTCAGCCGTTTGGTTTTATGAATTTAAGGTTTTCAGCCAGATCTTTATATCGGTTTCCGTACCTTTTCCGGAAAGATATGCATAGAACATAAGAATATTGGAAGCGTCGTTTGCGGTAATTTTGCCGTCGCCGTCTACATCTGCGAGAGCCGTCTGCTCTGTAGTAAACGTGGTTTTACCCGCAGACAGGGCAGCGTATTCGCTAAGTACGAGAGAAGCATCGTTTGCGGTAATTTTGCCGTCGCCGTCTACATCTCCGTATATTTTATCGGGATTGGGCGGAGTTTTTTCCTTGACATTAATAGTGATAGATCGGTCAACGTTTTGGTTTCCGTGATAGAAATGCATTGTTACGGTCAAGGAACCGGGGCTGAGTAATTCTATTGTATCGCCGTTTACGATCTTCGCAATAGACCAGTCGGAAAGCTCGATCCATTGAAGCGAAGGCTGTTCGCCGTCATAAGTATATTGAGGTTTGAATGATGAACCGACGATAGTCTGTGAATCATCCGGCTGAATAATGCTGATATTGCCCTGCGTGGTGGTTGTCGTGGTAGTAGTAGTAGTTGTTGTTGTTGTTGTTGTCGTCGAAGTGGTAGTGGTCGATTGAGAAGATGTGTTTGTTGACGTATCTGTGGCAGTAGTCGAAGTTGAGGTCGTAGTTGTAGATGTGGTGGTGGTAGTAGTAGTAGTAGTTGTTGTTGTTGTTGGCGGAGGAGATACGGTTACATTGAAATATCCCGAAACGGATTTATCCTGATTATAATAAACATATATCTGCTGAGTGCCAATATAATACGGATTGAAGCTGTTGGTGTCAACAGTAAAATCTTGACTTGTCAGCGGCTGACTTGAAACGACATAATAAATCGCTTCCCACTGATTATTGTTATTGTAGCCGTAAACCGAAGCTTCACCGCCGCTGAGGTCAAGCTGTTCGCCGTAGGTATAATTTGTTTTTGACGGCGGAGTTATTGACATCATTAATATCGGAGCGGTAGTAGTAGTAGTTGTTGTTGTTGTTGTTGTTGTCGTCGTGGTAGTGGTCGTTGTTGTTAAGGTGGTGGTAGTTGTAGTAGTCTGAGGCGATACTGTCACGTCGAAGTAACCCGATACGGACTTATCTTGAGTATAGTAGACATATATCCGCTGAGTGCCTGTGCGGTAAGGGTCAAAGCTGTTTGTATCAACGGTAAAATACTGACTTGTCAGCGGCTGATTTTCAATAATATAATAGACGCCTTCCCATTGATTATTGTTATTGTATCCGTAGACAGAAGCGCTGCCCCCGTTGAGGTCAAGCTGTTCGCCGTAGGTGTAATTCGTTTTTGACGGAGGGGTTATTGACATCATTAATATCGGTGCGGCAGTAGTCGTGGTTGTCGTAGTGGTAGTAGTAGTAGTAGTAGTTGTTGTTGTTGTGCTTTGCACAGGAGGCTGCGTTCCGGTTGAGCTTCCGTTTTTTACGTTGATCTCTCCGGCTCTGAAAAGCGAATAATATGGTTTGCCGTTTGAATCGGTCATTTCACAGTCGTTAACCATCCAGTTTACTGCGTAGGTTCCTGTCGGACAGTTGTTTGGAACATGGAAATAAAACGAAAAAAGAGTTCCGCTTTGAGCTGAAGGATTGTTTCCCGACATATTAAATGTGGTTTTATTTCCGTTTATTGAGCTTGAAATATCAGCGTTATATGCGTTACAGCGCTCGGACATACCGTAAGCTTCTATGGGAGAATCGGCTACAACTCCGATGTTCGTTACTTTTTTAAGTGCAACGGAATTAGTCGCGATAACGTTAATAGTAACATAATCACCCGGAACGGCGTCGGCAGCGCTGAGATACCATGTCATTCTTGAACTGGCCTCGGCAATCGGCGCATATTGGTAAGATGGTGAAAAAATGCACATGATCGCTGCTGTTATTCCCAAAATAAATGAGATAAGCCTTGTTTTAACTTTATACATAATGAAACCTCCAATAATAATTTTGTAAACATAAAAAAGAGCGTTATCTCTTTTTAGAAGCAAAAAGCATTATGAGCGGATAGATCTCCAGTCTGCCGAGAAGCATATCCACGCACAGAACCATTTTTGAAAGAACTGAAAGATCGCCGAATCCGCCTTTAGGTCCGAAAGCGCCGACGCCAAAGCCGATATTGTTCATGCAGGTTATGACTGCCGAAGCGGATTCTTCTATAGAATATTTATCAAGAGTGACGATAAGAAGCGAGGCGGCAAGAAGCGTAATAAACAAAACCATATATGACGTTGCGCCTCGTACAACATCTTTATCAACCGGCTTGCCGTCCATTTTTACGGTTGCGACAGCTCTCGGATTGACGATATACTTTAATTCCTTGATTCCGGCTTTAAAAATAATCAGAATACGTGAAACTTTTATGCCGCCTCCGGTAGAGCCTGCGCACGAACCGATAAACATAAGAATAAGAAGCAGAGTCTGGGAGAATACAGGCCATTGCGTGATATCTGCGGTTGCAAAGCCTGTTGACGTTATAGTCGAGGAAACCATAAAGAAAGAATGCCTGAGCGCGCCTCCGAAGCTTTCATAAAGCTTTAAAATATTTAATGTTATTAATGCCGTGGCAGTAATAATTGTACCGAGATATACTTTTAATTCTTCGTTTTTAAGTGCAAGTGAAAATTTACGTATCAGCATATAATAATATAAATTAAAATTTATTCCGAAAAGTATTATGAAAACAGCTATCACCATTTCAATGTAAAGGCTGTTGTAATGACCAATGCTGTCGGAATATATTGAAAATCCTCCTGTGCCGGCTGAGGAACAGGCATGGATAATGCAGTCGTAAAGAGGCATACCGCCGAACAGGAGAAATACTATTTCCAGAACGGTGATCGAAATATAGATCCCGTAGAGTATTCTTGCGGAAAAGCTTGATTTTGAAACGAGTCTGCCGACATTCGGTCCTGCACATTCGGCTCTCATCATATGCATTGTACGCGAATCGTTGCTCGACATGATCGCAAGAACAAACATAAGGATACCCATACCGCCGAGCCAATGGGTAAATGCGCGCCAGAACAGGCATGAGCGCGACATTTCTTCAATGTTGCTCAGCACAGTTGCGCCGGTGGTCGTAAAGCCTGAAACAGTTTCAAAAAGAGCGTCCGCATAGCTTGAGATCTCTCCTGAGATTACGAACGGAAGCGCTCCGACGGCAGAACAGCCGATCCAGGATGCTGCGACGCTTACGAAGCCTTCGGTTGAAAATACCGAATTATCCTTTGGCTTTTTCAAAGTAAAGGCAAATCCGAGAATTACCAGTGCAAGAAACGGGATACCGAAAGACAGAAGGACGTGGTTTTCATCGTAAATAAATCCGACAAGTATCGGCAGGAGCATGAAAAGTCCCACTACCTTGAAAATTTGTCCCATCATGTATAATATCATTCTGTAATTCATTTTTTTGATCCGGCGCTCCTTAGTCGAAGATATTGCTTAGATCGTGGAAGCCCTTGCTTGTCGTTATGACCACAACGCTGTCGCCCTGTTTAAGGCAGTCGTCGCCCTTAGGTATGATAAGCTCATTTCCGCGGACAATGCTTGCGATAAGAATACCGTTTCGGAGTTTAAGCTTTTTAAGCGGAACGCCAACATATTCCTTTTTGTCTCTGACGACAAATTCAATAGCCTCAAGACGGTCGTTGACAAGCCGATAAAGCGTAGTAACGCTGTTTCCGAGGGAATTTTGTTTGGCTCTTACATACTGGAGTATCTGATTGACCGTAATGGATTTAGGTGAAATTATACTGTCGAGATTAAGTGCGTCGGACATTTCTATCAGGGACATCCTGTTGACCTTTGTAACGACTTTTTCTACACCGTTTTTCTTTGCAATAAGGGACAGAAGAATATTTTCCTCGTCTATTCCCGTAAGCGTCACAACGGCGTCAGCGTCAAAAACGCGTTCTTCCTCAAGAATATCGTGGTCAGTACCGTCCGCATGGGATATGCTGACCTTATTAAGACGCTGACTCAGTTCAATGCAGCGGCTTTCGTCGATTTCGATTATCTTGACCTTTACGCCCATTTCTATGAGCTGTTTGGAGAGATGATAGGCAATTCGACCTCCGCCTATCAGAACGGCTGATTTAACACGTTTTTCTCTGTATGCGGCGCTTATGCTGCGGAGAAACTTTACCATTGCGCTGTGCGAAGCGGTCATATGGATCTTATCGCCTGCTCGGAGGATGAAATTGCCGTTGGGAATTATAAGCTCCTCGCCGCGCTGAACAGCGCATATAAGGACGTCAAGCCTCAACCTTTTTGAAAGCTGACTGAGGGCGACGCTGTCAAGGATGCTGCCGCTGCTTATGCGTATTTCAGCCAGATCGACCCTTCCTTTTGCAAAGGAATCTATATTTATTGCTTCGGGATATCTTAGTACCTTGGCTATTTCGTTGGCGGCATTGTAATCCGGATTGACCATCATGCTTATTCCCAGACGGTCACGCATAAATACGAGCTGTTTATCGAATTCAGGATTGCGGACACGGGCGATACAATGGTGAGCTCCCATATTTCTTGCAAAAAGGCAGGATAAAAGGTTTACTTCGTCCGAATCTGTAACTGCGATGAAAATGTTTGCTTTATCAACATTTGCCTCCTCAAGAATACTTGTTTGGAGACAGTTCCCGGTGATACCCATTACGTCGAAATCGTTGATCGCCGAGCTGATAAGGGGTTCTTTCTTGTCGATGATCGTAATGTTGTGTTCCTCGCAGAGTACTTCTGCAAGCGCGCTGCCGACTTTTCCGCAGCCAACGATTATAATGTCCATATATCCTCCGATTTTATATTTAAAAAGTATTTGCATTTTTTATTTTTAGCTATAATAACTCAAATTAATTATAAACCAATACCATATATTTGTCAATACCTTATGTAAGATAAAAAGAAATAACCGCCTAAGCAGACGGTTATTTTAATTTCATGAATCGTTTTTCTGTACATTTGTTGCCGGTTCGTTGCCTTTGAGCTTGTTTATGCCGCGTTTGACAAGAAATTCAAGGAGATTATAAGCGTTCTGAATAACAAGAGCCCAGAACATAGCGCGAATAAATATATAGCCGATGCCCTCGTAGGAATGAGTAAAACGGTCATAATTCCATGTTCCGTCGGCGGCATTGGGATATAATTTGTATAATTTGTTTGTGTAGTATTCCTGATCGAAAATATATGACATAAGATATGTGCAGAAGGTTGCGTCGCCTAGCTGTCTGAGAACGAATTTGACCTTTTTATTTCTTGTTTTGATGTCAAAGAACAGCAGGAAAATGCAGACAGCCACAATAAATACCGGATAAGTTCCGTAATCGTTAAAGTGACGTGAAAGAAAATTACGATTTGCATCAATATTTTCAATAGAATGATTGTAGGTGCTGTAGGTCAGGAATGCTATTGCCGTTACAAGAACGATCAAGGTGAGCAACTTGTTGCGGATACATCTCTTTGGAGGATATTCACGAATATACGCGCCTGCATAATAGTAAGCCACCGGCCAGAGACCGTTGAGATAATCCGGGAATACACGTATTTGATCGGCAGGATCGAAGCCGATATAAAAGCTTCTTGCGACGATTGAAATAATAGTTACAGTTGCCACAAGTGCGAATCGCTGCTTCCTGTTTGCAAGTCCGTTAAACGCGAGATTGAGGAAAGGTATCATGCAGAAAATAGCGAAATAATAGTTTAGATACCAGCCGTATTGAGCGTTGTCATAATTTTGCAGGAAGCCTCTCAGGGCTGTCCATAATGTATATTCCGTGCCGAAATGCTCATGCTTGTATCTCATGCATATAAAGCTGACAACAATATAGATAACAACTACTCTTAAAATTCCGAGGTAATATTTTCCGCTGAGCTTTTTGTTTTTCATAAGATATCCGGTTATTGTCATAAATATCGGAACACATGAATAAGCTATCCAGCGGCAGGCTATCGGTGCGAGATATTTTTCATCGTTTATGGGAATCCCATAAAAACCGTTGTAAAGGAAAGAATGGACCCAGATAACGAAAATGACAGCAATAATCTTCAGAATGTCGATTCCGGCAAAATACGGCTTTGTAAGTTCGTTTGACTTGCGGATATTCAGACCTGATGACTTTGGAGGTTCTTTGATCTGCTCTTTTTTGACTGCATTTAGCGGTTTATTACTTCTCTGAGAGGATTTTTTGCTTTTACTCATTGCTTTTCTCCTTATATACATCATTAGTTATATGAAAGTCAAGTGCTTTTTTAAGATTGATTTTCATATTATTAGACTGTCTGAATTACGTTTTCTCTCAGCAAATTAAAAAATTTTTGTTGGTAACAGTTTGCGTTTAATCTTGACTTTTTTCATGTGGTGTGTTAAAATATTATTATTATGTCAAAGAAAATAAAAATATGAGGAATATTAGTATAAAAAGGGGAGAAAATAATAAAATGAGAAAAAATAAAAAAGATGAACTGCAAAAAAAGAAGAATAGAAAAAAGCGCTATCAGAAAAAAACGGCAGCTAAAAAAACGGCAGTTAAATCAACGACGGAGAAGCAACGGGTAAAGAAAAAAGTTGCTGTCAAAAAAAGGAGAAAGTATTCGCTTAAAGAAGCTTTCTGTACAAAAAATAAACTTATAATTCTTGCACTGAGCATAGCCCTTGGATTTACTGTATTCTTTTTTTCGCCAATGGACATCTTTCTGGGAAATCAGAGAGAATTTATTGTAGAATTTAAATATGCCGCGTTATCCATGCTTGGAGCGTCGGCGGTCGCTTCGCTTTTTGTGGCAGGGCTGTGCGTTTTGTTTCTGCTTATATGCGAACCGCTGTTTGCGGGATTTTCAAGGCTTCTTTTCGGATTCCTATTGGCAATTTATTCTCAATCGCTGTTCTTTAACAGCCGAATGGCGTCAATAACCGGCGATGATGTAAGCTATACCGATAATATGACCTCGTCTATTATTAATGTCGTCATATTTTGTGTAATAATGATCCTGCCCCTGATTCTCCATATCCTTGCAAGATTCCTTAAAAATAATAAGGTGCTTAATTTTGGAAAAGGTATGATAGTTCCGTATGTTTCCGGACTCATTTTCGTTATGCAGCTTGTGGGCACGGGAAGCTCGATCCTAAGCACAGATTTCAGTAAGTACAAGAAATTTTATGCAAAATATCTGGCTATCGAACCTACGCTCTCACTTTCAAAGGAAGATAACGTCGTGGTATTCCTTACCGATCGTCTCGACAGCCTTTGGATGGACGAAGTGCTTGAGCGATATCCCGAGATGTCGAATAAACTCGAGGGATTTACTTTTTATCAGAATAATATTTCTCATAATACAAACACTTTTCCGTCCGTTCCGCAAATGCTGACCAACTGTTTTTATAAAGGAGAGGAATGGGCAGATTATACGAGTAAAGCATGGGACGGAGATACCGTGCCAAGGATTCTTACCGAAAACGGTTATGATGTAAACCTTCTTATCGACAATCTTACTACCTACAGCAGCCTTGCTCAGCTTGATGGTCAATGCAGTAATCTTGAAAAATGTTCACCGGATATCATTGATATAAATTACATGGGTGCAGGCGGTATAATTCCAACAATGACGCGGCTTTCTTGTTCAAAGCTTTCTCCCTATATATTGAAAAGCGAGTTTACAACAGGTATGGGTTCAAATCTTTCACAGAACTTTGTGAGATATACAAAGGAAATTCCTGATCTCATGCCTATGTCTGTCGGAGTTGAATCCGATCTTACTTACTATAAATATTTAAAAGATCACGGTCTGAATGCCGACAATAAAAACAAAACCTTTTCTTTCGTTCATTTAAACTGTTCGCACGGCGATTCGTTCGATCTTATGGCTCTCTACAACCGATTGGATACGTTGGATGTTTACTCCACCACAAGAGGCGATTTCCAGATAATTTTCAAGTATATAGATGAAATGAAGCGTTTGGGAATTTATGATAATTCTACGATAATTATTCTCGGCGATCATGGCAGAGCGCCTGTTGAGATCGAAGTAGACGACAAACCCGGTCTGACAAGTGCTATTACAACGGCTCTTCTTGTGAAGCCAAAAAATGCACCGAAAGAGGAACTGAAGCTTGATTCGGTCAGCGAGCTTTCAAACGATTTCTTCTCGGCAAGCGTCCTTGAATACGCAGGAATAGACCATAAAGAGCTTGGATATTCTTATAATGACGTTATTGACGGAGGACTTCATCCTGATCGTTATATGCAGACCTTTGACTGGCACGGTTTCGGCAAGGTAGTTTACAAGGCGTATTATAAGGTAACAGGTGACGCTCGTGATTTTGACAACTGGGAGATATTGGACGGACACGAATAACACTGCGTTTCGTCTTGCAGGCTGTGAATAAAAATACATGGAAGGAAGAAGATCGCCGTGAGGGAAAGAACGGAACGCCGCAGGAGATTCAATAAGAGAAACGAGCTGATGATCCTCTCGCTGGCAGCCGCGTTAGGATTTACGCTCATGCTGTTTTCTCCTGTTGAGGTGTATACGGCAAATCCCGATTCCTTTGGTGTGGAGTTCCGTTATATAGCTGTGCCCATGCTTTGTTTTGCCGTGCTGACTACGGCTGCGCTTGCAGGGCTTATGAATCTTTTACTTTTTATAAGCGAGAAGCTTTGCAGCGTCTTTTCAAAGGCGCTGCTGGGGCTTCTTTTTGCTTTTTTTGTACAGTCGGTATTCATGGAGGGGAATATGCCGATTGTCATTCAAAATGATACGCGTTATAATGAATATAAGACGTCTATTTACGCTAACGCGGCGATATTCTTCCTTGTTTTCATTTCGCCGCTTGCGGTGCATATAGCTGTGAAGCTTATAAAAAAGGAAAGCTCCAAGGAAAATTCTATGGGAGCATGGATGACCGCAGGATTTGCAGCGGCTATTTTTATCTTTAATATGGGAAGTTCAGGTTTAAAGCTTCTGAATGTAGATCTGGACGGCTATAACGGCATTCATAGACAGTATCTTTCCTATGAACCCGTAATGTCCCTTTCAAAAGAGGAAAATATTGTGGTATTTCTTGCAGATCGTCTTGACAGGGAATGGCTTGACGACGTTATTGAGGGATACCCCGAGCTTGAAACCGAATTTAGCGGCTTTACGTATTATCGTAACAATGTTTCCGAGGGCACAAGCACATTTCCGGTAGTTCCCTCAATGCTTACGGCAAGTGATTACAAGGGCGAGGAATGGCCTGATTACCTCAGTAATGCATGGTCGGGCGAAACAATTGCCAAGAAGCTTAAAAACAGCGGTTATAATGTCTATCTCGTACCGGACAGCATAACCACCCTCAGCAGCGTATCTCAGGTAAACGGTCAGTGCGATAATGTGAAAGAATACAGAGAGTGTGAATTGAGGCTGCGTATATTTGGAAAAAGAGCGGTACTGCCCGTTATGGTCAAGCTTTCTTTAGCGAGGATGTCGCCTTATGTAATGAAGCATCGCCTTACCTATTGGATGGGAGCAAATTTTACCAGAAACTTTTTTGCTGCCGACGATAAATCAGATGCGGTCGGACCTCAGTCAAATGTGAACGGGGACATAAAATTTTATCAATATATGAAAAATAACGGGCTTAACAGCGAGAGCGAAGCTAAGACTTTCACTTTTGTTCATCTTAACTGCGCTCATGCGGTTGACAGCTCGATTTCCTCAATATATGGTTTTACGGGAGCGTCCGACGTTTATTCGACGATTCGCGGCGATCTTGAAATTATTCTTGAATACATCCGTCGTTTAAAAGAAATGGGCGTATTTGACAACACCACCATAATAGTTCTTGGCGATCATGGCAGAGCACCGCGTGAGCTTAAAGGCGGGCAGGATGCTCTTAACAGTGCGATTACTTCGGCGCTGCTTATAAAGCCTGCGCGAGCAGCGGAAGAACGTTTGAAAATCGACAGTGATTCCGAGCTTTCAACTGCTTTTTTTTCCGCAAGTATACTGGAATATGCAGGGATAGACCATTCGGAGTATGGTTATTCTTATAACGATATAATAAACGGCGGTATCAGTACCGAAAGACTTCTGCGAAGCTATGATTTTGCAGGCTACGGCAGAATGGTATATCAGGCTCTGTATAAGATCGTTGGAAATGCCCGCGATTTTGAAAATTGGGAAAGGGTAGAGTAAATGATTTTATAGTGTTTTGTCTGATAATTCCTCTTGACACAGAGCAGAAAAAGGTATATAATCTTAACATAGGAAATTATACGTTTGAATATATCCTATAAGGAGGATAAAAATGAAAAAAGTATTATCATTTATGCTTTCTGCGGCTTTAGGAGCTTCTGTTTTCGTAGGTTCAGGACTTAACGCCGAAAGTGAAAGCGGTTCAAATAATAATTTTGTGCTTTTCGGTGACAGCATTGCTTCTGGTTATGGTCTTGCCGAAAATGAATATAACTATGGGCAGATATGCGCCGATTATTATGATTCCGACGTCGCAAATTATGCCGTTTCAGGAGATACATCCGATGATCTTCTCAAGGTCATTGCCGGTCTTGACGCTTCACAGCGGCAGACTGTTGCCGATTCGGGAATTATAGTGATTTCTGTTGGAGGCAACGATATTCTGCATTATACTTCAAAATATTTGATAAATTATGCCGCAAAGAAGAATATGCTCAATGCGGGGTATACTTCTGCGGATATTCCTGATGATCCCGACATCGGCGATCTTAAAAAATATGTGAATTTTGACGGTAAGGGCGGTCTTATTGAATATGCCAAATCCGGTTTTATTGCTGCATCCGAGCTTGCGGGGGAGCTGAAGCTGCTTGCGGCTAATCTGAGGATCGGTGATAATGAAAAATACGAGGGAATTATTGCAAATAAGACTGTTCCGAATATTCAAAAAGCGGTGAACGACATTAAAGCTATCAATCCCGATGCCAAGATAATTGTACAGACGATCTATCAGCCTATTCAGATCGAAAAAAGCTATATTGATGAAAATTACGGAGAAAACGCTTCTGCCTATAACGATCTTATCGGTCAGATCAGAAGTAATTACCGCTTTGTTATGGAAGCGTTTAGAACAGAGCTTCAGCAGGTAGAAGGAATAGCGGTTGCTGATGTTTTATACGATTTTACTTCTGTTGCAGACGGAGTTTCTCAGAACGCGTTAAATCCCGGTCATGCAAATTATTTCACTGATATTCAGAAATCGGGCGATGAAAGAGATCTTCATCCTAATCAGAAAGGTCATCTTGCAATAGCTGCCAAAATTATAAATACTGTTGGTGAGCTGCATGACGACAGCGGTCTTCTTTCTCAGCTTTATAAAAATCTTAATGACAAGTCAAAGTATCCGTCGATCGCTCTTGACACATATAAGACTGCTGCGGGAAAGCTTATGAAGGGCGATGTGAATTTTGATGAAAAGGTAGATTCCAGAGACGCAGCTCTTGTAATGAAAAATTATGTCAGCCTTTCTACAGGCAGTACTTTTCTTTCAAATCTTCAAAGCGACTGCGCTGATGTGAATGATGATGAAAAATATAACATTGAAGACGCTTATGAGATCATGAAGTATTATACTTATGTCTCAGCAGGAAATATCTGCACCTTTGAGGAATTTCAAAAGATAAAATAGATAATAAAAAGGCATCCATTCGGATGCCTTTTAGCCTGTCAAAAAAGTCCAGTTTCAAACTGGACTTTTTCGACAGACTGAACCGTCAGCTATAACTGCTGACGGTTTCTTTTCTCAATCGGTTATTTTTCTTTGCTTCCTATTTAAGTCACGTAGATTCGTGTTTGCTTATTTCAGCATCGCTGTTTTTTGCTCCGCTGCCAACTGCCGCGGTCAATAATAAAGCTGTTGAAGTTATTAATGCAATTTTTGCAGGAATATTTGTTTATTATAGCAATAATATAACCCCCGATTTTTGCGGATCAGGGGTTGTAAAATAATTTATATAATTTCTTTTACATAATTTAGTATCGGATTATCTACGATATATGACATCATATAAATAACCTGAAGCCAGAAAGCAGAAGCGACGATAAAAGTAACGGATGCAACCGACAATCCTCGGCGGCTCTGCTTTGGGGTAGGGGAGGGTATTTTATCCGATATCCTGAAAATAACAAACATAATTGCGCCCAGAGCGGCAAGGGTAACATAGATCATGTTGAATATTCCCAACTCTACGCCGCTGAGATTAAGCATGGAAGTAATATTAGTAAAGGAATTTACAAATATATGAACGACGATCGCCGGAATTATAGAGTTGTGCTTTAGCGTGATATGAGCTAAAAAAATGCCGATTATAAAGGCTAAGATGAATTGCGGGATATTAGCATGGGCAAGTCCGAAAAATACTGCTGTGGCAAAGACTCCGAATCGCTGATTTGCCCTCGAGAAAGTTTTTAGCAGCATTCCGCGGAAGAAAAATTCTTCTGTGACGGGAGCAATAATGCAGCGGTATATCATCATAATAGCCGCGCCCATTGAAGTGACTGCCGTTCCCTCAAGATTCAGAACGTTCGTAGTTGATCCGTAGTGAGTGAAGATGTCTTCAATAAAATCAGAAGCAAGAATGGATACAAGCAGCAAGAAAATCGCTATAAGACAGTGATGTAAGGCGCTCCAAGGACTGTAATTGCGAGTTTTTACAAGATCGCCCGCTTTTATCTTTGCCAGTTTAAGTCCTGCCAGAGCTGTAAGTACATTGGCAAGCAGATAAACAAGCATATTAACAGAGGCGAAAATAGCCGAACCTTTCATATATGTGATTATGGAGTTTCCGTCAGCGTCAGGATTTATTCCGATCAGGATATGGGATATTAAAATGATAAGCAGCGAAGCGATCCAGTCCGCCGCCGCAAATCTTATGAAAACACAGCCTCCGCCGATAGCATAGCTGCGCTTGATGCGCCGTTTTTCGCTGTAATCCGGCTCCAGAGGTATTTCAAAGCTCGGATCGGTTATTTCGGGAAGAATTTCGGAATAGTCTCCGCTGTAGCCTCGGTATTCTGTGGGATTTTTAAACGGATCCTCGCAGTCATGGATGGATTTGTGTGCGTTATCTCGTTCTTTTTCGTCAAGAAGATTATTCAGCCTATATATTTCATGGTTCAAGGCAGATAACTCCGCCCTGTACTCGGGAGTTGTATTTTCGGTCATTCCTCCGCTCCTCTCGTTTTTTTCTATTATATCATATAATTTACTAAAAATCAACAGGCGCGGAGAAAAATAAATTTCGGAAAATTATCTTCGCGCCTGTTGCTATTTTTGCTATTATATGATATAATATTTATGAAACAATTACTATGCTCCAGAGCAAGAAAGGAAAAGTTATGCTTCACGAGAAATCATGCGGTGCGATAGTGTACCGTAAGTTTCACGGAAATACGGAAATATTGCTTATAAAGCACATTAACAGTGGGCATTGGTCGTTCCCGAAGGGGCACGTAGAGCCGGGGGAGACAGAAATTGAAACGGCTCAGCGTGAGATCATGGAGGAAACCTCCATAGATGTGATAATAGACCCAACTTTTCGTGAGACAGTGTCATATTCGCCGAAAAAGGATACCATAAAGGTTGTGGTATATTTTCTTGCAAAGGCGAAAAATGTTGATTTTATTCCGCAGGAGGACGAGATCGCTGAGATCCGCTGGGTAGATATCGCCTATGCTGCAAATATTTTGTCATATGAAAACGATAAGACAATTGTCTCTAAAGCCAGAAACGCTATTAAAGAGGCGATATCTTGAAAGCTCATATATGAATTACGGATAAGTTATTCTTCCGCTGTTTAAATTTATAAATTTCAGAATAGAGCAGACAGCAGGAGGACGTAATAAAACAAAGGGGGAACTTATGACTCTTCTCGCAATAGACGGAAACAGTATTCTGAACCGTGCGTTTTACGGTATAAAGCTGCTCTCCAATAAAAACGGCGTTTTTACTAACGCCGTTTTCGGATTTATGAATATCTATCTAAAAAATATCGCCGAGGTAAAGCCTGACGCTGTGGCTGTGGCATTCGACCTGCGTTCGCCGACATTCCGCCATAAGGCGGTGAACTACTATAAAGCCAACCGCAAGGGGATGCCGCCTGAACTTGCACAGCAGCTTCCCATTGTTAAGGAGCTTCTCGGGCTTATGGGAGTTGCGGTAGTAGAATGCGAGGGCTATGAGGCAGACGATGTGCTCGGAACATTGTCCAGAGCGTGTACGGATTCGGGAAACCATTGCTGTGTTCTTACAGGAGACCGCGACAGCTTGCAGCTTGTTGACGAAAATGTGACGGTGCTTCTTGCTACAAACAGGGAGACTATCCGTTTTACTCCGGAACGTTTTTTGGAGGAATACGGTTTTGAGCCTATAAAGCTTATAGATCTGAAAGCTCTTATGGGGGATAGCTCCGATAATATTCCCGGCGTTCCCGGAATAGGCGAAAAAACGGCTTCAGCTCTTATAAAGGAATACGGTACGATTGAAAGACTGTATGAAAATTACGAAAATTCCACACTGACAAAAGGAGTTAAGACGAAGCTTGCGAACGGTGTGGATTCGGCAAAGGAAAGCAAGTGGCTTGCAACGATAGTCCGCGACGCTCCCGTTAATACAGACCTTAAAAGCTATATCCCGAAGGCTTTCGATAAATCGGGCGTAAGCCGGCTGCTTACTGAGCTTGAAATGTTCAAGCTTCTTGAGAAGCTTGGCATTAGCGCGCCTGAAAATGCGAACTACTGTGAAAAAAAGGAAGACGCTACGGTTGAAAAGCTTGAAATTACCGAAAGTGTTCTTACAATTGACGTTATCGACAAGCTTGTAAAGTGCGAGTATCTTTTTGACGGAGAAGCTGTCACTATCCGCAGCGGAAATACAGTCTACAGTTCCTCGGATGAAAGTATAATAAGCAGGTTTATGGCTTCAGACTGCGAAAAATCCACCAACGACGGAAAAGCTCATTATCGTTGGGCAATGGCTCGCGGAGGCACGCTTAATAATCTGAAAAACGACGCGGCTATATGCGGCTATCTTCTGAACAGTTCGGCTGCGGATTATACGATTGATAAGCTTTGCAGCGAATACGGTGTTCATTATTATGCGGAAAACGAACGATTTGCTGATCTTCTGTCTCTTAGGGAGCTTATCTCGAAGCTCCGCGAAGAGATCGAAAAAGAGGGGATGACTAATCTCCTTGATAAAGTGGAGATGCCTCTGACCGAGGTTCTTGCCTCGATGGAGCATACGGGGATATGTGTTGACCGAAGCGGCGTTGAGAAATTCGGCGTATATCTTTCGGAGATGATAGAGGAGACTCAGCAGATCGTCTATGACGAAGCAGGTCATAAATTCAATATTTCTTCTCCAAAGCAGCTCGGTACGGTTCTTTTTGAGGAACTGGGGCTGCCTGCAAAGAAAAAGACCAAGAGCGGATATTCAACAAATGCCGACGTTCTTGAGGAACTGAGAAATTATTCTCCGATAGTTGACAATGTGCTGAAATATCGACAATATACAAAGCTGAATTCAACCTACGTCACGGGACTTTTGGATAAAATAGGAACTGACGGACGTATCCATACATGTTTTCGACAGACAGAAACGCGTACGGGACGAATATCGTCTACCGAGCCGAATTTGCAGAATATTCCGGTGCGCACGGAGCTTGGCTCGCAGATGAGAAAATTTTTTATCGCAGGCGAGGGAAGATGCCTTGTGGATGCCGATTACAGTCAGATCGAGCTGCGTGTAATGGCGCATCTCTGCGGCGATGAAAATATGATCTCCGCATTTACGTCGGGTGAAGATATTCACGCCTCAACTGCCGCACAAGTCTTTGATATGCCGATGTTTATGGTCACTTCTGAGATGCGAAGCGCCGCAAAGGCTGTAAATTTTGGAATAATCTATGGTATCGGCGCGTTTTCGCTGTCAAAGGATATCGGTACAAGCGTTGCACAGGCAAAAAAATATATAGCCGACTATCTTGCAAAATACCCGAAAGTAAACGAATTTATGGAATCCACTGTGGACAATGCTATAAGCAGCGGATTTGTGACAACAATGTTCGGACGAAAACGGCGTATTCCCGAGCTTGCGTCCTCGAATAAAACGCTTCAGGCTGCCGGAAAGCGCATTGCCATGAATACTCCCGTTCAGGGAACTGCCGCAGACCTTATCAAGATCGCTATGATAAACGTTTATGATCGGCTGCGCCATGAAAATCTTGACGCGAAGCTGATATTGCAGGTGCATGACGAGCTTATCGCAGAATCGTCGCTTTCCGACGCCGAACGTGTTGCGCAGGTGCTGCAGGAGGAAATGCAGGGCGTGTATGATATGCGCGTACCGCTCTCTGCGGATGTTCACACGGGTGACAGTTGGTATGAGGCTAAGGGCTGATTTATGGGAATTATTGTAAAACGCGCCGATAAAAATTCTGCGCATGAGCTTTTTGAAAGGCTTTCGGCGCTTGACAGACTATGCATCGGAGCTGAGGGCTGGTCGGCGGATTCTTTCCGCGCGGAGGCTGAAAAGGAAAACGGCATTGTGCTGTATGCGGAGGATGATAGCAGCTTTGAAATTGCGGCGCTGCTCAGCGGATATTATGCCGCAGGCGAAGGAGATATCACAAGCGTAGCCACTGCTCCGGAATATCGAAGAATGGGACTTGCGGAGCGGCTTATACGGCATTTTGCGGAGCTTCTGCCCGAGGACGCGGAGAATGTCTTTCTTGAGGTCAGGGAATCGAACGCCGCTGCTGCCGCTCTTTACGAAAAATGCGGATTTACGCGGCTGTCGCTTCGGAAGAATTTTTATACCGATCCCGATGAAAACGCTCTGGTGATGATGAAAACGCTCTTACATGGAGGTAAAATATGTTGATTCTTGGAATAGAAAGTTCGTGCGACGAGACTGCCGCAAGCGTGGTCAGGGATTGCCGTACGATATGTTCGTCAGTTATCTCGACGCAGATCGAGGAGCATAAAAAATACGGCGGAGTTGTGCCGGAAATAGCCTCTCGCCGTCATTGTGAAAATATTCTCGGAGTGGTAAAAAAAGCTCTCGGTGATGCGGGAGCTTCTCTTGTCGATCTTGACGGGGTCGCTGTGACATATGCGCCGGGTCTTATCGGAGCTTTGCTTGTGGGGGTCAGCTTTGCCAAGGGACTTTCCGTTTCTGCGGGGAAGCCTTTGATTCCGGTTCATCACATAGCCGGACATATAGCTTCAAATTATCTTACTCATCCCGATCTTGAACCTCCGTATCTCTGCCTTGTTGCAAGCGGCGGCCACAGTCATATTATTGAGGTGCTGTCATACACAAAGTTTCGAGTAGTGGGAAGAACTCACGACGACGCAGCAGGCGAATGTTTTGATAAATGCGCCAGAGCAATGGGATTTCCGTATCCCGGCGGCGTTCATGTAGATGCTGCCGCACAGATCGGCGATAAAAAAGCTTTCAGACTTCCTCATCCCACTGTTGCGGGAAGCGAATTTGATTTTAGCTTTTCCGGATTGAAAACAGCCGTGATAAATCTTCTTCACAACGCTGAACAGAAAGGCACGGAGATCAACAGAAACGATCTTTCCGCAAGCTTGCAGTCTGTTATTGCAGAGCTTCTTACAGATAAAACAATTCGTGCCGCCGAAGCTTTGGGATATAAAAAAATTGCCCTTGCAGGCGGAGTTTCGGCAAATTCTGGAGTTCGTGCCGCTCTTTCGGAAGCTTGTGAAAAGCGCGGTTTTGAGTTCTTTATGCCAGAAAAGAAGCTGTGCGGCGATAACGGCGCAATGATCGCCTGTCAGGGAAGCTATAATTTCCTTGAAGGAATTACTGCCGACGAATCTCTTAACGCCGCCGCAACTCTTTCCATAGATTCAATATAGGGGATTGGATATGAGCAAAAAAACTGAAACAAATTGTGATACTTGCACGAATTACATATATGACGAGGACTGGGATTGCTATACCTGCATGGTAGACCTTGACGAGGATGAAATGGCAAGGTTTATTCAGGGAACTAACTATGCCTGTCCGTATTATCGGCTTGATGATGAATACGGCATCGTCAGACATCAGAATTGATCTGAGTTTCATCATCGCCGCCATGCTTTGGGAGGATAGCGGCTTCGGCAGCTCTAAGCTCTGAAATTCTGGGAATCTCGGTATTTTCACTGTCATCAAGAAGCTTTTCCAGCACCGTTACAATGTCGCATTGAGGAGCTATTCCTTGTTCAGTGGCTCGTTTTATAGAGCCGATAAGTCGTTTCAGATCAATATCCTCAAATGATTCGATGTCAGAATCGCTTCGGACGACAAGGCATGAGGGCGGTACTTTCCAGTCGTTAAGCAAAGATTCGAGTGTTTTGCAGTAATCGCAGTCGCCGAGGATCACCAGTTCGGTATAGCCTGTAAAAATTACTTTTCCTCCGCTTAGTTCGGCGGCCTTTTTTGCCGAATCAATATCCGTACCCTTTGAGGAGGCAACGCTGTCATTGTCCGTAAAAAAGGCAAATGACAGCTTTTTTTCATTAATGCCGTCAATAGCTGCCGCTCTGAGATAGCTTGTATCGTTAAGGCGAGCTTTTGAGCTGCATCCAGTTAAAGTCAGAGCCGCGAGCAGCAATAAAATAAACCGTAAAGTTTTCATGACTGCCTCCTTCTAGATGTAAAGCCGCGCTGTACCGAAATTATTGCAGGTACGGCGATAAGCACTGCCGCTGTCGCAGCCGCGATAAGCAGCTCGTTTTCGGTAATAAGGAATGCTGAAGCTATCATAAGCAGAAGTACAGCGCTGCATCTATATCGCTTGAATTTTGGGAAGATCTCTCCTGCAAGATATGCTGCCGCCGCCGACTGCACTGCAATTGAAAAGACAGCAAAGACCGTAAAATTTATCAGGAACAGCGAATCAATACGCTGCACAGAAAAGGGCTGAGATAGCTGAGCGACCGTAATTACAGGAAAATCAGTAATTTTCATAATTCCTCCTGCAACGAATACGGTAGTAAGAGTCATGGCTGCGGTAACGATCCCCTTGCCGATAAAATAAAGCGACGTACCGGAGGCAGGAGAACTTTTGGTCAAAGTCAGAAGCACGATCAAGCTTCCGAGTCCGCCGCTGAGTGAAAATCCGCGTATGATCTCACTGAAAAAGCTGCGTTCAGCTTTAGCGCGGTAGAAATTTTCAGGGTCAAAGCTGAACACTGCGCTGACTATCACCACTGCAAGGCCGACAGCTCCCACCGCTGCAGCGATCACCGATGCACGGGAAAGCGCTTTCAGTCCGGTAGAGGAAATATAAAGGCATACAAGAGCGATAAGCCCCGAGATCAGGAGTTTTCCAAAAATACCTCCCGAATTTTCGTATGGAATATAAATAACCTCCGAGGCGCTCCACTGCATACGAAAAAGTGTTCCTCCCCAGAATATCAGCCAGATTAGCATAATAGCTTCCGCAGGCTTTCCCATGCTTGAATCCTTTTTACATAGAAAGGCGAAGGGCAGAGTCAAGAGAAATTGCAGAGCTGTACCTGCCAGAAAGCCTAATGTCGTTATCGCCGAGAGGCTGCCGCTGAGACAGAAAAGCGCAAATACATCGCCGATCAGAAGCATTGCCGTCAATTGTGATTTTGAAATTTTATCCATATTACCTCCCGTAGCGTAACATCTTGAATTATTCGCGGTATTCCTCAACGGTAAAACCTCGGCTCTGCATTTTTTTCATTCCAGTTCTGAACGCCGTATCATCCATTCCTCGCTTTGTAAAGGGTGAAAGCGGTGCGGTATAGGGAAAACCATAGTCTTCTGTAGCGCAGATATTTGCAAGGACCGCGCAGGCAAGAAGGCTTATTCCGAATAATCCGAAAAGTCCTCCCACAGCCAGAAAAGCAAATCTCAGGACTGCCATTGGAGCGTTAAGCTCCGGAAGAACAAATCCTCCGATGACGGCAAGAGCAGTGATAGTCAAAAGCGGTGTGCTTATAAGTCCCGAGCTTACGGCAGCGTCGCCGATTATCAGTCCGCTGACGATGCTTACAGCTCCACCGACAGGCTTCGGCAAACGTATTCCTGCCTCACGAATGATCTCGTACATTAACAGGACGCCTATAGATTCGGTAACAATTGAGAAGGGCGCTTTCTGCTCCGATTCTACAAGCAGAAGAAGAAGCGTACTGTTGAGCAGCTCCGAATGATGAGTGACGATAGCAGTGTATATCGCCGGCAGAAGCACAGAGATCACAAAAGCCGAGTATTTGAGCCAGCGTATAAATGTTGCATAGTATGGCTTGAATGCGTAGTCATCAAGAGTCTGAAAGCTTTCGCAGAACAGCTTTGGGATCACAACGGCAAAGGGAACTCCGTCTATGAGTATCGCTGCTCTGCCTTCAATAAGCTTTGAGCAAAGTACGTCCGGACGTTCGGTAGTTCCCGTAGAGCTGAATATCTCAAAGCGGTCGTTTTCCACGAACGGTCGTATATAGCCTGTAGAAAGAATAGATTCCAGCTTTATTCCGTCCAGGGAGCTGCGGATCTTGTCGATAAGCTTCTTCGGGACGCGGTCCTGCATATAACAGAGACAAATGTCAGTCTTGCTTTTTTCACCCTTTACCATCAGCTCCATGACCAGCTCCGGGCTTTTAAGGCGGCGGCGAATAAGCGACATATTTGTGCGGACTGTCTCCACAAAACCCTCGTGAGAACCCATGATGTTGCCCTCTCCCGAAGGCTCGCTTATGCCTCTTACAGCGTAGCCCTGAACTCCGAATGCCAGAGCGCAGCTCATATTTTCCGCAATAAGCATGGCAAAACCTGAGTTCAGCAGTCGGAACAAACTCGCATAGTCTTTTGCTTCGGGACGGTCGATAGAGAGCAGAAGATGCTCGCGTATGTGATTGAAAAGCGATTCGGCGTCATTTTGACGAGGAATAGCCGTTATCGGCACAAGCACAAGCTCCGTAATAGTGGATGTTGAGACCATTCCTTCACAGCAAAGCAATGCGCAGCGGATACCTCCTGTGGTAAATTCGTTTACAAGCACATCGGAGCTGCCTCCCGATATCTCCTTAATACGTTCGATATTTTTGTTAAGCTCCGTAAGCAGCGGAAGCTGCATATTTTTTGCAGCGTTCATTTTATTATCTCCTTAAAATATACTTGTTATAAGCGGTATTTCACTTTTTTTGAGATGCTCGGTCAAATCGCGCAGCTCTGCGAGTTCGGCGGAAGCTTCGTCGCTGTCTTCGTTAATCAGATAAACTATACGCAGACTGATATTATTTATTTCCGTAAGCTTCTCGCTGTTGAGAAGAATCAGCGCCTTTTGCCGAAAGTCGCTCCATTTCTTGTCCATTTCCTTTGCCAAAGCGGCGGCGCGTTCTCTGTTTCCTTGATCGAGATGATCTTCAATAGCCGAAATATCCTCGATAATCGCGCCGCAGCGTTTGTTTACCCAAAAGCCGGAAAAGACGCTTACAGATACGAGAAAGCTTAATATTGCGAGGCATATCTTAACTCTTTTCATTTTTTGTTCCTCCGCTTAAAATATGTGGAGTGCGTCCACTTTTGTCGGCTATGAAGAAGTTTCCGACGCTGTCCGCTGTCATTATAAGAACTTCGGGAATCGTCAGCTTTACGCCTTTCAGTACTTTTTTCAGGTGCGTTTCATCAATTCCCAGCGCCTTTACCGCTTTGTGGATCACTTCGCCGTCGGATATAACTACCTGAGGGGGATCGTTGTCGCGGCAGGGGATCTGTAGATCGCTGCGCGTTGGAGTATCAGCGCTGCTTTTTTTCATTACCGATACGCTTCCCGTAGTTTCAACAATTGCAAACTGAACATCTTCAATATTGAAAACATCGCTTCCCCTTAGAGCCATCATAAGGTCGTCCAAGGAAAAACGAAGCTCGCGAAGCACGTTTTCTTCAATTTTTCCGCCTCGTATAACGATCTTTGGAGTTCCGGAAATGATTCTCCTTAATTTAGGACAGTGCAGATTCGTCCACGATACGATGACCTCGAAGCAGACAAGCGAAAGTATAGGAGAGACTCCGACAATAAGCGGGATATCAAGATTTTCTATTGGAAGGGTCGCTATATTTGAAACGAGAATCGTAATGACAAGCTCGGAAGGCTGCAATTCTCCGAGCTGACGCTTTCCCATAAGTCTGACGGAAATTATTACAAGAATATAAAGTATCAGTGATCTAATCAGTACTACGCTCAGTTTTATCAGCTCCCAACGCTTTTGATTTAAATTGCCTCGCACATACGCTCGCTATGCTCGCTCCGTGCGTATCGGCAAATAGCAAACTCCAAATATATTTGTCGTTTGCTATATTTATAAAATACTGATTTAATCAGTGCTGCCTTTATTATTTCTGATTGAGAGGAAAATATACAATTATTGTAACGCTATTTAGTATAAAAATTGCACAATATCACTTGGATTTTATTGTTGAAAACGCGGATTTTTATTTTTCTTCCAATTATTTTTCAATAAATGCTTGAAAAATGTGCAGAATGTGGTATAATAGATTATGTAATTATTATATGCATATTATTTTGACGGGGGTTATTTTGTTGAAAAAAAGTATTATTACAATAGAACGACAATATGGAAGCGGCGGAAGCGTTATCGGCAAAATCACGGCTGAAAAACTGGGAATAAACTGCTATAACAGGCAAATTCTCGAAATGACTGCCCGAAAGTGCGGTATATCTCCGGAGTATCTTGAATCGGCAGAAGAAAGCGTTCCTACGAGCTTTCTTTATTCGCTTTTACTTTCGGCAAATCCTTCGCGTTCTATGGAGGATAATCTTCCGCTTTCAGATAAGGTATTTTTAATGGAAAGCCGCATAATAAACGAGATTTCCGAAAAAGAGGACAGCTTTGTTCTTGTTGGGCGCTGCGGAAATTATATTCTTGAAGATAAGGGGTGTTTCAGCGTATATATTTATGCTAGTCCGGAAGCGCGTATCGAACGTGCAGTAAAGGAGTACGGAATAGCTCAGAATAAGGTTGAACAGACAATGAAAAAAGCTGATAAGCGCCGCGAAACATTTTATAACGTTAATACGGGAAAGCTTTGGCAGGATAAGGATCAATATTCCCTTTGTCTTAACAGTGCTGAGTTGGGTGACGAGCTTTGCGCTGAGCTTATTGTAAAGGCTTATAAAAAATATAACGAAATATAAGAAAAACGCTTGTTTTTTTAAGATTACGCAGATATCCAAAACCTCTCTATAATAAAACCCTCGCAGATATTTATTCTGCGAGGGTTTTCATTTTATGAAATATAATTATAGTCAACGCAAAATAAATTTGCCGTTGACTATAAATAACAGCTTTTCTTTTGTATGACTCATTTCTTTTTCCACTTAATAAGCAGCAGCGCTGTAAGGCTTGTAAGAAAAAGAGTCAGAGTTATAGGAAACCAAGTGTATGGTATAGGCAGATCAACGGTATTTATTCCGTAAAACGCAAAGATAATATTTGGTATCTGGAGGATTACCGTAATAATAGTCAAACGCCACATCACAAGGTTCAGATTGTTGGAGATCACTGACGAAAAGCCGTCCATCATACTGGATAAAATCCCCGTGTAAATGCTTGACATTTCAATGGCCTGCTTCATTTCTATGAGGACGTCCTCAAGCAAGTCCTGATCTTCGTCGTAAAGCTTAATAACGCGGCCACGAAAGATTTTTTCAATAGTTGCTTCATTGGCTTTAAGAGAGGTCGAAAAATATACGAGAGATTTTTCAAGAGCAAGAAGCTGCATGAGAAGCTCATTTTTCATAGCGTCATGGAGCTGCTGTTCGGCGGCGGATGAAATTTTGTCGATTTGTTTAAGGTAACCGAGAAACAGCGTGGCGATTCTCAGCAGGAGCTGAAGCACAAAGCGCGTTTTGAAAGCGGGACGAAGGTTTCTTATCATTCCTGACATGGCGTCGGCAAGAACGTGAGTTTCTTTCATTGTAATTGTGAAAACGTAGTCGTCTGTAAGGATTATGCCCATAGGCTGGGTATAGAAGCTTTGTGTACTGTCCTCGTCAACGATCGACACCGGTGTGTCGATTATAACAAGGGTCTGGTCATCCTCACGCTCTATACGTGAAGATTCCTCTTCGTCAAGGGAAGATTTTACAAAGCCGCTGTCCAGTCCGTAAACTTCTATAAGATCTTTGATCTCACGGGAGGTTGGAGCAACTACAGAGATCCAGCAGCCCTCTGTAGGCTCATCGCAGCGGCATATTGAGCCGTTTTCAGATGTATAAAAGCTTATCATATTATGTTTGTCCGCAGGAGCAGATTTTTTCCGCGGATTTCTCCTTTCACCGGAATTTCCGGCGAAAGCAGGAGAGCGTTGAGCTTCCGCCGGATTAAATGGTAATTTTCAAATTCCCATACGGGTCGGAACTCATAATGCACCTCCTGAATTATTTCCCGATATACCCGGGCTATATTTACTCTAAATAATATTATATCATATAATATAAGAAATAGCAACAGGCGCGGAGATAATTTTCCGAAATTTATTTTTTCAGCGCGAACACGGGTGCAGCGGTGCGGGTGTCCAGTGGACACCTCTGC
>ULRD01022060.1_pt1 | contig 33578 bp, 43 predicted proteins | sample 1955181 | NCBI WGS metagenome assembly ULRD01 (sample SAMEA4835675, study PRJEB28245) | human gut metagenome | biome: gut microbiome; material: fecal sample | place: Denmark | collected 2008
GAGGGAATACGCGAAAACGCGAGAAAAACGCCGATTTCGTGACCTTGCTTGGAAACCTCCGGCAGTTTGGCACCCTGTTTGGTACCCTTTGGCGCCTTTTCGGGAAAATGCAAGGGATATGCCTTCAAAGCCTAATTTACCTAAATTTCATAATATGCGCCCGTAGCTCAGCAGGATAGAGCGTTCGCCTCCTAAGCGAAAGGTCGCGCGTTCGAATCGCGCCGGGCGTGCCAAAAGGCTCATTTGTCTGTTGCTCAAATGAGCCTTTTACTAATACGCAACGACAATGTGTTCCTATAGGAATGTACCGTAAACTTTTGATTGCAGGAGTTAATGCTATGACCATCAAAGAATTTTTACAAGAAAAACGCAGTTCTCTGACCAAGGGTGTTCCTGCTGGAAAAGCATTAACACCAGAAGAGTTATATTATGATTGCATCACTGTTCCTTACCCCAGCGACCCTAAAGACTCCAACGCAGCTGTAATTACCCAAGCAATAAAAGAGTGGCATGATCTACTTTCATGGTATGCAGAACAGGATGGCGCCGTATTATTGTCACGTCTGTATGAATCTGAAGGCACAGCCGGCAATTGGAACAACAGAAGAAATGCGCTGACAACATCCGGGAATTATAGCTATGCATTTTGCAGTAACCATTTTGCTCGAATCATCATGACTATGGCGCTCAATGGTTTTGTTCCTGACAAGCAAGACTTTTGGGATATGCTGGTTACAAATCGCGAATTCTATCTTAGTTCTCTGTTCGGTTTAACTCCCGTGGAAAAAAGATTGTCTGCTTATAATCAAAAACCGTACAATGCGAAATTCTATACACCTGGTTGGTATTTAGCACATATTATTTCAGTTAAAGATATGCCATACAAGGATTCTCCCGCCGTTGATGTGAAAAACATTTTTAAGCTTGGTGAAGAGAGTGACTGGTCTTTTGATGCGATTGCAGGATGTAAAATCCGAAAAAACAAAGATCAACTATCTAATGGCGAAAAGGCTGTTGCCGTTGCTCATTTTCTGCGCTGTCTTGATCCAATCAATTATTTCTTGGTGCCAAACGCTAATAACACAGTATACAAAAAAATCAAACCTGACGATGGTTCTCCCTTGGGTGAAAACAAGTTTGTCGTTCAGTACATGCTCATCAAAGCATATGAACGCTTTGGTGCCACATTTGAAGACTTTTTAAACAGATCGCTCGCAGACGTAGACATTATTGAGCTGTGCTCTAAAAAAGCTCTAATCGCAGCATCACCAATCCATGCCGAATATGCTATTGGTATTAACTCAACCGGTTCCTCTCCAAAATACACCCATGACATGGAACTTGCAGTTGCCGCTTATTATTTAAGAAACAATTCTGGACTTGTCGAAATTGAAGATAAAGTGCTGAGGGTATCTGGCAAATTAGGTTTTGATGCCAAACGAATCTTAAACGAGCAGGGGATTGATACGAGCAGGAAAAGTCCCCATAAAGGGATACTGCTTCGATCCAATATTGACGATGAAATTTCCAGAGCTACTGGGGCCTTAAAAATCACCTTGGAGGAAATTAAGGAGCTGGGGATATAATCCCAATTACATAAAAATTGGGGCGATGGCCGTTATGGTCATCGCCCTTTTTGCTTAGTTATTCGAACATCTGCTCCAACTTTTCGGCGGCTATTTTATCGGAGCTTTTTAGGAAGTGGCTGTAGATGTCCGTTGTGGTGCTTGTTCGCGCGTGTCCTGCTCTACCGGCCACTGTGACCAGCGGCACGCCCGCTGCGATCTGCATGGTGATGTTGGTATGCCGCAAGGAATGCACCGTCCTGTGGGGCAGTCCTGCCGCGTCACACACCTTATGCACCCATGTGTACACGGTGCCGGGATAGATCTGTGCGCCGCACTCCGCGATGAACAGTCGGTCTGTTTCTTTCCACCGATCGCCCATGTCGTAGCGGTACTGATCGTACCATACCTTGTATTCCTTCAGCACCGACAGAAGCTTATCCGATATAGCAATCACGCGCTTGCTGCTCTCTGTTTTGGGTTCCTTATCTACAACGCCGATGCCCGCCACCGTCGTGACTGATCGCTCGATGGTGATGGTAGCCTCTTTGAAATCGATGTTCGACCATTCCAATCCGCAGAGCTCACCGCGTCGCATTCCGGTTAGCAGCAGGATCATTGCCGCTGTTTTGTATCGTATATCCGGATATGCATCTGCTGCTGCATAGAATTTCTTGGCGTCTTCATCGTTCATGTAGTCGATCTCCTTTGATGGCCGCTTCGGGAAGTCTATGTAGTCTGCGCTGGCATAGTTATCGTTGATGAGGCGTTGCTTCTTTGCGTGAGATAGTATGGCGCGCAGTGTTCGTTTAATTTTGTGCATTGTTTCGTAGGCGTATGGTTCTTTTCTCTTTGTAACATTGAACAGTGATGTGGTGCTGCGTCCAAGGCAGGCCGCTAACCGCTCCGCGTATTCCAGACTGATGGTCTTTCCCGCCAGTGCTGCCGTCAGCGTGCAGCAGTTGAAGTCCATTTCAAATCGTAGTTTTCGGAAACCCATCTTCGCTTCCTGCATTGCCTCCCGCAGTTCCGGTTTGGCGGTCACCGTTGTGACCGTCTTTTCTTTTTTGTCAAGCTGATCATAGAAGCGTTGTATGATGGTGGGATTGAGTTCGCGCAGTTTGTACCCGCCGATGCTGGCGGCGATATCCTTGATGGCCGTCTGACAGTTCACATAGTAGCTGGCCGACAGTTCATCCTTTCTCCGCTCCAGCCACCAGTTTGCGTATTCGCCCAATGTGATATCGGGCGAGATGCCCTCCGCGCCAGGCGCGGTGAGGGACATCTTCAGCTCGGATTCGTATTTGTCTGCGTATATGACGACTTCCCGTTCCATCTGCTTTTGCGTCAGTCCTGCTGGCGGACGCCATGTGGTCGAGTAGACATTCAGTTTGCCGCTGCCCTTGTCCTTCATCTTCACCTGTATTCGGTAGCTGGGACCGGATTTCGTCATTCGTTTTGTGATTGTTGCCATATTGATTCCTCCGTTATTTTGTTATTGCAAGCCCTTGGCAACAACAAAGGAAGCCCGAGAAATGCTGGAAAGTCAAGCAATATTTTCGCTTTCGCCTGAGAAATATTTGATAAGATCATCAAGATCCACCAGAACCTTTTTGCCTGTGAACACGCAGTGTACCTTGCCGTCCTTGCAGAGAGAACGGATGCAATTTGCGGTGATAGCCGAGTCCTGGTCAATTTCCTTGATAATTTCCACCGATTCACTGACGGTACGCATTCTGTGTATAGTCATGAGATAAGCCTCTTTTCTCCTTATTTTCGGGCAGCTTTAATTTCTGCCCGCTGTAAATGGTGGTGGTCTTCAGACCGTTCAACTGCACGATCTCGGTGTATCGTGCGCCGCTGCCAAGTTCCTTCTTGGCGATCCCCCAGAGCGTATCGCCGCTCTTGACGGTGTAGGTGCGCTGCGGCTTGGGATCCTCGGTCTTTCTGCCAACAACGGTGAGGTTGTCCACCGCCGTCCAAGTATTCACGCCTGCAACGGGATCACCGCCAGATTTCTTGACCTTCTTGCCGAGCAGTACACAGGTCTTTCCGCCCTTGTTGAAGGGCTTTCCGTTTACGGTCACCTGGGTGACGATGTGATTGTAGTCTGTCTTCACCCAGTCTGGAATCAGGGCGCTGTTGGGGGTGTACCTATCGGCGCTGGCTCTGAAGGCCACGGTGCTGCCGAGCACGATCGCAGCGGTCGAGGTCTGTTCTGAAGGTGCCGGAGTTGCTGCCGTCTCGGCCTTCGTTTCCTCGGTGTCGGTCTCACTGTACAGCGGGTGGCCGTAGCCGATGATGGTGCTGTTGCTGCGGGCGTAGGTGTTTTTCTTCACCTGATTGCCGCTGTTGCCTTCGACCGTCACAATCTGGCTGGAGCTAACCTCCACGACGATGCCGGTGTGGTCGGCTCCGTTGCTACCACTGTAGCGGAAGAATATCTGATCGCCCACCTTGGGGTTCTTGTCACAGCGACGCTGCTGTTGGTAGTACTGCATGCTGTAGGTGCAGCCTGCACCGTAGGGGCCGGTCTGACACTGGATGCGCTGGCCTTCGTCCTTGCCGTATGCCTTGAAAAAGCACCAGTCGACAAAGACGTCGCACCACGCGAAGCCATTTTTGTTGCCATTATAATATCCCGCAGACGCAAGGTCGCGAGCATACTTTGTCCAGTTGGCGGAGCCTGCATTGGCAGCAGGATCGTCAAGGTTTTTGTTGCTGGCTTTTTCTTTATAGCCAATCTGTGCCAGCGCAATGGCTACGATCTCACTTGCTTTACTCATCGTTATCATCTCCTCCGTGTTCTGCTCTCTCATGGAGCTGCTCCAGTACTTCTTTGATTGCGCCGGGTACCGGCAGTCCAAGATGCGCTGCGTTCTCTAGCAGGCTTACGCCTTCGTTGGACAGATAAAAGAAAATAGCAGCTGTCCGAAGGACGCTGCCGGTGCCGATGACGTTAACGTCAAGGATATTTGCCATGCCCACCATCAGAAAAATGAGAATTTTCCGGGCTATGCCTTTGAATCCCACTGCCGAGGAAAGGGCGTGATCGGTGATGGCGCACATGACGCCGGTGATGTAGTCGATCACCACAAAGGCGATCAGGGTGTACAGAAGGCCATCGCAGCCTCCGAGGAACCAGCCGAGCCATCCTCCGATGGCGGTAAACACGAGCTGGACGCTGTTCCAGAATTCTTTCATTATCTTTCTCCCTTCTATTTATCAGCCATATGCAACCATATAGTTGTATGTCCAACCAGCTTTGAGCTGCTTGTTCAAATTGAATGCCCCATTACTATAGGTGGGGTAACTTGTACTTGTGCCTACGCTTAATGTGCCTTGATATACAACGATGTGAGCGGGATTTGCCTTTACATTGCTCGTTGAGAAGCTCGCGTTATATATCGCATTGTTCGATTGGGATATGCCGTTCATATCAGCGAGGGATATTACCAGAGCAAGCGGAGTCCCTTTACTTTCATTGATATTAAGGGTGCTTGTATTTGACGAAGGCGTGATCGTTCCTACTTCGATATCCTTCCACGGATACGGGTTAAAGCTACCGCCGCTGGGGTCGAGCGTTCCGGTGATACCAAACAGGTCAATGTCTTTCCGGATATTGTCCGCGCGGAAATCCGTATTCAGCGAAGATAGCAATGTGCCTGTTATAGGCTCTACGGTAACGCTGGACAATGTATATCCGGAATCCGGGTTGATTGTGATTTGATCGGTGCTTGGAGAAGTCGATTTCGTCTGCTCCGGCTTAATGATGCTTGGGACCTGTTCCGTTATATATACATTAGCCACGCACTTAACAGAACTCTGAAAAATGCTCTCTGTTGTACTGAGGGTAATGATTCCGGTGCTTGCCTCATACGAAAGCGTAATTTCGGTATCTATGCTGCCGCCGAGAATTAGTCCGGGCGCATACAGGTCGAGATGCGTAAATTCAACAATGATCTGTTCGCCCGTGATTTGTTGATATATCGATGTAAATTCGCTCAGATCAATGGCAACTGACTTCGCGCTGATATAAGCTGGTGTTACACCTTCGATCTGAACAAGGATCCCGGTTTGGCTCCTGTTCAGAGTACCTTCAATCATGTCACCGTTACAAGCGTGGGCTCGCGTACCCAGCAGCATTGATTCCGGTCTCACCGTGTCATTTGTCAGATCCACGAGCACTGTCGTTCCATATACCACTTTGTTTATTGCCATAGTCCTTATCCTATTGTGGCAGTTAATCCGCCTGCACTGTTTTCTGTCTCGGTATACGGTATAGGACTAATCGTCACCGCTGACAGATAGTCATAGCCGGTGTCAGGCTGAATCGTCTGTGTTGAGAGAGACGGAACCGCTGTCTTGCTCTGTGCAGTGATGGATTCGCCGGAATAAGTGCCGGTAACTCCCAGTATCTCAATACCGGACTTGATGTTCCCCGCAACGATTTTCGCCTTTTCCGCTGCTGAGATGTTTACTTTTCCTGATCCGTCGTGAAAACCCATCGGGATTGTGTAATTCTCGTCGACAGAATCGATCTCACCGGTGACCGCTCCTTTGTTCGGCATCGTACCGGTAATCTTTGTACCTCGTACATAGGCTGTCTTTCCGGAAAGAAGTTCTGCTGCTGTCGCTGTAGCATCCTGTGTGTTTACATCGAAATCGCAGGTACCAGTGATAGGTGCGCCACTTTTATCGTGGGCTACGTATCCTGACATGAGCTTGTCGGCAACTACGGTATCTCCGGTGAGATCGATCAAAACCTCGGTGCCATAAATAACCTTGTTGATGTAGGTGGTTGTCGTTCTACCCGAATCCATCGTCGATGCTTTGGTGGCGTCTTCCATTTTAATTTCCTCCTATTATTGCTGTGAGGCCATGCTGAATATTGCTGACCTCCGTATACGGAATTGCACGTACAAGAATATCTTCGTGCAAATGCCTGTCGTTTGTGGGGAGCGTTTGCGCCAACAGACCCGGCCTAATGTCGTAACTTCCCTCATAGGGCACACAGTGGCATAGCATTCCCTCATCAAATTTTAGAGCGAAGCTTTCCTGCTCATTTAGCCCAAGTGCAAAACGGTCTGGCATTTCGGAAAATGTGACTCGAATTCTCATATCTCTCCATCCTTCAAAACCTCTTTTGCCGTCGAAGATATGATGTCTGAAGCGACGGCCTCTCCGGTTGGCTTTTTAGCGCGCAACTGGATTTTTACAGGCCCCTGCGTGAATAGAAGTGTATCCGCCTGTGTAAGGGTGACTGTGAATCCGGTCTCTGTTGGCGTGAGATCAGCCTCCGTTTTCTCCAAAATGGTTTCTCCATTTTGAGAATAAGTAATAAAAACGGCTGAGAAATCTGTCAATTTCACCCCGACTGGGAGGGTGAAAATATGCATTGGTGTGGTTCCGCGCCACATGTTTCATCACCTCGCTATAACCATATCGGGCGATCCGGTATGGCAGATGTGTCTATGTTATCCATCCATGAGGGGCGTTCCGGGGCGCACAGTGTCTCTGTAACGTTCAGCCATCCCAAATACCACTTTTTCAGCTCGATCCACTGTAAAAGATTAAGGCTGGAGTACCACATCCAGCCTCTGTTAATGACCGGGAAGCATTCGGTCTCGCGCTGCTGCCGAAGAGCTTCCTTTTGTTTTTCAATGCGCTGGGCCCGGTCTCGCGTGTCGTCCTTTTGGAGGAGGCCATCCACGACCTTGTACCCGGTCGCACAAGCCATGAATTTCTCAAGATCCTCCGGTTCCGGTACATCTATTCCGCCGTTGTCACCGACCAGCGCCCATTCCCGGACATAGCCGTTTTCATCAAGGTTTACTTTCATGCTGCTTTCTCCTATCTGATTGCAATGAAATACACCGTCTTGGTTCCCGAGCCGACCTTCGTGAGTGTAGCGGACGTGCCGCTGACGTTGATCTTAAAGGTATAATAATCGCTCGTTGCTTTGAGGTGCAGCGTTGAGCCGCTTGTAAAACTGTTCTTAGGAACTGCCATTGTGTACCATGCAGAATACGAGTCATCGTACAAGGCAATAACAAACAGCCTCGTGTCTGCCGGTATCGTCCCGGAGAATGTGCCGTTTTGCGACATACTGCCGTAGCCGATGCAGGTCGTCCAGAAGGTGTTATAGCCGTTGATGTAAACTGAGCCGCCCTGATCGTTGATGTAAAGGGCTGCGGTTGTTGTTCCACTGGCCTTTGCCATGATCTCATTGGCATCCATCTCAATGTGTGCTGCTGTAGCCGCACCTCCGACTATCAGCGCGGGGCTATTGTTTGCCGTACCGGATGCATCGGTTGTCTTTGATAGTGTCAATGTTCCTGTTACCGTGCCGCCGGACCGCTTTAAATATGTGGACGAGATTGTATTTCCGCTTCCGTCTTTGGTTGCTTTAGTGGCACTGTCGGCACTGGTGGCATGATCGACAGACATGTTTTTGCCTATGTCATTCCATTCTCCGTATGTCCATGAGCCTGCCGTGGATTCTACGGTCAGCTTCCGCAAAAAGATGTCGCTGCCGGTGTGCGGGATGTATATCTGCAAGCGATACACCCACGTGCTGGTGGTGCTCTTTCCATCGTTGAACGAGTTCTTCACGTAGAGAGTGCCAGCATTATCGCAGGGCCGGTTTGCAATGTTCTGCATCTCCTCATCGCTACTGACGATGTATATTCCCACTTCTTTATAGTCATTGAAATCGGAAGCGATGACGCTGTCGTACCCGTCAAGGGAGGCCACTTTGCCGGAGACCGTGCCACGGAATTTTGCGTTCATGCCTACATCAAAGAGGTTATCCGTCTCGGCTACTTTCCCCACGCCGATGCCAGTTCCTCCGGCTTTGAAATCCATAAGGACGCTGGCCGTGGATATGCTGTCCACGACGATAATGCTGCCGAAGACATCAGTCAGAGTGTAGCGGATGTCGTAAGAATAATCCGTAGACAGGTTTCCTCCGCCAAAGATGAAGGCCGTCCCAGAGGAGAACGTCACGCTGGTTGTCGTGTAGCTGGATTCGCTGCTCCGCTTATACGCCACAGCCGTGGTGATAGTGTTCTTTCCGCTGCAGCTTGCGTAGGTGAAATTGATTAGCCCTCGGCCATAGGTGCCGTTAGTCGTTACCGTCCCGCTGCTGTTGCATCGCTGCGTCAGGTAGTTGGTGAAGGTTGGGGGCGAATATGCTACGACGGAAATGGACACCGTCTTTTCCGCTGACCAGCGACCTCTGCTGTCTTTCACTTTTGCGGTGAATGATATTGTACCGGATGTGGTCAGCAGACCGGTTGTCAAGCTGCTGGATGTACCGGAATATCCTCCACCGGTAATGCTGTATGCACTGATTGTAGATCCTCTGCTACCTGCGGCTCCGTTAATCGTCAGCGTTACTTTGGATTTGTTCTGCACGTAGATGCCCCACGAGGAGGGCACGGTTCCGTCCACTCTTGTGGCCGTCAGTGAGGTCAGCGTCGGTACCACGGAGCTCGGCACCGAAAGAGTTGCCGTGCAAGTCGTGCTGCCGATCAGGGTGTTTCCACTGTACGTACTGCAGGTGATAGTCACTTTACCGCTGGTGCTGTTCGGGATCTGGTTTGCTAGCGTCAGGGAAGGTGTCCAGCTTACGGAAGTACTGCTGGTCTTCGTGGCAATCGTACCGGTTGCATTGCCGAAGGTGTACGTCAGTGTGTGGGTAAAGCTGCTGGATGCGCGGCTTATGCTGATCGTGCCCGTGCTACCGAGGTTCGTCGCTGACATGCTGCAGGAGGATTTTCTCGGTATCGTGTACAGAGCCACCGTGGCCTGACCGGTCGTGTTGAAGCCGTTTGCGCCTCTCTCGTCCGTGGTGTATCCGTCGAAGCTGAAGGATATGGTGACAGACTTTGTTCCGTCCGTGTTGCCGGTTATACTGCCGCTCTTCCATGGTGGGCTGGAATAACCGGATGATGCCACGATGCTGTATTCGGCGTTCTGACTATCAATGCGGACATGGTGAGAGCCGGATGCCGATGTGCAGGAGAACACTTGCGTTCCGTTTACGCTGATGGTGCCCTTCAAATAGTACGTAAAGCCATACCAGTTACTGGACTTGAAGGTGATGTTGTCAATGCTGACGACGTGGGTGTTGCTTGCTACGTCGTATGTCTCCGACCAATACAGAACAGCACTCATGTTCTTGGTGCCGGTAACGCTTATTGTGCCGCTATTGCCTCTTGCCATGTGTTCTCACTTCCTTATGTTACGGGGTCTCTCCACTGAATGGAAAGGTTGCCGGTGGTTCTGGGGATAAAGTCAAACCACCCTCGCTCGGCTGTACCGAGGGAAAGGCGGTTTCGTATTTCTGCGTTGGTAATGACCAGCGCCTGATTGGATATGAAGGCGATCTCCTGACCGTTTTCCTTGAAGGACAGCTTCTCATTGGATAGCTCTGCGGTGAAGGCGTTGCCGACCTTGCCTAGCTCAATCAGCGCTCCCTTGAAGCGGATATATTCCTGTAGCAGTTGCTGGTTTTCGGCCACTTTATTGGTGATCTCGTTGGTGATGGCCGTGAAGTCCATGCGGATCTCCGAGGCGCTCTGGGTGATGCTGGTCTGGAAATCTCGCTGGATCGTCTCCAGCTCGCTCTTGGCAAGGTAGTTTTCACTGACCTTGGTTCGGATTTCTTCCGCCGTCTTACTGATCTCCGAATAGCATTCCTGTACTGTTGTCTGCACAGTGGAGATGGATTGCTGCATGGCTACCTGCTGTGCGATGATGGCATCCAACGGTTCAGACTTACTCTTGCCGACGTTATCGTCCAGCGTCTGCTTTACGGCTCCGAGGGTTACCACGGAATTTTCCGGGTGCTGGAAGTCAATCTGCAGCTTTTGGACGATCATGTATTCGTCCAACCCGTGGGGCTCCGAGAGGACGCGGATGCTGTCTCCGATCTTTATCCGTTCAATGTTCACGTCCACCAGATGCAGGTCGACTGCTGTCATAGTGAGGGTGATGGTGGGCTTGCTCACCTTGGCAAGCTCTGAGTAGCCTTTTGTCAGCAGATTGGATGCCACAGTCACATCGTCGAACTCCACGGTTTTCACGATCCTGCCGTAGGTCTGGATGGCCTCGGTGTCCTCAATGTAGTCCAGCCCGTCATTGACAGACTTGACCGTCAACTTTTCGCCGGTCTCTTCGTCTGCCGCTCCCAGCGGCACAAGTACGGTGGCCACGTTCTCTCCGCGCACCTCGCGCACGAGGTCGAGGATGTTTTCTCCGAAGCGAATGATCTGGGGGTTCACGTTTCCGTAGCTGGTAACGTAATCGATCAGGCGGGTGTTGCCGCTCATGCGAATACGGATATATCCGCCGAGCCGGTCGAGCAGCTTGTCTTCAATGCACTCCCACGTGTTTTCGTAGCTATGAATCCGGTACAAGCTGTCGTTGGGATCGGTGACTGTGACAGAACCGACCGTGAATTGTTTGCTGCTGTCCACGTCCGCATTGTGATTTGCGATGACGATGGCGAAATATTCTGCCACGGTCACATCGTGGTATTCGGCTGCCCGTTGTATGCTATCGAGAAGGTAGGCCAGCTCGCCCTCGCAGGTGACGGTCTTTATGTTATTGAAGTCCTGCTCTACGTTCAGGACGCGGAAAGCGCCGAGGCGCTCGTTGTCCTGATACACCGTAATCTCGGATTTCAGTTTCTGGATTTGTCCGTAGAGCGGGTGCGTCGGTGCAATCCTGAACGTGAGATTGCCGGTCTTGTTTACCTCCAGCTCGCACTTCGGTTCCGCTACGATGTAGTCCGCGCTGCGGGGATCGTACAGGAGGACGCCGTCGCAAAACATCTGGATCATAGCCAGCCCTCCCTGAACGTAAAGCTCACGGTGCCGCCTCCGGTAATCGTAAGCTGCACAGTAGTGTCACCCTCCGGCAGGATGAAGGCCGGGATCGTCTGCGTTCCCTGCAGGAGCGAATACGTGATCCCACCGGTCACCATCTGGCAGGCTTCTGACGCTGTGATCGTCGGGCACACCGGCATGCGGCCGCTATTTGTGATCGTCTTCGTCGCTGATGATACAGATGATGATACCGCTGCTGTCACGATCTTCTCCGTGATGGAATATCTGAAAGGATCCGCGTTTACGGTGAATATAAAGGCCCCTCCGTTGCGTACCCGTTGGGGGTCAGAAACGGAAGCTCTGCCGGTGTAGTAATGTGTGCTGTCATCGTCGAAGATGATGGTTACGGTCTTGCCGTGGTAGGTATTGAAAATGTGAAGACACTTTTGGTACCACGTCTGGAGGTTGACGCTGCTTGCCAGCTCCAGCTTTATCTCGCGGTTCCGGTAGGTGACGTCGCCTGTCAGGGCTTCGGACAGATCGAGGTTTCCGTTCCTTCCGGGTACTTCTAGTATGACGGTATTCGCTTCCGGTACGGAAATAACGTCGGCGTTTGTGATGGCAGCCTTCCAGTCCCGGAGGGTGTGCTCGTCGTTGATGGTAGCGCCTAGGAAAATACTCATCGGTTACCCCTCCTTGCGCGTATGCTGTAGTTGGCCAGACCGCTGTCAATGGCAGGTAACAGGTGTCCGACAAGGGTACCGTCGTCAAGGTAGATGCCTTTGCCGCTGTTGGCTGCTATAACCGCGAGGTATCTCTCCATGGTTCCGGTGTTTAGTCGACTGGTGAGGATGCTCTCCAACTTCGAGTAAAACTCGGTGAGCGGGAGGATGGCTTCTTTGCCTGCCTCGCCTCCGGCCATAAGGCTGCTGCCGTTCATGCCGAAGATCGTCGGGCCTGCCATGATGCCACCGGACTTATACCAGTCGATGTTGATGTGTGGTACGCTAGGCGGGCTCAACGAGAAGGAGCCGGAAATGCTGAAATGCGGCAGCTTAATGTGGGGTAGCTCCAGCTTCAAGCCGGAGAAGAAGCCCTTAATTGCGTCGATGGCTGCTTTCACTTTTTCCTTGGCATTGTCGATGGGTGTCGTGATCGCCGTCTTGATGGCGTTCCATACGCTGGTCGCGGTGTCCTTAATGCCGTTAAAAATATTGCTTATCGTGGTTTTTATTGCGGAAAACACGTTGCTGACCGTGGTCTTTATGCCGGTTATTACATTAGAGATCGTGGTCGAAATGCTGTTGATGGTGCTGGATATGAAGGCCTTGATGCCGTTCCAGATGTTGGTGAAGAAGTTTTTCACGTTTGTCCACACCTGCTCCCAGCTGGTTCCGATCCAGCCGAGGGCCACATCCAGCACGCCCTTGATGGTTTCGAGGATGTTCGTAAACCATGAGACGAGTCCGTTCCAGATGCTGCTAAAAATGTTCTTCACGGCTTCCCACGCACCTTCCCAGTCTCCGCTAAAAACGGCAATAAAGAAGTCCACGGTATTCAGGATTACGTCCAGTACCGTCGAAAGCGTGTCTGATATAAACCTGAATGCGCCTTCAAACACAGGGCCCAGCAGATTGCAAAAACCGTCCCACACTGCTTTCAGCACTTCGGTGATGCTGCTGAACTCGAAGCCAAGAGAGTTCAGCCGGTCAACGATGCCTTGGCAGAAGTTGCTGACCCTCTCTTTGATCTGTGTCCATGTGGCAATGATGTTCTCGCGGAAACCGTCGTTTGTTTTCCACAGGTGAGTGAAAGCTGCAACCAGTACGGCGATAACGGCGACGATAGCCAGTACCGGTGCGCTGATCCCGCCGAGGGCTGTACCCAACTTTCCGAAGATGCCGGTGCCGCTCTTCACGGCTACCATCAGTTTCTTGATGCCCTTTGTAGCGCTCGCGTAAGCCTTCATGCTCTTACCCACGGTGGATATTACCGTACCAAGGATTACGAGGAAGGGGCCGAGGGCTGCGATCACCAGTCCGATGGTTATGATGGTTTTCCGTTGCGCTTCATCCATGTTGTTCAGCTTATCTACAAATCCCTGTACAGCGGTGACGACCTTGCGGATTACGGGCATCAGCATTTCGCCAAAAGAAATGGCCAGCTCTTCCAGCTGGCTTTTGAGGATCGTGAGCTGTCCGTTCAGGTTATCCTGCATGATAGCTGCCATGTTTTCAGCAGATCCGTCACAGTTATCGATGGCGTTGCGCAACTTGTCAATGTCTCCGGGTGCCGAGTTCATGAGGGCAAGGAAGCCACTCATGGCGTTCTTGCCAACGAGCGTTTCCGCAGCCGCTGCTGCCTCAGATTCAGACATCTTCGAAAAGGCAGTTCTGCAGTCTGCCAGAATATCTGAAAGCTCGCGCATACTGCCATCTGCATTTGCCGTTTGGATCGTGACCTCACCGAGAGCTTCACCGGATAGCTTCAGTTCTCCTTGCAACTTAGTCATCATGGTTCGGAGGGCTGTACCGGCTTGGGTGCTCTTGATACCGGCATTGCCCATGAGGCCAATTGCCTCAGCAACATCCTCTGCGGAATAGCCGAGGGCTCCTGCGACAGGAGCGCAGTATTTGAATGTCTCGCCCATCATGCTGACATTGGTGTTTGCGTTGCTGGACGCTGCAGCGAGGATGTCTGCGAAATGTGCAGAGTCTTCCGCCGTCAGACCGAATGCCGTCAGGGCGTCCGTGACGATGTCCGATGTCGTGGCGAGGTCTTCACCGGATGCTGCTGCAAGGTGCATGATGCCCTCAATGCCGGAGAGCATGTCTCCGGTCTTCCAGCCTGCCATCGCCATGTACGACATGGCGTCCGCTGCTTCGGATGCGCTGAACTTGGTCTTTTCGCCCATCTCGCGGGCCTTGTCCCGCAGGGCCTGCAGGTCGTCTCCGGTTGCACCGGAGATTGCAGCCACATTGGCCATGGCGCTATCAAAGTCTGCAGCTGTCTTTACGGCAGCTACGCCGAGGCCGGTAACTGCTGCCGAGGCTACGGAGATTTGCTTTCCTGCATTTGTAATGCTATCTCCGGCCTTTTCAAACTTATCCCCGGCTGCCGCGATCTTTTCCAACGTCACGCTGGTGGTCGCTGCCTGTTCCTGCAGGCGCTTGAGCTCTTGCTCGGTTTCGACAATTTCGCGTTGGAGGGCATCATATTTGTCCTGTCCGAGCTCACCGCGTTCCAGCTGCTCTTTTGCCTGCTTTTGTGCTTCCTTCAGGGTCTCCAGCTTTTCACTGGTGGAGGCGATGGCGTCCTTCAGGAGCTTTTGTTTCTGGGTCAACAGCTCAGTGTTCGTAGGGTCGAGCTTCAAAAGGCGCTCCACGTCCTTCAATGCTGACTGCGTCGTTTTTATGGAACTATTGACACCCTTTAAGGCTTTTTCGAGACCAGTGGTATCGCCACCGATCTCTACGGTAATACCCTTTATTCTACTTGCCATCACTGTTCACCTCCCTTAGAAGCGGTCGAAATCCTCCTGCGTGGCGACCTTGCTATAGGTCACGTTATCGTTTGCCTTTTCGCTCCACATATCGAGAACGAGCCCGATGGTGAGCAGGTCAAGGTCTCCGATGCTGATACCCAGCTCGACTGCCCGCAGGAGGAACAGCGCCGTGGTCATTTCACGGGTGCTGGGATTTTGTTTTTTTTAACGGTTACATCCGTCTGCATGTTGGTGCCCCACAGTTCGATGATTTCAGGGAGCACCTCGTAGATAGAAAACATGTCGAACTGATCCAGCCATTCATCGATGTCAGTGGGGACGGTGCTGTCAGCGGCCAAGGCCATGATGTAGGCAAGGTTTTCAAACAGCTCTAAATCCTCGATGGGGATGTTCTCACCATCTTCAGTCTTGTTCTTGAATGCTTTCTCCAGCTTGGCAAAGTCCTTAAACACGTCACGCTGGAATTTTGCCCTGTACAGGCGGGGCACAGCGGCAGATGACTTGAAGGCTACCTTTACGCCGCTGATCTCGATTTCTTTAATAATCATGAGCTGCTGCCTCCATTATCGGTGCTACCGGAGCTGGAATAGACCGCGCTGTACCAGCCGTTGTAGGTGGCGCTGTCAGTGGTGTCGCCGGTTCTGGCCTTTACAAGACCATCGCTACGAGGATCCGCTGTGATGGACAGCTTCTCAGTGCCGGGCTGGATGGTGTCTTCTTTGGTCTCAGATTCGATGGACGGTCGGGCCGCGCTGCAACAGTACAGCACATGGCGAATTGCCTTTACATCACCGTCAAATTCAAACAGAAGTGCGAATTTCACGGATTCTGCAACATCGCTGCGTTCCAGAAGGACGCCTTTGTTGTCCAACGTTTCCTGCAGAATATCTGTACGGAACCACTCAGGAATTAGGGCCAGCTCCAGCTCACCGGAATAGCCGTTGTTTGTGGCCGATCTGAAATACACCACGCCGTCCGCGTAGAAGGGGCTTGATTCTCCTTCCGCGTCAAGGGAAAGACTGACCGCGCCGGGGATGGGCTCCGGTGTGTCATAGGAGTACGTGACGCCGTTGCTGGTTGTAGTCTCCGTCAGCACGGCGGCATGCACATTTTTCAGGTTGTACTTGATTTTGTTACCCATGTTTTTATGCCTCCATGTCGAAAATAAACAGAATTTCGTAGAGCTTTTCCGACTCTATCCACGTCTCTGTCTTGTCATAAAAAATACCATGCTGATCCAGCACGGCTTCCACTTGTGCTTCGAGCTGCGGGTCTTTTTTATCCGTGTACAGCTCAATATGCACTTCGTTTATTTTGTAGTATGTGATGCCGTCTGCGGCAAAGTTGTTGTTACCGGGGATGAGGTATACCACGAAGGGTGGTTCCGGGGATTCGCCCTCGGCAAAGTGGTCGTAGGCAAACGGCAGGGACAGTTCCTGCATGATCTGCAAAAGCTCATCCATTCCGTATCATCCTCTCTATGTCCTGCTCCAGCTGCTCAATGCCGAGCTCTTCGGCAGGCGCGATATGCGGTTGTGCTGCCGTCCTGCCACCGTTGCGCTTGGCATGGCCGTGTTCCAAAAGATGCGGCAGGCCGGGCTTGCTGGAATGGACGGTGACCTCCAGCTTATTGGAGCTTTCGTCGGTTTTCTTGACCTTCCAGCTCTTTTTGTAGGCTCCGGTTCGTGCAGGAGCTCCGGCCTGTATTTCCTTACGGACGGTTTTACCTGCATTGTTGACGGCCTTTTTCATGCCCTCCGTTGTTACCTTGGCATAGTCCTCCAGCTGCTTCATGACTTCGGCAGCGAGGTTACCAACAGATGTATTTCCCATCGTCAGCGCCTCGCTTTCCGGCAGTGGAGCTTTATGCTCTTGCGCTTGTAGTTCTGGTGATCTACGGAGAGGATGTCATAAAGCTGCCCGTCGAAGTCAACGCGGAAGTTCGTGTTCGTGATAGCGGATACCAGCGCACAGTACCTGATCGTAAAGCAGGCGTTGGTGTCATCCACGGTGGTTGCTGCTTCCTCGGCTTCACCATTTGTTTCGCCACTTACGGTGGCAGCGCAGGTGTAGTAATCCTGCCATGTATTTATATGGTTGCCGATGGTATCGACCGTGGTTGTCTGCTGCTGGATTGTGATTCGGGTGTTCAGAAGCGCGATGTTCATTAGAAGCCCACCTGCCGTTCTCCGAAGAGCAGGTACCGGAGTGACATCACCAGCGCGTGGTGATCTGCTTCTTCCCGGTGTTCGTACAGATAGGCCACAGCATAGAGGGCTGCCAGCCGGGACTGTTCGGTCACGCTTTGCTCAAAGGTCTCCGGCTCCACCCGCAACACATCGGCCACCAGTTTTTCGCCGGTCATGATGAAAGACTCGATCAGTTCATTATCGTCGTCGAAATCCACACGGAGGTATTTCTTTGTTTCTTCGAGGGTTAGTATCATTCTATTCTCTCCTGTGAATGAGCTCCGGCGATTACACCGGAGCCCTGAGTTTATGCCTTCATCTGCAGCACCTTGATGGCTTCGGGAAGAACCAGTTTGCCATCGAGGCGCTTGGAAGCGAGGAAGCCGACCTGACCGTTACCGGCGTACAGCTCATTCAGGCGCTTGAAGGAGATGCCCTGACGGTCACCGATCCAGTAATAGGAGAAGTCACCGAAGGCCATGACCTTGGCTCCGGCTTCGATGGTGGGAGCAAACTGCGAGGTGAAGTAGGGGCGGCCAAGGATGGTGGGCACGTCGCCGTCCTTCAGCGCGGGCTGCCACAGGTAGTCGCCAGCGCCGTTCTTGAGCTTGCGGATGGCCTTGACGGTCGCATCATTAAGGATCCAGATGGCGTTCTTGCGGTAAGGAGCTTTGAGGGAATAGAACAGGTCGATAACCTCATCGGCAGTGATTGCAGTGGTGCTTGCAGCAGTCACGCCGACCTGCGCACCACCGGTGCCATTGAAGATGCCGGTGGGCTTGTGGGAACCGTCACCGTTCAGGTAGGCATCCTCTTCCTTATCACCGATGCGGCGGGTGAATTCCTCGTTCATGTAGGCTTCAAGGTCGAACGCGCTATCCTGCAGAAGCTCTTCGGAGACCTTAATCAGTGTGCCGACCTTGTGGGCATCGAGGTTGACCTGACCGAAGGTCTCATCACTTGCGGTGTAAGCGTCCTCTTCTTCCATCCATGCGGCGCTGCCGTGGGCGGCGACAATGGGGATCTTGTGAAGGCCGTTGGAGGTGGTGATCACGCGGGCGTGGTTACGGATGACATTTTCTTCGTTCAACGACTGCACGAGGGTATGCTCAAATTCGTCAGGGACAAGGTAGCCGCCCTCGCTGTCAGTCCCGATCTGCAGATCGTTACGAAGCTCAGGGGCAACACCGTCACGGGAACGTGCCTGCGCCCAGAATGCCTTCTTATAAGCATCGGAGGCTCGGCCGGTCTTTTTGTCCTTCTTGGCCGCTTCGGGCTTCTCGGTCAGGGGCTTGCTGGTGGGCAGGCTGAGCACAGCATCCATCGCCTCGAGGCGCTCCATGCGAGCAATCTCGTTGCCGAGCTTGGTGATGTCGTTCTCCATGCCAGTGTAGGTGGCATCATCCTCGACGGTCAGGGTGCCGTCGTTCTGTCTACGGGACTCCAGAAATGCTTTTGCCGCTTCCAGAGCCTTGGCGCGTTTCATGCGAAGTTCGTTGATAGTCATAGTATTTTTCCTCCTAAAAAAATTAGTTGTTCAAAAGTTTGAGCCGCTCCATGAGTTCATCCACAGATCGGCCCTTCGGTTTTGCGGCTTCAATCTTTCTGATCTTCGCCGCCATTTTGTTGATAACTGCTGCTTCTACAGACTTTGCAGAAAATGTGTACGCTTCCATATCCTGCGGTTGCCGTTTGGCATCCTCCAGAAATGCATCTGCAAAGCCAAGCTCGACGGCTTTTTTTGCATTCATCCATGTGGTTTCATCCATCATGTGTGAAAGCTGCGCGTGGGAGAGGTCGGTGCGAAGCTCGTAGGCGTTGATAATCGACTCTTTGACTTCATCCAGCATCTCGATTGCTTTCTGCATGTCGGTGTGATCACCGAAGGCTCCGGTCGCGGGGTTATGGATCATCATGAGTGCAGTCGGTGCCATCAGCACCTTTGTGCCCGCCATGGCGATCACGCTTGCTGCCGATGCTGCGATACCGTCGATCTTCACGGTAATGTTGCCTTTGTAATCCATCAGCATGGCGTAGATCTGGCTTGCCGCGATGCAGTCACCACCGGGCGAGTTAATCCAGATGACAACATCGCCGGTACCAGCAAACAATTCCTCACGGAATAACGCCGGTGTCACATCATCGTCAAACCACGACTCTTCGGCAATTGTACCGTAGATCTCAAGCACCCGTTCTGTCGGTTCTGCTTCGTTTTCGTTCTGTACCAGATTGCGCCAGTTCCAGAACTTCTTCGGATTGGGTTTGTTCATCGTCGGGTTTTTCCTCCTTCTCTTCTTTTAATGAAATATTTGCAAAAGCTCCGGCGTTCTTAAGCGGAAGCATGTTGCCATTTATGAGATACAGATTTCCGCCCTCTTCATCAGGAATAAGGTCGAGGTTTTCAAGCTCGCGGATATCATTTGCTGACATCCAACCGTTCTGACGTCCGATGGCGTAGCCTTGCATGCGACTCTGGTAATCGCCGCGTAATAGCCCGTCCAAATTGAACTTTGCAAAATACTTCTTCTTTTCCTCAGGAGTAAGCAGCGCTCTTGCAATAGACTGTTCCCAGCGCACCACCCACGGGTCGAGTGTGTACTTCACAAACTCCAAGCTCTGTTCCTCGATATTCGAAAAGCTCGATCTGTCCAAATCTCCCACCATATGCGGGGGTACACGAAAAATTCTTGCGATCTCATCGATCTGGAATTTTCGAGTTTGTAAAAATTGGGCTTGTTCGGGAGCAATGCCGATGGGCGTGAACTTCATGCCTTCTTCGAGAACGGCGATCTTGTTTGCGTTTCCGCTGCCGCCGAAGGTAGATTGCCAGCTATCACGGATCCGCTGTGGGTCTTTGATCGTGCCGGGATGTTCAAGAACACCTCCAGGCGATGCACCGTTAGAGAAGAATTTTGCTCCGTACTCTTCACAGGCGATGGCCATGCCGATGGCGTTTTTGGCCATTGCAATTGGGCTGTATCCGACGAGCCCGTCAAAGCCTAATCCGGGGATATGAAGCACATCCGAGGGTTTGAGAATGACGTTGCTGTCCTTGCTCTGGATCGCTTCTTCATTCGACCGCTGGTAGCTGTAGTACAGCTTTCCGCCACGATCCCTGTCGACGGTCATCTTGTTGGGCATGAGTGGGTACAGGGAAATGACTTCACCTTTGCCGTTACGGATGATCTGCGCATAGGCGTTGCCCCACAGGAGCAGGTGCGTCATCAACGTCTCGCGGAACACGAAACTTGACATCTCGGGGTTGGGCTCGTCATGAAGGAGATGGTAGAGCGGATGTTCTACAGCTTTGACCTTGTTTCCGTCCTCCGTATAAATATATAAGTGTAGTGGCAATCCTGCGATGGCCTCCGACAGAATTCGAACGCAGCTGTATACAGCTGTCATCTGCATAGCGGATCGTTCATTGACGGCCTTGCCAGCGGTGCTTCCTCCCATGAAGAATGTGTATGAGCTGCCCGCCGTCCGGTTCTGGGGCTTATCCCGGGAATGAAACAGTGCAGATAGATTTCCCATGTGTTTCCTCCTGAACTATGTATTTTGTTTGTGTTTATTTCGCCTAATCCGTTCTATTTGAACGGTTACAGCCCTCTTTGCTCCTGTTGGTTTTTCATAACTCTCCATATAATTATGAACGGATACCGTTCGTTGAGGAGGACAATTATGAATCAGGCAGCATTGGGAAAACGAATAAAAACTGCCCGTGAAAAGAAGAACATGACGCAGGAGAATCTTGCTGCTGCAGTGGATTACAGCGTCGATCATATGAGCGTGATCGAACGGGGTGTAAAGGCACCGAAACTTGACAAGCTGGTCTCCATTGCGAACGTTCTCGGTGTAGGCACCGATGAGCTACTGCAGGATGATCTGACATCCGGTGTTCTTCTGCAGGCATCAGAAATTTCCGATAAGCTGAAGTCACTTTCTCCGGAAAAGCAGCGCATCGCGCTGAACATTCTTAATACTGTGGTCACTGAGCTTCAGTGAGTATTCTTGGAAGTCCGCAAATTTTTCTGCGGCTTCCTTTTTTTGCGCCTTTTTTCGACATAAAACTACACAGCGAATATGCTATAGTCGTTCTACAAGAACGGAAACCGCTCTAATAACTATGTAAAGGAGAACGAATATGAAAAGAAAGTATTTATCCGCTGATCAAGCCCTTCAAGCGGTCGCACAGCATAACGGCACGACCGTTGATGAGGTGAAAAAAGAAATAACCATCGCCATTCTTGCTGGTATGTCCAACCCCGATCCTGCCGTACAAGCTATGTGGAAGGCTATTCCTCATGCCGGTGATGTACCTGCACCAGAGGAAATGATTACCTACATTTCCGAGCGGGTCATTTCTTCAGATCACCAATAAACCACGAGTGTCATATACTGATTCGGTGCTACCCTGATGCCGGATCGCTCGGTCGAGTGCCATGATCGTCGCCACGGCTCCGTCGATACGTTCGGTACTCTTTTCTTTGTCCGGCTTAATGTTACCGGCTGGATCAGTGCGGATGTAGATGTTATCCATCATCCACCGGAGCGGTGCGTTTCCGCCGTGCGCGATGCGTCCCTCCAGCACCAGCTTCATCAGCTCTTTGCTGGGTGGGGACATGTCCTTGAAACCTTGGCCGAAAGGGACGATAGTAAACCCGTCATTGTCAAGGTTCTGCGACATCTGCACCGCTCCCCAGCGGTCATAGGCGATCTCTTTAATGTTGTATTTCTGACCAAGTTCTTCAATGAAGCTCTCGATGAAGCCGTAATGGATCACGTTTCCCTCGGTGGTCATGATGCTGCCTTGCTTTTTCCACACATCGTAGGGGACGTGGTCACGCCGGACGCGAAGAGCCAGCGTGTCCTCCGGAACCCAAAAGTACGGCAGGATGATATATCGTCCTTCGGGATCGTCCGGTGGAAACACCAGCACAAATGCCGTAATATCTGTGCTACTGGACAGATCAAGTCCCGCATAGCATTCTCTGCCTCTCAGGGCTTCGGGATCCATCGGTGCATCGCACTTGTCCCATGCATCCATTGGCATCCAGCGGACGCTCTGCTTCACCCACTGGTTCAAGCGCAGCTGGCGGAAGAGATTTTCCTCTGCCGGATTATCTTTGGCGCTGTTATATGCTGCTCGAAGCTTTTCTACATCAACAGTTACGTCCAATGACGGGTTTGCCTTGTACCAGTTGGCTTCATCTGCCCAGTCATCGTCATCGTTTATGCCATACACGACTGGATAAAATGTGGGATCAAATTTTCGCCCTTCGAGTATATCCTTGGCCTTGGAATGTATCTCCCAGCATATGCTGTTCCTGTCGGTGCCTGCCGTCGTAATCAAAAAGAAAAGCGGCTGCTTACGGGCATCGCCGGAGCCGTGTGTCATAACATCGTACAGTCGTCGATCTGGCTGCGCATGCAATTCGTCGAACACGACACCGTGGACGTTTAGACCGTGCTTGGTAAAACTCTCTGCCGACAACACCTGATAGAAACTGTTCAGGGGCGTGTACACTAAACGCTTCTGAGATAGCACCGGCTTGATCCTCTTTTTGAGTGCGGGGCATTGTTCGACCATCTGGCAGGCGACGTCAAATACAATCGACGCCTGCTGTCGGTCGGCTGCGCAGCCATAAACCTCTGCGCCCCATTCACCGTCTCCGGCCAATAAATAAAGAGCGACCGCCGCAGCGAGTTCGCTCTTTCCTTGCTTTTTCGGTATTTCGATGTATGCGGTGTTATACTGCCTGTACCCGTTTTCCTTTACGGTGCCGAATACATCTCTAATGATGGTTTCCTGCCACGGCAGCAAATTGAACGGCTGGCCGTGCCATTCACCCTTGGTATGCTTGAGGGCATTGATAAAAGCGACAGCACGGTCTGCGAGGGAGGGATTTGTAATGAGCTTTCTCTCCGGAACTATTATCTCAGCCACAAAACACCTCCTTTGGAATGAAAAAACGACAGCGTTTCCGCTGCCGTCAGGCTGTTGTTTACTTGTGTATTTCTACGAGATTGACCGTTTCTCCGATGATCTGCAGGGCTTCCTCGTAGCTTTGCGCTTCGAACACCCGATCTCGTAGAGTGTTGAAGTCGGTGTATCGACACTGCTTTCGCAGGGCCTGACTGACGGCTCCAAGTATCGCGTAGATGTTCCCGCTGGGGCCGCTGCGGTCGAAGTAGATCGTGGGTCTATCCATGCTTGCACCTCCCTCAGTATTCATCCGCGAAGAGCACCGTTGTTACGAGTCTCTCCGCTGTGGTGTCGTCGGTGATGATGTACATCCGACCAAGGCTTGTGGGGTATGCCGCGAGGATGCGCCCGCCGCGCTGCAGCGCCTGCTCGTTCAGTTCTTTGTCGCTTTCGCACAGATCGCCCCAGTCGCCTGCGGTGTATCTGGTCGTTGCGTTGAACACCTCGCGGGCGAAGCGAATGTTCTGCTCTATGGCTGCGTTGATACCCGCTGTCACATAGAATTCGTAGCTTCGTGCCATGCTCCGTCCCTCCCTCAGATCATTTCGTCGATTGCGTTGTACTCGCGGGTCAGTCTTGCGACCTCCTGTGCGATGCACTGTCTGCGGAAGCTGTTCCTGCAGCTTTTTCCTTCCCGGGTCAGGCGCTCGAGCTCTGCCTTGCGGTTCTTGAGTACCTCTGTTGCGTTGCCGCTCAGGGCTTCCTGCATGTCCTTTTCGTATCTTGTCATTTTCGTGTCCTCCCTTGTCTTTGGTAAGGCTATTAAGCCAGAGAAAACACAGAATATCCAGAGAAAGAAGCCGTAAACGACGGGTAAAACGTAACAGATTTTTGCTGCCTAAACCGATCAAATTGCATAGAAAAAGCGGTACCGGCTTTACCGGTGACCGCGTCCTTGCTTATCCCTTGTACATCTCCAGTACCTGCTGCATGGCCTTCTCTGCGTCGGAGCCTTTTTTCGGTTCGATGTCCCAGCCTCTGTCGTAGTTGCACACGGTCTTGCCGTCCTTGCTGATCCAGAGCTTGCTGACTCTGCCTGCGTTGATGCCCCATTCGGAGCCTTCGTCGTAGACCTTTGCGCAGTAGCGGTAGCTGCTCTTGCCGACCTTGATCTCGCCCTCGCGCCAGAGTGTGTCGTTGAATGTTGTCATTTTCGTGTCCTCCTTGTTTTTTGTAAGGCTATTAAGCCAGAAAGAACACAGAACATCCAGAGAAAGATTGCAAAAACGGCGGGTAATAAGCAACAGAAAAATTCCTGATGTTATGTTAGAAATGTACAGCAAAAAGCACTCGCAGGCGTCCTGCCCGCGCTGTGTGCTCTGCCGCTTATTCTTCCGTGCTCATGTCGTATCCGGCGCATCTTGCGATCTCCGCGATGGCGTTCATCGCTCTCTTCGGACTGCTGTAATCGCGTGCTCTGTCCTCCGGGCGTCCGTTGCGGATGACTCTCACCATCGGGTATCCGTAGCTGATCCACATTCTGATCTCCAGCCGGTCGGTGCTCTCGCCGTACCATGCGACCTGCACCTTGCGGCTCCATTCGCGGCTGTAGATCTCGCAGCCGGTTGCGGTCTTTTCGCCGGTGGCCTTGAAGCCGTTTGCCTTTGTCAGGGTTTCGAAGTCCTTGTTTGCCTTTTCGATTGTCATTTTCGTGTCCTCCCTTGTTTTTGGTAAGGTTATTAAGCCAGAAGAAACACAGAATATCCAGAGAAAGAAACAGAAAACGATGGGTAAAAAGCAACAGTCTTTCGCCCCTGAAACCGTGGAAAATGGACAGGAAAAACGGTGGTATGTTCCACCGTTTTTTGCATTCAGGCGTGTTATTCTTCGTTGCCGATCACACGGCAGGCATCCTCTCCGTATACCACGGACAGGCTGGAGCCGTTGTCCCAGCTCACCATGATGCTACCAATATCGTCCACGCCGATGATCGTGCCCTGTGTCCCGACGGGCGGAGCCTGAATGTCCTCCATCCGCAGGAGTTCCACACGCGCTCCGGCCTTGTACCGGGCACGTAGCATTTCAACGATTTCTTTTTTGGGGAAGTTCATCATGCCTGCTCACCGTCCTCTCCGTTCAGGATGGCGCGGATCTCCGCCTGCACCTGCGGATCCTGTAGCCGACGCTTTGCCTCCGCCACATCGAACTCCACTGTATTCTCCGGTGTCGGGATCGGATCGAGGCCGGGCGCGTAGTTTTTCTTGCCGTTCCTGAATGCGGTCGAGCCGCTCAGGTTCTGCAGGAGCACCTTTCGATCTGCCTTGTATTCATCCCCGATGAAGCCCAGCCGGAGGAGGAAGCACCGGAAGGCGTATTTGTCATTGTCCGTAGGCTTTTCCTTTGCCGTGACACGCTGCTGGTTCTTTGCCATCTCGCAGAGCTTGCATACGAAGGTGGCGTAGGCGTGAGTGGCCTCCGGGCTATGGTCGGCATGGAACCACGGGAAGTCCACCTGCATCTCTGTTACCCTGACCGGCAGATCGTCGGTGCCGAGTGCTTTGCAGATGAGCGTTTTCTTCGACGCGATCAGCGCCTGCAGGTTCCGCAGCCCGTCTTCGGTGAGTATCTCTATCGGGTAGCTGATCGTCATGTCGGTGGCATCCGCCTGCGGCTCCGGATCGTCGAGTTCTGCGGGACGCTCGTACTCGAAGCCTGCGTCCGTGAGTGCGTCGAGTGCCTTGCGGATCGTGGCCTTGTCAGTGTCCTCGGTGAAGGTCACCGTCCCGTCCTTGCCGATGGTGGCGGGCCCTGCGTTGTATGCGAAGCTGGGTGCTCCGCAGTAGCTTGCGGTGCTGCCGAGTTGCTCCGCGAGGGCAGCAGCGAGGTTCTTGCGGGTGGTGTTGGTGAGATCGAATTTGATTGTCATGGCTTGTGGCCTCCTTTTTTATTGTAAGGCTATTAAGCCAGACATTTTCACAGAAAGCCAGCGGCAATAACCACAGAAGGAAACGATCATAAACTGTGCATAATCGACCAATCTGCACAGCGTAGGAAGACACGAAAAAGCAGGCGCGGGCGTCCTGCTCGCGTCGCTGCCTGTGTGTTACATCCGATTGAGGGTTTTGCCCTCCGGGAGCTGTGCCTTGATCTGCTGTCCCTCCTTATACCTCGATGGTGTCCATCTCGATGTTGTAGTAGTAGCCGAGGCGTTTGAGCTCACCGAGGAGCATTTCCTCGGCCTCGGCTATGCTGTTCGCCCAGCGGTAGCACACGAAGTAGTGGCCTTCCTCGGTTCCGCCGTCGGTCATGTAGTTCGCTGTGGTGTGGATCTCGTATTCTGTCATTTTTGTGTCCTCCTGTCCTTTTCGGTAAACCTATTAAGCCAGAGAAAACACAGAATATCCAGAGAAAGAAACGAAAAACGGCGGGTAAAACCTAACAGACATCTGTGCTAAAAATCTATGAAAATACACAGAAAAAGCAGGCGCGGGCGTCCTGCCCGCGTCGCTGCCTGCGTGTTACATCCGCTCGATGGTCACGCTGTCGTCCTTGCCGAAGATCACTCTGTACCGGTATTCATTACCGTTCCTGTCGCTGCTGATCGCTCTGATCCCGCCTTCGATGGCGCTGTACATCCGGTTGAGCTTTTCCCCTTCGGGGAGTTGGGCTTTGATCTGCTGTACCTGCTTGTCTGTCATGGTCGTTCCCTCCTTATGCTTCGATGGCATCCACCGTGATGTTGTAGTAGCCGTGGCGCTCGAGCTCTGCGCGGATCATCTCTTCAGCCTCCACCGTGCTGTTTGCCCAGCGGTATGACCTGAAGTATTCGCCTTCCTCGGTGCCGCCTTCGGTCATGTAGTTCGCGCTGCTGTGGATTTCGTATTCTGTCATTGTGGTGTCCTCCCTTGTTTTTGGTAAGGCTATTAAGCCAGAGTAAACACAGAATATCCAGAGAAAGATCGCATAATTACGGTGTGAAATCTAACAGACTTACGCTGCTTTTTTTGCCATTTCTGACAAGTGTGACAGACGGTTTTTCGGTGAATTTCAGATACCTTTTCACGATCACGTCCGCATATTTCGGATCGAGCTCCATGGTATAACAGCGTCTGCCGAGCTGCTCGCAGGTAATGAGCGTGCTACCGGATCCGCCGAAGGTGTCCAGTACGATCTCGCCCTGTTGGCTACTGTTCTTCACAAGCCTTGCCAGCAACTTCAGGGGTTTCATCGTCGGGTGATCGCCGTTCTTGGCAGGCTTGTTTTCGTCGATGACCGTGGTGGAAACCTTATCCGAGAAAATGTCCCGCAGGAGCTCGCGCATTTCGTCTTTCTTGAGCTTATTGATGTCGATGCGCTTGTCCTCGATCACCGTCGCCTGCGTCCGGTCGTCCTTGAAGTAGTGCTGGGCACCGTCCGTCCAGCCGTAGATGCAGGCTTCATGTTTCCACTGGTAATCCTGATGTCCCATCGTAAAGGCGTTCTTATTCCACACCAGCATCTGTCGCACCTTGCCGAGTGCTGCATTGCAGCATTGGCGGAAGGCTCCGCCTTCGGTTTCCGCATGCCAGATATAAAACGCGGCACCGGGCTTCATCACCTCATGCATCCTGCTGAATGCCGATGTGAGAAATCTGCGGAAGTCGTCCTCCGGCATGTTATCGTTTTTTATTGTGAGACCGTTGCTGCCTTCATAGGCAACGTTGTACGGGGGATCCGTAATGACGAGATCCGCCACGGCACCGTCCATGAGCGCTGCGACGTCCTTTTCGCTGGTGCTGTCGCCGCAGTATAGGACGTGATTACCCATCAGCCAGCGGTCGCCGGTCTGACTGAACGGGGCGACGTTCTCCGGTGCTGCCTCCGGGGGATCGTCTTCTTTGATTTCCGACTGATCGTCAAACAGATCGCTAAGCTCCGAAACGTCAAAGCCGGTGATGGTGGCATCATAGCCACCGTCGTTCAGGTCTTTGAGGAGCGCGGTCAAGAGCGGGATGTCCCATTCACCGCTGATCTTATTCAGCGCGACGTTGAGGGCACGTTCCTTTTGATCGTCGAGGTCGAGTACGACGCAGTCCACTTCGGTGTAGCCGAGATGCTGCAAAACTTTTAATCGCTGGTGCCCGCCGACGACCACGCCGGTGCGCCTGTTCCAGATGATTGGCTCCACATAGCCGAATTCCTCGACGCTCCGACGCAGCTTTTCAAACTCCGGATCACCGGGCTTTAAGTCTTTGCGTGGATTATATTTTGCCGGTTGCAGCTGGGACACCAGTATTTTCTGTATTTCCATTACACCAAGCCCCACTCTGCGAATTTCTCAAATCCGCCGACCATCTCGATGTAATCGCGGGCGATCTGCACGATCTCCGCGTAGGGCTTGCCGTCGATGGTGTCGTCACCGATGGCGCAGCTGAGCTCGACCGGCTCGCCGGTGATCTGTGCCTTGAGCCATGCATAGATGTTCACGCTCACATCGGCCTTGCTGAGGTCTTTGCCATGCAGTCCTCCGCCTGTAACGGAGTCTGCCATATCCGATCCCAGCTTGCGGTTGGTTGCACCAGTATCCACATCAGTGCCGCCCGTCCAATAACCGAGGGGATTGACGATGGCATTCGGGAAGAAGCGCAGAATGTTCTTGCGTTTTGCGTTGCTCTGGCAGACGATGAGGTCAAGACCATCGATGATGTATTTCCCGTCCGTGGGGAATACCGTGTAAAGGTCTCTTGCGATGTCCGCCAGCATGTGCTGCTCGACCGTGACAGGTACGCCCTTGAAGATACCGTTGTCTCCGCAGCGAATGCCGTCCTGCTGGTTTCCGGCAAGAATGGGATCCTGCCGTACCTCGTGGTAGTTGAGGACGATCTTATCACCGGCGATGCGCTTCACGGCCTGCTGAACATCCTCGGCGGAAATGTGCACGGAGGTCTCCGCGATTACATGGCACATGCCGTGACCGATGAGCACCTCCACGGCGATCCTCGGGTTTTCCTCCTGCTTATACGCAAGATCAACGATTGCGCCTGCAATGCGATCTGCTATTTTATCCGGATGCGCCGGATTGACCTTTTCATACATTACTATTATCCTCCATGTATTTTCTGAGTGCTGTGTGGAAATCCTTGCCCCTGCATTCCTTGCCGTCCTTTTCCCAGCGTTCCTCGAAATCAAAACGTTGCTCCAGCTCGGCAATGGAGTATTCGGGTTTGTATTTCCGCCAGCTCTTTTCGTCCCATGCCTTGAGCGTTGCCCACAGCTCCGGGAACTGTCTGCATAAAATGCGAAGCTGTGCTAATGGCTGCAACGGGCAGCACCAGCAGGAAACGCGCTCGAAATAATTGTAAAGGCCTTCCCAGTCGTAACCACGGTCATAACAGTATTTCAGACAATCCGCCTCCGTCATGCCCCAGTCCACGAGCGGGTGACGCTGGCCTTCACGCATATTGTTCTTGCGCTCGAGGCGGTAACCTTCATCAGCAGCAAGACCGACATACTCAATGATGTCGTATTTTTCTTTCAGCGGTGCCAAGAATTTTTCTCGCGGTATTTCCTTGAGTTCCTTTGTGCACCAGCGGTTGACGGGTCCCGGCCAGCTGTAGCCACGGTGATTACGCTCCGTCACATCCTTGTTGATCTTCACTCTGACCTCATGGTTGAGGAGGAGATGCTCAAAGGTATGATCGGCGCAGATATGCACGATGGGTCTGCCGATGTTCTTCTCCAGCTTTTCGAGGTGACGGTACATGGCAGGATACTCAAGACCCGTATCGCAGAAGATGATGAGGTCAATTCTCATGCCTTCCTCGACCATGCGCAGGAGCATTGCGGTGCTGTCCTTGCCTCCGGAGAGGGAGACAATGTGCAACTCCGGCTTTTTAGGTGTCATGAACTTCAGCTTCGACGCCATCGACTGTCACCACTCTTTCTGCTTTCTGTCCCGTGAAGCGTTCCCAGCGCTTGACTGCCACATCGCAGTATTCTGGCGACTGCTCCATCGCGTAGCACACACGCTCCAGCTGCTCGCAGGCAATGATCGTGGTGCCGCTGCCGGAGAAGGGCTCGACGACGATATCGCCGCGATCCGAATGCATTTTGATGCAGCGCCAAGGTAGCTCTACAGGGAACATTGCAGGATGCTCTTTGTTTGCTCTGACCGTAGTCATCTCCCAGATACCGGCATAGCCCCAGTTTTTACGCTCCTGCTTACTCAGGCGCTTCACGAACTTATATGCGTGACCGGCAAACGCCGACAGCCACACATATTCCTGATCGTTGTATTCTGCATCGCCGTTCTGCGAGAATGCGGAAATGTACTCGTACTGCTGCACGGGCTTGTTCGTCACAAGATGGTAGGGCCCGACGCCGAAGTTCATTCCTTGCTTTTTCCAGATGCGGATCCAGATTGGTCTAAACCCGCACTTTGCAAACATGTCCATCGAATACATGCTGGTGGGCTCGATGAACTGAGTGCCGGTGGAATAGAGGTCACCCAAGTTCCAGCAAACAACGTTACAGTGTCTGGTGAGGTTATCTATGACCGGACGCATCGTGGCAAACCACGGCTCGATGCCTTTGGTCTCGTAGTCCTTGCCGACACCGTAAGGCGGGGACGTAACGCACATCTGCGCTTTATTTCCGCGCATGAGCTTGGCGAAGTCTGCCGCGCTGGTGCTGTCGCCACACATGAGACGATGCTCGCCCAACTTCCAGATGTCACCGGGCTTGGTGATCGCGCCCTTCGCGGTTACAGCTTCGTGCTCTTCGTCCACGTCGAAATCGTCCTGCACGGCTTCGGCGGAGTGAAAGGCATTCAAAAGCTCGTCCACCTCGGCGGCATCGAAGCCCGTCATAGTTACGTCAAATTCGCTGCCGTCAAATTCAGTGAGCAGGGATGCCAGCTTATCTCTGTCCCATTCACCCTGAATTTTGTTGAGGGCAATGTTCAGCGCCTTCTCGCGCATATCGTCGAGATCGACGATCACGCAATCCACCTCGGTGTAGCCGAGGTTCTTCATAACGGTGAGACGCTGGTGCCCGCCGATCACGTTGCCGCTGCGTTTATTCCAGATGACCGGCTCGACATAGCCGAACTCGGTAATGCTGCGCTTGAGCTTTTCGTATTCCGCGTCACCGGGCAGCAATTCCTTGCGCGGATTGTATTTCGCCGGTTTTAGCTTATCTACGGGTATTTTTTCTATTTGCATGCTGTTCCTCCTACATGGCGTGGTATTCTTCGAAGGTTTTAACCTTTCCAAATACATATTTATTATTTACCCAGCGCTGGAGCTGCTTGATCTCCGCTGGGGCATGGGGCTTGTCGTACACCATCACATACGGATCGTAGTTCAAATCCCGCACGGTGTAGATGCGGTGTAAATTTTCTTCCATTGTGGAGTTGAAATTCACAAGGATGTACACGCATTTTGCCGGTCGTGACTTCCTACGGTAGCTCTCTGCGAAGCGTCGGAAGTACGGTTCCAAATCCTGTTTGGGATTATCCCACGCAAAATGAATGCGCTTTACCCGCATCTGATTTAGCTTATCTGCGACTTCCTCGTTAGTGAGGCGGATGTCGAAACCCTGACTGATCGTGACCATCGCCCGACTGTCTATAAGCTGATCCAGCAGTTCCATGCGCTGGGGGCAAGCCAGCAGGTTCGGGTCGAGGAGGACAATGTTTTCCTGCCCGCTCCAAAATTCACTGAGGTCAGCGACCTTTTTACTTTGCAGGCCTTCTTTATCTCCAACAACACAAAACGCGCAGTGCCTAGGGCAACCACGCGTTAGAAATCCGTATGCTGTATCCATGATGTTGTAAATGCTGTAGTCCGGCATAGTGTGTTCGACGGCATCCGGCAGCTTGTTGTCCAGCCCGTAGCCGGTGCCGCCTTTTATCACGGTGTCCGCCTGCGGGATGAAATCTATGTCCGGTGTATAGGTATCGTCGAACACTTTGCTCTGATATACGATGTCGTAGTGACGCTCGTCTCGGTACCATTCGACCGTGTCGCCCTGTTGTTTGTGATAGGCGGCCAGCTTCATGAGGGCGAGGTTAGGGAAATTATGGCCGTCCACGTCGATTAGTCCTATTTGCATTTTTCAAAACAAAACCGCCCAGCATTTTTTCACTGGACGGAATACTCTTTATATTAGTACTTATTATATACTTCGTTTACTGCTTCAATGAAGCAGTTGAACGAGCTATGGTCGTAATTCTGATAACGCAGGTACCAGTTCTTTTTCTTCAAATATGCTTCTCTGACTTCAATCCACAAGGATTGTTCTTTCAGCCAGTCCACGCGATTCTGTAACCCGTGCGAATTGGGGGCTTGATTCCAGTAATATTGATCCAAGTCCACCCAGCCGGTCTTTTTGTGGATAAGTCGGTACCATCCGATCTGGTCACAACGTATTATACAAAGGTCGATGCTGAATGGTGTCTTATTGCCTTCGTTAAATACACGTTGCTCCGTTGTAAATGCGGATGTAGAGTCATGACAATCGCCCCAGCCGTTTCTGTTTAGCACTTTGTTGAATGCCTTGCGGACATATTCCTCAATCCCGCGACCATCGTTGATGTTGAACTCGCCACTATCTAAGATTTCCAGATTATAGTCGAGATCTACGGGCTCTTGCTCATTTTGAGTGATCAGATTCCGTGCACCGCTGCCGACGAGGTGCGCCTGCACTTCCATGACACCGTCCTCATTGATGAACTGCACTAATTGATTGATAATATCCGAGCAGCACGACTTGAGCTTTTTTAGGTATTCCTTGTCCGTAATGAAATGATACATAGAAAACTCCTTTCATCCCAAGCCGCCCATTTGGTTTTTACCAAATCATTGTATTATATACGAAGGGACGTCCTTGTCAAGATTATACGGGAAAAATCTACAGATTTCATGTAAGTGTTACGATGATGTGTGACAAAAGGTAAAAAAAGATAGCGAATAGGAGTGGCCTGTATTAAGGTTGAGTTGCCGAGACAAAACCGAAAGGCAGGTGCCACCCTATTCGCCATGGATAAGATAACACAAACGATGCAGTACAGGCAATCCCTAATTCGGTATGCTGAGAAATACGGAGTCACAAAAGCAGCGATTCGTTACCGTACAAACCGCCAGTATATCTACCGGTGGAAGAAACGCTATGATGGTACGCTGCAATCTCTGGCAGATCGCTCTCACCGGCCCCACAGTCACCCGAAGCAGCATACAGAAGCAGAACTGAAGCTGATTCAAGATATGCGCCGCAGGAACCCCGACACCGGTCTGGTAGTGTTCTGGGTCAAGCTGCGCCAGCGCGGCTATACACGCTCCATCTCCGGCCTATACCGCGTGCTTACGCGAAGCGGCCAGATGGCGGTCAAGCTGCCAAATCCCAAGTATATTCCCAAGCCTTACGAGCAAATGCAGTATCCCGGCCAGCGCGTCCAGATCGACGTTAAATTTGTCCCCTCTGCCTGCCTTGTTGGCGATGCTGCGGGGCAGAAATTCTACCAATACACTGCAATTGATGAGTACAGCCGTTTTCGCTACCTGGAGGCATTCGAAGAGC